>JACCDR011907787.1_pt1 | contig 54253 bp, 77 predicted proteins | sample 7446431 | NCBI WGS metagenome assembly JACCDR01 (sample SAMN15323443, study PRJNA562643) | freshwater metagenome | isolation source: river surface water | place: USA:Blue River Watershed | collected 2017-08-17 | reverse complement strand
CGAGCTGGTCGATCGCGATCGACCAGCTCGTTACGCCGGAGCCTGATTGGGAGTGCAAACAGGCCACCCCGATCGATGAGAATGCTCCAATTCGCCCGATTATTCTAATCAAATATTCGGCGAAGGCTCCCGATACCGTAGCAGCCAAGCTGGAACTCCGCCTGCCTGCCGACGATGAAGGTAAGATTGCCGCCTGCTGGCAGCCCGCTGCAAGAACTCCCGTTTTAGGATCGAGCCTTTACGATCGAATAGGTCAAATCTCCGAAAATAAAAAATATAGAAGCGTTGGCAAACATATCGAATCAGGCACTTGGGAAGATTTGAAGGGCGATGTGGAAAGCGAGGTCGCCACAACTTTTTCTATCCTTGAAGGACTAGAGAAGGAATACAAAAGATTGCTGGAGACCGAGCCGAAGTCGGAAATCATCGTGATGTAATCAATATCACTCAGAAAAATAGCTGCCTGTCACACCGCTTTTTGTGGCGGGCAGCTATAACAGTGAAATAACCCACCCACCCCGAGGATTCCCCACCATGACCTACGCCAACTGCCCCGACACCGCGATCGCCCACAAGCTGCAAATCACCGAGTACGACATCAGCCTTCGCGCCGACCTAACCCTTCAGCTTTGCGACCTGGAAAACCTGCGCCTGGTAACCGCCCCCGACAAATTGCCCGCGCTCGATCGGCAAATCGCCAGCCTCGAAGCCTTGATCAGAGAAACATTCTAAAAAGTGATTCGCGTCACACCGCATTAAGTGGCGCGAAGCTATAACAGTGAAATAACCCCCACGGAGGACTTCCCGATGACCACGCCAACCGCCCCCACCGCCCTCGCCCAGCTATTCGCCGCCGCCGATGCGATCGGTAGCAAGTACCAAGACCCCGCCTTCGACCAAGCGATCGAGACTGGCGACCTGGACGGGGCGATTAGCCTAGCCCTAGCCGGGGCGGACGAGGCCAAGGCGCTGGCCACCCAGGCGATCGCCCAGCTCAACGCCGACCAGGCCGCCCTAGCCGCCACCACCGACGCGGTTTTGGCTAAGTACCAACTGCTCTAAGGCAGAAAAACAGCCTGCCACCCGGCAGGCTCCTGGATCTCTCATAAGTTTTCATACCACCCCAAATTATCACCGGAGACACACTAATGGCCACCCGCAGAACACCCGCTACGCCCGCCGCATTAATTGCCGAAGTCCACGCCGCTCAGAAGGCCACCATCGTTGATGCCATGTTCACCGACGAGGAGATGGCAAAAGACCTCTGGAAGGTCAACGATGAGCCTGCGATCGAACAGCCCGCCGATCAGCCGATCGATGAGCCGCCCACTCCCCGCCCGCTGGCCGACCAACCCCAGTTCCTTTTCCTAGCCGTAGCCGTAGCCTTTACCCTGGTATTCAACGCCCTGCTGGGCACTGCTCGACTGGCCTTCTACGGCCTGGTCGCCGCCCGCAACTGGTGGGTCGATCGGAATACGCCCAAACTCAGCTTGGACGCCTACGCCCCGGCTTTTGCCCCCATGCCTGACGGATTCACACTGGACGACGATTTTGGGGGCGAACTCGATGCCTAAAAACTGCCCGGTCAAATGCATCGGTGGCTGGTACTTTAACTGGAATGGCGAGGCATGGGAAAAGACCCCATGCCCGCACCACAACCCTTATAGCCCTTGGTTCAAGCAGTACAATCCAAAACCCAAATCCAAATGAATAGTTACCAAATCATCCAAACCTTAACTTGGTCGTGCCCCGGCCAGGTCATCACCACCGACGAGGCCGGAGTCATCCAGGGCGGGCGTCGCTACCCTTTCAACCCCATGACCGATTGGTTTGCCCTGGATGGGCAGGTTGATTTTTTCAACCCCCTGGAAGGGATTATGTACATCCATCCGATCGAGGGAGAGACCATGGAAGACCAAGTGCAAAATTTCCTGGCTCCCGTTTCTGTTCAGGCCGAGATGGTGCGCTGTCGCCAGAGAGGCAAAGTCCAGCAATTCAAGGAGACTTTTGGGCTTATCCATAACGCCACGGGGACGTTGGTACTAACCGATCGCCCCCACTTTGAGCATTGGGTACGCACCCGCAAATACGACCTCACCGGGACTCAGGTATTGGAAGATGGAATTGCCAAGACGTTGCAGGCACATGGCATTTCCCGCCCATACAGCATTGACGCTTTAACCCCAGCCTATTGCCTGAACATCTTAGAGGTGGACGAGCCTACACGATCGGCTGAATCTGCGCCGTAGACACCAACGCCTTTGTCTCGCCCGTCACGATCGACTGAGTGCTAGCCTCAGTCGATAAATAAAAATAATCGCAGGTGGTGTCGCCGATCGTTGCCGAAGCCGACGACCCCATCAAGTAAAGGATATATTTGAACGCCAGCGTACTTGCGTCCGTATTGTTGATCGATACGGTGTGAGGCGCTTTTTCGGCGTTTTCGCCCACTAGGGTGGAGGCTCCCAGCGAGGCCAAGGCCGCCCGAGACGTCCACACCGGGTGGGTCACCTCCTTGTTGACCAGCACCTCGATCGTGTCCTCAACGGTCAGTGCCTGTTCGTTCAGCGTGAGCGTACCGGAACCGGTATCAGTCAAATTGATGGCGGTGGCGGCCAAAGCATCGGCCAGGGTGGCAGCAGCCTTGACCGTACTGCCGCCGGTGACGATCGCAAAGTAATCAACCCCGGCTGTAAGCCCGCCCGGAACAGTACCGCCCGAGCTTACCACCCGGAAACGGCTCCCGGTGACCATCAGGTGGGCACTGGCCGTGGACAAAACGTCCGTGCTGGCATTAGCCGTAAAGCCCAGGTTTAGGCTCAGGTTGGCCGACAGCAGGGCAATCCTGCCAACCGTCCCGGTATTAGGAAAAAGGTCGTCGCAAACGAACTGGCGTCCCGGCTTGGAAATAATGGCGGTAGGCATATCAATGGCTCCTTATTTTCTTGACTCTATCAATAATCGCCGCCGCAACGGCCTCCCGATCGCCCTGATAGGGATTGTCCGTTGTTGCCAAAACCTTGTCGATTGCGTCCTTGGCTTCCATCACGGCAATAGCCAGCTTAGATCGGAACCCATCAAGGTCTGATATGTCGCCCAGGACGGAGGCGATCGACGACCCGGCGGGCGTCAGCGCCTTGGCGGCAAACATCGCAGCTAATTCCTTCTCGTAATGCATTAGACCACCGCTCCGAAATAAGGCATCTGGTCGGCCTCCAACGTCGAGGCATCCGCCCCAGAAATTGATGTTGGGAATAATATCACCTCTGCGATCACGCAGTCGCTCGGCTCCCCCCAAACGTGCCCGTTGGTGTAGAAGTTTTGGCTGCCCGCTGTTGGGGAATTACTAGGAGCCGCCCCGGCAGACGTCCAGTCGGTAGTATTCCGGGTCAAGGTGACGTTTGTGCTGGGCGAACCGCCGCCGATCGCCGTATAAATCTGCACGGTATTGTCGGCGGCAATCCCGCTGCTAAACGCCCCGCCCGTAATTGTGTAGACACATCGCTGTTCGCCAACCCACCAGCCCAACAGCCAGTTGTTGGTTGTGCCCCCGGAGAGAATCCGTTGCTTGTTGCCGCCCGCGACCATCGCGGCCACGTAATTGATCGTCCAGGTTGAACCACCGGGCAAGGCCGCAGCCGGGATGCTCATCCCTTGGGATGTGGTCTGGTTGATCACCGGGACGCCGTTCTTGGTTTGCAAAACGCCCGCGATGACAATCCGGGGCTGAATTGCCGGGTTGGTCTGGGTAATGTCCCGGCCATTGCCCGATTGGTCGTACCAAATCGTAACAAAGCCATCGCCGCTGCCCACAAAGGCCAACAGGGCTGTGGTGTCTAGCGCCTGCCCCACGAACCCCACATCCAGGGTGGCACTGTCGCTCGATCGCCGCACCCGGAGGCAATACCCGGTGTGTCCATTGCGGAGCAGCCGCAGGCCGTAAGCCCCGCTGGTGGAGGCCGCTAGGGCGTCCAGGATGGTCGTAACGACCGTGTTGACCGTGGACAAAATCCGAAGCATTACGCCCAGCGGAATAAGGCTGTCAGGCGCAGGCGCAACCACCGCAGACCTTATTCCGGGCTGGATGCCGAGCCGATCGGCTGGAATCTCAGGCGGGGAAACCACTTCGGACAAGATCTGCGCTTTGAAGCCCAAAGATTCGAAGAATACGCCGTCAATTACCCGGGTGGCGATCGCCGGTCTGACGCCGAGGGAGTAGGGCAGTTGGCTGGCGATCGAACTGATGATTCGCGCCTTCACGCCCAGCTTGCGCTCTAATCGCTCAAAATACAGCGGGACACCCGTTTTCGTGATTCGCGCCGCCGAGAATGCAAACGAGGCTTTGTAGCCTTCGGGAGTGCCAGCCATTTGCAATATCAAGCCATCGGCTAAGAAATCGCCGTCTTGGAGCCGAACTCGGGGCAAGCTGGGACAGCCCGCCGCCAACCATTCAAAAGGAATGGGCATCTCGACCTTGGCCACGTCCTGCCGCCACACTTCTCGTTTGGCAATCATCTGCGCCAAAAAGGCCGCGTTGTCTGGGCAGTAGCCCACCTCGACCACCTTGGTTTTGGCGCAAAATGGCGTCCAACCCACGTAGGAAATAGACGCTTCGCCCCGGCAGGCGATCGTCTCCAGCGGGATTTCCGCCAACGGAATCCGCTCCTCCTTCTTTGGCGTTGGCTCCAGGCATTGGGCTTGCCCCGTTTTTGGGTCGGCCTCACCGGCGTGATTAACCTTGTCGGGAATCACCGGCTTTGTGGTCAAGACCTCATAAGTTGTGGCCACTAAACTGGTGTCCGTGCCCAGCGACGGGTCTACCACGCCCGCCGGTACGTAGGTCGCCCGCCGCCGTTCGCTTTGGATTGTGATTTCAGCGACGATCAATGAAGTGTTTGTGCCCAACTCCGGGAATACCCGGCCTGCGGGCTGTTCGCGCACAACCACCGTTTGGCAGGGCAAGTCCAGTGGCGCTCCCTCGATCGGATAGTCCGTCTGGACGTCATAGGCCATGCTGACCGAAAGGTAGCCCCAAAGGGAAGATTCCCAGTTCTGGTCATCCGGATACTGGTAATAAATTGTTTTGATTTCCGATGTTGTTAGGTTGAGCGAACCCTCCCCAAACATTTCCTTGAACGGCTTTTGCTCTGCGGTTTTTTGAATCTTGGGGCGGGCTTTGCGATCGAGATTTGGGTCGATCGGCTGGGGAGAAACGTCGCACTCACGTTTTTTGCGCCGCTGAAATGACCCGGTTACCAGGACGGAAGACACCGTGCTCTGGAGCTGCTGCGTGTCCGGCGTGATGTCATACTGCCGCAGATTGCGGGCAAACAAGGGCGTGGCTAAATGCGGGAAGGGCTGAATCGCCCGCACGTCCTCGTTAATGTCGACCGTCAGCCATTGCCAGTTAGAGCCAAGCAGCCGCATCGCATCGGGCACTGGGTCGTTACTAAGTAGCTCATCATAGACCAGGCCACCGGCGGGCAAGAAATAGAAGTTGGGGATGTGCGCCGCCCCAATGAATGCCTTATGCAGCAGATAATCAACTGCCCCCGTAACCGACCACTCAATATCAATTTTAGAAGTGCTGGTGAATATGCCGGTTTGCCGCGCAGGTGGTCGATCGCCAGAGACCACGTCCAATATTTGCACCAACGAGCCTTCGCCCACCTGAGTGTCGTAATTGTAGGCGTAGCGATCAATTCGCATCACGGGCAGCGGGTAACCGCCGATCTCAATCAATACCGGATGCTGGGCAGGCCGCCACCGGCCAGGGTTTAAGAACTGGTCGAAATCGCCCTCGACTAGCCCGTCCCGGAGCGCCCCCCGGTTGTAGGCGACCTTAAAGCTGCCGTTCCATGTAAGCGCCTGCCCAATCTCGTGCAGCGGCTGAGACATAGACAATTCCAGCAAATAATCACTGGCGTTAAAGCTGCCGATCGCGAAACTGAAGCTAGGGATTGAATAGTCAAGTCGCATCTATCTACCCACGATATAAGCGGGCAAGCCGATCGCCGCCCGTGGAACATAAAGCGGTGTGGCCGGTGGCTCATTCTCGGACAGGTACTCCGCCCGCACAGAGCTGCCGTCCGCCAACTCTAAAGCCCGCCGCCCGGTGAGCGGGTCACGGCCAGTGTAGGTAGCGACCTGCTGGGTTGGGAGCGATCGCCGTGCGTCCATCTGCCGATAAATTTGTTGCACTCGAATTTGATCAATCATCTCAAGACCGAATCAAGGTGGGCTGCGGGAAAACGTAATTAGGAACGATTGGTGGCAGGGCTTGAGGCTCCTCTGCCAACGTGGGCAGCAATTCCAACAAGCTGTTTTGGGCAATATCAAAAAGGATAGCCCTTGTCGAAATCCAATAGGGATAATTTGCCTGGTTGAGATAGTCGTCGTCAATCGGCCACCCGCCAAAGAGTGCCGAGAAAACTGGGGTTTCGGCAAAGTGCGCCCGCCTTGTCCCTCCCCGCAAAAAGGTCGAGCTGTCCTCGACTCCAACGACCTCTTGGAGTCCTCTGCCATAGCCCCATTTCGTTCCGTAACTCCGCTCCACCCGAGTTTCCTGGAACGACCAACTAGCCTGGTAAGGCGACACCGTGCTGATAGCCCCCGGCATATAGAAAGGGTAAGCAAAGGTAAAAACGGCATAACGCCGATCCTCCTCTCTGGCCACTCTCTGCACGTCGCTCAACTCGTATCGATAGCGGTAGACCCGCTTCCCATTAATTGTAGGAGAGCGGTAGTGTCCGTAGTTTACGGTGTACCCGTCCGGGTCGTCGCCCACTTTGAGGTACTCGTAGGTATTAATCGTCTCCGGCAATATCGGGTCAAATCCTCCCGGAGCCGTTGATTCTATTTGTTGGTAAGTCAGGTCTGCGCCGCCTGTCGATAGCCATTGCCCAACGATCGAATTCATAAAAAACGGACGGACGGCAATCGGGCGAATATTTGTCAGGATAAGCCCAGTCACCGGAGTGAAAATCCGTTGAGCAACGGGATCTAAACTGGGCAAGGATACAGGGCTGGGCAGGACGAGCTTAAACGACCAAAATCGCCCGCCCCTTTCTCTGTCCTGCCGATTCCAAATCTGGCCTTTTTGGTAGCCATCGGCAGTTGGCTCTTGGTCGATCGCAACAAAGCCCATCAGAATATCCTGTTAACCAAAATTGCAGCCAAACATAAACGGGGCGAGAGACTCAAGCATCTATCCGTCCCCCGTTGTAGGTAAAGAATTCAATCTCGTCATCCTCCTCACCATGAATAACGTCCAAGTTGATAATCACCCCGTTGGCTTTTGCCGTCTCACGGGCAAGAAGCCGAAGCAGAGCCAGCTTGTCGGCGGGCGGCAATATGGCAATCACATCAAACAATTTAATTTCAACAACCACATCCTTGACGTTTTCAACGTCCTCGACCTGGACAACATCCAGGACGTCCACTTCATAATTTGGGAAATCTTCACTCATTCTTCTAGGGCTTGAATTTGCAAAAGGTAATCCACCCCAGCATAGGGGGAAATGTATTGATCGTCCACGTTCACCCAGACCTCCGTTGTGAGCGGGCTTAAGGCCACGTTCCACCGATCGACCAGCGTGATCTGTTCGCCGCTTTGAATTGCCATCATCGACTCGAACAAGGACTTCTGGGCTTCATTCACCACGAATGCCAACGCCCAGAGCAGCTTGGGGCTGTAATTGCCTTGGCCGATACTAATTGCCCCGGCTAAACCCCGCCCACTCGCCCTGGCCAAGTTTTGCAGCCGCCGACTGTAGGGATTCTCTACAAATTCGGATAGAACAAGCACGTCCGTTATGCCTGTGCAGCTCAAGGTCACATAGGAAACGAAGGCATCGATCGGGAATGAGACGAAACTCCCATCGTTGGTAATGTAGGCCATTAAATTAGGCTCCTGGCGATCGACCGTTGCAATTTCAAGTAATTGTCCCACTCCGCACTGTCCGCCGCCGCAAAGTTGGCGGAGACAGCCACTCCCGGCTGACGGCTGGCAATCAGCGCCTCTAAAGATTGCAGTTGCTTAATCACCCGTGGGTCTCCCGATATGGCTGCCGCCCCCGTGGGGATGGGCAGATTGACCGCCCCGGCCAGAATGTCTAGGTTAGCTAGGATTTGTTGACGATTTAGCACCACGCCGTCCGCGTTCGGGATAAAGACCTCTGGCTCCCGCTCGCCCACAACGTAAGCATTCCCCGCCGCCACCGTCCCACCGTCCTTGCGCCCAGGAGGTGTGGCCGCGCCCTGCGGGATTCGCCCCAGGTTATTAGCTAGCGCCTCGGCTTCGGCTTTGGCCTTAGCCATCTCTTGGGCGAACCGGCGGGCTTGGTCAGCCGCGTCGCTCACGGCCAGGGCGGTTTGCTGCTGGACGCCCAGCGTTTGCGCCGCCAGGGCGTTGATTTCTTTTTGTTGCGCCTGCTGCAACAAGACCTGCTCGGTGGTCGCCTTCGCTAAATCGGCCTGCTGGGTAGCCAGGGTAATCTGCTGGGCGGCATTTGCTTGATTCGTAATAGCCTCCTGTTGAGCCGTGGTCAGCCGCGCCTGGGCATCAGCCACCGCCCGATCGCGTTCCTGGCCGGGAGCCTGTCGCTGGGCTTTTTCCAACTCAGCCTGTGCCGCCGAGATAATTTTCTGGGAGTTAATCCGTTCCTGGTTCAACGCCGCCTGGGCATCCAGGATGTTGGACTTAGCCTTGATTTCGGCAATCTTGGCCTCTATAACCTGGCGCTGCAAGGCCAAATCTTGCTGCTTTTGCTGGAGCTGGAGTTGCACCCGCGCCTGCTCTTGCTCAAACAGCAACGATTCGCGCTTCCTGGCCGCCGCCTCGTTTTCTGCCGCCTGCAGCTCTTTTACCAATTGCAGGTTTGTTTTGTTGGTGCTACCCACCAGGGCTTGCAATTGCCGCCTAGCAACCGCCGCCTCTCGTTCGCTCAATGTGCCTGATTGCAACTGGCGACTTAGTTCGATCGCCTGCCGCACCCGGTCAACCGATCGGTCCGCATCCGATTGCGACGCAGCCCGTAAGGCTTGAGCCAATCCCACCTGGGCTTTTAGTAAATCGTTTTGCAGGCCGATTGCCTTGGAAACCCGCTCCAGGTCGGCAGTTTGCTGGTTTGCTTGGGCAGCAAGCGCCTTTTGCGATCGGTCCCGCTCTGCACTTTCGGTCTTGATGGCCAGCAGAACCGCCTCCGCCGCCCGGTTAGTCGCAGCCGCCCGGTCTTCAATTGCCTTGATGGCCTGTTGCCGGTTGAACTGGATTTGTTGGTTTTCTTGCTCTAACAACCGCAGGGTTAATTGCGCGGTGGCCAACCGGGCCGATCGCACTTGCTCTTCATATTGCCGCTGGGCTTGGGGCGACCGGGTTTCCCCGGCGAGTTTTGCCAACGCCGCTTCATGGGCTTGCGCCTGGGCAAACTGGGCGTCCAGGGATGCCCGTTGGTTGATGAGCTTTTGTTGCTCGATCGCCTCCGATCGGGTCACCTGGGCATTGACCGCTTTTTGCACCAAAACTGACCTTTCGTTTTCAGCCAACTGCAGCAGGGCTGTGGCCTGCGACTGAAACCGCTGAATTCTGTCCAGCTCGTCCTGGAAACTTTGGTCGAGCGCAGCAATCCTAGCCGATCGCAATTCAGCAATCCTCGCCTCGATCTGTTTGCGCCCCTCCACATCAGCCTTGCCCAGACGACCCAAGTTGGCTGTTTGCTGGGCGATTTCGTCTTCTGCTACCGTCAACCGATTTTGGAGGCGTTCCCGGCTAAATTCAGCCGAGGTGATTTGCTGCGTGTCCCGCGCCGCCTGGATGATTTTCAACTCCTGGTCAGCCGCCTCCCGCAACTGCTGGATCTGCAGGTCATACCCGGTTTTTTCAGTTTGCCGCCGTTTGGTAATCAGCTCGGCGACCTTGGCGTCTGCGGCCTGCCGCCCCGCAATATCATCCGCCGACAATCTGGCGCGAGACTCTTGCTGCTGTTTAAGCTGCAGGTCAATCTGCGCCAGGTCGTTGGCCAGAATTTCTCGGTTTGCTTGCTGCTGGGACACCAACCCGATCGCCTTTTGGGCTTGGAGTAGCGCCCGCCGCTTATCGAACGCCTCCACCGCCCGCCTGCGATCGCGCTCATCAAACTCAGCCTGCAGTTTTTCCAACTCGGCCTGCCCCTGGCGTTGCTCGGCCAGTAACTTCTGCCGCTCGGTGTCATTGGTGGCATTAGCAATGGCCGCCGCCGTGGCCTCTTGCCGCTTTTTCAGTTCCTCGATTTTTAGCCGGGTCGTCTCTTTGTCGGCTTTGGCCTCACCGATCGCTTGCCGAGCCTGGAGCAACGCGATCTCGGCTTGCCCCGCCGTAATGGCTGCAGTTTCGGCAGCAATAGTCTCTTTGCGGATGCCCAGCAGTTGTTGGGCAGCCTTGCGCCGAGTGGATAATTCCAGGGTGGTGTCGTTTTTGATTCGTTCCAGCTCGGCACTTCCCTCGATCGCATTCAAACCCCCCGCATCAACCAGCTCTTTGATTTTGCCGATTCTCCCATCTATCAAAGCGGCGATCGCCTCCTTGGCCTGTTTTTGCACCTCAAACTCGACCTTGGTGTTGTTTTTGACTGCCTCCAACTGCTCCCTGGCCGCCTCGACTGTGAGTTGTTTGGCATCAACCCCCGCCTTGGCCAGTGTAACGATTTCGCCCGCCGCCTTTTTGAAAGCCTCCGGGTCACCGTTGGCTTCGGTTCTAACCTGGCGTTGGGCATTTTCCAGTTTTTTGCGGAATTGCTCTTGCAGTGTCCCCAGGTTTTGCAGCTCGATACTTTCCAACTTCAGGCCGCCGGTGACCTTCTGCAATTTCTCGGCTTGGTTTTGCAGCGTAGCCACCGCCGCGTCACGGGTGCGCGTCTGCTCGGCAGTTAGCCCCGTCACCTCTTTTAGATTTTTGACCTGCTCGTTGATCGTTTCTAGTTGCAACCGGGCAGACGTGATTAAGACCTTCTCGCGATCGAGTTGGGCAGCCGTCGCCGTTCCGTTTTCCCTTGCTTTTTTCAGGCGTTCCAGTTCGCCGGACAGCCGTCCCACCGCCGAGACGGAATCTAAGACCTGCTCGGTGTAGGCTCCCAGCGTGTCGTTGGTATCGCCCAACTCCCTGGTCTGCCGCACCAGGACGGCTAGCCCCGTCCCCGCCGCCAAAGGCAGCAGCGCAGCCGCCAAGGGCAAGGCCGCCGCCGTAATAGCATTGAGAGCGGCCACCACGGCTGGACTGGTCAGCGCCAGAGCGGTGTTGCCCGTTGCCACGCCCACCAGCCCCGCGTATAGGCTGCCCATTGCCGTGGCGGTAGTCAGAGCCGCTGCCCACAGAGATGGCAGTGCGGTGGCGGCAAACACGGCCACCACTTGGGTTAATTGGGCAAGGGCAACGGTAATGATTCCGGCCTGGATGGCGATGCCGCCCAGGTCAGTGGAGGCCAGCCCGGAGAACGCCTGGATAATTTGCAGCGTCAGATTCGCGATCGGGCCTAACACCTGAGCCAAGGTGACAAACACCTCGGATAAGCCCTTGATGGCGGCAATTGCGATCGGGCCGAGGTCGCCGCCGATATCCAGCAGCGTTTTACCCGCCGGGGCGAACGCCTCAAATACAGTCGTCCCAGCCTTGAGCGCCTCTTCCACCAATATTCCAAAGAAATAGGTGATGGCCTCTTCGTTGGCTTTGAGGAATTTCTCGATCTCGGCCAAGCTGGCAATGACTGGTTCTAGCAGTGGCTCCCCGGCCACCCGCCCCAGGCGCTCGATCAAATCTTGGATATTTGAGGAAATACCGTCCACGCTGCGGGCGGCGATCGCATTCCCGGCCACAAAGGTCTGGAGCCGCTTGTTTATTTCATCAACCAACGTGCCCTGGCTTTTCCATTTGATCACCTGGTCGTTGGTGATTTTTAGGTTTTTGGCCAGGACGGAGTTTTGGTCGATCGTCCCCTGAAGGATGGAGTTGATCTCTTGGCGGGCTTGGAATAAGGGCACACCGACCACTTTTAAGCTGGCTGCCCACCCTTTGGTCAAGGATGTAGCCGCCGCGATCGCGTCCGGGAACTGCTTGGATTGGTTGTTTAGGCTGGCCGCGTTGGTCAATGTGATTTGGAACAGCTCGTTCACCTGGGCGGAGGTCACCCCCACTAGCGCCTGCGTGTCAATCTCGATTTGTTTTAGGGCTTGCCGCAGCACCCCTTCAGTCGCCTTGATTTTGGCGGTTGGGTCGGTGATTTCTTGGCCGCCTTGGGAAATTTTAGAACCACTAGCCAGATTGGATTGACTGCTCAGGAGTTGAGCATTCAGCCGCTCATTGGAGCCGATCAAAAACTCATAGGCGGGGCGGGCAGCAGCGGCCAGCGACTGGACGGCCTGGGTCACCTGATTGAACTGGAAAGCTAGCGCCGCCGTGTTGGCTACGGCTGCGGTCAACCCTCCCTGGCGTGGATTGATGGCCTCCGACAGCCCCTTGAATTGCTCCTTAGATATCCCCAGCGTTTTGGAGAGCGCAGCCATTTGGTTGTTGGTGTTGATGCCCGCGCTAGCCATTAGTCGGAGGCTTTCGATCGCCTGCGTGGCCGCCTCCGGGGACAGCTTCAGCTTCTCCGCCAGGGATTTGGCCTGGTCAGCCGTTACGCCCAGAGCCGCCGCTAGCCGGGAAACTTCGCCCGCCGTTTTTGTGGTGTCCGCGATTGCCTTTTGGATCGCTTTAAGGTCGGCCACGGTGGCAGAGCTGCCGCTGGTGGCGATCTGCAGTTGCAATTTGAAGTTTTCGGTCACGCGCCCATCCTCATCAGTTTGTCGAAATTCTGCTTGATGTGGTCTTCAATTTTCGGATTCTTGGCGGGCTTGCTCGGCTCCGTTGCCGCTTCGGTGGCCGCTTTGACAAGGTCGGACTTGGCCTTAAGGATCTCGCCCAACATCTCTGCCGGCAGCGTACCCGCCAGGTCGATCGCCTCGGTGAGCGACTGACAATGGGTAGCCAAAATCGCGATCGCCTCCTCTACGGTCTGCGGATTATCCCCGCCACCTTGCGGATTATCCCCACCACTCTCACGATTATCCCCATTAAAAAGCTCGACTAAATAACCCTCGGTATATTCTCCCCCTTCTGTTTGCCGGAATAGTAGCAGCGCCTCAATATGCGCCGGGGATAGCCATGCCGGGTCGATTCCCCAGCAGGCGAGTGCCTTGTCGATCGCATCTCGTAACCGGACCGATCGCAGATAAACTTTGTCCCAGGTTTGCCCGCCCTTAGCGTTATTGATTTCGTCCTTAATAATCTGGAGCCGTTCTACAAACTCCAATCGCCCCAGTATGGAGCAACCATAAATGGTGCGAACCACGCCGGAGCGATCTTCGAACTCGGCTTTCGCCGGGATATTAAGCCATTTCATCATTAGCCTACATAAGACTCGGGCATCTTGATTAGCTGATACGCCGTGTCATACCCAGGCGCGATCGCGAGGTCGTATTCCAATTCGAAGGCCGTCACATTCTCCACGTTGAAGGTGGGAACGGATACCCGGTTGACCTTGGGAATCACCACCTTGTAAAGCTGACCGCCATCGGTGTAGACAATACCAGAGAAACTGAAGCCATTCAAACGGGCAGCGTCTTGGGCGACCCCGATCGTCTCGATGTTGGTGTAGTTCTTAATTAAACGGTAGAGGAATGGAGCGCCTGCCTGCGCGACGTTAAAGGTCAATTTGTCATCCACCGAGGTGATGCGAACCTCGCCAGCATTAGGCGCTCCAGTCGCGATCGTGAGCAGCCCCTCATCGCCCCACGCGCCCGCGCCGGGGATGAAGACTTGGAGGCCAAGTGCCCCGCTGATGTCCGCATCAATAAACTCGTATGGCGATGTCGAGGGAACTTTGCCGTCGCGGATTTCTGCGAGATCGTAACTGGCCGTGGTAGCAGCCTCGGTGGCTAGCGCGAACTGGAGTGCCGTCCAGGACAATGCCTCGAATCGAAGCTTTAGCACATATTCTTCAGAGGTCAGCTTCGACCCCGCCGTTTTCACAGTCCCTTTGACCATCTTTTTCGATTGCGCCTTTTCCGATTGGCCTTCGATCGAGAACGCTACCGGCTCAACGTGCCACCATTTATTTGTGCCGTCAACCGGATTAAACCGACCGAAGCCGGAGATTAGCTGAGTAGTTGCCGCCGTCATATTTGCCCCCTAAACTCTCAAATTTGGATTAAAAACGCCCTTGCAGGCAAAGCTCATGCTGTACAACCACAAGCCCTCGGACATATTTGTGAAACCCGCCGTTGTTGGGTAGAACACCTGGAATGCTCTCCCCTGCTCTGGCGGAATCCAGCCACCCAACCCATAAAGGATGGTGTTGATGATTGGGTAGACCTTTTTGTGACCTTCCACCCGCAGCTCCTGTGATCTGAGGAAGACCTCAAACTGCAAGTTGGCCTCTTGCGCCGGAGCCTTGGTGGGGAACCGCTGCACCCCTTCTGGAGCCTGGAATGTGACCCGAGAGAATGCCACCCAAACGGTGGTCGCTCCAACGGCAAGGCCAATCTCTGCCGGATTTAATGGCAGCTCATCGACCTTGACGTTTGGCAATAGCTCCCGCAACCGGGCAATAATGGCATCTTCCAGCTCCAGGATTTGCATCTAAAACCCCACCATGTCGATGCGGGTTTCGCGTTCCGACCTTGCCCCACTCACGTCCGTTCCGATCAGCTCCTCATCAGCCGCTGTGCCCAAGGCCGTTGCCCCGATCGACATTTTGCCGGAGGAGATATCTTTTAACGCCGCAATGGCGTCTTCGTATTCCTGGCGAACATCTTCTCGGGTTTTGATTCTATCCAAGTATTGACGGGCGATCGCCACACAATACCGGGTCACAATCACAGGCAAAGGAACCAGCGGCAATTGATACCGCCCGCCGCAATACCCATCAATCACCGCACTCGCGTCGGCTAGCGCGGCCTCCAACGGCACGGTGTTGACCGTGGTGGCCGCTGGATCATCTAAATTGGTGAGCTGGATTGTCTCCGGCTCACCAATGCGATCGATGAATTGTTGGGATGTGGCATAGCTCATTTATTTTTCCTTTACGCGCACCGGCACGTCACCTTTCTGAGTTTCCAAAGCCACTGGCGTCTCGGCTCCCTCGATCGGGGCGTCCCCGGCCTTGGCCACTTTTTGCTTGGCCACCGCAGCCGGGTCGTCCGGCTCACCAATGATTTTAATAATCCCTAGCCGGGTTAGGGTTTCAGCGTCGGCGTCCTCAAAAACAGCGGTGTCACCCGCGCCGAGCAATGCGCCCTCGTGCGCGATCGGGCCGTTGATTACTTCGATTTTCTTTGCCATGTCAAACTCTTATTTTTGGGTAATTTACAACTTAGGTTTAGGCGGCGACGTTGGTCAGCAAGTAGCCCGCGTTCATGCCGGTGGTGACCGGAACACGGTCAGCTATACCAGGGAAGTAATAGCTGCGGCTAGAAGGATCCCAGTAGGCTTGCTCCATAATCAGCCCAGTGCCGTCATCAGCACCGATATCCGCCTGATTGAGTAAATAGGTATAGCCGAAACTCGGTTCTGCCCGATCGCTATTAATCGTCGGAATCAGGGCGTTTTGGCGGACGTCAATGATTTGATTGTCCGGCTCCCGCGCAACATATCCAACCCAGATGCTGTTATCAAACATGGGAACCCGAACCGTTGGCGCGTTGACCGTGCTGTATTGGCTCAGGCAAATTGCCCCCGTGGGATAACCCAAAATGCCGTTCAACATTTCGAGAGTTACCGAGGATTTGTCGGTGTATTTGATTTGGTCACGGATGCGGGGATTCTCTTTCACCGCATTAAATGCTTTGAGGCCGCCGTAGATAATCGTGTTGGGCAGTTTGCCAATCCCCTGCAATACCGCCATATTGGCCGCGTCAAACAAGGCCACCACATTCGTCCCCGCGTCGGAGATTTGCGACCCACTCGTCAAGGCCAGCCGGTTGGTGGTGGCGTAGGCCGAGAACAAGCCCAGTAGCGAGAGCTGGTCGTATTCAATGCGGTGGGACAGCACCCGCTTGACCGTCCGCAGCGTCCGCATTTCCATGTTGACCATGTCGCGGGATTCTTGCATCATTTCGCGGGTCAGCTTGCCTTCGATCGCGTCTTGATACAACTCGATCGGCACATCCCCATAAACCGCTTCCACTCGGGTCACGTCCGTACCAGGTGCGCGGCGAGTCGGATAAAGGAAGTATTCATCGTTATCGCCAAAACGGATGACCTTGACGCCCCGTTTATCCACGTAGACAGGCGGGAAGGCCAAATGTCCCACATAATCCGGGATCTGAATCCCGTAGGCCAAGCTGGTCAGGACTGGGTCGAACACCCGCGCCTGTGATAACTCCATTAATGCCATTTACTCAACTCGCTCCCTGATAGAAAGAAATAATCGACCGACCTAAATTTTGCCCGCCCGGACAATGTGCAGCAGTACCCGCTGACCGACCGTTGCTGCGGACAAAGCCCGCCCAAAGACCAGGTCGCCGCTGGTGGTGGTAGCAACAAACCGCCCTGTCGAATTGGGAGCAAGAGCGTCACCGATCGCGATCGTGCCGCCCGCCGGACAATCGCAGATTCCCTGGGTAGCCACGCTGGTGGACTTGCCCGAGACAGCCGCTGCCGTCAGCACCCCAAATATAGGCGTAGTGGCGTTGGCCACGATCGCCCCGTCATACCCGATCGGCTGACCATAAGCGCCCGTTGCCGTCGCCGTAATAGTCAGCTCATCTTCTGGCCGAGCGGCCAGTCCCATGTTTCCCGGAAGTGCCATTTTTTAACCTGCCTTTCTTCTTTGCTGTTTACTGCGTTTTTTGTACTCGGCCAAATACCCATTGTGATCACTGGGTTTGACGCCCGTGGCCAAGATATCTTCGTGCATAGTCATCGCGTCCGGAGCGATAGAAAACTCGGACGGGGCGTAGGCATGAACCTCAAAAGAGGCCGAGCCATCGTAGTCTTGGTCTGCGGCCACTGAGGTCTTCTCCCCATAGGTGATTTTGGGTTTTGATCGATCAAGTATTTCAAATTGGAACTGAGCAGAAGAAACCTGCTTTTTGCCATCCGCCGCTTCGAATTCCATCGTGGTATTGGCGACCTCCGACTGAGCCAACAAGGCCAGTACATTCGCCCGTTCAGACGGGTAAACCTTGCCTTCGTTTACGAGGCGATCGACCTGGGGCGACCATTTCTGCTGGGCGGAGAACATGGCCTGCTGGCGCTCGAATTCCTCTTCCCTTGCCGCTAAATCCAGCTCCTGGCGGGCAAATTCTAACGCCTGAGCGTCGTCTTCATCATCTACGAACATATTTATATAAACTCCAGTTGATTTACTGAATTTAGCAGGCTTTAGGTGTGCAAGGGCTGGCTCCGATCGCCCTAAAAAGGCCACATGGTCTAACGTCCACTTCCCACCCCTTACGGGATTCACCTTAACCGATACGCGGTTAAGTTGGCCGGAATTCACCACGGCCTTGAATGCAGGATCTACATCTTCTACCTCCGTGACAACAAGTCTGTTGGTTGAACGATTAAACTCAATCGCCGTCGCAAAGCCCAGCGCGTTTTTTGATTCGTGGCCGGGAATTAACGGGACGCGCTTGGCCGCTGCCCAGCTTTCCACCTCTGAGCGAGAAAACGTCATCCGCCGCCCGTCGCTACAAGTATGAAGTCCGGGATAAAAGATTTCGATCGGCTCTTTCAGACGCAGGCGCATTGGTCAACCCCACTAAATCAATTTTATTAGAACACAAAAAAGCCCGCCGTTTTCAGCGGGCTTCAACTTCATGGTGCTTTTATTTTAATTCTTTCAAAACTTCGGATTGCAGGGCGGAAGGAAGGTTGGCAATTATTGCCTTTTTATCCTCCAACGACAGCTTTCCGGGCTTGCCTTCAAAACCAGGATCCGGCTTGAAGGCATCGGCCAATTTTTGCCCCCGAATTAGATCAGCCTGGGTAAATCCGCGCCGCTTAAATTCAGCCTCGGACAATGTAAAAATTCGGCACTTGCACTCGAACCCGCAGGGCGGATAAAAGTTGATCGAATCGGCGGCAAATACCGCGTTGTCCATCGCCAGATGGGTTGGCCTGGGTACTCGGCTGTCGCCGTGCCGAAACCACCAATAAGGGCGGCGTTTTAACATTTCCGGCGTGGTCTGCTGCGCGTATCGCCCCGCCTCCTGCGCTTGCCGCAAGTTTTGGGAGTAGATAAGCTGCGATCGCCAAGCGACGTTTTTGGTTCTGTCCCAGTCCTTGCCATATTTCGTGACAATCTTGTCGAAGATTTGCCGGAAATCAAGCGTGGAGATTCCCTGCTCGATCGCCTCTTGGACGGCCTGCTGCAGCTCGGCCAAGAGCGACCCCTTGGCGTTGGCGACCGTGAAGGCGACCCGTTGGTCGATATCGTCCTTCCAGGAGTCCGTGTCAACGCCCGTCTTTTGGGCGAAGTAGTCGATCGCCTCCTCAAACGGGAGCTGGTACGGGTTAGTCATTGCGCCCAGGTCATCTCTTCAGCGTAGTCTTTGAGCAGCTCCCAGTGACCTGGAATCGTGAAAATTCCGCCGGGTGCAGATTCACTCATCCGCTGGGCAAGGCACGAGCCTTCGATCGCCCAGGCTTGGAAGCTATCAAAATCGTCTTTGTTAGGGAACCACTCCCGCCAATTACTCCATTCTTCTGGCATTACGCCACCTCCGGTCTTACTCGCTGAGTCCAGACGGTATCGCCCGCTTGTCCTTGCAAAACTTCGGTGTGAATCACGTCGCCTGCGACAAATCCCATCGGGATGCCGCCAGGGAAGGCCGCGCACGTTTGGTCGGGTTGGTAATGGCCACAAGTGGCGCAGTACCCAGGCTCGTCATAATTTTCTTCGTCTTCCATTTTTCTTGCTTCCTATTTGGCTGTTAATCGTTGTCCGGGCAGGCTTTTCGCCATACCCTTAAGCGTTGCACCATTTGGATCTTGGTAAGCAGATCCAGTTCCGCTGGGAATAGCGGTTTCTTTATGGCCAACCACTTGCTTTCCATCAAAGGCCACTAAGTAGCCTTTATCCTCAACAAACACCCCGTCATAACCTCTTGACCGCCAATAATGCTCTTTGAGCTTGGCTTCGGCGCAGGGCTTGTTGTCTTTAAAGAATTTTGCCCACCGCTTATCTTTTTTGTCGACATTCCAAATCTCACTGGATATGGCATTGGTGGTCATCGAATAAATCTTTGCTGGGTTGTGCATCCTGACCTGGAACGTACCATAAGCGGCCTGCCCAGACGTTGCACCCGTTGCATAAGATTTTGCGATCGATGGGGATGTCCCCATGTAGAAGCCCTGTCCATACACTGCCACTTTTGTCTTGGAAACGTCAACCCCATCATTAAGGATAGACTTGACCGCCGCCTCGCCTGACCCGTGATAAAAGTCCAGGCCGCCCGTGGGAGTGCCCGCCGTATAGGCTGCCGCCTCCGCCTTGGTCATTTTTGGCTTCCACCCCGTGGTATCGCCCAGCGGATACTTAATCGCCTTCTGCACGTCATCATCCCAATACCGCGACAAGAAATCCTTAATATTAATATCGGGCAAGGCGTGGGGATTTTTCCAAGCACCTTTTGGTGACGAGCTTGCAGTCTGCGCTGCGGCCTTCCCTTTTTTGGCGGGATGCAAAGCCGAGTGTTTAGCCTCGGCTTTGTCGAAGGCATCCTCGGCGTTGTCCCGTTCGTCCGTCAGGTCGCCAACCAAATTCTGGAGTTTTTTCAACTCATCTTTATCAGTCTTGGTTATTTTCACCTTCATTTTCACCAGCCCGTCTATGTAGTTCTGGTGATCGACCAAGTCTTTCTGGGCTTTGGCTAGATTCGATCGCGCCGTGTCTAGCCTATTTTTAGCCATTGCCAGATCATCTGCCGCTTGCTGGGCTGGCGTCATTGCCGGGGCGGGCTTTGGCGTGGTAGCTTTGGGCGTCTTCGGGGCTTTGGGCGTTTTAACCGCCGCTGGCGCTTTGGGAGTTTTGGCCGCCGCCGGGGCTTTGCCCGTGGTAGCCTGCACCACCGTTGCCACCGCCGCCGCCTGGGCAGGCGTGGCAGGCTGTTTGCAGGTCTTTTTTTTGCCGGACGCCGTATACATCGACAGGCAGGCGTTCCCGCACGACAACGATCCGGGCTTGCAATTTTTCTTTTTGCCGGGAGCAGCCGCCGCAAACTTGGCCGGAGGCACACCATCCATCAGCAGGACGGTGACAAACTTGCCGTCCATATTGATAGCCAGTTGTTTCTGGCCGTCAACCCCCACTGCCGTGACGGCTTGGCCGTCATCGTTGACCTGCGCCGATCGAATGGCGTCCAATCCATCGGTGTAGGTCTCGTTTACAGCCTGGATCAAGGTCGAATACTGGCTCGGATCGATTTTGGTTGGCATTTTACAGCTCCTCTAAGTGAATAATGGTTTTTCCAGACGAGCCTTTTTGCGCCAGTATTCTTTCCTTATAAGAACCGATCTTGGCTGTTTTGGCGCGTTTTCCTAGTTCTGCGAACAAGGCATCAGCAGCAGCTAAGAATTCGTCATTTGTCTTTGGCTTGTTAATGCCAAGACTTGCAAGCACTGGGTCAACAATGCCGCTGTTACCAGCAAAAACCTTCTGTTTGTAAAGAGCGTCGTAATTATTATCCAATGCAGATTTGGCTAAGTATTGCAGCGTTAAGTTTTTTGCATCTCCAAACTTATAAAACTTTTGATCGCGGTAGACATCCGGGGTTTTTTGGCTTTGAGACTCATCAATCTCGGTTACCTTGAACCGGGTTTTTGGATGGTAAGTTACCTCGTTTTCCCAAACCGAATTCTTAAATTTGTCCACCAGTTTGCCCTGGCCTTTGCCATCAAGCCGAGGCTTGATTCGCAATTCAACATTCGCACCTGGAGCGAAGTTCGGATCGCCCCCCTCTCTCCAGGTGGTGGACATGAGCTTTCCAGCCTCAACCGGGACGCCTTGGCCAGCAGATTTCTTGTACTCGTCAACAATCCCTTTTAAGGCCGCATTGCCATCAATCTTCATGTGATGGATCAAATAATCCGTCTTCCAAGGAGCACCCTTGCCATTAAGATTTGCTTTTGGCGATTTGGCAGCCTTGTCGATCGCATCTTTGGTAATTGCAGGCAACTTAGCCAAAGCCGCCGCCGCCCCCTTCACTTTGGCGACCAGTGCCGCTTCCTTCCACGCAGACAATCCTTTGTTCCAGTTCGGATCGTAAAACATAGAATTCATACCCTTAAAATCAGTGCCAATAAAGTGGCTTAGACCTTGGGCTTCCGACCTTGTGATACCAGCGCCTGCTTTCATAATTCGGTCAATTTTGGCATTTTGCCAGGGATCATGCTCATTTTCGAGGAGTGTTACCTCCGCCTTGGTGTGGCCTGCGCTTTGGGTCTGCGAACCGGGCATCCCATCTTTAATCAAATTCAACGGAGCTGCCCCAGCATAGCCAAATGGATTGTCCGCCGTTGGGGCAGCCGGTGGCGCTGATTTTGCCGGAGCGGACTTGGACTTGGACTTTTTGTTCGGATGCAACGCATCATGGTGCGACTGCGCCTTGTCCAGCGCGGCCTTAGCATCCGCCTCGCCCTGGGCAGCCTGATCCAACAAATTTTTGGCGTCAACCAACATCTGATTGTCGGCCTTTTTGGGCTTGACCTTGTTGGCTTTAAGTGTGTCTAAATAGGCGATCGCGTTTTGATGGGCATCTTGCGCCTTGATTTTTAGGGCGATCGCATTGGCGTATTCGTTCGACTTCTTCTGCAGATCGACCACGGCCTGAGCCTTCAGCTTCCGAGTCGCTGCGGCCTTTTGGGCTGGGGTCATTGCCGGAGCGGGTGCTGCTGGTGGTGGCGTGACCGCCGCTGGGACGGGCATCGGAACTGGAGTCGGAGGCGTCGCAGCCGGGGCGGGAGCGGGCGTCTTGGCTGCCGCCGGAGCCTTGCCCGTGGTAGCCTGCACCACGGTATTCACCGCCGCCACCTGACTGGCCGTGGGGTCTTGCTTGCAAGTCTTTTTTTTGCCGGACGCCGTATACATTGACAGGCAGGCGTTCCCACACGACAGCGACCCAGGTTTACAGGTCTTCTTTTTGCCGGGAGCAGCCGCCGCAAATTTGGCCGGGGATTTGCCGTCCATTAACAAAACGGTGACGCTCTTGGCGTTCATCTTGATGGCCAGTTGCTTCGCACCATCAATCCCCACCATCGTGATTGTTCGGTTGTCATCATCCACTTGAGCCGATCGAATGGTGTCCAGTCCATCGGTGTAGGTCTCATTCACGGCCTTAATCAAGGTCGGATACTGGCTCGGGTCAATTTTGGTTGGCATTTGCACCCTTCTTTTTATTCTTTGGTTTGCGCGGCAGCGATATCTTCATCCAGTTGCGCCAAAACAGCCAACAGCTCTTGATTCTCCGGGGAATCGTCGGCTTCCTGGTCGGCATCGACAACAGCTAGAACTTGCTCCAGTGGCGGGATTGAATCTGGCATTAGTCAAACTCCTGAATCTTGGTGTTGTAGGCTGCCGTGATTTTCTTAAATTCATTGGCGTCGCCCGTATCTTGATTGTCCGGGTGGTATTTCGCCGCCAGCGCACGATATTCCGATCGCACCTCGGCCTTGGTCTTCCCGGAGAACATATCCCCGGCAAATTTCTCAGCCAACTTAGATAAATGGGACTTAATTTCATCGTTGGTGAGCGGCAAGAACGTCCCCGGTTTTTGGGGATTTTCCTGTCTGCCGACCTCCAATCCAACCGCATCCTCTTTGGCCTCCTGGAGCGTTTTCTTGTTGCCTTTTTGAATCTTCGCCCAATCGCGCTCCATTTTTGGCCGAATTTTATCGACCTCATCATCAAACTGCTGCCGGAGCTGATTCAACCGATCTTCCTTTTTAGCCGAGTAAATGGCCGCGTATCTTGCCGCATCGGCCTGCGCCTGGGCTTCCACTGCTGGCCGCCGCGCCTCGTCCGCTCGCAGAGAATCCAAGTCTTTCTGCGCCTTTTTCCGCACCGCGTCTGATTTGGTGGTGGCGATTTTCTGTTCAAGTTTGGGGATGTCCGAGGGTTTCAAGCCATCAAACCGCGCCATCCGACTCTCTATCCAAGTCTGCGGGTCAGTGAGTCGCTTAACCGCTGCTGGGTCTTTCTTTTTGCGCCATTCCTCTGCCGCCCGTTGCGCCAGGGCGTAGGACTCGCGATCGACCACCCGTTTCGAGAATTGGTCTGGGTCTTTTAGACCCAAATTGTACTCAAAGTTGTTCTTTAGCCAAAATTTCAGCTCCTTTGCCGCCCGCTGACTTAGGTTTTCAGGCGTTGGCTCAAAATGCGCTTTAACTCGGGCTTGCACCCATCCGTCAACATCCTGGTCGGTAGGATTTGTGTTGGCAAACTGGCGATCGACTTGCTCGTTAATCGGGACTTTCTTTTTCGGCTCTTCAGGTTTGGGCACGGTGGCCAACCCGCCGCCGGGTGCTGTCGCCGGTTTAGCCGCCGCCGGGACTTTGTACCCATACTGCTGACTCAGCTTGCCGTCCACCTCATCTACGAAGGCTTTAAATTCCGGCAGTTTCATAGCCGCATCAAAATTATTCTGGGTAAACCCTAGATTCTCCTGGATTGAATCCGCACGGTTCTTTGCCCACGTATCAACAAATTTCTGCTTACCCGCCTCGTCCAATTTGTTATAAATCTCGGCGGAATAAAGAGCTGCCGTATTGGCCATCGCCTGGTTGGAGCCGCCGCGCATTCCTTGGGCGAACATATCCGGCCACTCATCAAAATCTTGGTCGCGGAGCGGTTGGCCATTCATTAACCGATCGTGATATCGCTTCAGCGAATCAACACGATCCATTGCCGCCTCGGATGTGAATTTATCCGGCCTGGTGAGTAACGCCGCAATATGCTCCCGCTGGGCGGGCGTTGGGTTGGGAAGAGCCTCCAGCTTTTTGAGTTGATTGGCGATCAAGTCCAGCTCCATCTTGGTCATTGGAGCCTCATCGCCAAGTGTGAAGTCGTGGATGGCCTTGATGCGATCGAACGCGGATGGCTGCGCTGCCGGGGCGGCAGGCGGTGGAGTAGCTGCCGGAGGCGTGGCTGCCGGGGTTTTGGCCGCCGGAGCGCCCGCGTTTGTCGCCGCCACCACCTGGGCAACAACAGCTTGTTGACCAGGAGTGGCGGGCTTTCTACAGGTCTTTTTTTTGCCGGACGCCGTATACATCGACAGGCAGGCGTTTCCGCACGACAACGATCCGGGCTTGCAATTTTTCTTTTTCCCGGGAGTCGCCGCCGCAAACTTGGCTGGAGGCGTAGCGTCCATCAACAAAATGGTGACGTCTTTGCCCAAATTAACCGCGATCTGCTTTTGGCCGTCCACTCCCACCAAAGTGATGGTTTCGTTATCGTCATTCACCTGCGCCGATCGGACCGCCTCGATTTGGTCAGTGTAGGTTTCGTTCACGGCCTGAATTAGCGCCGGGTATTGGCTCGGGTCGATCGGTTTAGGCATCTGCATCCTCATTTGATTGTTGGTATCCACCCAGGCTGGCAACCATCACGGCTGCGGCCATCGTTTCTCGGAATTGGCCTGGAGAGAGCTTCGGAAACGCCTCCTCCAATTTGGCCTGGAACTCGACAAGGTCGCCCGACTCCTCCAACTCCGATCGGACCGAGTTGAACCAGTCTTCAAACAACGCCGCCGATTGCAGGCGATCGCTCAATTCATCGATCGGGTCTGCCGGGGCGGCGAACGCCGGGGCTGCTGGTTGAGCCGCAGGCGCAGGCTGCTGACCTCCACCCTGGCCGCCGTCAAAGACGCTGTTTAGGTCTTCGGGTAACGGCTGTTGTTGCGCGGCCTGGGCTTGCTTGGCCGCATCGGCCTGCATTTTCTTGTAGGCGGCCAACAGTGCCTTCAAAGCATCTGGGGCGATCGTCGGGTACGAAACCTTGATCACGGCTTCGTACAAATCGGCGCTCCAAGTGCCCTGGAGCGCTGACCCCAGCAGCCCTGCAAACGAGGTGATTTGGCCATCGGATAGTTGGGTCGTATCGCTGGCCTCGTCCAGGCGCTTGTAGCCCGCGCCATAGGTGGCGGTAATATGCTCGGCGGTGGGCGGATAGCCCAGGCCGGTCAGCTTCGTATCTAGATCGGCCAGAGCTGCCAGGTCTGGGGCGTCGTCCAGTTTGTAATAAATTTCTGGTGGATCAATATCCTGGCCGGGATAGTTGTAGTTCATCCACCACCGAACAAAGGTCGCGTTGGCGGAGCCGCAAATTAAATCGGCGTCGGCCATGACGATCGAGGTGGCCACCCCCTCATGCACCTTGGCCTGAGATAAAGAGCTGCCGTTATCTGTGGTCATCGTCTGGGACAATATGACCTTGGCGATTGCCTCGTCCAGTAGCCGAATCAATGCCTCGTAATCGGCTGTCCCTGCTCGGGACGCTTCGATCAGGTCGATTAGCATATCCTCCGGAATCATCATCCGATCGTCCACGCCAAAAGCGCCCAGCGCATCCCATAGGACGTCCTTGGCGCTTTGCGTCGCCCCGGATTTATACTTCCCGACGCGGGCGGGCTGGGCAAACAACTCCAGGTATCGAATCCACCAGCGCAGGTCGGTCTTCTTGAAAAAGACCAGCCAGTATAGATAGTGCGCTAGCCCCAGGCCATACGGCTCATCGTCGTTGTCTGCGCCGTGGCGGAAGACCCAAAATTTCTCCTCCGGCAGCGCTTCGCCCAGCGGGTCTCTAAAGGTTTTTAACCGGGGTTTTTGCTCTAAATCAAAGTGGAACCGGCGACGATTTCGGACTTTGATGTCGGAGAGGATTGTCCGATCGCCTAACTTGCCCCACATGACCTCGGCGACACTGTAACCGTAGAACACGCCCCACTGCATCTTCTCAACGATATCGTCCCACCGATTCAAACCTACTAACTCAGCCTGGAGCCGCTCGGCCACCTTGGTTTCGATCGCCCGTTTACGCCGCCCTTCTTTAACGCCCCAATCGTGGGCAATCAACGCCCGCTGGCGCTGCTGGAAGCAAGACTTTACTTGGTAGTCTTGCCGCACCTCCTCGTAAATCTTGAGGTCATTGTTGCCTTTGTAGCGCAACACCTCATCAGTTTGCGGCAAGTAGGAGGTCATGGCCAACCACCCACGAGTCCAATCCCGGCCTTGCTGGATTCCGGCTATTTCGCGATAGTTGGCCATATCTTACTTATCCTATGGTTGAACGAACGGCACAGTCCTTGGCTTCTAGGAGTTTTCGCAGGGCGAAATCTCGCTCTTCATTGGCTGGCAGGGCTTCGGCCAAGTGCGCGGCCAACACGGCAAACGACTTACTTGTAGCCTGTAGATGCTCCGGCAGATGACTGTAGGCAAAGAACTTTAAAATCGGTGGTTGGTCTTCCATTACGCCGCCTCTTGCAAATAACGAATTTTAATCGGCACAACTGCAAGGCCAACCGCATTGGCCGCTGCCATAAACTCACGAACTCGCTGCCAACCCAACAGAGAGCGCGGGCAAACGCAGCCGAGACTTCCAGGCGCGTTCCCATCAAAATGCACCCCGAAATCACCCCGAATCACGCCATTGGACATCTCGCGGGTAAAGGGGGCAATCTCATAAAACCAACTGGGCGAATTGCTGTCGCCAGTTTTAACCCCTGGCGTGGATAGATTTTTCAGAGGCTCGGTCTTAACCGTCCAGTCTCCGGGCGGGATTAATCCGCCAGAACTATTCCAACTGCCCCAGAACTGCTTGTTCCTACGGGATGAGACCGCAACAATCTCATTGATCTGCTCGCCATTTTGAAAGAGATACAAAATCCCGCTTAACAATTTGCTCGACATCCGTGGTCGGAAGACAAACTCCATGTGAAATGTGTCGGTCATAATTTTCATTAGGTTACATCACGCAAATTTTAACAGGTGGCCGCATGGCTTTTATATCACTGAGCTTTAGAGATGAAGGCTTGCAAAATTCACTCGCGGGGATTGCCGCCCGTGCGGGAGACTTGACGCCGGTACTAACCGACATCGGCGAGAGCCTGCTGTTGTCTGCCCGCGATCGCTTTGACACCGAAACCGACCCAGACGGTAGCCCGTGGCCAAAGCTAAAGCCCCGCACCATCAAAGCCAAGAAATACCGGGCACAGACGGGCAAGCCTTACCGCACAAAAGCCGACCCAGCGGCCATACTGAAGGATACTTTTACTCTGCGCGATTCGATCGCTTACCGGGTCACCAGCCGCGATTTATTCGTAGGAACCAACCGCCGGTATGGAATTTATCACCAAAGCCTCAAGCCCCGCCGCCGCATTCCCCGTCGCGCATTTTTAGGTTTGACGGCAAGCGATCGGACTATGATTGCCGAAGAAATAGTCGGTTATTTAGCAGGCAACTAACGAATCCTCGACGGTTCAGCAGTTCGGACACTGCTAACTGTAATAACTGTCACGGAATTTATCACTTAGGAGGTTTTATGGATTACGATGACGCCGGAAACTTGAGAATAACGATTTGCCCAACCGTTGAGAATGGGGTCACTACAACGCCCACCGTGCTAGCCGCCCAGACAAATATTTTTGGTGAGGAACTGACATTACTAGAAGCAGACTCCGATGAGCCACCCGCCCATACACAAATTTTGCCAGGAGTGAATGATTCGCGGTGGGTCGAGTTTTCAGAAGACTTTGACGTCCGAGGACTGAATATTTCATTCAGGGATTTCACCACCAAAAATATGATGTCGGTTGGCATATTCTTGGTCATCAGCGTTTTTTACAAAGACTCTAACGACAAGATTTCGAGGATTGGGTCTTCGTTTTTAGGCTCAGGATTGTTTTTCGGGATCCTAAGCTACCTGCTACCAAAGTCCGCCAAAACTGGCTCAGTCTTGTTCCAAATCGCTAGCACGGGGAACCGCGTCCTTGGCAATTCTGGTGCATTTTTTCTCATTGTCGATGATGGCAAACTAAAAATCCCCCCGGCGGGAGCCTCTGCAACAATTGACACACCATCTCGAATCACCTTTGATTACAGCAGAATGCTGGGCGTTTCCCAATTTGGGGCAAGCGGCTGTTGCGGCCACCTTGTCGGCTTCAATCATGTCGCAAACACCATCCAATATATCTGGGGATTTAATATTCCAGTAGGCACAAAGTTTAAACTTGGCAGCTATGTTGAGGCCGGATACAATCACCCGCCTGGAATTTCACTAATTGCCGACTACGGCCTCGCCGACAGCGAAAATTCAACTTTGATACTCAGAGGCTCGATCGCCCCAGTGCCAGGAACCATATATAAAGTCCGCATTCTTTCCGGCACATTTGGCACTCTCCAAAATAATACTTTGGTTACATTTGCATCAGTAGAACCGCTGACGGCAAAAACCTGGAGAGTGACGGTTATAAACACCAACTCAAATGCCGTTAGATTTCCGGATAAAGGATCGGCAGGCTCCAGGTTCATGTTTTTCTCGCCCTTGGAATCCCCAGAGCTAACAATGATGGCCGGGAACCAAATCTCGGCGGATGGAGGAGTTACCGCTTTAGACCTAATGTGGGAAATCGAGAACCAACCAATAACATTAAGTCCCGGAACTGCCTCGATCGTCACCCAAACGGGGCACGGATTCACCTCCGGCGATATTGGCAAGCGATTTCGGCTTGGCTCGACAAGTGGGGCACTCCCGGCAAACTGCAATGGCGGGAACCAGTATGTGTGGCTGCACTCGGTGATTAATGCAAACACCTATTATTTGGCCGGTGAGCCTAACGCCCGCTGCCCAATTGTGGTTGGATCGGGCGGGGCAAACATGACCTTAACTGATGACAATGGCGTCGTTGCTACGATAGGTGCGGGGATTACCGCTGGCACAGCGGCATCGGTAACACTGGTCTATCACGGGATGTCGAATGGGGCGATCGGACTGCTAACCGGCAGCGTAACGCCTGGTGGTTACGCTGCCGACTTCCGATTCTGCGTCAACGCCACCAACCCTTCAATATTGACGTTTACCGCCGCCCCTGGTGGATTTCCACTAGCCTTTCTGGACGCTGGCTCAAGCGTTCAGCTTTCCCTGTCAAATAGCCGCCCCAGTTGCCAAATGTTCTTATCGGAATATTGGCTTACTGCGACGGCAGAGCCGGGAGCCTACCAGCTCCGGCCAACAGAAAACGGCACTCCGTTTGAAATAAACACCCCTAGCACTCAGTCGCTATCTTTTAGGTTTCTGGACAAGGTCAATATTACCGGAGAGGTCGTTGGCATTCCCTTTGCCTAGCCGCACCCAGTCAATATTGCGCCGCCCAATAAACCACCGGCGGCATTTTCCGTCCCAACGATGGGATACCGGGAACCCGCCATCGTGGAGCGCCTTTAGCGTCTCCTGAATATTCCGCCAGAAAATGTCGGGGAACTCCTCGGCCAGTTCCGGCGTGGTGGCTCCCGATCGCCCCCGCCGATCAATCGCAATCACCAACAAATAAGCCCGTTGCCAAAAGGGATCCAGGAATGGCTGCATAGCTTCCATCTGCTGGCGATCGAACTTAGCAAACCGCGCTGCCGCTTCTTGCCGTTTTCGGTATTTTTGCGACAGCGATTTATTTCGCCAAACTGCCGGCGGGACAACCACGCCGTTTTCGTCAATTGGCATCGGCCTGGTCTCCAATATCCAAGAGGTGCAAGACAATCTGGTCAGTGCCATTAGTCAAAAAGACCAAAGTCCCCAGGTCGCGGACGAAATAATATCCGTTTGCGCCCATCCAAATCACTCGATCGCCCAAGACAGCAGCCAGCCGCCCCATTGGCTTATAGGGATTGTTAACCATTGCAAACCTATTGGTGATGCCAGCCGTCCGAACAACGGTGTAGACCGTCTCCTGGCTGGGGATTTTGACCTTGTCACCTTTGGTCACCATCGTTGCTGTTAAATTTGCCATAATTCTTTAATTCCAATTGGGTTGTTATCGGCCAGGGTAGTGAGCAGTTCGCCTGCTAGCCCCGGCGTTTTTTTGCGTTTATGCCAAAACCAGCGATCGCATTTGGGGAATGTTGCAATGCGATCGATATAGCCGCCCGCCACCAGCATGGCAATGCCGATGTGTTTTTTCTCGTGCAGCGACAGCCACAATTTCCACTGCGCCTTGCTCATGTCCAAGAAATAGCCGGAGCGGTTGAAATCCTCCCACTCGGCGTCGGACATTTCCGCCCCGCTAATCCCCGTCGAGCCAATCACGGCCTCGCTGCTGGGGATGCCTGCCGCCTCTGCCGCAGCCCAGCCCCATGCCTCCGCCGCAAACTCGCCGCCCACCCCAAACGGGCACAGCACAGCGGCCTGCCCCTCTAAGTCGCCGGGTTGAATCACCGGCCAAAACTGCCGGGGCGTGACAGCCAAGTGACCGGCCTCATGCAGAACCGAGCCGACCAAGGCCGTCTTGGGGCAGTAATGCAATTTACCGCCTTCAATCCAGCAGCCCACCTGGAACTCGCCCGGTGGTTGCACAGTGGCCGCCTCCTCCACAAAGGGCAAGCCAATCCGGCGAAAAAACGCCCGCGCTTTATTTAGGCTCCTGTAATTCTCCTGACTCATTTCTGCTAACATAAACGTGCCATCATACTACCAAAATTGCACTATATTTTGCAAAAATCATGCCCAGAGTACCAATGAAAAAACCGGGGATAAAAACCCTCTCACTGCGAATTGCAATCACTCAGCGGTATTCCGATCGCCTAAAAGCGATCGCCGAGTTTGAAGACACCACCGTATCCGAATGGGTACGGGAAATACTGAAAACCCCAATGGCTCGGGTCGAGGCCAAGATTCGCGCCGCTGCCGCCAACGGTGAGGAGTTGGTGGACTAATGAGCAATCCAAAATTAAGCCTGCTCCCGCCCGCCCCCGACAAATGCCAGATCTGTGCGGTCAAACACCCGCCAGAGCAGCCGCACGATGCCACTAGCCTATATTTCGCCTTCTACCAACAATCGATCGGCAAGCCCGCCACCTGGGCGGAGGCGATCACCCATTGCAGCCCGGTGGTCAAAGCCTGCTGGACAGCACACCTGCGAAATTTGGGTATTGATATCACTTCGCCCAAAACGCGGGGCGACATCAAAACCCAAGAAGAACTCGAACAACGATTGGCCGGAGGCGATCATGATTAGCACCAAAAACCTTGTCTTTGTACCGGCGATCGAACTTGGGCAAGTGCAAGAATACCCGCCAAATTTGCTGATGGATTGGCTGCGGAATAATTACCCGCCGGGAATCAATCAGGCGATCAAAGAAGGACTATCCTTCGCCCCGTACAGTCGGCCTGAAGATGCCCAATTGATTGTGCGGATGGCGATCGCCACGGGCTGTTTTGCCCACACAAACTACTGGTTTAAATTGTCCGATTACGATGCTCAGTGGGAAAACTAAGTCGTCGCGCCTTGCATATCGGCAATAAATGCTAACACCCGGTCTCTTTGGGCTGCGGGGATTCCGCCGTCGCCCACGTTTTTGTCGCCCTGCGTGGCCAGTTTTCGCGCCAACTCCGGCTTGATTTCATTGCGCTTCAATAAGTTAATCAGGGCGTTGGCTCTAAACTCCCCTGTCACGTCCGGCTTGTATTCGTCGGGCGTGTTGTCGTACTTGGGTCGTGGGTTGAGCGAAATAACCTCATCAGCCATTGGCAGTCCAGATCCCGCCGTCTGCATATCTTCCAACCATTGAGCGCGGAGCCTGCCCGTTTGGATCTCGTCCGCGTTGGCGATCGCCTTTATCCCGCCAATTTTTCTCAGGGCGTTGGCAGCAAACCCGCTCACCTGGCCAATCTCTGCACGTCCAGTGGCAACCATCATAATCACCTCCCAATCATCGTCTGGGGATATCCCAGCGACGGCCTGGAGCAGCTCCGATGGCTTTGGAAACCTATGAGCGCAAACTTCCCACCAGCAGCCCTGAATCTGCTTGTCGCTCACAGACTTGGTGCAGGCCACCCATCCGGTAAGCAGCGCCTCCGTGAAAGGCTTGCCGTGAACTTCGCAAGTCGATTGCAATAAATCTCTCAATACTTCTACGCTAGCCATTCGTCACCTGTGTATATATCGTAATTTGGAAAATAATATTTAGCCCAATCCGCTTCAAGTTGGCTAACGGATTCCCCGCCGATCGCCCTGGCGGAAATCTCCCACCAGATGCTCATAGCCCAGGTCTTTTTAGTTGGGTTACCTTGCAAATCATGGTATTGGATCTGGCCTTTTTGCTGCGTGATTTTTATCGCCGCACCAACTTTTGATGATTCGGGAAGTGATCGCCATTTCATTGCATATTCGACCAGCCGATCGTCCCCGCGCCGACCAATTAAAAACCCGAAATTCTTATTATCAAAATCGGGTCTATTTAGCCATTTATCCTGGGCGATCCACAGCGTGGCATCGCGGATGATCGCCAGAAACTCATCTGGCGTAAGGTTCATGAGCATCAGGTCTAATCGATTGTGCTGTGTTGCGCTCAGGCCGTGGCATTCGCCCCATTGCCCCCTGTACTGGTTGTAGACCTCGACCGCCTGACCGATCGCCTCTGCTCGATTCGCGGCCTTAGAAGGCTCAATCACCCTGGAAGGGGGTGATTGTACCCGAGCGGCAATCAAAGCGCCTTGCTGGGGATTCTCGCCGCGAATCGCGGGCGGAAAACTTGTAACTTGAACAGCCGTTTTGCCTGCTAGGGATGGCTGTTTGTTTTTGCCCGTTAGCTGGAATTCTTGCTCGGTGGCTGTTGGCTGCTCGGATTCGGCTTGATGAGAAAAATCCACCGTGGCGTGATGCGCGGTCACGCGCTCTTCACGGATGTTTTCTGATTCTGATTCTGTATCTGTATCTGTTCTGAGGACGTTCCCAGGAACGGAAAAGGAACGTTCCCTTTCCGTTTTTTTCTTTTTCTTATGGGCTGAAGTTCTGGCCGTGACGTCATCTGAGGCAAATTGACGTTTTTGCCAGTTAGCGATCGCATATCCACCCTCGCAATGTTCGATCATCCCCTTTGCCCGAAACTTGTCCATCGCCGACGACCATTGCTCGACGCTGATTCTGAGCTTCCAGCAAATCTCCGAGTCCGAAAGAAGAATTACGCCCCGGACTTTTGAATTATTGGCTAAACAAAGAGCTTTTACCCACAGCAATTGCTCGCTTTCACTCATCATTGCAATCTTTGGGTCATCTACAAATTCATCGTAGAAACGAAACCATCTCATGCTCATTTCACTTGCCCTCTTTTTCTGCTATTTGATCAAGCGAAGCCTTGAGTGCGTCCGACAGAAACTTGCTGAAGGATTTCCGTTGCAACCATGCCGCATCCTTGGCTTTTTCTAGTAACTCTTCGTCCATGTAAAAAGAAGTTTTTTTGCCGCTCATAATAAAATATTGGTAAGGTGTTCCTACAACCTACCTTCCCACGTTCGGACTGTCAAGCGAAATGGGAGAGCCTCCCCGCCGCCAAAAGGCAAAACAGAGAGGCTCCAGAGCGATGCAACCTGAAAATCAGCAAGGACTGCTTACTGCGCTGAATGTATCACAGAAACGGGTCATTGCACGGGCTGCCAGTTTGCGGCAAAACGTCACCCAGACTTTTCAGCTAATTTTTGATCAATCAGCCCGTCAATCAGCTCGGCGACGGAGATCTCCATTTCCGCCGCCAGCGCCTTTAACTGCTCTTTTTTACGTCTAGTGATTCTGAACGACAGATATTCGGTCTTCTTTTTATTGCCTATTGCCATGACTATACTTTGGTGCTACTTTTGTTCTAACGATACACTAAAAATTCCTAAACGGCTAATTATGGACTCGCCTAAAAACCCCGCCCGCTTAAGAAAAGACGCCGAGGAGGCGATCGCAATGGGCGTCAACTTTTTAATTTGCAGCAGGTCGCCCATCAAAAACCCGCCTTTTCCAATGACCAAGATTGACGGCGTCCCCGGCAGCGTCAAGAACAAATTAATCCAACACACCTATGCGGCCAACCCCAACGATGTGCTGGCCTACTGCGCCGCCCTGGAGCAAAAAGCCAATGCGTAGAACAGTCCTGTCTCTGTTTGCCGGGTTTGGCGGCAAAACACTGGGGGCGATCGCGGCTGGCTATACGCCCATTGGGGCGATCGACTATTCGGAGTCAGCCTGTGACTTCTACTCCCAGAATATTGGGGCGATCGACCACATCAACATCTTGGACGCCAACCCCAAGGATTACGATCGGCCATCAATCCTGATGGCTAGCCCGCCCTGCACAAACCATAGCGATGCCAATCACCTCGCTTGCGAAACCATATTTGACGTGGCCTTGTCTTGCCAAGTGGTCACTTTTGCAAAGGTATTAAAACCGCCCGCCATCATCGTCGAGAACGTGCCTCCGTACCGCAAGTCTCAATCTTGCCTCTCATTGATGGGCGGGCTGGTGGCCTTGGGCTATACAGTCGTCGCCAAAACCTATAATTCGGCAGACTTTGGTGTGCCACAGGCCAGGAGTCGCCTGATTATCCGGGCAGCAAAAAGAGGCGTTTATTTGGATGATTTGCGGCAAACTCACTGCAAACCGGGCGATTACGAATACAAAAAATGGGTCGGGTGGTACGAGGCTGCTGCCGACATACTGCCGAGCCTGCCCGACTCCGATTTGTTGGCTCATCAAAAGGTGGCCGTGGCCGAAGTGGCCAAAGCTCAAACCTGCATTACCCAGCGGGTCGGGTATCGGGGCACTACCCGCGTATGGCTGGGGCACCAACCAATGGGCACAATCCTGGCCAGTTGGGGACGCGACCACAAAGACCACAAGCGGACAAAGTTTGCCGATGTCTATTGGAACCGGGGCGATCGCTTTGAAGTTAAGCGGGTCACCCCACATCTGCTAGCACGGCTCCAGGGATTCCCAGACGGCCTCTGGTGGAGTGGGGACGTGCGCCGGGACGTGGCGGGTATCGGGAATTCAGTGCCACCGGCGTTGGCCGAGGCCGCTGTTCGATCGGTGAGGTTTGAATGAAAAATCCCATTCGATCGCATTTTTCCCCGGAAAGATTTGTGGCGATGCGAAAGTCCCTCGGCTTAAACCAGAAGGACTTTGCAGAGCAAGTGGGCATCTGTCAATCGGCGGTCAGCACATTTGAAAAAGGCCGCAGAGTGCCAACATTGGACATCCTTTGCAGCATGGCTGACCGGCTGGGCGTCAAGTTAAGCGTCTTTTTGGAGCTGGTCGAACCAGTCACCGAAAAGAATGAATCGCCAGAGATGGAAGTCGCGATCGCCGTGCTACTGGCAACGATCGAGGCCAAGCAGCTCAAGCCGATCGATATCTTAGCCATTAACGTTTTTATCCAAAACTTTAAAAAACGCCCATGAATAGCCATCAAGCTTGGAATTTTCGCACCGCCGTGCGCCTATTCCTGGGCAAGAGGCCGCTTGATTGTGAGTGCGGGTACTGCGACCCCGATTCCACTTTTATATGCCCAGAATGCCTGAAATACCGGGCATACTGCCAAGGCCAGGACGATGACCATTACGAGCTATGCACCGAATGTTGGTTCACACTTTACGGAGACGGAAAAATGGACAATTTGAGAGTTGAAAGTTGTGTTGAAGACGGAAGGCCGGTGGTGCAATGGCGCTTCAAAGGCTCGGTGGGATACTACTCCCCCAACCAGGCCAGGGAACGGGCGATCGCATTGATCGAGGCCGCAATGGTAGCCAAAACCGAAGCGCGAGTCATTAAGCAGATGGTTTTTATGCAGAAGGGCTTCAGCCCCGACAAGCTGACGGCAATCCTCGCGATCGTCCGTCGCGGGCGAGAGGCGATTCCGTTTGGCCTAACGCCCATATTTGGCCACCACACCAAATTGCCGCTGGTGGACTGTGATTGGTACGGGGAAAAGCTGACCTTCACCGTCGCCGAGGCCATGAGCCATGCCCAAGCCTTGCTCCAGATTGCAGAGGGAGCCGAAACGGACGCCTTTCTATCCTCTGAATTTGAGGCCGCAAACCTGTCGCCCCTAACCCGCGTGGCAATTTACGACGCATTTAAAAATTACCGAGCAGATCATGAGAAAAAATAAGAAACGACTGGCCAAGCCCCAACAAAAAGTTGGGTTTCGAGTGGAGATCGCCCCCTCGGGCAAGTGGGGCGTCTGGTTGGCAATCAACCAGTACCCGGAGATGGTTATTTCCGTCCATCTCGATCGCAAGGATGCCGTGCATGGCGCGAACCAATGCCGCGCTTGCTTGGCCGTTTGCCGCCAGTTGCCCTGGGGCAAAAATATTGATTACAGCCCTTATAAAAACTGGGCACAAAAATTCCTGATGCGCTTGCTCCAGGAGTTTGATTACGCCGACGATGACTCGCCCAGAGTCGCCACCCCCGAAGAATTTAAAGCAATTAGGGAGAATAGTGATGCCGTTTTTCTCAAATAGAAAATTTGGTGATGGCCGGTTTGAGCGGAAGATTTTCATTCCAGAATCGGAGATGGAGTCGCTGCCGGATTTGCCCGCGATCCAAAGGATGGAAGAGATAGCCTACTCACAAGATTTTGTTAGGCCAAGCGACCAAGAACTTAGCCAAATACTGGGCAGCTTGATCGACAAATTTGATGCCTACGTGCAAAAGGCTCTTTTATTACCGGATTCTCTTGTCGGCGGTCAAGATTCTAGCTATGGGCAGTCAATAATTAACTCAGTTTCAATGCCTGAAACGCCTATTCGCAAGGAGGATTTAATGCCTCAAATACCTCCCCCCTCGCTGGATCGCCGATCGGACTGGTCGATGTCTTTTCGATCGTATTACTTCCCGCCAGTCGTTGCCCGCCCGCCATCACTGGTGGCCACCGTTTACGCTGACGCCTTTGACAAACCCATGCCGATCGCTACAGTCCAACGCCCGCCAGCGGCAAAAAAATGGAACAAACGCCACCCCAAAAACCGGAGGATGAATGGATAGTAATACGCCCAAAAGGTCAGATGCATTCAAGTCACTTGTGGCTGGCTTATTCCCAAACGCAGCCAGCGTTGATGATGTACTAGATTCTATGTCCCCTCCTGATGCATCCGAAATCCAGCAGCAGGCGTATGCGGCAGCGGCGAGAGCAGAATCGATTGCTTGGTCGGGAATACAACTTGCATTTTCACTTTATGACATGGGATTTGGTGTGCATACTGACGGCAATTTGCCAGGAGTTGCCGGGGCGATTCCAGAATCATTATTTGAGGCGATCGAATTCAAATTTCCTACTGACGAAATATCTGCGGCAGTGGAAATGGCAAAATTTCGTGCCCGCATCGACCAACTCATCCAATATCGCCGGGATAGATTTCTTGCCCAGCATGGCTACCCATGCGGGTCGGATGTGGCACGGGGCGACAAGATGCCCCATGCCTGGAACAAACGCCACCCTAAAAACCGGAGACGCAGATGACAAACAAGAAAGAAGTGCCTGAATCGATCGGAGAGGCATTCCCCGCCGAACAAGACCGCTTGATCGAACTCATCCAGCAATATGCCGAGATTGGCGAATCAGGGCGGTATGGCCGAATGGTTATCAGTAACGCACTGACCACTGCCAACGCCGCAATGGCAAGCGGCGACCCAGTCCGAATCCTTATGGCCTACAGATTGATGGAATCTATCACGGAGTGAAAATGACCCAACCCAACTTTACCCGCAAAGAAATCGTGGACGAGCTGCGCCGTGAACTCGAAATGAGAATGAAGCTATACCCGCGATGGGTTAACGCCGGTAACCTTACCAGCGAACAAGCTGCGCGGCAAATAGCCCTAATGTCTGCCGCGATCGACCTATTTGACCAAGAGCCGAAACAACTTGATTTACTAGAAGGAAGCGATGTCAAATAAAGCGAAGTGCCTAATCACAAATCATCAAGTAATCACAGGCAAAACCATCAAAAAATATGGCGAAGTTCAGCCTTATGCCCTTTCTTTTGCCACACAGCTTTTAAACCGAGGCGTGATGCTGGCTTATAACGACCTGGGCTTTATGCCGGACTTTGCTGTCGGCTACAAAACCGTTTTTTCGATAGTGCCTGACAAAACAATCGAGCTGGATGGGGTTGATCTGCGCGAAATTCCAGAAGGCACGATCGACGTCACCATTTTCTGCAATGTCACTTATGAGCGCGATAACGATGCTGCCTAGAGATTACAAAAAATTGGCTGAGGACGCGATCGCCAGAGGTCGCACTTCATTCAAAGTCCTCGCCTCCCACAAGTACAACACCGCCGACTTCCCAATGGACTTTAAGTTACTGCGGGAAAGGCCGGACGGGACGTGCGTTTACGCGGTCAACGCCCAGCAAACCCTAAACTGGCTAGAATCCCAGCGGGAAATTCAGGCCGCACGGGTCAAACTTGCCATCCATTGGAACAACGATCGGGAGCGGCAGAATGGTGGAAATTAAGGTCGCCAACCTGCGAGATACCAAAGACGGCATCCGCTGCGATCGACAGACTCCCCTGGGGAATCCGTTCATCATGATCGCCCACGCGGGCAAGCGGGAAGAGGTGGTGGCCGACTACCGCCTCTACCTAAACCACGTCGCAAACCTGGGGATGCACCCGATCGAATCAGTCCGCAATATCAAGGCCATGCGGGCAGAGCGCCGCGCAATGGTTATCGGCACAACGCCCACCCGCGACGCCTTCTTGGCCGAGTTGGCAAGAATTGCCTTTCACCTTGATCGGGACAAAAAGGCAACGCTGCTGTGCTGGTGCGCTCCCGAGGCTTGCCATTGCGACGCCTTGGCCGACTATTTTAGTTGGCTGATCTGCTCCGGCAGCTCCGATTTTGAGGACTTAGTCAACCGTTACAAACAGATCCACGCCCTATGAATTTTATCCACGAGATTGCTAGCCTTATTCGCGCCAAATTCGAGTTGGAAGCCAGCGTGGAAGACCTGGCCGCAGCCATTACCGACTGGCACAAAACCAAACCTTCCGATAAAAAGTCCGTCCTCTGCGTCAAATTGGGTTTGGACTGGTACGCGATCGACCCGCCCGCCGGTTTGGCCGATTAGCCGTTGTTTGCCCGCCACCTTGCCCATATACTGGCTTGACCGGGCAGTGCCACCCTTAACCAAGCCGAGGGCGGATAGCCGCTGCCCCGTAGCCTCCAACTCGGAGGCTTTTCGTTTGAGCGATCGGCATCACTGGCCGCGCCACATTATGCGGCTACGATTGCACCAAAAGCAGCCAAAGGAGGCAACCCAGTGAACGCCAGCCAAATCAAGAGAAAAGCCAACGAGATTAAAAAAGACATATTTAAAGGCCGCGTCAACGGCATCCAAAATGAAATAGGCTGGCCAGGAATCATGGCGCGATACAATAATGCTTCCCACGAAGTCCAGGACGTCCTGGCAGGTTTAGCTGGAGCCATCCAGACGGCCAGGGTTAGCGGGATGATCGATATCGCCATCCGCAGAAAAATGACAGTCCAAGAGATTGCCCCCATCCTGGCCGAGCTGATTGAATTTGGCCAAGACCAAGACGCGATCGCCAGATACCTAAATGCGCGAGAAGATAGATTCTCAACAATCTGGAATCGCAAATAATTAAGCGATCGGCATCACTGGCCGCGCCACATTATGCGGCTATGATGGGGTTATTCCCAACCAAGAGGTCACCCCATGTTAGCCGCCATCAACCGCCCCATGCCCACCACCGCCCAAGAATTCAAGCAGCTCTGCCTGGACTGGCTGCACACCGACATGGTGGGCGACGACTATAGCGACGCCAATTTGGCCGCCTGGTGCGAGTTTCTGGCCAACCTTTCCGACAAGTTTATGACCCCCGATGAATGGGAGCAGTTTTGCGTAGCGAACGATATGGCGTAGCCGCCGATCACCAACAAAAGGTGGGGGACAATTTGTCCCCCACTTTTTTTGTCTGACAGTGTCAATCAGAAAGCGCCGGGTCGGAAATCTCTTCAATCCGCTTTAGCACCGTGCCCAGGTCGTAGGAGTCGGCCAGGAGTTGCTTGCTCATGGTGGCGATCGCCAGCAGGTCGCGGGGCTTGCCCATTTTGTCCCAGATAGCGGCCTCCTCCTCAGTCAAGGGCGTCCTGTCCTGGGGATTCATCGTCAGCTTCTTGGCGATCGGAGCCAACTGCTGAATTTGCACAGAGAGCGCCGTTGCCGCCAGTTGCAGGCCAGCCATGCCGATCGCTTCCACCTGGCGTTGGAACGCGGTCAGGTTTTCGGTGTACTGCCGCCCTTCCGCCTGGAGCCGCAGCGCCAACAGCCGATCTTCGCCTTCTTTGTCCCAGGCGCGAATCCGCTCATCCCAGCGGTGGTCGCGCTTCCATTTGATAAAATTGCCGCAAACCTGCCCGCCCCTGTTGCTGGGCAGACGGTTTTTACCGCGCCCGGTGGCCAACAAATAATTGGTATAGGCACGAGCCGTGGTGCGTTGCAAACCCAAATCCCGGTAGCAGGTGAATGCTAACCACTGGCGATCGGTTTCTTCTGGCAGGCGATCGTAAATTCTAGGCTGCTCATTTGGCATTCAGGCTCCTATGGCTCGATCAACTCGGCCTCGTCGCCCGTCAGCTCTTCCCAGCGATCGAGGACGACAGACCCGTATTTTGGGTCAAGTTCAAACCCCATGCATGACAGTCCCATTTGTTCGCAGGCAATTAGGGTAGACCCAGAGCCTAGAAACGGCTCAAAGACGTGGCCGCGTGGCGGGACAGAGTTTTTTAACATCATCTCAATCAGCTCGACCGGCTTCATGGTGGGATGCAGGCGATTGGCGCTGGGTTTATTGACGTTGAACACGGATGTGGCGTTGTGCCCGCCATACCAACCGCCGTTGCCCATGCGACTGGGCTTTTGGGAGCCGGGGCAGTAGGCGTAGTAAATTGGCTCGTGTTGATAGTGATAATCCGATCGCCCCATTGCGAACGTGTTCTTGACCCAAACCAGGGTTTGTTTTAGTACCAACTCAGCTTCGACGATCGCCTGATAAAAAATGTGGCTAATCTCCCCGGCGGGATGCGCGACGTAGACCGGAGCGCCTTCCTCGCACAATAGCTTTACGTTTAGGAACGCGGCCAACAGGAACTCGCGCAGGTCGCCGTCTGCCAGTTGGTCGTTGTCGATCGTCATCGCCTCGGCAGTTTTGCCCACGGAGGAGACGCCATAGGGTGGGTCAGTCCAACAAGCGTCGGCCTTCCGCCCCGCCGCCGCCCGCAGCGCCCCCGCATTTTGCACCAGGGTACAATCCCCAATCATGACGGTGTGCCGCCCCAGTCGCCAAATTTGCCCCAACTCCACCCGGCATTCATAATCATCCTCTGCCGCCCGATTCATTAGGTCGTCGCGCTCATCCTCATCTTCTGCTTCGCCCTTTTCGTGACCAAGCGCATTGGCAGCATTGATCAAAATTGTGGCGATGTCTTCTGCGCCGACCGTCACCGGCAGGATATTTTGGGAGGACAGATCCCGCAGCACCGCCGCATATTTTTGCTGATCCCAAATTTGGGCTTGCTGCATCAAACTTAGCCCGCTGCCACCCAAGGTGGTGTTGTTGTGGTCAATGCCAAAAGCCTGCGCTTCGGCCTCACTACCCGCGTCCAGGCCGAATTTGATCGGGATAGCCCATTCTCCATCGATGCTTACTTTGATGCCGCGTGGGGGTTTCTTGCCCAGATTCTTGGCGGCGACCAGTCCATGGACTAAGCTCTCAATCCGGCCATTCCCGTAGACAAACCCGCCCGCGCCGCCGTTGAGCGCTTGGTCAAATTTGGGCGGGTCTTGAAATCCGTGTTCCTCGATCGAGCGATAAATTTGCTCCAGGTCATGCAGCTTGGCATTTTTATCCCAAAGTAGGTCTGGGAGCCGCTCGGCTAAAAAGGTCAACGGGATAAATTGAATCTCGATCGCCTCGCCGGTCAGCTCGCTGACCGGGATTGAATATTCGCGCATAGGTTTGTTGCGGTAAGTAACAACTATATTAAACGCCAAAAGCCCAGCCATTACGGCTGGGCTGGGCTGGGCGGGTTAGCTTATGCCTGAGCCAGTCGCCCCTCAATCATCGGCTTTAGTTCTGTCGAGGCGCTTTCAATCCACCATTTCGATTCGGCTGGCAAGGAGGCAAAATTATCGCGATCGTAGCCGTCCTCCCAAAGCTTCAGCATCACCTTTGCGCGAATCGACCGCGCCCATTTGATCTGCTTTTCGGAGCCAGTCAACGGCTGCAAGCTAGGGAAGTATTCAGTGCAAGTCAGAACCAGCAAGTCTTCTACGGTGTCCAGTTGTTCGGTGATGCAGCCGCCTTCAACCTTGACGACCCCGCCGTCCATCTTGCCTTGGTGCGTAGCTTCGGTGTACCAATACCAGCCGTCGCCCAACTGCGCTAAATCCACCGTCCCCACAAAAAACTTGCTGCGGCGTGCTAAATGTTCGTCTCCAGGTTTTGGGATTGGAAACTTGCATTTAGCGGTATCCTTGCGCCCCGAATAGCGGACGACGGGGCAAATGTAGCCGTTTTGACCTTTGCTGCGATTGCTGCCTAATTCGATAAAAGACATATTCCTCTGGTGGCTTTTGAAGTGTGTTTTTGCCACCCCTGATAGGGATTTTTGTGGGCGATCGGGTATCACGATCATTCCGCACCTGTTAGGCGATTCTGCCCCTTGCTTGTCAATTTTTGCGAGGTTGAAATTCAACCTCGCAAAATTTTACTCTGCCTCGGCCATTGCCATCTGAGTTGCTTGCCAGTCGAGCAGCCCGCTCCCTTCAACCGCATCGCCGTCAAAATCGAACTCTTGGCCATTTTTTAGTGTGATGTGATACTCGTCCGTATCTTCGTCCCGTTCGATGTTGGCAATCTGCTTGGGATTGATTGAGTAATCGTCGATCGTGAAATATTTCTCGTTGAAGATTAGCGCAAATATTGCGGCATAATCTTCCTCTTCACAAGTGTACTCGTCCTCGCCGATCGCTACGGTAAGCTCACTGTCATCGACCCATTCTACGGAGTCAATGTTGTCAGTTTCTATTTGATAATCGCCTTGTTGAATCGTTAAAAGCATTGTTTTTTTTTGGTTGGGAATGACCCCATCATAGCCGCATATTGTGGCGGTTGGAGTGACACCGATCGCTTAATCCCAAAAACCCCGCGTTTGCTCCCGTTGCTGGGAACGACTGCCGGATGTCTTCAGTTCCGGCTCGGATTCTGGCACTTCCGCCGCGTTGGCCGCCAATAGCATCGCCCAGCAGCGATCGGCGTGACCGCCCTTGTCCCGCTCGGCCACAAACCGCACTGCGCCGCCCGCCGAGACGGTCTTTTGAAGTTTTCGCAAGTCCCGCCGTAGAACTGGCTCATTGGGCGGCAGCACCAGGCGTTTTTGCTCCATGAGCTTTCTACCCAGCAGCGCCATCTCGCCCTTGTTATCAACATTGAATAGGACGCCTTCGACCCGGCTGCCATATTTGGTCAGATATTCCTCTGTCGTGCGCTCGCCAATCCCGCCTTGGTCGAGGCACATTCGCCGGATATCGTATCGATCGAACAGGCGGTCAATCTCGGCATCATGCTCCGAGAACAGGGATTTGCCCAGCGTGACCACCTCGCGGGTAATCAGGAGTTGGCCGACCCGCTCCAGCACCCAGGCGCACCACTTGTCGCCCCGCAGCCCGATGTCATTACCTAAAAAGCAAGTCCCACCCTCATAGCCCAGGCCGGTCATGGAGGCGATCGGGTTTTCGCAGCCGTGAATCAAGGTGAAGGGGAACCACGTTGTGGCGTTGTCGATCCACTGGAGCAACATCTCCTGCGACCAGCCGTCCGCATCGCCGGACGCGGCCTCTTCCGTTTCGTAATCGTATGGGCGGCCATCGGCGATCGCGTCGTGGATATCGCAGATGTGCTTAGACCACAGCTTTTGGCCGCGCACAACCGTTTCATCGTGGATGATTTGGTAAAACTTCTTCTCGTCCCCACCGATCGGAGTTGATGTGACGATGATTTTCAGCCGCCCCCGAGTGCAGTGCTGGAGCGCCTTCCACGCCTCATTGTCCTGCTCAAAAAAGCAAGCCTCGTCCCACCAGACGTTCGCCGTATAACCCCGGATAGCAGCCGGACTGGCCGACAGCGCCTGCACCACGGACTTGTCCCCCAGGCGCAGCTCATAGCGGGTATACCGCTGCAATCCTTCCGTTGTCCGAAACTCGACATCCTCTTCGATAATCTCCAGATGGCGGGCGACCCGGTAGATGGCCTTCGCCCAGGCTTGGACTTTTTGCAGCGCCTCCTTTGCCTGCTCTCGGGTGGCAGACACAATTAGCCACCGGCTTTTGCCGCCGTCAGCCTCGGCGGACAGGCACTCCAAGACAATTTTTAAGGCCGTGACTGCTGATTTCCCGTTTCCCCGCGCCCACATCACGGCAATGAACCGGCTCTGATCGCGAATGAGCGCCTTTTGGAACGGCCAGAGGTGCAGTGGCTCTTTCTTTTCGATTTCTGGTGGTGGGGCGATCGCGATCAAGGGCAATTCCTAAGTGATAAATTCCGTGACACTTATTACAGTTAGCACTTGTCCGAACTGCTGAACCGTCGAGGACTCGTTAATTTTACGTCCAGACGCCAAAAAGCCTCCGCAGGATTTCCCGAAACTCCGGAGGCTTGGCTCTGACCGAAGTCAGACAGAGCATCGGTGGCCGCATTCAGCCCGTAGGGTAGGGTGAATCCACCGATGTCACAATTGTATCTGGGCGATCGGCCTTTGTCTAGGCTTCCCACCAAGCCAACTCGGCAGTCGGAGACAACAACTTTTGTTTTGCAGTCCCATAAACCACTTCGATCGCCTCTTCAATTTTGTCGGCGGCAACATACTCGCCGGTCACCGACCGGGTCACAGCCAAAAGCAAATCGTCCCGACCAGCAGCCTTGATGGCTTTCACAAATGTCGATGCATTTTTGATTTTCTGACCGGACCGATCGGCAACCACCCGCTTCAACTGGTCGGCGGAGAAAATGCGGTCAACGTGCCTCGTTGCCCCGTTCACAACTTCTGTTACCACCGTCTCCACCTTGACGACCTGGTCGCTCAGGCCGATCGCGGCCATCGCCAGCTCTTTGCCATGCATTGTGGATAGGTCACCCACCAGTTTGGCCGTTTGCAGCTTCAGCTCTTGCAGGCGGATTTCTTTGTCAACGTGCGCCTGCGCCTGGGCAGCTAGTTTTTCTGGAGCCAACTGAAGCATTACCGCCAATTTAAATCCGGATGCGGCAAGCTGGTCGCGCAGATCGCCAGCCCGGTCTTTTACGACTTGAGCCATCTTCGACCGCTCGATCGCCCGCAGTATTTTGGCCAGGTCTGTCCCCTTGTACAAGTACACCGTCTTAAACCCGCTCACCGTCAGCAGTTCAGCCTCTAAACCCTCCACTAAGTACACCGTCTTAATGAACTTGCCTAAATTCCCCGCGTCGCAATCCAGCAATTTTGCCAACGCTTTGAGGTGCAATCCGCCCTCGTCCAGTTCGTCAACCCAAAACATGACAATTCCATCTTTCTCCTTTGCGATCGCCCGAGGTAGGTTTTTGGTTTTTTCGGGAGTTTCGGCTACGATGAGTTGGTTCATATTCTTTGGTGCGTATTTCACCACTAGTTTGTGAATAAATGATAGCACCTCAAAGTTTTGGCTTCGAGGTGCTATTTGTTCGTCCGAGGCAAAGTAAACCCCTTTTAGCCCGCTCAGTGCTAGGGCTTCAGCCGACAAAACCCGAGAAAAGTACACCCCCTGGAACCCGCCACCAGCACTATTTACGGTTGGCAGTAAATAGTCCGATCGCCCCGTAATCGATTACGGCCACATACTTCTATTCCCCTCCTGGAGCCGATGGTATCGATAGTACAGTCCCGACTATTAGGATTCCGCCGATCGCCAGTATTAGCCTAGCCCCAGTGTCCAGGACGGCAAAGCCTATCAATATGCCGATCGTCCCAGCGATCGCCTCTTCCGCATTTCTGCACATAAAGCCTCCATTATTTTGTTGGCATCCTAGCACCAAAATGGTCAGCATTATTGCCCATTTACTTATGATTGGGCGTCCGGCTATGGTGTCCGTGGCGACCTCCTTCTACGCCACAAAGTATGCCCGTCCCCTGCTGCGAATCGGGCACGAACCGGGCATACTTTGGTATACTTGAAGCAGTCAGGCCGCCTTCGGCTGTGATCGCAATCTGCCAAAAAAGCTGCGAGATGGGTTGGGATACAGACCGCAGCCGAAACCGCCGGAACAGTACGCTGGGTACTCGCTGGGCGGTTTCTTGGTATTTACTCAATGGAGAAAACCCATGACGAATCGCCAAAACAAATTATTAGTAATCGACAAGGATGGGACGCTGGTGAAAACCTGCAGCGGCCAAACCTTTGTGCAAAGCCCAAGCGACCAACAACTAATCCCCGGCGTTGAGCGCCGACTAATGCAATTTAAAGATGACGGCTGGGACATTGCGATCGCCAGCAATCAAGGCGGCGTTGAGGCCGGACACAAAACGATCGCGCAGGCCGTTGAGGAGATGCGATTTTGCATTCAGTTGCTGCCGCCTGGGCTAATCGCCGAGGCGTTTTTCTGTCCAGATCTCACTGGGATGCGATGTTTTTGGATGCCTGGGTCTACCAATGGCGGGGCAGAGGAAGTCTTTCACCACAGCCGGTATGACGTGATCGTTGCGGGCGATCGGTTGATGTTTATCTATCCAATCCAGGGCACGTACCGAAAACGGGCGGACGGCCAGCCAGGGCACGGCATGATTAGCCTTGCTCGGCGGCATGACCCAGATACCGTATTGTTTGTGGGCGATCGCGAAGAAGACCGCCACGCTGCCCACGACGCGGGCGTTGAGTTTCGCTCCGCCGCCGATTGGCTGGCCGGGTTTGAGCTGGCCAACAACTAATGAAAGCACTACTTATCGAAGCGCAAGACTGGCTAGCCCTATGCCAGCAAGGAATTAAGATCGGCCTACCGTATGCCGACATCCCTTTTGATAATTTTCTAGCGGCGATGTCCAAATGCCTGCCATGCCAAGTTCAAATCAACGACAATCCGGTATTGACCGTCGAGGCGATCGGTATGATTCAACAAACGTCGTTCATGCTGTCTTACCGCAGCGCCCCGTCTGCTAGCGGGGACAATTATCTAGGTGGTGGCATCGCTTTGGATGCTGCCAGAATAATTATCCCAGAGCCAGAATAGTTCGCAAAAGCCCACCAAAATGACCCAATAGTTCGATTCATCCTTGGAGTGAACTATTGGGTCATTTTTTGGCAAATTTGGAACAATTAGATGCCCAGGACATCCGTCATCAACATTTGCAGAAACTCCTTGTCGATACCACCGGGCTGTGTGGCCAGTTTCTCTTGTAGCCTTGCCAGTTGCTTTGCCCGTAGTTCGTGGGCAAATTTGTCGGCAGCGATCGAGCTGCGGTTGAGGTCGGCGATCGCCCGCGTTAGCTGACCAACCAATCGCACTTTTTCATCAACAATTTCATAATTTTCAGCCGAAGGCGCTCCCATATATTCGGAGACCTCGTTAGTGACTTGCAGCAGCAAATCTTGGATTAAATCATTCAAAAGCCGAGCCTGCGCCCCATCATCATCGGGCACAAGCTCGGCGTAGGCGATCGCCGCCTCGCGATTCTCCAATAATTGTGCAAACTGCTCCTGGACGTCCTTGCGGTATCGTTCCAGCGCAGCCACCGAAATCTCTAGCCCATACTCGGCAATGATTCCGGTGATATCTTCCCCGCCGAGCAGCTTGGTGTTGAGCTGTGTGCGGGTTTTTGATTGCAGGGCGGCGATCGCCTTGGGGACGGCCACTATTGCCTCCCAGGCGGTAGCAGCAGTCGATCAAGTTTGGCGTCAATCCGATCAAACGAAGACCGCATTTGGTCTTCAAGTTTGGTCTGGACGGTATGGATCTGAGCTTCGAGCTTATTCGTTGCTTTCTCGAATTCCTCTTTGTCAACATACTGTCGGCGGATATCGTTCGCCTCTTGGCTGACCTTTCTTATTTGCTCATTCATCTCTCCCAGCCTTTTTTCAAGCCCTGTGGTGATCGCCACAAAAGCCCAACGGGCTAAGAACCCACAGGTGGACAGTACTATTGTAGTTGCCAGTATTATCGTGCTTGTGGTGGCCTCTATCTGCAAAGGCTGCGCCGGTTGAGCGATCGGCGTGGCCGCCCCAATTTGAGCGCTTTGGATTTTATTAAGATTTATCATCCCTGTCCTCCGCGATCTTTTCCGTCGCCGCCTGTTGCGGAGATTTAAACCACCAGCCAACCGCGCCGCCGACTATGGCCATGACCGACATCCGCACCTCGATCGGCTGCTCATTTCGTGTTGCAATCCACCCGCCGCCAAACAAGATGACTAGCGTTAGCGCCAGTTGTGCCCAATATTTTTGCCCCATGTTTTTACCCGACCTCACTTCTCAGATAATTTTACTCTGCGATCGAAAGATTATTTTTTTATTAAAAATCTATCTTTTGTGCGCGGCCTGTGATAAGAGAAAACACCGCTTGACGCGGTGTCCTATGCATTAGCTAACTATTCAAGCCTATTATGGCCATTAGTAGTCGAAATCGTCATCGTCCCCGGCCTCGATCGCGGGCAATGCCGGTGTGTTTTGCGCCGGTGGCTCGGCGATGCCAAATGATTCAAGAATGAAATCAGCCTGGGCATCATCGCCGCCCAGGAAGTATTGCGGCCAGTTGGCCTGGGTTGGATGCTCAAAGTCCACCGTCTTGCAGGCGAAGCCCACAACCTCCGTTCCGGCCTTCTCGCGGGCAAAGGTCGGGCAGAAGACGCACATGGCATGGAACCGGGCGTCCTTGGGCAACGGTGGGCGACCGTAGGCAGTAGCGTGGGCAGCGGTCAGCTCTTGCCAGAACTTGCGGAGCTGGGTATCAAAGGTGGCCATTGCCGCGCCTTTGGCGACCAGGGCGATCGGGTTGGTGTGGTAAAGCGTATTATCATCCCGCACCAGCAGCAAGGCGTAGGCTCTGGCCGGTGTAATGTTTTTGTCGTCGGCGTGAACGGTTGGATCCCATTTTCCCAGGGCAACCGTGCGTTTATTCTTTTTAGTAGCCGCCCGGTCGATCGCAAATTTGGGCGTGGTGGATAGCACCAGTAAGCGGGGTTTGGGCAAAAAAAGCGCAGGCTCGGAATTGCCCGATTCATACGGGTACTCGGTAATCATCTCGGCGTCAAAATGCGTCCAGCCAGCTAGCCCCATGTCTTGGGCGGGCAGGACTAGCCCGGTCAGTTGGGCTGTCGCGCCCCGTTGCAGGGTAGCGCGGGCTTTTGGCGCATTCTTGTCTACATACTCGGGACGGCTCCATCGATCGGGCGGGAGCGGAGCCAGTGGCGCTGCGGGTGCGGGCGTAATGGGAGCGGAGTTTTGCGCGGACTTTCTTGGAGTTGCCATAGTTGAGAATAGAGTCAGTAATTTTTACAGTGAGCCAGAAATAAAACAGCGGAAATCGGGGAATCAAAACCGCATTCTCTCGTCAGCGGATTTTGAGAATTATTTTAAAGTGTCGAGGTCAATTCCCTCGAAAATATCGAAGGCAGGCTCGGCATCGATCGCGCCAATCGCGGGGAAGGCATCCCGGACGAGGTCGTCCAAGGCATCGGTTACAAGTTGGTCAAGTTCGGCTTTGGTCAAGTTGGGCATGGGTTTGGCCTCCTGGGGCTGTGTGGGTTATATCACAGTTATAGCTCACGCCACAAAATGCGGTGTGACGCGAATCACTTGGAGGCAAATTCGGCAAAGCGATCGCGCCACATAACCATAGCCAGCGCCTGCACAATGTCATCGCGCACGTAGTAAAAGATGCCTTCCAGGTCGCGGTCTTTGAGTTTGTAGAACTGGTCGGTAGCCAAAGCGAGGCATTTGGCGTTAGCGGATATGCCCGCCGGGACAACGCCAATCTCCAATGAATTGAAGGTAACCTGCACGGAGCCTTTGTGCCCCTGGTACGCTAGCGCCGAGGCGTGGATGTAATTTGATAGGGAGTAATGAAATAGGTCGGTCAGCATGGGAATTTGCCGGGAGCCGCATAGGTAATCGATCGCCTCGCTGACCACGGCCACCTGCATCTTGACGTTGAGGGACTCGACCCACGGGCGGAGCTGCTCGGTAAATTTCTCGCCAAGGGGTTCTTGCTTTGCCAGCTCTTGCCACATCAAGATTGCCCGCTCCAGGTCAGTCTTGGTATGGGCAACCTGCTCTGGGTAGCGAAACTGAGCCACCATCGCGCCGACCATTTTGTCCCAGACAGCCGCCGATTGTTCCACGGGCTGGAGATATACGACTGCCCCCAAATTAATAAATTGGGTCTTACCTTCGTTTTTCCAAGATTCAAACTCCAGATACCGATGGCTGGTCATGACAATTTTCCAGAAGTGCTTTTGGAAGATTGAGCGCCGTTGATTGCGACCTTTGGCCTCGATTGCCTGCCGCTGGCTGGAGGTCATCCGGGACAGCTTTAGCTCGCACTGAGCAACCTGGGATTTGGAGGTGTCCGGGTGGTGGCTAAAGTGGGCGGCGACCTTTTGTTCGGCAATTTCCACCGCGCTGCCGTCTTTCTTTTTGCGGGAGTGCGGCGATCGCGTAGATGAGGTCACTAGGAACACCGATTCTTTGCAGACAGGGCACAGCAGCCCCAGGTTTTTGAAGCTGCTGTGGTCGCAATCCTCGGCGGGGACAAGTAGCCCCCATGCTAAGGAGAACGCTTCTAACATGGCTGTGCGGTGGCCTCGATCGGCAGGGATTGGATAGGATCGTAATCGGAGCCGTTGACGCCGTAGACCGCGTTCAATCGCTCCAGCCGCGCCATTTCTTTAGCCTCGTAACCGCCGTCCGGCTTCAGCGTATCCAGGAACCGTGCCATGTGAATCTTCTCGGCGATCGACACGGGCGGAATTGATGGAGCGCCCTGAAATGATAAGTTGGCGTTTAGGTTTTGCCGGATATGCTCCGTCTCGAAGCCGTAGGCAGCGGCATAGTCCAAGACCTCGGCTAAGTCTACGGCTCTGAGCGCCCCGTCCACATTGGGCTGGCCGTCCGTCAGCTCATTAATTTTGTTGATGATGTCTAAGTTTAGTTTCCGCATTTGGATTGCTTTTTGATGATTTGTTGAAGGGCGGCGATCGCCCAAGCTTTTTGGTCGTCGAATGTTTCGTTTTGCCACTCATACCGCCAGCGGGCGTCCGAGTGCTGGTAGTAAGACGCGGTGGCGATAAGGTGGCCACCCAGGCGCATTTCCACCAGTAAAAATAGGCGTTGGCGATCGGCTATGGTGAACTTGATCGCCCAAGTGGCCTCTACCATGCCCGCGTCCGCCGTAAAACTACGAGGCCGTCGCGCACTTTGGCCAAATCTTCAAACTCTTCCTCGGATAGCTTGTCGATGTCGATCGTGTTCATCAAGCGAAGTTCGACCATCAACTCGACAACCTCTGCAACCAGGTCGTCGTATTTGGCCATGTCTTCCATCAAAGCGGCATGGTCAAAGGTGCTGGCTGCGGGCGTGGCTTCGGTAATCAAAATGGCGTCGGACATGGGGTTGGCCTCCTGGGGCTGGGTTGGTTATGTCACAGTTATAGCTTCGCGCCACTTAATGCGGTGTGACGCGAAGCACTCTAAGGGATTTATCTTTGGCCTTGGTCTTCGATAGTGCCCGCGATCGCGTGGTCGAGGACGTTGTACTCGATCGGGTAAAGGTAGACCTCAACAAAGTCCCCAATGAAATCATTTATTTCAAACTGGCGGTTGAAGTATTTGGAACCGTTGCGGACATCCACAAAAATATCGCCAATCTCCAGGCCGGTCTTGCCGGTAGCCTTGACCTTGAAAAAACGGTTAGGCAGGCGCAGGGTAATTTCAGTACTTTCGTCTTCGAGGTCAGGCTCGTACCGGACGCAGCCGTCATCGTCCATAGCCTCTTCTACAATCGTGGCGCATAGCTCGATCAGGGCTTTGCGGGCGGCCATCTCGCGATCGTCTTTGTTTAGGGCTGGGTCGTGCAGGTTGTTGTAGCAATCCTTCAAATCGGAGAGTGTGTTTTGCCAGCGGCAGTAGCTCATGTTCGACATTTAAAAATCCTCGTTTCGGGTTGGGTATACGTCTATTATTCATAGCCGCAATTGGTGGCGATGTCAACGGTTGACACCGTTATAAAATGCGGCTATGGTTTGGGAAAACCCCGAGTGACGAGATTATGGAAATCAACCCCCGCTGCCCAAGATGCAGCAGTCGAGAGAAAGTAGCCAAAGCGGGTTACAACCGCCCGCGCCACGGCCAAGAGAGAGGCTCCCAGCGATATTACTGCTATGTATGCAATGTGAAATTCTCGATCGAGCGCAAACCCGGCAGACCGAAGCTGGGCGAGGAAAAATTAACTCCCGCCCAACGATCACAACGCCTGCGCCGCAAACGAGAGGCAAAACTTCGCTTCCTAAAAGAAAAAGGCGTTTTGTGACGAAAATCACACCGCTTTTTGTGACGGCAAACTACAACGTAAATATTCAACCCAAACAGGAAAAATGACCTACACATACGAAGCCCCAACGACCGAAGACCTAGCCAAGTTGGTCAAACCAATGCCCGCGCCGATGTACGCTGGCAGCCGCCGCACAAAGACCCACCGGGGCAATGCGGCAAAGATTGACTTCTTACTGGCCGAGTTCGATCGGCTGACTGAACGCCGGAACCAACTCCCGATCGCGGAGTGGAAGGTAAAAATCGCCACGATCGAGCAGACGATGGCCAGCGGTCAGAATTTGGTCGATCGCACCCACGCCGGTTACGCCAACCGCGACCTGGCCGCAACAATCAGCCAAGCATTAAGCGGCCTGGAAAAATACCATGCGGCCATGAACGCAATCAACCGGCTGATGGGCACGAAGCAAAACGGCCAATTTGCCTTTAAATTTAAATTCAATGATGAAGACGCCGTAGAAGCCAGCACCGATCGCGAGACCTTTGCCGCCTACGGCACATTCGAGCAAGGGCTTGTTTACTTAGAAAAGCTCAACGAGCAAGAGCCGGACGGCTATTGGACTTTTTCCCTGCTCGACCCCGACAATACCGAGCTGGACGCCGAGTATGTCAAAGACCTGCCCGACCTGATCGCGAATCACGACCTCCGGTATGAGCCGGACGATTCCGAAGGCCAAAACGACGCTGACAACTATTCTTGCGCCGAGAAAGCCCTGGTGCAAATCGTAGACAACGGCTGGGCGTTGAGCTACTCGGGCATTGACATTCAAGAGCTGGAGAATGTCAACTTTGCAAAGTCCCGCGAATTGGACGATCGCATCGTATTCGAGGATGAATCCACCATTGTCTACACTGGCGGAACATGGCGGATCGGCTAACCTCAAATCCCTAAGCATGGCGGGCGATCGCCCGCCATTTACCCGTACCCACCCAACAAAAATCATGGGCAAATTTTACAAGAGCAAAAAAGTGATTATTCGCCGGGACAATTTCAACGACGCGATTGTATGGCGGCAGTTTAATTCTCAGAAGGCAATCCTTGAAATTTACAGAGTAAACAAGGACTGCTCTTTTCGGCAGCATTTCGACAGCGAAGCCGAAGCCGAAGCCGAGCTAAACCGCCTCTACGCCGTCCTAAATCCCCGACACGATTCCACCCTGGTAATCGTGGCCTGCGCCGCCCTGGCGATCGCGGTGGTCACATATACATTCTGGATTCCCCAATGAATAACCTTCAGCCGTTTGTAGACCTCCAGGTCAATTTGGAGCGCATCCAAATGCTGACCGAGGCGATCGCCCCCGGCAAGCTGCCGGACACCGAGGAGGCCAGGGAGTTAATCGAATACGCAACCGAGGCCGCTGCCGAGGTGGAGCGATTCCTTTTCGATCTCTCCCAATTAGCACAACACGGCGACTAGCGCCCTCCCCCAAGAAAAACAAATCCGCTCCAAATTGTTCGCAACAAATTCACCAACCAAGGATTACTAAAATGACGCCACCACTAAACTTTGAACAGCAACTAATGCAACGATTACTTGAAACAGCAATGCAGCTAGAGGCACTCAAAAGACAAGCCAATCAGGCTCCGGCGTAACGAGCTGGTCGATCGCGATCGACCAGCTCGTTACGCCGGAGCCT
>JACCDR012704307.1_pt1 | contig 54289 bp, 77 predicted proteins | sample 7446431 | NCBI WGS metagenome assembly JACCDR01 (sample SAMN15323443, study PRJNA562643) | freshwater metagenome | isolation source: river surface water | place: USA:Blue River Watershed | collected 2017-08-17 | reverse complement strand
TCAATAACAACTCGGTAGTAAAACCTGCGAGCAATAACAAGTTCCCAACTATTTGGCACAATTTCACGAAGCCTAAACCAATCAGGCTCGACTCGCGCCAATTCCTGCATGATTTTTTGTAAGTCGTTCATAACACACTCCCCTCTAGTTCTTCGACTGGCAGCACAAACATGGTGACCCTCGGGAATTTCGGGTAAGGGTCTTTTTTGATAATTTTCAAACACACAACTTGACTATCATTCACAATCAAGCCACCATCCTCGAGTGCATCAAGCAAGCATTTGAGTTTGTTGTCAATATCAAATGCTCGGCGGTCTGCTGGATAAACTGCAATGTCCAATTCAACCTGCCCCGCATAGGGATTTTTAAGGTCGTGCGCTTTTTGCACAATCGCCGCCGCCTCCCGCTTCCATGTTTTGGCAACATCGGTCAAACGCCTGCCGCCTCGGGCTGTAGCCGCGTACATGGTGTTCACAGACGGAGGGACAGGCAAAATTACCTGAATCATTTTTAGAGGGCTTTTACTGCCTTTCTGTTGCTCAAGGACTTGGGGCTTTGGAGCAAGCGTGACGGGCTGAAACAGGTGTGGGTGCTGTTGTTTGTAACGCTCGAGATCGGCAGTTGTCCATTTCATGGCTGCACCATCTTGAACGTGTACACCCACACAAGCGGGTTCAAATCCCAAGAGCCTTCGCCATGAATAGATTCCCAAATCTGATAGAACTGTGCATCAAATGAAAATTCATTCGCTAAATTCATGCCTCTTGGTGGAGAATACCTAAACTCATCCCATTTTTTGATGCCCTCAGCTATGGCATCCTGCTCTGAAATATCGTGCAGGCGCTCACGCCGCACTGCCGTTATTTCGAGCTTAATTCTCGAGGCGCGTTCGGGCATAAACATGGGATTCCTACGACGTGGCGAACTTTCTGCATCTTCGCCATACCTAAACACCCGTGCGGCTCGATAGCTCACCGCACCCACTGGTATGTCAAAAGCCCAAGCCTCTTTGACATACACAGTTTCGCCAACGTAAAACCGAGGGTTTTGGGTGAGTCGCCGCGTCTGGGTTTTTCTGCCCTCGAGAATGGCTGTGACCATCTCGGGCGTAAAAAAAATGCCTTTCATGGCTGCACCTCTCCAATCCGATACAAATGCGCGTTTGATCGCACACCACCACGCCTAACACGCCCCAACTCGAGCAGTCCTTCGGCAAGCAACGCATGACACAACTCCCGCGTTCTTGGATCGTCAATGCCCGTTTCGTGCATGATTTCGCGTATCAGCATCCCCCACGCGTACTGCTCACTGTGTTTTCTCACGCAGCCCAAAATCATTTGGCGCTGCTCGAGTGTGCGCTGGTGTCCGTACTCAGTTGGTGTATCGCAGCCTGTACCAGCACAAAAGCGTTTGCCTGCGGTTTCAATACGCATCATCATCGCCTCCTAGCAATACTCCGCGTCAATTTCTTCTTCCCACTGCTCGACTTCTGCGGCAGTGGCGTTGGTAATGCAAAAATACAGCAGCCCTTCGTCGTCAGGCACGATAGCGACACCCCAAAAAGAAGCAAAATTTGAGTCATTATTTGAGTCATTAGGCTTGAATTTTGGCTCAAATTTTTGCTTAATTACACATCCACTTTCCCTTGCAAATTTTTCGCAAGTTTGAAGAAAATCAGATTTAATGCCGCTTTGCTGCAATTTTGCCAAAACTTCTTCTCTCGTCATCATTTATCGCCTCCAATCGCATTTTTGACCACATACTTTTTTTTAACTTCTCCAGAAGATTTATCCCCTCGTGTATGCATAGGAGTCCAAAACAAGCCTGTATGCTTCCCGAATAAAGGCTTTTCGGCTGTATAAGTCCTGAAATGTCCTCGGCATAAATGCAACGCACGTGTAATACCACCTTTAGTCCCATTTGGCTCTGAGGGATTCGTAAGCCCATCAATGACTAAAGTCTTGTAAGTCACTGACGGTTCTTTCTTTTTTCTTATTTGAGATTTAATTAATTTTGGGTCAGGCTGATGGTCTTTGAAAGTAGTGTTTTTTGCATGGCAAAGACACAGGCTAAACGCCACAGGTAAAAACGCGATATTAATTGAATCTGCCACATCTGGAGGGGCAAAAGGCGCAATAAACGCCGTTATCCGCATCAAGGGAATTTCCTGCCCGTTTTTATCTAAAAATTGGGCAATAGACCCCATAAAACGCATTTCCTGTTTTGATGATGCGCCATACACATTCACAAACTGTAAATAGCATGCGTGGGATTCTCGAATTACTGAGGACAGTTCAGCCTCTTTCAAGTCTTTTTCCATCTGGAAAAAATCAAAATTAGCGGCGGTATAAATATGTTTATTCCAAGCTAAAGCGGATGTGGTATGTGTAAATTCAGGTAATATCTTTTGCGTAGAAATAAGAAACCCAAACACCAGGCTTGGCAAAGCAATTTGTTTTTTGCCCATTTGTGAATAACGAGGGTTAGCATACTCAAAATAAGCCATATCCCAAGGGCAAAGGACACACGGGAAATCTTCTCTATGATCCCAATAATCTTTTGGATTATCTGCCAAAAACCAACGCGCCGTATTATTTACATCAACAACAGTGCAATATGGTTTTTTTTCTAAAGACAATTTCGACAAACTGTAAACTTCATTAAAACGCATCATTATCGCCTCCAATCGGTGCCAGTTTTTTGTGCTGGCAGGGTCAAGAGTGGTGTTTGGGTTGTCGCGCCTGGTTTTTCCCACGGCGCTAAGTCATCCGCCTCGCGCCCCAAGCCCTCCAGCATCGGTTGCAATGGCTCTAAAAGCTCAAGCAACCATGCCCGAAGGTCAGCCACCCCCAAAATTTTTTGGCATTGCCACAAACGCCATGCAATGCGCTCGAGTTTTAGGCGCTGATCGCTTTGGTCTACCGTCATGGTCATCTCACCGACGATTGTGTGCTTTTCGCCAGCGCTGACAAATTCCACGCGTTGCGGATGGCTGCTAAATGGCATCACCACAAAATTGCTTTCGTCTTGCACCCAAATATCCACATACTGCTTTGCGTAAGAAAGCGCGGCGCTGATGCCCTTTGATGCAACCACTGGTGCAATGTCATCCGTAACCCTCACGCCATGCACCGAAACGCCTTGGTACATATGCACCAAAATGCACCACGCGACCACGCCCCTTAAATCCTTCGGTAAAGCGCCTTGAAAAACCACCACATCCCCAAACATTTCAAGAATGCCTGTGATGTGGTTTTGAGCAGCCTCTACAGCCTTTGCATCGGGTCTTGAGTAATGAGACCGATGCACTGGCTTTGGTGGCACTGTGACTTGGCTTTGGTTAAGTATCATTTTGTCCTCTTGTTGTTGTCCCTAGAGTAACAACTATAGGTATATATAGAGAGTTAAAACTCTTTATTTTCTCGCGCGCGCGACTCCCGTACTGGAGGAGGAGGAGTGATTGGTGTACTCGAGTCTAGCTATCACTCCTCCTCCTCTCACCTACACCCAGAGGGCTTTTATTTTCGGAGGCAACAAGGCGGTAAGCGGTGGGGTTGCCACTGGTCATTTGGATTTTGCCTTCGCGTTCCATTTGCTGTAAGCGGCGGCGTAAAACGGTATCAGACACCGTCACGCTTCGGCATATTTCTGCCAAAGTCACCACGCCGCGACCCTCGAGAATTTGCACAATTTCAGACTCTGCGCGGCTTGGAGGGTTAATCCCTGCACTCGAGTCCAATTCTGGCAAGTCCGTCACGTCAAACACGGCTTTGTTGTCTTTGATTTGGCGTGAAATTCCAAACGGATCAAACTTTTTTGCGAGGTTGTTTTTGACGCAGCGCATCTTCAAAATGCTCTCAGATTTGGCGCTCCCTTCGGGCGTTACGTCCTCGAGAATCACCACAGCCCGAGACTGGTTTGTTTTTTGCACACTGCCCGAAGGCATGGCATCGGCCTTGCTTTGACCCTTGCCCGTTTTTGGCAAGTGATCCAACACCAGCACCGTGTGCCCTGCTCGAGCCAATTTGTTTAATGCCGCCATTGCATAAAGCACTTCAGGCGCTTTGTTGCTGTCAATCTGCATGGCAGACTCAAAAGCATCTACAACGATTACTGTGTGGGTTTTGAGGTGTTGCAGCAATGTGTCCACCATGCTCGGGAAGCCATGCCCGAGCCATTGGCTGCTGCTGCCCACCTCAATGTGTTTCAGTTTCGAGGTGTCAAGCTTCACGCCCAAGCCGTTTTGCACACGCACCGCCCAACGGCGAAACGTGTTCACTTCATCCTCGTAATCCACCACCAGCACGTCTGATTGTGTGGTGTTGAACCCAAGCCATTGCCTGCCCTGGTTGATACATGCCGCCAAGTGCGCCATGAGGCTGGATTTGCCCACACCGCCGAATGCCGCGATGATGGACACGCGGAATTTCGGGAACATGTCCTGCACCAGCCATTCAACTTCTGGCACGGGGTTCTCGAGGTCAAGCGGTTTTGCGCCAAGGGCATCGGCGGTGGAGTCGGTTTCGGTGGGTCGGAGCAATTCCTCACCATCCAAAACCAACTGCTCACACACCGTAGCACCTCGGTACGTGCCAAGCTGCTTGTGCAGATCGGCAAAATCTTCCGACCCCTCGAGCGTTGGGATTTGGGCAACCACCCGAGCGCCAGCGCTTTTGATTTGCTGTTCCCATTTTTGCCGTGCGCGTTTGCCTGCATCGTCGCCATCGGCATAAATCAGCACGTCTTTGCCGCGCAGGATCGGCGCTAATGGATCGGCGCTGCCCTCTGCTCCTGCAATGCCCAACACGCCAGCCTGCACTTGCGCTTCCTCGAGCATCAAATGCAGGCACACGGCGTTCATTTCACCCTCGACCACCACAAACAATTTGGTGTCGGCTTCGATGTTGCCACCGACCCAAGCAGGCGCGCCGCGCCCAGTGGTGATGTAGGTGTATTTGGGTTTTGCGTCTTTTTTGGCAAAGCGCTTTTTGAGCGCCACCAACTCAAGACGGGTGTCATAAATCGGAATAATCAAGCCGCCGTCAATGTCCAACCCAAGCCCGATTTGCTGCGCCTGCGCTTTGGACAACCCGTACCACTCGAGGGGCTTAATGGCTTTATCGGTGGTGTCTAACCGCTCCCGGGCATCGTGTAAAAACTCAAACCAGTTGTCTGCCAATGGCTCGAGCGGTGGCTTGTGGACTGGTTGCTTGGCTGGTTTGTACGGGTTTGGTGTCCATGTGTGGGGTGCGTTGTTGGTTGTGGCAATCCCTGCGCGGCGTTTGACTTCCTCAGCCGCGCCGATTTTGCTGAATTTGCACACGTCCACCAAAAAGCCCCACGCATTGCCTGTTGCACCCGTGCCGTGATCCTTCCAAAACCAAACGCCCTGGTGCTGGTACACGCTGGCGCTTGGATTTTTATCGTCGCGCCACGCCGCCCGAATGCTCGAGGCTTTGCCAGCCCGAGCGCCAGACGCAGGGTAGAACTCCCCGATTAAAGCGGGGAGGTCTATTAGGGCATTGGCGCGGGTTAGGTCGTCAGTCATGAGCTACTCAGGCGGGGACGTCAATGGTTTCGACGGCTGGGCGTGGGGTTGCTTTACGCACGGGTGTTTTGGCGCGGAAACTCGCGGACTTACAACTGGTGTAAGTTTTGCCCTGCTTGTTGGTTTCCTTGACAATTTCAAGCTCCACTTCGGGGCTGTTGTTAATCACATTGCGCCCGTTGACAATGATTTCTTTAAGGTAGACCGGCTTAAACCCTTCTTCTTTGCCCTCTTCCCAACTGGGGAACGCCAGCAAATCGTCGGTGTTGTTAATCGTCCAATTCTCTGATGCAGTTTGGAAGCTAAACGGCGTTGTTTTAACGTCAAAGCGCTCGCCGTAAAGGGCGCTTACCCGGTTGTAAAATTTGTCGCTGTCCGTCCCAGTAAAAATCGGGTAGCCCTCGTTATCACGACGGATGTTGATAAACATTTCGGTGAATTTGTAGGGTTCGTCGTCCTCGGTGGGGATTTCCCAATGGAATTTGCACATTGGTTCTGTGCCGCTTTTGGGGCTTTGGCTTGTCCAAATGGACACGGCTTTGAGTTTTGCCACATACTTGCCTGGCTCGAGTCCAGAGCTTCTTACTGCTTCATTAAGGGGTCGTCCTTGCATGGTCATAATCCTTTTTGTGAGTGATTGCTTGTGCAGCGCCCATCTCTGCCCGAGGCTGGTAGCCGCTTAGGGCGGCTAGTCCGTTGGTTATTGCCTCGCAATAACTGTCACAAACGGTCTTATTCGTTGCAGTACCAGTCCTCTTTTTGCTGCGTCGTGCAACCTTTTTTCCTCTTTAAGCTCTGCGCGCAATGCCTTATTTTCTTCTTCGAGTTCCTTTATTCGTTCTTCGTATGTCATCTCTCCACCCCCACCGCAAACACGCCCCACTCGTCGCACATGCCGCGATACACGGGAACTTCTGGTGCAGGACGGCAATGCAAAAAATCTTGTTGCGTCACAACAGGCTCGAGCAGCCGTGTGCGTGGTTGCAGCACTCGCACACACTCAGCGCCAGCCAACGCCATGCCATTGGCGCATTGATAAATTTCGTCGTGGTTGTGCTGCTTTTGCGAAAAGTCCAAGCCGATTAAAATGCTGCCGTTTTGGTCGCGGATGATCGGAAAAGGAGTCATATCGCACCCCCAGCAAGAAGCGTGTCGATTTTGTCGGCTACGTCAGAAGGGGTTAGGTCAAATTCCGCGTATGCGTCATAGTGAAATAGAGAAAGTGCCGCCCACCTTGTAATATCGAAAAAATTCTCAACCGCAATCCAATCGATTAACTCCCCGTTTGGTGTTAAAAAGACAGGCTCAAAAAGACCGTCGTCATCAGCACGCAACAGTAATCCAGCCTCTTTGAACTCAGGGATGGTGCAAGCCCATCCCACAGCGCACGCCGTTGTGCCGCACGGGCTGCGCCATGTCTCAATATCAAATTCTTCGACTGGCACGGTGCGAAGGAATTTACTCAGCACCTCGAGACGATGGCGGTTCATATCGCACCCCCAGCAAGAAGCGTGTCGATTTTGTCGGCTACGTCGGAGGGCGTGGGGTTGGCAGCATAGAAAACAGGACTAAACAAAATTTTGGACATTTCAGTCTTGATGTCAAAAAATTTAGCCACAGCAGGATAATGGAACGCCCCCATAAACGAAGGCATTTCGTAGGGCTCATCTATTTCTAGCCCCGCCTCTTGAAATTCAGGGATGGTGCAAGCCCAACCGATAGCACACGCTGTCGTGCCGCAGTCGCTGCGCCATGTCTCAATGTCAAACTTCTTAACTGGCAAAGTCCGCAGGAACTTACTCAACACCTCGAGACGGTGGCGGTTCATAGCCCCACCTCCAATTCCAACTGACGCAGCCAATTCACCGCGTCCATCTCAGTGGCGGTGTAGGTGCGAACCCCGACAAACTGAATCTCAACCGCACCCGACTCCAGCGCGGTCAGGTAAAACACATCGCCCGTTTCAGCGTTCCCACTCAGGGTGATTTTGATGGAGTGTCCAAAGGTGCTTTTCCCCATCGCACGGTCACAAATCTGCCAGTGCAGCCGCTCGAGCGGAGTTTGGGGTTTGACTGGAATTTCGACTCGTGGTGCAGTGTTGACAAAATGGCGCATGATCAGTCCTTCCTGCCCAGCAGTTGGCTGTGCGCCTCTGCCATGAGTTCACGCAGGCGCAGGGCGGCATTTGGCGCTTGGTGGTAGCTGATTCCCTCGAGTGGTCGAGGCTCGAGGGATTGCCAAGGGGTCGTCCCCGATTGCTCGGGGTGGTGCAAAACAGCGCTCAGAGCGCCAGTAGTGCCGTAGGTGCGGGTGCGGGTGCGGCTCATGCTGCACCGTCCTTCTTGGGTAAACTGCAAAGGCTCGAGCCGCAGCCGTGAGAAGTGGCGACTCGAGCAGAAACGGGGTCTACATGAAGGAATTGACACAAGAGACCGCTTTGGTATTTTTTATGACCAAAATGGTGGAAGTGGCGCTGCGGCACGAAGTTGCGATAGGGCGCTTGCGAGGCAACTCTGACGAAGCGATTATTGCGAACGCAAAGACCAACGTGACGGATTTGTTTTTGCCCATCATGGGCGCATACGACGAATGGACAAGCGAGGATTTGAACGCCTTGACCACGGAGTTGGACAACAGAACGCGCTGGTTTGTTGCCCAAAGCGGCAGCGTTCCGCGCTGATTCAGGCACGGCAGGGATTCCCCAAGCACCCAAAAAGTCTTGAATGGTAAAAGTCATGCTGCATCCCCCAAAATCTGCGCGGCTCGAGCCTCGGTCACGGTTTCGGGTTCATCCCCGCCCACCTCGAGCAAGCCCTTATTGCTCAGCACAATGTTTTTGTGTTGTTTGTGCCCGTACTGGTTGCGCTTGCCATGCACCCTCACACGCTCAGTCAGGCGCTCGAGTGCGGTGGTGGTGTCTGGGGCAATCTCGAGGCGTGAATCCTCAATTGCCATATCAGTCAGGAGCAGGTGTTCCGCTTTGGCTTGGGCGAGGTTGACGGCGGTCTCGAGGGCATCTGCACTGGAAGCCCTATCCACTTGCTGGGGGCTTTGCCTGTTTTCGGACTTGTCCGAATCTAGTCCGAAATATCGGCAAATTAAAATCTCAGTTGAACGGCGCGAGTTTCCCCGTCCGTTCAAGTAATTTGCAACCGCCCTGTAGTTAATCCCTATTTGACGGGCGATGCCACGAAATGAGATGCCCCTCTGCTCTGCCATTGCTCGAGCCTGCACATATAATGGCTTTGCCGTTCTGTGTGTCTGATTATCCATTCTCGGACTATTTTAGGACTGATACGATACTGTGTCAAGTCTAAATTTTGAATCCGAGTCTAGTCCGCTACTTGATACCTTACAGAATCATTTTGATACTGTATAGTGTCAAGATATGGAATACTTAGCCTTGACCCAGACTATGGCAAGACTCCCCCTCGTTGTCGAAGCAAATCCGCAAAAAGCAAAAGCGGATGGTGATTTACTTGGTGCTTTTCGCCGTTCTCGAGGCTTACGCCGTTCAGAAGTGGCGGAGTTGTCAAGCTCAAAAGGCTTCCCGCTGACCTCAGATTACTACAGCAAGTTTGAGCGTGGCGAACGCGCATTGGAAGCAGCCAGTCTTGACGTGCGTCAAGGCATCCGCATTACATTGGGGATTTCGACTGAGGACTGGGAACGTTCATTTGGAATTTACGCGCCAAAAACCCGCTTTGATGAGCCAATGGTGCAAATTATGCTGCCAAAAGGAAAATACCCAAGCTTGTCTGAAATTTATCAATCAGATATTTGGCGCGATGGCGATGTGTTCACAGCCTCTTGGACACTTGAGGACGGCTACATAACCCGATTCACTGAACACGCAACCACTTGGATGCGTCCTGAAGCAATGGACAGAATCCATTCCTTAACCGTAGACCCAACTCGAGTTCACAACGAACTGCAAATTGGGGTCTACGGCATCAAGGGTACAACCACTGTTCTGCTCTCGACGTTACCCTCACAAGCAACTCGAGAGTTTACCTACAAGCACGCGCTCGATGTCAAAAACGAAAACTTGCAAAAAATCTCAACAGATGATTTGGATTACATGGGGCGCATGATTTCAGGTGAAATCAGAATGAAGGATGCTTGATGAAGCCCTCAGCATTTCGAGCAGACAGTCCCGCCACCGCTCCCGCCAATCGGACCCTCGGCGTGACCAACAGCAGCGAAGCCAAAAGCCAAAACAGCAACCACGATAAACTTAACAAAATTTTTCATAACCATCTCCAAACCCAGTCGCCTTTAGCGCTGGCAATGATGAATCAATTCGTGAGGGGCGATACAGACACCGCCCTCGAGCTTTTCAAATCGGCAGACCACCCAGACCCCGATGCCCACTACTGGGCTGGTTGGGCGCACCTGAACCGTTCCGAATGGAAAGATGCCGCCAAACGCCTTGAGTATGCCTACAATGCGGGCATCCCCGCACACGGGTTTTTGGCAGTGGCGTATCTGGAATTAAAATTGCGTTCCAAGCGGCAAGACTTGCTGCTCGAAGGGCGGAGCGTTTGCCCAGAATCCCATCCCGTTCTCGCCGCCACATTTTGGCGAGAAGTCGGGCTGCAATATTTGCAAGACACACCCAGCGCCGCCGTAGAGCCATTTGCGCTGGCGTTTGCCGCCGCGCAGCGCTCGAGGGAGGGCATGGCGGTTTTGCCCACCATTGCCTACCGTTACACCACCGCCTTGATTGCACTGGGACGCGACCAAGAATGCCATCGGATTATCAATCAAGCACTCGAGTACGCCACCAGTAGCAGAATCCCGTTTCTGCTGGTCAATCAACTGATTGCCTACACAAACCTTGGTCACATGGCTTTAGCATACGAAATTGCGACACGGTTAAACATCTATGCCAGTAATCCAAACCCCAGCACAAAAGATTTTGTGCAGTTCTATTTGGCTTGGTTTGATTCAAAGATCGGCAGACCATACGCCGCGTCACAATGCTTTATGCCATTTCTTGAACACAACGATGTTGAGTACAGGTTTTATGCGCACCTGAACATGGCGTACTTGTCCCAGCGCCTTTCTGGGCTTGGGTATGCTGCAACCCTAATCGAGCAAGCACGGGGCTTGGATTACATCATCACAGACCGTGAGCGCAGCTATTTGCAACTATTCACAGCACGCGCCCAACTGCATCAATTTCACCCAAACGCAATAAATACCACCATCAAAGCCAAACGCCTGTTTCGTGATCTTGGCAATCCCCGCGAGGTTGCCCAGTGCCATGTGCTGTTGGCTGCTGCCATGTGTCCCGCCGATGTGTACGAGAACCCAGAACTCACCCCAGCCCAACTCAAAGTCATTCAGCATCACCTCGAGACCGCTTTTGCCACTGCCCCAAGGCACAAAGCGGGTTTGCTGCACGCCATCATTGGGCTGCCGTTGTGCGTGGTGGTGCTTGAGTGCTTGCCTGAATTTGCCCAAAGCATTGGGCTACTGCAATTTCATCTCGAATTAAACGCCGTGCAAAACGACATCAAAAACCGCATCATGCAACACTTTGCCCAAAATCATCATTGGGCTGCCGTTGTGACTGAGTACGAAAACGACACGGCTTTTGAGCAGCACAGTGCAGAGCAAATCTATTTGGTGTTTGTGGCGTTCTGTGAGCTTGGCAAAGCAGAACGGGCGCGGCTGCTGCTTCATGCGTTGGACAAATCACGCTTTGCTGCCCCTGCCCACCTGCGCTATCAGAAGATTGTAGCCAACGAGCAAGACCCGAGCGCGGTTCACTTGATTCAATTCATGCCAAGCCTCGAGTGTATCATGGCACAAGTCCGCTTTGTTCCACAGCAAGTGGATGCAACGGTGTGTATTTATAAAAATGCCGTATCAAACCCAAGCTATGTGCTTGCGGGGCAGTTGAACTATGACAAACAAGCTCATGTGGTGCGCTTTATGGCTCGTGACACGCTGATTGATGAGCTTGTTTCGCTCGAGATCGCCAGTGTGCCGCCTGATCAATTTGAGGTATTCCAAAACTGGGCGGTGGGGGCATGAATCCATTTCGCGCTGTTGTGGGTGGTGGTTATGTCGAGATGCAGATTTACTCAGTGGTGCTGAAAAAGACTTTGTATCTAAAGGTGTTCCCAAAAACACAAAACTCAATCCAAAATGATTTGGGACAGGTTTTCCAATGGGACGGCGTGTTTGAGGTGACTGAAAAAGGGGTGGTGCTACGCCTGTTTGATGTGTTTTTACAGCAGGAGCAAGTGTTTATGGTTGGTCTTGAAAATCTCGAGACCATCAAACAACTGGGGGCGTGGGTAAGTGGCAAAGTTGCATCTAGCCAAGCCACTCAAGCATCGTACCGCCCGCATTTGGTCTATCGCCCGCCGAATTGATTTAACGTCTGTGTGACGCTTGTCTGGTACTGGTTTGCTCGGAGGCAACTATGAAAAAATTTATTGTTTTGATGGTTTTGATGTTCACGGGACTTGGCATTGGGCAACAAGAAGCCATTCAAACATTAGCCGATAAAATCAAGCCCTTAAGCTTGAAGCTGCTCAGCATCAATTGCCTAGACCTTTACCCAGATTACTCAAGACCCATAGCTTGCTTTGCCTCGAGCCTGGGCATTGAAGAAACCAAATCAGAATGGGACAGGGTTGTGCCAGTTGAAAACACTTTTGACGTAAAATACTTGTCACCAAATCGCCCTTGGGCGATTGAACAAAAAACAAAGGCTTGGCAACGTCTTTTTAACGTCAAGGGCGAAACAAGAATATACAGCGTTGGAGTTTTTGCAATCGCCAGAAAAGTTTATGTGATTATTTCTGGCTCGGGTGTTGCAGATTTTATTGGTGCGGCTGGCGCTAACCTTGACCCTTACGGTTTTACGATTCCCACCCCAACAAATCTGAGGGCTGTTGGCAAGTGGAATTATTCAAAACAAGCTGACTCTTTTACAGATGCCGATAAAAGCAACATAAGCCTTTTTGCCAACGACTCAAACCGTGCTGCATTTGTTTTAAGGTGCAACGGGCAAGAAATAGATGCTTTCTTTTTGACAGGCGAGTATTTGGGGTCAGAGTCAGTCCCAGTTTTGTACAGATTTGACAAAAAAGAAGCCGTGTCAACACTGTGGGACATTTCCACAAATGGCACATCAGTTTTTGTCCCAAATAAGTCGCAGTTAAAAACCTTTTTAATGGAAGCGGCAAGCGCAAGTGTTTTGGCGCTGAGAGTCACCAATTATAGAGGCGTTAGTTTCACTTATTCCTTAGATTGGTCTGGTTTTGCAGCCGCTTTTTTCCAGCTTAATTGCGCCAAAAAGTATTTTTGAGGCAAAAAGGTTATTTATTTGGGTGAAAAGTCAAACCCAAAATTAATGAATTTTCAAGTTGACAGCCTGCAAACCGCAAAGGAACCCGCATGAAAAAATTATTCTTGACTTTGGTTTTTTGCATCTCGAGCGCTTTTGCCGCCGACCTGAACGTGTTTAATGAATCCGCAAAGGCGTGGCTGGGTGCAATAAACGCATCCACAGAATTGCGCTTTGAGGAGCCTATCAGCCTGCCCAATTATGGAATTATCTATTCCACTTCGCGTTACAAGAAATTCAGTGAGGTTTGGACAGATAATTTTGCCCAAATCAAAGGGCTGACCGCAGCCCTGCACACCACCTTAAAAGGTTTAGAGCCAACTGATTATTTGACTTTGTTTGTGACCTACACTGGCGATTTTGGCGTGCCCGCAACTCAGGTCATGGCACGGATAAAAGCAAGCGATTTGCCAAAGGGCATCTGGGAGGTCTGGGTCAATGGCAAAAAGCAATAAGCCCCGTCACCAAACCGCATGATTTGCCCACCGCTCGAGCCAAAAAACAAGATGCCCCACAGTGTCATTGACAAGGGGGCAGCCTGTACAGAACAGCGTAGAAGTTAGAGTGCAAAAAGAGTAGCATGGTGCTTCAGACAATACAACCCCAACAGCCCCGCCCCGAGGAACACATGGTCATCGCCTGCACTCGAGTCAGCACCGCACCCCAAGCCCTGCAATACGGGCAAAAAACTCAGGTTGATGACCTCGAGCGGTACGCCGCCGCACAGGGCTACACCATTGGGCAATGGATACACGAAACCCAGAGCGGGGCAGACGAACTCGAGGACAGGGAAGCTGTACAGCAGTATTTTCAAGCCGCCAAACGCCACAAGAACGCCGTGTTCCTGTTTCCCAGAGTCAACCGACTGGGCAGGCGCAGTGAACTGATTCTGACCATTGCACGCCGCCTGCTGGCACTCGGTGCAACGGTCAATGTGCTGGGCGTTCCTGGGGACATTGCCACGCCCGAGGGCTGGTTTACGTTCACCATGCTCGCGGGACAAGCTGAATACGAATACCGCTCCGACAACACCACCCTCGCAAAAGGCAAACTCAAGAAAGCCAAAATGGGGCTGTGGGCACACGGCAGACCACCGCACGGCTACCGAGTGCAGCGCGACGAACGCGGTTACAGCACCTATCTCGAGGTTGACGAAGCCAAGGCTCCCGTGTACCGAGAAATTTTTGCGCTCGGGGAGCAGCACGGCTCAGAGACCACCGCATCCCTGATTTACCAAAAATACGGGATGATGTTCTCGAGTGCCCGAATCCAGCAGATTTGGAAAAACCCGACCTACAAGGGGATGGCAAAAATCACCTTGCAGGGCGAGGTGGTCTACATCCAATGCCCACCGCTGGTCAACACCGCACAATGGCAACTGGTGAACGACAAACTGCGATCTCGAGCCAGAGACCGCGAGGGCAACAGGGCGTTTGAGAAAAGTGTCTTGACGGGCTTCGTGCGGTGTGGGGAGTGTGGCAGTGGGGCGGCGCGCGCCAAGAGCTATGTCAGGCGCACCGCACCCCAACAGGGCTATTACTACAGGTGTGTGTACGCCAGCAAGACCGCATCCCACAACCTGCCCAACTGCACCCACAGCAAAATGTACGACAGCCGCAAACTCGAGCCGCATTGCTGGCAGTTGTTTTGCGACACCATCACACAGCCCACCGTCCTTGAGCGCCTGATGCAGCCTGCGCCCCAAGAACAGGACACGGCGCACCAAGTGGCGGTGCTCGACCTCGAGAGCAAACTTGCCCGAGCGTGGCAGCCGTACACCGATGGCAGAATCAGCTATGAGGTGGCACAGTTGATGGCGCAACCCATTGCCGATGAACTCGAGGCACTCAAACGCCAAGCCAAAAAGCCTGTACCCGAGTCCAACATCCCCGCCGTACAGCTTGTGGCGGTGGCGAGCAAGATGCTTGAAAACGCCGTGACGCTCGAGCAACGGCGTGAGCTTTTGGCGTTGTTCAGCACTCGGTTCTTTGTTTCGCCCAACGGGGTACGGATTCAAATAAAAGTTCCTTTGTTGGAGGGGGCGAATTATGCCTAATACAGAAGGCACATCGGCATGGCACTGTCGTAGTACCACCAAAAAAACCCGAGTCTTTTACGACTCACAGGTGCGGGCGTGGTGCTTGGTGCGGCTCGAGTTCACACGCGGCGGCTGGCGTGAGCGGTCAGCGTTTTACTCGAGACAGGATGAAGCGGTCAGGGCTGGTGAGGCTTGGCAAATGGAATGAGTGGGTGGGTTTGGCATTAAAACACGCCAAGTAGCCCGAAGGTTTGCCGTCACATAAACAAAGCCCATGTGCGAGGCATTGAAACGCGGTACTTGAACCAACAGGTGCAGTCACATCATTTAAGCCCATGTGCGAGGCATTGAAACGGCACTGAAACCCCAAGCTGGGTTGAAAGTCAACACGTCACATAAACAAAGCCCATGTGCGAGGCATTGAAACACGATCATCAAACGATGGTCAGGAGGTTTAGATGGTCACATTAACAAAGCCCATGTGCGGGGCATTGAAGCAGCCGTACCAAAAGCGGGATATTCGGTCACGTCTCGTCACATCAACAAAGCCCATGTGCGAGGCATTGAAACAGTTTTTGGTCGTTCATTTTCTCTCCAAACGAAGTCACATCAACAAAGCCCATGTGCGAGGCATTGAAACCAGCCCGATTTTGGCAGCTTGGACGGGAATCCCGATTTTGTCACATCAACAAAGCCCATGTGCGAGGCATTGAAACATCAGGCGCTTGGTGTGGTCACGACCCCAACCCGTGTCACATCAACAAAGCCCATGTGCGAGGCATTGAAACGCCTGCATCCCCCAGCAACTCAAGCGTAAGCCTCTCGTCACATCAACAAAGCCCATGTGCGAGGCATTGAAACGATGGTGGTCTTTCCCCTGACGACCTCGAAAGCCTGTCACATCAACAAAGCCCATGTGCGAGGCATTGAAACAGTATACACCAAAATCCCCGTGCTGTGTGGGGTTCTGCCACCGAATCCCGCGAACCCCACACAAGCCCCCAACAATCAAGCTGCTTTAAGCCCCAAGCCCTCAGCCGCCGCCGCGTCCCCAACGACCTTCCCAAACCGCCGCGAGTTGGTTGTCATAGTCGGGTGGCGTGGCTTTTTGGTCTTGGAGCAGCACGGTTTGCCACAATGCCCGCGTGACCTCGGGGGTCAGGGTGACTTGTCGCAGGGCGCGTATGGCTGAGGTCTTGGCATCCACCAGAATCACCACCAGCACGGCTCGAGACTGTTCTGTGAGGAGTTGCAGGTTGACGGGGCGGTGCTTGTTCTCGAGGGCAACGTGGTACGGCACATCCGACCAAGGAATGACGGTGCTTCCGAATCGGTAGAGGAAAAACAGGTGTTCATCCTCAGCGTACACGCCAAACTCGGCTTTGCCCGCTTTAATGGCGTTAAGCTCTGCGGGCTGGATGCCGTCAAAAACCAAGTGCAATTCTGGTGAACTACCCGATAAAGACAACTGTTGGTATGGCGCTCGAGGGCGGCGCACACCGCCGAAATAATCACCGACTTTGAGAAGCATCACGACCCCGTTGGTCTTTCGGAGATCGTGGGCATTCTCGAGCGCTGGGTTTCTATGCGCTCAAGGTGCGCCGTGACGCAAGTCCGCAGCGCTTCGGCAACCGAACACCCCCAGAGCGCGGCTTGATGCTCCAGGGCTGACCATTGATCAGGGGGCAGGCGGATAACGCGCTGCTCGAGACTGTTGGGGCTTTTTTTGCGCCCAGTTTTGCCCGAGGTGCGCCCTGCCATTAGTGCCTCGAGTTGGGCGGGGGTTGCAGCGCGTTTTGGTTTGGGTTTATCATTCATTGGATTTACCTCGTCCCTATTTTTTAGGGAAGCCCCCCGCCTGCTTGGTATCAGGCGGGGATTTGAATTAGTTAGAGCCGTTTGGGTGGGGATCTATTTGTTGATAAGCTTGAGCAGATTGGCAACATCTTCGGGGCTACCCACTGTTATGGTTGTTAAACGGCTTAACATATTCCAGCCCGTTTGCTTTGGTGCATCGGCTGCCTCGTAAGTCACCCTATATCCGTTGACGGTTTTAAGGATATTTGCGCCACCAATATCTACGCTTTCGTCGTTTTGCAATTCTAAGACTTGCTTCATATTTACCTCGTTTTCAGCAGGGCTTGGATTTTGGTATCCCCTGCTGATGGGTAAACTATATTCCTGTTTGTCCTGTTTGTCAATCCTCAATATAGGTATTTGCACTCTGGTTTATATTCCAATTTATAGGATTGCAAAATAGAATAATTTTTGCTATCATTTGCCCATCAGCAATACCAAATCCAAGTGCTGATAAACGAGGTAAATATGACCGACCAGCAAAAAGAAGGCATCGCCCGCCGCTTGCACAAAATAGAAAAGCGAGCCGAACTGATACACAGATACTCGAGCAGCCTCAGAATTAAACTCAAATACGACGAATGGTTGCCCCCAGAACACGACCTCGAGTACATGAAAAACCTGATACGCAACACCCAGAACAAACTCGAAAAAGAAATACAGGCACTCGAAAAACTCATAGATTGAACAAAAAGCCCCCAGCAACGGGGGCTTAAATTTTATTTTTTGCTTCTCGTAAAATCTCTAAAATGACTTTACTCCGATTTTCGCCTTTCGAGTCTAGCCACTCAAGCAGGTCGCGGGGGATGCGAACCATCACGGGCTTGGTGGGGTTGGCTTTGGCTGCCAGTTTTAGCCGCCCTTTCTCCAGGTTCAGGGCGGCTTCTGGGGTGTGTCCTCGGCGGTCTAAGGATGTATACTCCATGTGTACCTCGTTGCCCCCGCCTGCTTGGTATCAGGCGGAGATTTTGTTTTAGTTAAAGCTCTCGCTCTGTCCAAAAAACAGAAACATATTCTCTTTTGCAGCCGATTTTTTCCATAAGAGTTTTAACTGCATCAGTGGCAGCGTCTGCCGATGCACTTTTGATAGTCATGCACCAGCCGCCTTTTTCGTAGCCATAATCAGTATGGCGTTCTTTTTGCCATGTGAAGCCATGTTCGCCAAGATGCCCTTTAATGACAAAAATTTTTATGTTTGTTAAAACCTCGCCAGTTGGCAGCTTTTGGTTGTGGACGTAGCTGGATTCTTTGCCAGAAAATGGGTCTGTGAGCGCTGGATAGTGCATATTTACCTCGTTTTCAGTAGGGCTTGGATTTTGGTATTCCCTGCTGATGGGTAAACTATAACAGGATATTCTCTATTTGTCAATCATCTACAAAAAAAGCTGCTATAGACATATTTTCTTGACCTAACAACAAAAAAGACCCTCGAGCCACTCGTAAAGGCAACTCGAGGGTATAAATTATTTTGCCCAGCCCTGAGCAGCCTGCAAAAACGCTTGCCCAGTCGGTGTCAGGTTCATGGTGTCGCGGTCAACCAAGCCCCATTCCTTGTCATGTAGGTTGGTCATGCCTCGAGACGCGAACAGCGTCCAAATGCTCGAGACGCGCACCTGATGCCATGTTTTCAGTACCGCCAAATCAGCCCCGAACGCATTGACCACCAACGGGATACGCAGGGCAATGTCCGCCTCATCACGCGGGTTTTGCCAGCCCCAGCCCGCGTGATAAATCGCACGGCGCGGCGCGTTCTCGGTGAACAATCGCCTGAACTCTGCCATGCTGCCCTGAAACGGATTCGCTGCCAGCGCGTCAAAGTTGCGGTTCTCGAGGCTCAAAAACTCGAGTGACCATTTCCAATCAACCTGCTGCAGCTGAATAAAATCAAACAAGAATTTCTGGGGCGGTGCAGCCAAGGCGCTTGCCACCACATCCCCCTTGTACCCACTGTCCCGCAGTGCCCTAAGCGTGTCCGCAACCCCGTTCATGTACTGCTGTGGTGTGCCCTGCAAGTTGTCCTCATCACCCAAGTACAAATAATCTGCACCCGCGCCCGCAAGCTCAAGCGCGTGGGCTTTGCTCCATGTGAACGCCCCCACCACATACCCCGCCTGTTTCATGGCTCTGACGGTTGGTGCATCGTAGGTCTGCACCGCCCTGATCATCGGGAACTTTTTCAAGGCTGTCAGGTAGTCACTCACAGGCAAGTTGTTGGGGTAAAGATTGACCCCGAGCAGCGTGTCTCTGGGCACAAAATTGCCAGCAGGGAGACTCGAGACCACCACCGCAGGCGTGGCGGGTATCAACTCCTGACCACGATAAAAGCTTGCCCAACCGCTCAGGTCTTTGCCCTGCACCTCAAACCTGATGACCGCGCCGCTTGGCACATCACCAATCGTGCAGCCCACACCGTGCCCATCGGCAAAGCACCTTGGCAACCCAATGACCTTTTTTGCACCACCGAAAAACGCAACGGTGTCCAGCACTGGGCTTGCCCCAGGATTGCGAAACACAAACCCGTTGCCAGCCACCTCGAGCCGAGCGGGGTCGGCAAGCGGTGTGCTGGGCAACAGCAGCGAGGCAATCGGCGCACAGGCAATCAGGGCGAACGCCAGCACCAAGCCAGTGGCAAGGCGCTTGTACTGCGGGTTCAAAAATTGACGCATCAGACACCCAACTCCTTTTGCAGATCACGCAGCGCGGCATCAAGGGTTTTCAGCAACTCGAGCCGTGCGGTCTCGTTGAACGGCTGTCCCGACTCGAGGAAGCTGGTCAGAATGGAGTTGACCAGCGAAATGGCTTGGATTGGCACAACGCCACCAAACACGGTTTGAAGCACCTGTGTGCCGAGGTCAAGCAGTATTTTTGCCATGATCGCCCCTATGGTTGGAATCGCGCCAGCAACTCAAGCTGTTGGCTGTTTTGGTTGTAGAAATCGCTCGAGTCTGCGATCAAGCGCGGCAGGTCAACGTGCTGCAAAATCTCAAACTCGGGTTGCCCTTGCAAGCTGCCAAAATCGGGCTGAAACACGCCGTCCTGCACAAGCTGCTGCATATCGCGCAGGATTCGCAACTGAAACGCCAAATTTTTAAGCGCGGTTTGGGCTTCCTTGACCTGCGCTTTGAGTCCTTCTCCTGTGAGTCCTTGGGGCATGGTGCGTCCTTATCTCCCACCTGCTGGGGCGGGCTTGTCTTTGGGCTTGTCCTTGGATTTATCGCCCTTGGGCTTGTCGTCCTCGGGCACTTCGATGCTTGCGGCTTCGCGCTCTTTACGCAATTCTTCGCGGTTGTCAAGCTGCACCAAAAACTCTTGGTGTGCCTCAACAAACATTTCTATCTTGAGTTGGCGTTCGTCCCTGCACGCCTTGTGTGCCTCGCGCTCAACACGCAACACGCCATCGGGCGCGATCTCGAGGTGAGCCATGCAGCGGTCTGTGTACTCGCGCTCAACCCGCAGCAGGTACAAGCGCTGTTTCTCGAGGAATGCAGCAAAGTCCTCATCCGACATTTTGCCGATCAGCAAAAACACCTTGCCAGCGTTCAGGTACAGCGTGTGGACGGCTGCCAACTCAAGAAAAACATCCGCCACCTGCACGGCTTCGGGTGGATAGGGGCGCTTGGTGACGATCTCTGCCATCAAGCCGCTCGGATGAAACAAAACCCTTTGCATGGTGACTCCTTTACGGACCAGCGAAAATGAATGGCGAACCCACACCAAGCACCGTTGCCACAGGCGCGGTGCTGCCCACTTGGAAGTTCAGGTTTGCCGTCACGGTCTGTGCGCCGTTCTTGCCCACCGTTGCCAGTACCCGTCCTCGAGCATCGGGCAAATTGAACGTGGTTACGCCGTCTCCTTGTCCATACGGCAGTATCCTGAATGTCGTTACGCCTGCTGCAATGGCAGCAAGCGTGATGTTCAAGCGCGGAATCATGTTGATCACTTGGTCTGTGCCAAATGGCGTAAACCCAGTTCGTGCCAAGTTCATTGTCACCACACCGCCAATTTGATAGCTTTGATTGGTGTAATTCATCACTTGGCTGTCTGCCAAAACGTTGCGATCAAGCACGGTAAAATTGCTGAGGCTGGAGAGTGTCAATACGCTGGTGATTGCGGGGGCAAGTACACCAGTGGGGCGGCGTAACTCAAAACGCGGTGCGCGGTAAACGAACTGCCCAATGGCGTTGGTTTGGGCTGCTGCTGTGCCTGCTTCCATCAAGCACGTCACCACATTCCCCGCGAGTGCCGTGATGCGGCATCCCCATGAGGCGTTGGTTTGCGGGTAAAGGTAGTCGTGAATCTCCATGCCCGTGGTGCTCGAGAGCGTGAAGTTTACGGTAGACCCAACCGTAAAGTTGCCAACCGTTGCAACGGTGATGGTTGGTTGGTTGACACTGGGATAAGCCGCAGCCCGCCCAAGGCAAACGATGGCTGTCCCTGCGGGGATGGCTTCGGTCACGGCACGGTCGAGCGTGACCACGTAGTTTGCGCCCGAGCCGTTGGTCATGTTGGTTTGTCTCACGCCAAATACACGCTGCCCAATGCGAATGAAATCACCCGTATACAGGTGTTGGGCTGTGCCAAATGTCGTGGGGCTGTAGGCTTCGGTGATCGTAAACGTACTTCCGCCCACAGCTATTGCTGTTGCTGTGACTTTGCCGTTGGGACAGGTTTGAGCGCGAATGATGGTGTTTGCGCCTCCTGTCCACAAGTTGGTGGTGATTCGTTGTCCGGGGTAGACCGCGCTTACCTGCGCTCCACAGGTGGTGGCAAACGCACCAGTTGCTGCACCGTTGCAGTAAGGGTTGGTCACCGTGCCAGTCGAGAGAAACCCGCGATTCCAGTACAGCTTGTCCACGCCCGATACAATGCGTGTGCCGCTTGCTACGGGGATGAAACTTGTACTGGCTGAGGAAAACTCAACGCGAGCCTCCGTGCCCGGGGTAATCCCCAGCATCTCGGCGGGGGCAATAAATGGGCGGTAGGTAAACGGCGCTTGGTTGACGCTGTGCGCGAGAAATGGGAATCCGCCTTCTCGAGTCACAATGCCCAGCCCCACGACATTTGGGGCGGTGCTGGTTGCCGTCAAGCGGGCGGTGGCATTGATGTTCGCCCCAACAATGCGCGTGTTCAAAAGCGCCGCGCCGAAAATGCGAGGGTCGGTGTACGTTGGGCTGAGTGCCACCGAGGTCGTGTCGGTGGTGCTCATGCCCACCGCGCCTCGGGTCTCGGGGTCGTAATTGGTCACGCTACTGATGGTCGCGCCGCCCTGCACATTTGGGCTTTCCACCACCGCTCCAAGCAGCGCGTTGTTGTTGGCGACACCAATGCTGACTGGTTCAACTATCGCTGAACCGTTTATGGTGGTCACGGACAAGGTGTTGGTCATCAGGTTAAACAGGTCTGCATAGGTGGTGCGCGAAATGGCGCGACCATCCATACACAGCCAACCGTTCACATCCTCACAGGCTCGAGCCAGAATCGCCACCTCACCCAACAGGTTCTTTTGGGTGATGGGAGCAGCCGTCCCCACCTCGGGTTTGCGTTCACTGATGACTCGGGTGTACGAATCAAAGCTTTTGATGCGGTGGCATGACCCAACGCTGGTCAACACAAGTGTTGAAGCGGTTGTGCCACCAATCAAGACGCTCGCTGGGTCTTTGTCAATCGTAACGACTTGGCTGTTGGTTTGCGAGTTGTAGCACAGTTCAATCTCGCGGTCTGCATTCCCAGTGGGGGACGGGAGTATCAGGTTGTAATTGCCGCCCGAGGCGTTGATGCTGTAGCTGGTGTCCCATGAAAGCGTGAATGGTCCACCGAGAACGCTGACGGGGTTCAATGTGCCACCGCCACACGTCCCCCATGTCCCCGCACCCGTCAAGCACTTGTCTTGTTCGCCAGCCACAGGCGCAGGCACAAAGCCTGCTGTGCCACTCGAGGAAGCCGTAGCGCCCCCAAACGAACTGACCCCCGTTGTCCCGAGTTGCGTGATTTCCGCCCAACTGCGAACTGAATCCGCCTCGAGTGTTGGACCACCAAACGTACCAGTGACGCGCACTTTGACCTGTGTGTTCAGCGTACTGGGCGTAAAAATGGCACTTGCAATCGCCCCGCTGCCTTCATTGAGCGCGGTTTGCACTTGCATATCCACGCCTTCAGTCCCGCCCGTCAGCGGCGTGTTGGCAACATTGACCCATTGATACACCACATAACCCGATGTGGTGTTGGCTCGAGTCTTTAAGCCTGCCTTCAGCGCGTAGGTTTTGCCCACACTGAGCGTAAAAATACCAGTCGCGGGATTGTATGGGATGTTGCCCTGCACCGCACTGTTGAACAGCACATCGCCGTTCAAAGCAAGGGTCTGGTTGGTGGTGCGCGAGACCCGCGCATAGTCCACCATTTGCCCAGAAACGCCCGGTTTCCCGATCACGGCATAGTTCACACCGTTTGACTGGATGATGGCTCCATCCCATTGTCCAGTGAACGCCAGTGTACTCGAGCCATTGATGCTCACGCCGTTCGCGCCCTGAATGGTCACGGTGTTGGCGCTCGAGTCACTGCGAATCAGTGTGGTGACTCTGCCAGCACCACTGACAGCGGGGGGCAATGTGACCGTGATGTTGCCCGCTGTGGCGTTGATGCGACACGACAGGTTCCAACTCGAGAGCACGCGGCTTGCGGTGATCTCGGGGCAATTCGAGAACTGCACCGCACCCCCGCCGCCTGATGGAACACTGGGCTGGGCAAGTGCCAACGTCAGCGCCATGCCTAAAATCGCCATGCTTACAAAAAACTTCCTATTTTTCATTGCTCACCTCGAAAAAAGGGGGGATTTCTCCCCCCATTGCAACGCCGCCTTAACGAACAATGAAACCGTAGTTCACGGAAGCGGTGGCGATCTCGCCCAAGCCCGTTGGACGGTAGGACGCAACACCGATTTCAAAGCCGTTGAGGGTAAAGCTTTGACCGCTTGGGGTGATGCGATCAGAGGTGTGTGGGTGGTTGGTGTTGCTTGCCGCTTCCATTGCCACGCTTGGTGAGCCATCGGAAACAACGAGGGTCACGAAGTTGGCGCGGACGTGGGGCAGGGTGAACGTGCCCACCGTGCTGATGTCGTACACCGCACCAGCGACAATGGGCGCGGGTGGTGGTGTGACCAAGGTCAAGCTGGTTGCCGATGGCGCGGTGGCAATGCGGCTCGAGTATGTGCCCGACAAAAAGATTTTGCCAATGTCGGTTGTGGCAAATGCCGTGCCCGTGCCCGTGACGTTGCCCAGAGCGTCAACCGCCACTGTGCCTGCACCCGTTGCACCACCAGCTTGCACCACAATCGGGTCGCCACCCGCACCGATGCCCTGCGACAAGAGGATGTCACCCGAGCGGCGTGGTTGCACAGTGCCACCGATGACGGGTTGGGTTGCGGTGGACGGGATTTTGTAACCCGTCTCTTCGTTAATCCAGCTATAGCTTGTGCCGTTCACGCCGCTTGTGCTGATGCGCTTCAGGGTTGTCCAGATTGCCCACCAACCGATGCTGTACGCGGCTGCCGCCACGCTTGCACCAGCAGGACGGGTCAGTGTGCCAGCGTTCGCGCCCGTGATGGTGGCAATGGTGACGTACTGCGCGGCTGCGCCCGTGCCCACCAAAATGACTTTGCCCTGATCGGCAGTGGTGAACGCTGCGCCTGTGGTGGTGAAGTTGACGCTTGCGGCGGTCAGGGTCAGGGTGCTTGCACCCGCAGACACCAGTGCGGTGTCATCGAGCGCAATGTAGAGGTCGGTCAACACGGTGCTGCTTGCGGCTGGGTTTTGTGTAACGGTAGGCATGGTGATTCTCCTTATGAGTGAGGGCGAAAAACGGCAACAAAAAAGCCCCGATTGCTCAAGGCTGGTACAACCAAAAAACGGCTATTTGAACAGCAGGTTCACAATCCACGCGCCAAAGCCGCCGATGACCGCAGAGGTCAGGACACCGAGCGGTACGAACGTGGTTTTGATTTGCAGTTGCCAGTCTTGGAGTTTGCGGATTTCAGATTGCAGAACGCCGCGCTCGGTGTCCCATTTGTCGTGACGTTCTTTGATGTCAGCAAGCACGCCGTCCATCTTCTTGTCCAGCAAGTCAAGTTTCAAAATAATGACTTCAAGCGGTTGCACTTGAGGGCTGGATGGTTGGCTCATGGCTGCCCCTCGGTGCTGGGTGCGGCGGTGTCCTGCTTTGCCACCGCATCACGCAAAAACGCGGCGGTGAGGAATGCGCCCACCAAGTTCAAGGTCTCGAGCACTTGTGAATCTGCGCCCCAGATTCGGGCAACAGAAATAATCAGGGTGATGATGGCGCTCCAGAAGGTACGGGTGGCGAGTAAGCGAGAAAGTGTTTGCATGATGTACTCCTTAACTTGAGCTTATTTTTATTCGGAGGGCAGGAGGAAAAGGGAAAATGCAAGGCTGGCGGCAACCAAGAACGCGGCGAAGAAAGCCGCCCTGATTGCTCTCCCTGCCCAAATAGATGCGCGGATAGACATTTACTTTCTCCCTCGAGCCAACTTTTGACGCAAGGCGGCGTTCGCCTTAATTGCCTTGGCTTGGCGCTCTTGTTGACGGCGTTTTCCCATCGGGTTGTTGTAATCCTGCTGGATTTTGTAGTCTGGCATAAGACCCCTTGTCAGCCGTTGGCAATGTTGTGGAATGTTTGGTTTGTGCCAATGCCCCAGTGAGGATTTGGTATTGGCGTGATGGTGGTTGGAGTTGGTACACCAATGTAGGGCAATGGCGCTGGTTGCACATGGATTTGCCGATCATCAAAAAGTGCGGCAATTTCCTCCCACGAAAACCCATTGTCCAAAAGAATCTTTGCGGCTTGCGTTTTTTTGGTCATAAGTACTCCTTAACAATGGCGCGTCCTGCGCCAAAACCAGACTCGAGTTTTGCGGTTGCCTGCACTCACGCGGCGGCATTGCGAGATCAAAGACCACCCCCTTAAATCAAAAGTGCTTGGATGTCGGGGTGCAGTGCCCCTTCTTCGATTGCCTGATACTCACCGCCAAACAGCCCCAGCAGCCCGTCAGCAAACACCTGAACCCGAGCGGGTTGGCTAGGGAGTGCTTGGTTGTCAAAGATGATGGTTTTGGTGGGCGTAAAAAACCTATTGGCGAAAAACGCACCGCCGTCAGGTTGTTCCTGCACCGCCGCGCGGCTGGTGTGCGGCTCGAGCGCCGCCTCGGATTTGGGTTTATTTGCCATAAATTCACCTTTCTTTTGTGGGCTGCCCCACACGTCAAATTGCTTTAGTTTGTGGCTTGCAACCACGCAATCAGCTTTGGGTTGTCTCGAATCATTTGGAGCACGCACACCGCAAGCTGCCTGACTTGCTGTTCTTTGAACCTCAAGCCCAGCATCGTTTCGTAGTGGTGAATCAGTTCGTGCACCACCGTGTCCCGCACGTTGTCGGGATTCTCATCCTCGGAGTTGTAGTACACCGTGCCATCGGTACACTCGCCGTCCACGTCAAGGTCAGCAGAGCGAATCCGCACCACGCGCCCCAACAGCCGCACGTCCTCGGGTGGCTTGGTCATGCAAACCTCGCCTTCATGCGTTCCATCTCGAGGAAATTTGCGGCACTCTGGGCATCGTCAAACGGCGTGATTCTGCCGTCTGGTGTCAGCACCAAGCACACACAGTTTCCTTGACCGCCGCCGCCAAAACCCTCTTGTCGGGCGTATGCGTCCTCGGTTTTGTATGTGCCTGTCAGCACCCCGAGTCGCTTGCGGTCTTGGTGGTAGAACACCTCGAACACCGCGCCCCTGTGGATGTGCGCGGCGCAGATCACATCAGGGTCACTCGAGCCAAGGCGCAAAGATTGCTTGACCCCGTGCAGCGCGTTGTAAACGCTGTTGTAACGCCCTTTGTGCCTGAACATCCATTTGCTCGAGAATGCACCGACTTTGAACACACATTCAAGCTGATCGGTGTCGTACAAAATCTGTTTCGGCAACAGGTTTCTCAGGTGGTCGAAACCCGCAATCTTGTACGTCCACTGCTCATGGTTGCCCGAGACCGCCGCCACAATGCGGTTTACGCCGTGTTCGTCTACAAAAAACTTCAAATAGTGCTCGAATGCCAACCACTGCTCATCAATTTTGAGCGCGTCTGCGACTCGAGCAACCACAAGCTTGGACACAATGAAGTTGTTGACCGCGTCACCCGTCAGCACGGCGTAGAAGCCCTCGGTGCTGGCGATGATCTTGGCATCCCGCTCCATTGCGCTGTAGTCCGTACCCGTGCCCCCGATGTGCTGATCGGAGAGCACGGCGATTGCTACGGGCTTGCTGCCAAAATCAATCAACTGGTTTTGGCGCTTTTCGACATGGGCTTTGCTCTGGGCATTGGCGATCTTGGCTTTTGCCCAGATTTCGGCGGGGTCGGGGGTGTCTGATACCATAACGCCCTGCACCATTGGGGCGTGATGCTGTACGGTGTCAATGGGCAGCAATAAGGCTTGTTTGGGCGCGGTGATCTGGGTTTTGTTGGGCAGGGGAACAAAGCCCCTGCCGTACTTCGGGATGTAACCATGCTCGAGCGCCGCCTGCTTTAAGCGCTCCCTGAAACCCGAATTAAAACCCCGAAGGCGGTAGTTTGACGGGTCGCTGAGCAGCACCCCGAGTTCTGTGTCAAAGTCTGGCATCAGGCTGTCCTCTGCAAGCACCTCGAAAACCACAGAATGTGTTGCTCATCGTGGTCAATGATGTCGCCCAAGCCCAGCGCCCGAGGGTTGGTTTCGTCGGTGTCAATCAGCAGCACCAGACCCCAGTCAAGCAGTGCGTAGTCCATCAATCCCCAGTCCCGCGCCGCGAAAACCTCACGGGCTTTTTCGACCGCATCATCAAAGCTGGGCAGCAAATACACCTCAACGCTCGAGCATTGAACCTGTGGGGCATCGGCAGCCCGCAGGCTGGTGTTCACAAACTCGAGGGTTGAGTCTCGAGCCGCCAAAGACAGCCGCATTTCCTCACTCAACTGAGCGCGGGCATGGCTGATACCAAACAGCATCAACATCACAAACAGGGCAGTACGCAACATAATCACCTCACACGGGAAAAGGGCTAACCGCCAATGCGGATGATGGTTGTGGGTTTTGCCATTTGGTTGAGCGGGACAAGCTGAAACGCGCCGCCGTAGTCCTGTCCCCTGTTTTCAATGGTGGTGTTCTGGGCAACGCAGAACCCGCTTTTGTTTCGCACGATCACGCCAACGTGTCCCCATTGGGGTGGCAGGTCACGCCAGAACACCAAGTCGCCCGCCTTGACGCTGCCCGACACCACCCAACTTGGTTTTTGTTGCCTGAGCAGCGCCTCGAGTTCTTTGGCGCTCGGGTTGCTGTCCACACCCTGCACCAAGCGGTAAAAGCCTCGGTTGTTCAGACCCATTGCCTCCTCGACCACACGGCGGGCGAATTGGAGGCAGAAATTGTAGGCTCGAGTGATTCCCGAGACCTTCCCGTCAAGCGCTGCCCACGCCGCTTGCTCAATGCGCTCACCCAGTGGCACGGGCTTAAAAACTTTGGTTGTCTTTGCCATAAAACCTCCATGAAAAAAGCCCCCGTGCGGGGGCTTTGCGTCAGTTGATGGTGGGGTTATTTCTTGGGCTTTTTCTCGGGCGCTTTTTCTTCGGGCTTGGGGTACTGCTTTTTCACCGCCGCACACGCCTCGAGATACGCCTGCATTTTGGCTGGGTTGCCGTTTCGCTCTTCGACATACGCATCCATAAACTCATGGGGCGCAGGGTACGCAGCAAGGCGCATCTGCTCCCATGTGGGGGGCGGTGGGTTTTCAAAATTGGCATGGGTTGCCGCGTGCGCCTTGACTTCTTCGGGCGTGGCTTGCCTGACTTCCACATCTGGTGCAAACTTGAGTGGGGTTTCAGACTCGAGCAGCCGACCATCAATCACATAAATGGGCATGGTTAGTCCTTTTGTAGCGTCACAAACGCATTGATGAAAAATGTATTGCCAGCCGATTGCTCCAAGCTCATTTCATACGGATTGCTGCCTGTTGAGTTGGTAACGTATTCGGCATCAGCAATCGGGTTGTTTCGGATAAATGTGTAATTGATCTCCCGAAAACTCCAACCAACGGGCGGCGTGGGCAAAATTCGGTTTTGCAAGCCTGTGCCACTGCTGCCCGAGACGGTCAGCGCATAGCGGCGCTTGACGGTATCCGCATCAACACTAAGCTGTAACGCTGCTCCGACCACCAGCGTAATGCCTGAGAGGTTGGCGGTGATGGCAAAACTGGTCAGTCCGGGGACGGGGTGTCCACCAGCCTCACCAACACGCGGGATGGCTCGAGTGCCGCCCCGAATCAGCGATTGGGAGAATGTAGCAGTGGTGTTGGTGGGTGTGATCGGCAACCCCGCCACAGTCACACCGATGTCCGCCGATGTCAGGGCGGTGGGTGGCAGGGGCGCGGGGTTGCTGACCACCACGAGAGGCGTGTGTGGTGAGTAGAAATTCCATGCGCCTGCGGCGGTGGCTTTGATCTGGAATATCCAAGGTGCGCCCAAGTCCAGATGGCTGTACTTTTTGCCCGCCGTGTCGGTCAGTTCATAGGTCACGGTCACGAAAGGCGGCTCAGCACTCGAGCCAACGTCAGCCCCAGGAACGTACAGCAAATCCACGCCGTTTAACCCCCGCCATTCGTTTGCAATGGCGTTGTACACCCCATCAATGCGCCCCGCAATGCGGTTTACGCCATCTGACCACGCCTCAGACACCAAAAAACTGATCTTGCCACTTGCCCAGCCCACCGATGCGCTTGGCGGTCGAAACATCCCAACAACTTGTAGCATTGCCATGTACTCACACTCCTAACATTTTCTGAAGGTGATTTAGCGCCTCAGCACAGGCTTTTTGCTGTGCCTCGAGACGTTTAACCACAGTCTGCATTGCCTCTACATCGCTGGTTTGTGCCGTGCTTGAAATGGCTTGTTCCAGTGCAGCAAGCCCGTTTTTGGTTTGTGTGCTTTGGGTCTGGGCTTGTTCAAAGTCATGCACCAGTCCTTCAAGCTGCTTTTTGATTTCTTGGGTGGTTTGGCTCTGGGTTTGGGCTTGCTTCTCAAGCGCCTCAAGCCTGCTTTCAAGCGCACTGACGCGCCCTGCAACCAAGTTGTTTGATTCATTGGTCTTTTTCTCAATCTCCTCAAACCCAGCAAGCACCCGTTTTTCAAAAGCGGTATTGGGCACTTGGAGTTCTTGCAAGCGCGACAGCACGCGGTCTTGGGTGGCTTTTAGCTCGAGCAGCGCGGCTTGACGGCTGTGCAGTTCTGTGCCCGAATCAAGCAACAACACCATTTTTTGGCGCAGGTGTTCGTTCTCGGTCTCGAGCGCGGTCAAGCGCTCAAAGACCGTTTTTGGTGCAGCAATTTTGTTGATGATTTCCATGTCTTGGTCGGTGAGCGGCATAAGACTCCTTGGATGCCCCCGAGGTCGGCACTCGGGGGCACGAGGTGATTTGCCCAAACGGGCATGGTGCAAATGGGCTTGTGCCCGAATTGCTAAAACAGGGTTTTGGTGGCGGCGTTGTACGCGGTGATGGTCTCAGCCGCCGTGCTTGTCCACTCTGCAAACAGTGGCAAGAATTGCAACGTGACCTCGAACACCACGCTCGAGCGCGGCACAACCACCAGATCACAGTAACCACGATGCACGGCGCGGTACGCCGTCCCCGAGGTGCGCCTGACCGATGTGGTTTGCCGTGCGAACGCCTTGATGTTGGCAATCTGTGCCCGTGCAAGGGATTCGGTGTTCTCCTGCACATAGAACCTGATTTTGAACGGGGTGATTTTGTCCTGCCCGTCACCCTCAACAAAACTCATGATGCCGCCCGGCGGCTGAAACAGCTTGGCGTTTTGTTCAACCCCAAAATTCTCGAGCAGCGTGGTGTCGGGCAGCGTCAGCGTGGTGCTGGTGGTGCTGTCGGTCAGCACATACTCACAACTCATGGTGCAGCCCCGATTCTGATTGCCTCAATCGTGGCGTTCAGGTCTCGAGCTTTGATGAGGTTGTTGTACGCCAAGCGCTCTGGGGTGTCGGGCTGTTCAATTTTAACGGTGGTCACGCCGTACTCCTCGCCCGTGATGCGGTATTCGTATTGGGCGGCGGGCAGGGTCAGGGTTTCGGTGATGGCACTCGCGGGGTTCTGGGGTTGGGCGCGGCGGGTGATGATGGCTGTTGGCGCTGGTGGGATGAGTCCCTGCATCCTTACGGTGGCGGGTGCAGTGGCGGGCAATTTGTAGAGCGCGGTTGCCATTTCGTCAAGCCTGCTGGTGCTGACAACCTGAAAGTCAAAGGCGTACACCTCCCAGATGTGGGCTTGATCGCAGTAAAGCGCCATGAACACATCAACCCCAGCCACACCCGCGCCCAACGTGAATTTATCGCTGTACGCCAGATTCACGTTGTTGTTTTCTGTAAGCGGGTAGAGCCTTGTGAAGGATGGCGCTCCCGTCTCCATTTGGAAGGCGGCGTTCAACTCGCCTGTGCCCGAGTTCCTGATTTTTTTGACCTCGACTGAGATTCGGTCATAATTCTGGGATGGCGTTCGCACCACGTCCATCGTGCCACCCGCGAATTTTTGATAGCGCGTCAACACCCGCCCCGTCTGTGCGCCCGTGACGGTCTGGGTCACGTCAACGTTTGCCAAGGTCTCGGTGTAGGTGATGTTTTCGTACGGCACAAGGTTGGTGTCCAAGCCCCGCGTGATCACGCTGCGCCCGTACACCGCCTCGAGCGGCGAAACACTGATGTGTGCCACTTTGCCGCCGATAATCCACCTGACGGCGGTCACAAGGCTGTCTGCATCCGTGTCCTCCCAAGTGATTTGAGTGCCGATCACGCCTTCATCAATCGGTGTGTTGCCCGTCACCAGCCCGAAAAACACTTCACGGTTGGCGTTCACTCCCCACACCACGCCGGGCACAGAATCAGCAAGCGCATCCAATAATGTGCCAAGGCTATTGAACTTGGGTTGAATCAGCCCCGTGTTGAAACCAGCGTTCGGGATGAGTGCGGCGTTGTAAATCACGCTCGAGCCAAGCTGCCCTGTGGCAATGACATCCTGCACCATTTGACGCGCAACCGCACCCACGTCTTGCCCTGTGGTGGTTGAGTAGGTGTCCGCTTGCAACTCGGTTTCGTACAAGCGCTTTCGCAAGCCCATGAGCTTGAATTGGGTTGCTTCTTTGTTGCGAGCCGCCCCAGCCCTCGAGACGAAACCCGCGTACCTGTTGACCCAAGGGCTGATGGTGGTTGCTCGAGATTGCAGCGTGACGATGCTGCGCGGGGCAATGCCCAGCACGCCACCGAGACCCGTGAACAATGCTTCTTTGCAGTCACCGTAGCCGTTCAGGGCAAACGATGTCAGTTCTTTGACGGGGTTGGTCACGTCTCGGGTGAACGGAGCGCCGCCCAAGGGGTTTCTGATTTCAAGTTGCCACTCCATGCTCTCACCCCCTGCGGGTCGGTATTGGGTTACGGTTTCGGGTTCTTGCTTGGCGTGGTGTTGGGGCACAGGACTCACCCCGCACCCCGCCATACACAAAGCTGTAATGATAGAAAGCTGTAACTGTCTCAAGGCTGTAACCCCCCTGTGCTGCTCGAGAAGTTGCCGTTTGGTGTGTTCACGTCAATCACCACGCCACGCTGGAGGACTACCCCAAACTCCTGCACATAACTGCCGAATGCCGTCACATGGCTGCCCAGACTGTTGGCGGCTTCAAGCAGTGGTGTGGACACCGACACTTGGAGCATGGGCGGCAGATTCAGGTTGACATCGGTGTTGATGCTGTTGCTGAATTGCCCAACGACCCTGTTTGGGTCGGGCAGGGCGTTGTCTATGACTTCGCGCAATGGGGTTAAGACTTTCTCGAGTTCGGCGGCGGTTCCTGGAATCTGGGCAGCGATTTGACGCACGATGCTGGAGGTGTCTGCACCGCTTGCAATGGCGGCGCTTAAATCCTCGAGCAGTTTGCCAATTGCGCCCTTAACGATTGCGCCTTGGAGCGTGGCTTGAATGATTGCGTCTTGAATGGCGTTTCGCAACCCCGATTGCAGGGCAACCAAAATGCCACCCTTGCTGTTCAAGAAGTCCTTGAAGCCCGATTGCAGGGCGCTGCCGATGCCGTTTTCAATGGTCTGGGCAATTTGCAGCCCAAACTCATTTAAGCGGGTCACGGTTTCCTGCCCACCGAGTAAATCAGCGAGCCAACCGCGTGACTGCTGCCTGCTCGAGAGGTTGATGAAACGAAAGCCCTCAGCGCGATTCTCGAAGTCCTCAACCGATTTGGCAGCGCCGTTAAATAGGCTGACCACCGAATCAATCACGCTCGAGACACCCGCCACGATTGCCCCAACCCAATCACCCCGTGCAAGTGTGCTGATAACGCTCTGCACACCGCTCACCAGACTGCTCACGGCTGCCTGTACACCCGCGCCCGATTTCTTGATGCTGTTCACCAGCAGGTTGCCGAATGTGGACGCAAGTTTTTCGGTGAGCCTGATGCCGCCGTCAATCAGCTTGTTTTGAAGCTCGAGTTCAGCGGCGTTGTCTTTTTGTGCAGGCGCGCCCTTGACCAAGCCCGTGTAGTAGGCATTGTTGGCATCGGTGAGCCTGATCAGTTGGGCAGCCGCTTGGTTGCGAACTTCCAAACTCAGGTTTTCATTGTTGATGATGTCAAACAGCGCTTTTTTGGCAGCCTCATAACTCGCCTTGTACTGCTCGAGGCTCACAAACCCGTTCTCGAGTGCTTGAAGCTGGGTTGAGGTGTCCTCAACCAGTTTGTCGGTGTCCTGCGCGGCTTGGGTGTTGGCGTTATCGCCGCTCTTGCTGCCACCCTGCACGGTGATGCCTTTTTGTGGGTCATCATCACGCCGCTTGGTCAAGCCGTTCAGCTTGGCTTGTAGCTCAAGTTGACGCTCGAGCGCTTTGGCGGCTTGCAGCCTGATTTCAAGGCTCAGGCTTTCGTTGTCCCTGATTTCTTTCAGGTACTCAATCGAACCCTCAAGCAGCGCGTTGGCGCGTTCTCGGGTCAACAAACCGCCTTGCACCGCGTCCTCAAGGTCTTGAGTGGCGTTCAGCGCGTCCCGAATGCCTGCACTTGCATTGCTGTCATCGGTGGACACGAAAAACGCATTGCCGATGGACTCGGCAAAGTTGTCGGCAGCGGTCTTGCCCACCACAAGCGCGTCCCTGAGTAGCAAGAGTTTGGTTCTTGCATCTTCGGTCAGGTTGTCGTTGTTGGCAAGCTGATCGTTGATGTACTCAATGGCTGCGGCAAACTCCTCACTGCTGCTGCTCGAGTCCCCCAAAATGCTTTCGAGCGTGGCAATGTCGTTGGCAAGCTGATCAATCCCCTCGCCCGTAGCCTGCGAAAACCGCTCTTGACGCAACCGCGCCGCTTCGAGGTTATCCGCCACGCGCTCCAGAATCGGGTTGATGATGAAACCAAACTCGGGGTATTTCTCGAGCAGGCTTTCAAGTTCAATCTGGTACTCCTCGAGCAGCAGGATGTTGTCCTGAATTTTCTCGGGGTCGGTCAGGATGGCGTTGTCCTGTGCCAAGGCGCGTTGCAGTTCTGCAATTTGGTCAATGCGTTCTCTGGCTTGGGATTTTGGTGTTTGGCTGGTGGGTGGTGCGCCTATTCCCTGCGGGGCAATGGGCAGCCCGTTGGCAATGGCGTTTGGGATGGCGGCTTGCAGTTTGTCAAACTCTTTTAAGGTGTTCTGCACCGATGTCGCAAACGCCCTCGAGATTTCGACCCCCGCGACTTTGGCACGGTCTTGGAGTTCAGAGACCCGTGCATAAAACTCTTTGGCGGTCAATTTGCCGTTTCTGAAGTCCTCGAGCAGGTTTCCGAGTAGGCTGTCCAGCACACCCAACTCACGCTGACCTTGAATGTCTCGAGCGTCCAGTGTGCCGCCCGCCGCCGTGATCTCTTGCAGCGTTTTTTGCCAAGCGTCCACAAGTTGTTGCCGTGACAGCTTCAGCGCCGCGTCAAGCTGCTTCAAGGTTTCGCTGTAGACCACGAAACCGCCCTGCTTGATTTTGTCTGCGATCTCGAGCAAGCGCTTTTGCAGCGCATCGCCCGTGAGGTTGGCAGTGGCTTCGGCAATCTGGGCTTGTAGGTCTTGGTTGGTGTTGTCGTTGGCGGCGCGGGCTGGGTCTACTGGGCTGCGTCCTGCGGTGCGGTCTCTCGAGTCTGAGAAATCGTACAAGCGGCGCAGTTCGTCGGTGGCTGCGGCTGCCTCAGCGTTGACCTTGGCAAGGATTTTTTGCAACCTTGCCTCGAGTACCGCCGCGTAAGCCTTGAGCTTTTCGACTTCATCGGGTGAGTAGAGCTTGGGCGCGTTGGCTGCGGCGGCAAGCTGTTCGTTTACGCCCACCAATGCCTGCTGCACTTGGTTAAAATCGCTGCTTAGGGACGCACTGAACGCATTGGTCAGCGCACCTTGTGACAACCTGCCCGAGCCGCTTGTTTTGGTCGGGTCAAAACCTTGGTAGGCGGCTGCGGCTTGCCCTGCTGCTCTGGCGTTCTCGAGGTAGGCTTGTGCCTGATCTCTCAGCACGGCGGCTCGAGTTTTTAACGCCGCAGGGGTGCGTGGGTCTGCAATGATGTCATCAAGGTCTTTGATGATCAGCGCGGCGCGTTCTCCCTCTGCCACCACTTTGTCAAGGCTTTCAATGTTGTCTTTGAGACCGTCAAGCCTCGAGTCAAAGAAGCTGTTTTGGTCAAGGTCTTTAACAGGCACGTTCTGAATCGCCAAGCCCCACGCCTCATAGCTGAGTGCCAGCAGCTTGATTTTTTCGGCGCGGGCTTTGACGGCTTGGTCGGCTGTCGGGTCGGCAATGATTGCATCAAGATCGGCAAGGATTAAACCCACGCGCAACAAATCGGGCGTTGTTTTGTCCAAGTCCTCAATGTTGCCCGCCAGGCCGTCAAGCCTCGAGTTCAAGAACGCCGTGCTGTCGGTTGCGGGGACGCGGAAGGCGTTCGCCTCTCGGTTGAACTCAGCAAGGGCATCAGCAGCACTCTCAGCCTGCTCTCGCACCCCAGCGGCGCGTTCTTCCATGACTTTTAACGCCGCCGCGTAGCTGATCAAGTCGCCTGTCTTGGCGGCGGTCTTGAGGACTCGCCTCAGTCCATCTTCATCAAGGCTCTGGAATTGCTCAGTCAGGGTTTTCAAATCTTCATCAAACGCTCTGGCAACGCCCTCGATGGCGGCGGGGAAACGCTCTTGTAAGATTTTGAGAATATCGCCCGTCAAAGACGCGCCCAGTTTGGTTACAGCATCTTGTAAGGACGTGAACCTTCCTTGTTGGCGTTCAATGTTCGAGATGGTCTGCTGTGCAAGGCGCTCATTGGTTTGCAGGCTTTTGTTGTAAGCAACAGCCGCACCCGTAACACCCTCGAGTTCTTTTTGCAGGGCTTTGAGTTTCTCTGCACCCTGCTTGACCCGATCATTGACCTCGCTTTGTAGGATGCCTAACCGCTCAAGCGCGTTTGCTCTGAGATTTTCAGCATTGCCCAACTGCTCTTGAGTCTTGGCACTGGCGATCAGCCTTCGCGCCCGTTCCTCATCGGCTTTGGCTTCTTTGACCAACACCGCGAGCCGCTCATTTGTTGTGTCGCTGATGTTGGCACGAAGCGCCTTGAGTTTATTCTCAGCGTCAATCTGAGCAAGCAGGGCGGCGCGGCGTTCCTCAAGGGCTTTGCGTTCGCGCTCGAGCCGTTCTGCTTGTTGGGTCTGGGTCTTGGCGGCTTGTTCTTGCGCCCGTTCTTGTTCGCGCCATTCGTTCCTGAGTTGCTCGAGTTCAATTTTGAACGCCGCAACATCTCCCCCAGCGTCCTTGTAGCGCTTGATCAGCGCGTCAATCTGCTTGGTGCTGGTGGTTTCATTGAACACATCGCCCCGCGCCAAGAGCTTGATTTGCTCCTCGAGTGACTTCCTCAAGTCCTCTTGCGCTTTTTGTTGGGCGGTGGTTTGTTGGGCAACCTTGGCGGACTCAACCCGAGCCGCCGCGAGTTGCTGTTCATAGGCTTTCAGTGCGCCCTCGGTGGTTCTGATCTCGAGTTGCAGGGCTTTGTAGCGGTCAGAAAACCCGCTGTCTGCCAAAAGTTGGGCGGTGCGGTCTTGTTCAGAGACTCCAGGCTTTGGGCGTTCTCGAGCAATCCGAGCCGCTTCCTTTTCAATGCTTTCAAGCTCTGAGCGCAACTGCACCAAATCCGCCCGCGCACCCGCAACCCGAGCCGCCGCACCCGATACCCCAGCGCGTTGCTCGAGTTTTTGCCATGCCTGTTCTTGATCGGCAATGTATTGGTTGGTTTTGGCGATCTCGGAGTTCAAGGCAACCACAGTCGCCGTAATCCCCACCACGCCCGCGATTGCCACCGCAGGCAACAGGGCAGTCCCGAGCGCCGCAAGGCTGCCACTCGCCACTGCCGCCACCGATGGGATGCTGGCAATGGCGGCTTTGAGTGCCCCGATGCCCGCCGCACCCGCCAAGGTCAGGACAGCCGCGGACGTGGCAGCAACAGCCCCCTCGAGTTGTCCACTCGAGCGCACAAAATCAGCAATGCTGGTGACGAACGCCGCTTGTTGCTTTGTGACGGCGGTGATGGCTGGGGCAACCCGCTCACCAATGGCAATGGACAGTTTGTTGTTGGCTTTCTCGGCTTCTCCAAGCGCCCCTGCGTACCCCGCAAGCAGTGTGGGCAGCCCCTCGAGTTCATCACCCGTTGCTTTCAGCACCAAGTTTGCCACGCCCGCCGTTTGTTCGGCTCGGGTCAGTTGGTCTGAGGTCTTGCCAAGGCTCTTGGCGTACTTGTCAAGCGCGGGTGCGATGTTTTCAGAGATGCCGATTTGATTCAACTGTGCAGACGTGAGGCTCACCGTTGCCTGAGTGACGTTCTCAAAGCCACTTGCCGCCGTTTTGCCATAAGCAAGTGCCGATGCACCCGCGCCCTCGAGCAGTTGTTTGACCTGCTCGAGACTTGCACCGTTCCGCAAAAGCTGTGTGGTGCTTTCCTGCACCACACTGGGCAGCACTTTGAATTTCTCTGCCAAGTCCTTAACCAGTTGATCGGCTTCGCCACTGTCCACGCCCGATTTTTTGACCGCAGAGCCAAAGAGTTTGGCTGTTGCCTCGGTTTTCGTGAACTCGAGCGCCGCGCTTCTCAGGGCGGGTTCGAGTTTGACCAATGCGCCCGCCAAACCCAGAGCCGCGACAGCCGCTGGACTGAACCCCGCCGTTCTCAAGTCGGTCATGGATTGCAGGGCACTGCCCGCCGCAGGGTTTAAGTTGATCAGGGCTTGGGTTTTGGCGTTCAAGATGCCAATGGACACCTGACTCGCCAAACCGAGTTTGCTTGCCTCGCCCCGTGCGCCTGCCAAGCCGCGTTCTGCTGTGGCAGCCGCCTGATTGATCTTGAGCAGTGACGCGGAACTCGAATCCAAGCCCTGCCCCAATGCCAGAACTGCGGCTTTGGCAATGGCGGTCTCGCGCACAAAATCGGCTTGAGACTTTGCGCCTGCAATGTACGCACTTCGCACCGATGCAATCTCGGTGGCAAGCGTCTTGATTTGGGCGTTGAGGGCGGTGGTGGCGGGGTCGGGTGGTATCCTGATGGGGGTCTTGGGAACGGCTTTCTGCAAGTCCTCAAACGACTTTTTCAGCCCATCAATCGTGCTTTGCAAGCCCTGAAGGTTTGCCACGTTCTGGACATTTGGCACAATCGTCAGTGATTTGCTGAGGTTCTTGAACTGAGCCTCGAGACCCGACAAAACGCGCTTGGAATCGGCTTCGATTTGGGCAAGGGCAGCATCAAACTTCCCGAGATTGAGAATCACATCCATCTGGGCATTGCCTAAATCGCTTGCCATGTCTAACCTCCTGCGGTCTCGAGAACCTTTTGGTAGCCCCCGAACGGCGCAACCGCCCAACTGAAGAAATGCCCATCGGCTCGAGCCTGCACAATCAGGCGTGCCAACTCGGGCGTGATCGGTTCAAGCACCTTCTCTGGTTGCTCGTTTTGCGGCGGGACAATGCCCCACGCCACCAAGAACTCATTCGGTGTGAACAGATTCGCCTTGGGGATGGGCTTGCCCTTTTGGTTTTTGCCGCCCTGCGAATTGCCGTACATCGCCATCCATGCCGCCGTGGGCAGATGTTGGCTATAATCAAGCAACTGCGCACCGTCCAAATACATCTGCACTTGCAACAGCGTTAAGTCCGCAATCTCGAGCGGTTGCAAGCCGTATTTGCCTGTCAACAACGGGATGACCTTATGCCAAGGCGTTGGAGGTGCTGTGGATATTTTTTCGGATGGTTTCAGTGAACTCTTGCCAACCCAGCGACCCTTGACGAAAAAAGGTCAGGGTCAAAGTCACCTCGTCGGGACTCAGTTCATCGGAGAGCCATTTGACGGTGACGGGCTTTTTGTCCAGCGCTCGAGGCGCAAGGAGCTTGGACAGCACCTCGAGGGCTGAATCTAAATCAATTTCTTGTGGCAGTTTTGCGAGTTCGCTGATACGCGCAGGACGCGCCTCGAACACACGGCTACCGATTTGTAATTGTTGCTCACCAAGCCCCAAGGCTTGTGCAAGGCTGATTGGATTATTGTTTGCCATAAATCACCTCAAGACTCAAGCCTGTGACGCAGACCCGAGCCATGTTTTGAAATTCTTTTGGAATCACCACGCGCAAGGCGTGTGCCTGACTGATTCCTGTTTGCTGGGGGATGTCGAGGGCTTCGGTCTCCTTCAACCCTCGAGCCGCGATCAGAGCGCAGTTGTGCCAAGCCCCGTTTTCGGGGGCTTGGCTTGCGTACACAACCACGTCTCGGGCTGCGCTGTAAGCGATCATTAGGGAACGATGCTGTACAGGGGCAGCGCTTGGCTTTCAAACTCAATGGGGGACTCGAGCAAGTCGCCTGCCGTGCCACTGATGCCGAAGCCCGTTGCCTTGAAAAAGCCTTCGTACACGGGTTTGCCTGTGACATTGCCCTCGGGGTAGAACTCAAGGTACACGGTGGTCGGGGTGACGGGGACAACAGTCGGTGTGCCCGTGCCCGTGCCCCAGACTGAGGTGTGGAAAATCATGTAGCCCAGATCGCTGCGGTCAGGGTCAACCGGGGTAAGCGAAACGGTTGCCCCGCGCACTTGTGGCAGCGTGCTGCGTCCCGTGCAGAAGCGCTCAGCTTGAATGCTATTGACCTCGAGCGTGAAATCCACGTTCTCGGCAAGACAGTTCAAGGTCTGGAACGTGCCTGCGGCGGGTTTGGTGTTTGCGGTGGTGACTGCTGCGATACGCAACAGCAATTGGGAGGCGGATACTTGCATAAAGCTCCTTAAAACCTTTTGATGTTTTTCATCTCAGGCACGAAATAAATGACTTCTGCCAAGAACTCATTGGTGCTCGGCAGCACGCGGGGCTGTTTGGTGGGGTTGGTCAGGGCAACGGTGGCGGACAGCGCGTCAACGGCTTGTGTCAGCAGCAGCGCGTTGAACGGCACATCGGGGTCTGGGTCATCCCAGCGTTTTAGCCGAATTTCCCAATCAACTTTTTGAGGTGTGTGTCCATCCCCAAACCGCCGTCTGATGGTGGGGGACGGTGTGTCGAGCAAAACCACTTCAAGCCCCGAGGTGCTTTCCAAGTTGCTTGGCTCTTTCTCCCCGACCCTGAATGCTGGCTCGGTGCTGCCGTCTTTGTAGGTGTAAGTGCCAATGGGCACGGCATCACGCGCCAATGCAGCCAAGATCACCGCTCTGAGCGATGCTGGTGTCCACATGGGTTACCTCGAGAAGTTCTGTGCAAAGGCTTGGGAGAAGTCCCAGAGTTCAAGTGTTTTGTGAGGCACATTGCGGGCGGGGATGACCAAGCCCGTTTTTGTTGTGCCACCCAAGAACGTGACCGCCGCGTAAGGCGCTTTCCACTCGAATTTGAATGCGGTGCTTGAAACCTTTTGGACTGACTGCGAATCACTCAAGCCCCCAAGGTCGTAGACATCTCGAGGGCTGCCCACCGTGTCACCGTTCTTGCGGCGTGTGGTGCGGGGGTAATCGAACACAGCCAACTTGAATGTCAGCCCCATTTGCTGCCCGTAGTCCCTGACCGTGGTCTCAAACGCCGCCTCGAGCGCACGGCGCACGGCTGCGCGTTTAAGGTTCACTCGAGGCATCTCGCTCCTCGAACAGCAACCTGTACAGGCGTTCGGTGGTGTTGGTGACGGCGGTGCGGTATTCAGGACTGCGCCCAACCTTGCCACCCGTCAGCCGCGTGATCTGTTCGTCACGCTTGCCAAATGGCTGGAGTGCCCATTCGATGGCAGCCCTGAGCCAAATGCCTTCCAAGTCGCCCGTGTACCCTCGAGCAACTTGCACCACCACGCCGTGAGGCGCACAGTTGGCACAGCCCTCTTTGCCAAAGATGTTGTAGGTCTCTACGGTGTCACTGATCTCGAGATCGAACAGGCGCTTTTCAATACCGCGTGCTGAGCGCAGATCGGCAAAGAACAGGTCAAAGCTTTTTTGGATGTTTTGGTTCATCTTCTGACCTCAAATACCGCCACGAACGCCGCGCCAAACACAAAAGAAATGTTGGGCACGGGGTCGTTAAGCTGCTTGGTGATTCTCAGCCAACCGCTTTGACCGCCGATGGTGAACGGGATGCCGCCACCACCAACGTGCAAGCCACTGGGCATGGGCATGGGTGCATCGAACAGCCCCATGAAACACAGCATCGTGGTTTGGCTCGAGTCAGCACCCGCGAGTTTGATGATTCGCTCATCGGTTGTCGGGATGACGCGCACCATGCAGGTTTGGGTGGTTTGGCTTGGGTAGCTGTTGCCTGTCACGGGGTCAATGGTGTTCGCCCCCGTGATCTTGACCTCGAGTTGTGAGGCGTATGCGAACCTTGGGCGCGCCATGCTGATTTGCAGGTGTTCGTCCACGCCCCCCGAGTTAAACGCGGTGCGTGTGGGGTAGAACAGCCTGCCCCGTGCCCTGTAGATCACGTCAGGGCGCTGCGCGTGGTCATTGGCTGCCGTGTACGCCGTGAAGTCCTCAGCATAGAAATCCAATCCCAGAGTGCGCTGTAATGACGCACCCCGACCTCGAGTCCTGAGCGGCTGCACACTCGCGGGCAGCGATGCAAGCAACGTGTGACCCTGCCAACTGGGTTGCAGCACTTCAAGCGTGTCTGCCCAATGGTCAAAACCAACCGCTAGCATCCGCAGTCCTCGGATTCGGGCAGCGTGCTGGCGAACACGGGTGTCGCACCAAACCCATTCCACTTTTTGCAGCGTGGGTCACTGATGCCCAATGCCGTCAAGCTGGCACACCACGCGCCGCGCAGTGATTTAACCTTGTTCTCGAGCGCCTTGAGGTCTCGGGCATCCCATGCGCGGGTCACATCACCCGTGCTCTGGGTTCTCGAGCCGCGCATTCGGATACCCGTCACCACCTGACTCCAAACCCGTGCGTACACCACATCGGGCAACGCCGCGTCCATTTGGGCGGGGGTCAGGGTGATGCTCTGGGCAGTGGCAAGGGCGGTCAGGGCTTCGCGCTCTGCCACAAGAATGGTGTTGGCAACCGATTCGGTTGTCACTCGAGCGAACAATTCACTTGGCAATTCACCAAGCGGGAACACCAAATCGGCAGCCGTCACACATCACCTCACTTTGGGCGGTAGGTCATTGCGCCCCGACCCAAACGCGCAATCGCTTGCCCGCCGTCAAAGGTCAAAACGCCGTTCTCGAGCACCGCGTCATGCTCCACACCGCATTGGTCGGTAAACACATACAGTTCGCCGTCAGACTCGGTCTCGAGATCGCTGTCCTCGGTTTCAGACTCGGATTCGGAGTCCTCGGTCTCGGTTTCAGACTCGGTTTCGGTCTCGGTCTCAGTCTCGAGATCAGTGTCCTCGGTCTCGAGTACCGCGTTGCGCTTGGCGCGTGGCATCATGCACCTGCCCAGACCACAACATCCTCGGGGTTAATCAGGGTTGCGGCGCAGGCATCCATGACCTTGAGGCTGTAGGTGCAGTTGTTGAAGTTGCCCGCAAAAGTGCTGGATTCGATGTCCGCCACGATCTGTGGACCGGCGGCGAAATCATCAAGCACGGTGAACTCTGCTGGCAGATCGCCCATCGCATTGACCGCATAGGCAATCCAATCGCTTGCCAAATACGGCGCGGTGGTCAACTCGCCCAGCATCATGTCCTCGTAAATCGGGACAAAGTTGCTGAGGACGTTGCTTGCACCCGAAGCGTCAATCGGCTGCATGGCTTTTTTAGCCACAAGGCGGTGAATCACTGGGATGTGAATGGCGGCGGTGGCGGTTGGACGCGCACCGCCGTTGATCACGCGGCTGGCAAAGTATTGATCAACCGCAGTTATCCGCGCCGCATCAGGCGCACCGGGGTTTGAACTGTTGCGAGCAACGCCGTATTTGATTGCCTCGAGCAAAATGCGCGAGCGTTTGCGCTGCATGATGTTGCCCAAGCTGCGGACACGGCGCAAGAAGGTGTCAATGTCACCGTTCTTTTGCATTTCGTAAGTCCACGCAACCGCAAGTTGCGACTTGGCAACTTGATAGTTGCTGTCGCTCTGCTCGAAGTTGAGGTACTTGACGCTCTGAGCCTCGGGGCTGTCGCTCAGATCGTCGAAGTTGGCAACAACCGCTTTGGTGTTCAAAATCGGGCGAAAATCGCCAGTCACGCGGCGCTCTGCCAACGCAAAGGCTGGTGTGGTCATCGGTGCGCTGATCTCGTTGCGGAACACACGTTCCCGCACCAAGGCGGTGACAACGGCAAAATCGCTCGAGGTGTGCAGGTTGGCTTCTTGGAACAAGCGGCTCTCCCCGATGTCTCGGGTAAAGCGCCCGTTTTGTTCGCTGGCAACGGCAAGGCGCTGATCAGCGTCCATTGCTCGAGCATCCTTGACGGCTTGGTTGACAGCCGCTTCACCCAAAAAGCCTTGGAGATAGGCGCGGTGTCCTGCTGCCATGACTTTGGCATTGAGGTACATACCAGCGCTGCCTTCGGGGATTTTGCCCGCGCCCTCGAGCTTGGCGAGGCGGTTGCGTTCTTCTTTGAGGTCAAACATATTTGCCTTTCCCAAAACAAAAAAGCCCCCTTTCGGGGGCACGTCTTTGCTTTGTTTTTGTTCGTTTAGAACGTGAGGATTTCTTTGCCGTTGACCGCTTCACCAATCTGGATAAAGCCGCCGCCCGCTGCTGCTGCCAATGCGCCTGTGGTGTTGTTAAAAAACACCGCCGCGCCGTTCGCCAAACCCGCCAAGAGCGCCACGTTTGCAGTGCCCACAGTTGGATAGCTTGGGTTTGGGCGCACCGAGAAGGTTTTGTTCAGCGCGGTCACGGTTGAGGTGTTCAGGGCGTGTCCCTGTGCCTGTGCGCCGTTGGCAATGTCGGTGGCACTCGGAGCATCGGTCAGGGCAAAAAACTTGTTTGTGCCGATGGTGATGATGTCACCCGCCTTCGTGCCCGCTGGCACGAGCATATTGAAGTTCATCAGGTCGTTGTTCGTCCCCGCGTAGGTTGTGATAATCAGCTTTTTCATTCAGCACCTCCTTAAAGAAAATCCGCAGGGCTTTTTGCCGCTTCGGTCTTGGCTTCTGCACTCGCGCCGCTCCATGCCGCAATGTTGGTGCGGATGACAGCGCCCTCGAATTTGGTGGTGGTCTGGGTGATTTGTGCTTGTACGCCGCTCACGCCCAAAATGGCTTTGCGGCTGACCAGCATTTCGTCCACTTTTTGCGCGGCTTGCTCATCGGTTGCGGCGCTCAAGGCGGCTTGCTCGAGGTCAGCTTTGAAGCTGGCGTTCAGGTCAAGCCCATTGGTTTTGGCGGGGTCAACTTGGGGCAGTGCAGCCGCCTCGAGTTTGGACATTGCCATTGCGCGGCGGGCGTTGTCGCGGCTGATCTTTGCGTCTGCTTCGGCGCGGCTTTGCAGTTCAAGCACGGTTGCCTCGAGCTTTTTCATGCGCTCGGTATCGGCTGCGCTCACGGCTGCCGCTTGGGGCTTGACGCTTGCCTGACCCTCGTTAAAGGCGGCATTGAACACGTCTGGGTGTTCGGCTTTGAGTTGTTCCAAAGTCATTTTGGACGCTCCTTTTTGCATCCTCTCGCGAGGTCTAAGTTGCTTATTGACGATTTGCCGTGTTCGCTCTAAGACGCTCTCCAAATTCGGATGTACGCCGTCAATCAAACCCAATTCCAATGCACTCGAGCCGCCATGTACCCGTGCATCTGCCCAGACACCAGCCTGTTCGAGGCTGACACCGCGCCCCGCCGCCACGTCCGCCACAAAATTGTTGTGCGTCTCCATGACCTGTTGCTCGAGTTCGGTTCTGCCCTCGGCGGACAGCGGTTCAACGGGTGTCCCCAAGCCCTTTAACGGTGTGCTGCGGATGACGTTGTACTTCACGCCTTCGTTCTCGAGCGCCTTGCTGTAATCGTTTGTGACCATAATCACGCCGATGTTGGCGAGCGCCGTGTTCTCGGCGGCGAGAATCTCAGTGCTCTGAGACGCAATCCAGTACGCCGCGCTGCACATCATGCCGTTGGTGTAGCTGATGACGGGCTTTTTCTTTTTGGCGTAGCGCACCGCTTCGACACTCGCGTCAATGCCCAGCACCGCGCCGCCCGGACAATCCCAGTCCAAGACAATCGCACTCACAGCGTCATCGTCTGCCAGTGCCTTGATGCTGCGGGCGATGTTCTCATGGCTCGGGCGAATCTCGAGTTCGGCTAAAATGCTCGAGTCTGGGGCAATCGGGCTGTTGACCCGCATGGTGACGATTTCGCTTGGCCGCTGGGCAAACAGGCTGTGGTAGGACGCGGGGTCTTGGAGGGCTTCAAGGTGAGACTCGAGCACCGCCACCAGCCCCGCAATGTTGATTTTGTGCATGGCTAGTCTCCGTAAAACTGCACTTTGATGGTGGTTGGCAGCGTGTCACCGTTGGCATTCAGCAAAATCAGGCTCATTTTGTTGATCAGCGCGAGGCTTGGAACGCTGGTGGTGCTTTGCATCGAGCCGTTGTTGGTCATCAAGCGGCTGTCTGCGTCAGGGATGCTGCTGCCATCGTCGGTGTAGGCGTAGAGCGCCATGCTGCCCGAGGGCAGGAACAGCACACAGCGCTTGGCGGTTGGCGGCACGGTCAGGGTGTTGAGCGCAATCGGCACACCAACGGCAGCAAAATTCAAGTCCTGCTCTGTGCCCAGCGCGTCCTCAACACTTGTTGCGGGTGGCAGGGCGGTTGCACCAGTTTTGAGGGTGTGCATTTTCACTGAGCCGATGGCGGGGATGACCACGATCTGTTCGTCGGTTGCGACATACGAGCCGCCAAAGATAATGAAACTATCTGCCATTGTCCTGCTCCTTTGGGCGCTCGGTGCGCTGTGATTGTGATTGTGATTGCGGGTCAGCCATCAACTCAGCTTCAATACTCGGGTCAATCCCAAGCATTTGTTGCAGGGTTGGTTTGGATGCCAAGCCCAGTGTCGCCGCTGCCTGCACCTTCGCCACCAGACCCGTGATGTCAGCCTGTTCTATGGTCGGGAATGTCCAAGGAATCTCAACCAATTCAATCGGGAGCATCCTGTTGCTGGTGATTCGGTCACGCCCGTCATTGATGATTCTCGAGACTCGGGTTTTGTATTTGGCGTTCGGGTTGCGGCGCACGGCTTCATTTCGCACCAAGCCGTTTAGAATGACCCGAAACGCGCCTTGATGCGCTTCAATGCTTGCTCGAGCGGGCACGGTCATGCTCTCAGCAGTCGTGCGGGTTGCTGTGCCACCCTCGCCCAGATAGTGTTCTGGCAGCCCCGTGACGAGGCTCAAGATCATCATCAAGCTGCGCCAATCGTTTTGGATGTCGGAAAAATTGACATTGGAGCGCGTGAACTCAAACTCCTCACTGTGCCCCGTCTCGAGGTCTTTGCCGATCACCATGACGCTCGAGCGCGGCGGTACGCTGGTGAACTGCGCCCGTACGCGGTCAAGTTGGTTTTGGACTGGGTTCTCCATGTCCTCACGGTCAAGCATGGTTTTGTACACAGCATTGATGCGGCTTGCAATGTCGTGTTGTGCAAGGCGGTACTCGAGCAAACCCGTCATGGTGTTCGCGGTCTGGGCAATGCTCATCACCGTGCTCCAGCCCTCTTTGTCGCCGTAGAGTGGCGTGTTGGCATTCCAGACAAACTGTCCTTGCTCGAAACGCTGTAGCTGTGCGCTGGTCAGTTGTACGGATACCGCTACAGTGTCTTTGAACAAGTTCTGTTCGTATTCGGCAATTTGTAACGGGTTGACTGCCAGCACCCGAGCGGGTTGACCGCGCCCCGTGTTGCTGATGTCGGAGAGCAGCACAGCAAGTCCGTCAATCAGGTATTGGGTGTAAATCTGTCTCGAGGTGTTGCTGAGGTCATTTGCCACCCAAAAATCGTCAAGCGTGTCTCTGAGCTTGGCATCATGGATTTCTTTGTAGCTCAGACCATTGCCCGTGACCAATGCCGCGATCAGGTTGACCGCACCAAACACAATCGGATTGGTCATGTACGCCACACGCGCCTGCCGTCTTGCCTCAGCCCGAGAACCGTATCCCGCCCAACGGCGTTGCACGGCGCTGTTGTTGAAGGTGTATTCATACGCCGTGCTGTCGCTCCATTTGCCTTTCAAGGACAACTGGGCGGTTTTTTGTAGGGGTTGTCCTTGTGCGTCAAGCAACATAAAGCTCCAATGAAAAAAGGGACATGGTTTTATCCATGTCCCTTGGGTCTGTGTGGGTTCAGATGTCGTCAATCACACGAACATTGATGTAGCCGTCTTGCGGGAAGGTGACGAGCTTGTTTGCCAGAAGTCCTGGGGCTGTGCCGTTGAACTGCACCTCGACCTCGAGTTCAAACACGCCCACCGTGTCCAAGTCCGTGCCCGCCCAGTTGACGGTGATCTCGCCGTTCGCCGCGCCCGTGACCGTTGCGGTCAGGGCTTTGACTGCGCCCCCCTGCACCCGCATTTTCGGGGTCAAGCTGGTGATGTAGCTCGCGGTCAGGTCAAACGCCTGTGTGCCTGTGGTGCTCGAGAACACAAGCGCCCTGCCCGTGTCGTTCTGCTTGACTGTGAACAGTCCACCGTTTGTGTTGGTTGCCATTTTCCGTCTCCTTTTAGCCGATGTGCGGCGGGCTGGTTTGCCACTTTGCTTTGGGCTTGTTGAGTTCGAGGTGATTGAATGCGTCACTCGAGGCATCCACTTGATCGTCGTGCTTGGCGAACGGGAAGCCGTCCATTTCGCTCAGGTAGTCCTGATTCCAAGTCCCCCTGAGCAGCAGGATGTTGCCCACCCGCCACTGTGCTGACATCGGGCTTGCTCTGGTCTGCTTGTCGCCTGTGGGCAATCTGGTGTGAATGTTGTAACCCGCGAGTGCCTGAACCCTGATTCGGGCAAGCGTCTTGCCAGCCTCGGCAGGGTCTTGTGGGATGGTGATCTGTACCCTCACGCCATCGGCTTGTGCCATCTCGAGCAGCGCCGCATCATTGCTCAGGGCTGCACCTTGGTATTGGCGCACATCCTCAACCAACCATCTGCCGTCCTCGAGTTTGGCGAGCAGCACGCAGGCGGTGAAATCGCTCATACCGCCAAAGTCCCAAGCCCTGACCCGCGACACCACACGGCACGGCGCACTGTCCACGATCAAAGCCTTGGCTCTCGGGAAGATCAAGCCCGCCGCCGCTCTGATTTTCCAGTTTCCGAGTTGCAGCCTTTCGCGCTCCACAGTGGGCAGCGCTTCGAGTGTGGATTTGTAGTCGGTGCTCGCAAGAGACGGGTTGTCCTCGAGTTTCGAGCAAATGAATGTGACTGATTTCGGGTCTCGGGTTGGGTACTGTGCCCGTGCATCTTCTGCCGTATCAAACCAGACCACCGCATCCCCGTCCCGCACAAACCAGCGCAGTGCGCCGTCTCGGGCGGCGATTGGGAACCCTGAGTCTGGGTCAATCCACCATGAAATGAAGTTCGCCAGCCAACTGTCTGGGTCTGGGTTGGTGGTGAGTCGGATGACGGGTTTCACGCCGCACGTGGTACGCGCCCTCGAGTACAGATACCAGAACTGTGTTTCGCTGAAGTGTGTTCCTTCATCAAACCCAATGAACGCGAGTTCAGCGCCCTGATAATTGAGTTTGCTGTTTTCGTTCTCGAGGTGAGCGAAACCCACAGTTGCACCGCTCGGAAACCGCCAGCGCAGTGATTGGTTGTTGGGGGTGGCACTTGCGCCGTAGAACTCTGCTGATTTATCCCACAAGCCACCTTGCTGCTTGACCTGTGTCAGTTCGCGCCGAAATATCTGCGCGGTGTAGCCCTCGACCTCAGCGTGCTTTGCAGCCGCCAAGAGCAAGGCTGCTGACTTACCACCACCCGCCGCGCCCCCGAACACCGCAATATCGGCTACGGTCTCGAGGAAACGGCGTTGGGCGGGGTGCGGGTCTGGTAGCTCGAGTTCGGTGACGGGCGGCGCACTACGCCACTGCGCTGCCCGCTTTTTGACTTGTTGAACTCTTGCCAGCATCCCCAGCATTTAAGACCTCGGTGGTAATGGCGATTTCTGACAGGGCTTTGGCTGCACCCGTCAATGCCTCTAGCATCTCTGCTTTTGGCGTAGCGGTGTCAACCGCCTCAACCATCTCAGCGATTTTTCGCACGGTGACAAAGATGCTTCTTGAAAGTTCAGATTTCCAGTTGCCTTCAAGCTCTGCCCGAAAAGTCCCGACAAGTGCCGACAGTTGGGGGTCACTTTTAAGCCGCGCACGGTATCTTTCTATTGTCCGTGACGTAATTTCCCATTTGTCGGCTGCTTTTGAGTCGCCAAGGTACGCGGCATCGCACAAAATTTTTGCGGCGCGTTCATAATTAAGTTCTGCCATAAATTCCTTACATAGCCTCAAGTTCAAGGACTCGAGCTTTTAACCTTTTGAGTTCGGCATTGGCTTTTTTTAATTCGGCTCGGTAAAACTCCAAATGCTTTCGCCATTTCTCGTCATATTTTTTGACTTCAGTTTTGATTGTTTTTTGGTCACGCTCTCTTTGACGCTTTGCCGCCGCCACAGTTCTCAAGACTGCATCCTGAGCATTGCGTATTTGCTTATGTGCACTGGTCATTTTGCACCCCCAAAAGAATTGCCATTGTTATTTGGTGCGCCTTGGGTGAATCGAACACCCAGTTCAAGACCAAAGACCTCGAACCGACCTACTGAGCGCAAACGTGCGGGGTGTTTGATGCCCCGCCAATGTGACTTGACCTGCCCGTTGACAGCTTCACGCAACCGTCAACAGGTTTAAGGCAAGCCCTGCTGCTTCGTGCAGCAATAAAAAAAGCCCAAGACACGTCAATGCGTGCTTGGGCAATCTCGGTCTTGCCGAGCGCCAGCGCCTATGGCTGGTTATGTCATCAGGCTTCTTTGGCAGCCTGTGTGCCAAGTTGAAAAGCTAGACAATTTCGGGGAAATGCCAAGTGCCTGATGCTTGACCAGTATCATCACGGCGGACATCTTGATTGAAAAAAATGCCAACTGGATCTAACACACACAAGCCAACAGTTTGCTCATCGCCGCTTGATGCGAGCGTAAAAACACTTGTGATAATTGCCGCTAGGTGTTCTGGCTTGTGCTCACTGTTTGGTGTGCCGTAAGCAACGTAATGAACAACCCTGCCGACAGATGGTTTTTGCATATCCTAACTCCTTGGCTTCTTTGGCAGCCTGTACGCCAATGGCGGAAGGGCTTAGTTACTCGAGTATCAATCTTGGTTTATGAAACCATCCAAATACATCTGCACTTGCACAAGTGCAAACACGATGCCGATTGCCAAGCTTACAGTTATCAATAACTGGTCTGGCAGTAACTTATCCAATCCTGTAAATACCCCGATGACTGCGAACAAAAACAGGATGCCCGCCAAAGTCTGATGCAGTAACACCATTTGTTTACCCCTTTTTGCTTTTATGCACTGATATATGTTTTTTTGGTGGTTGTAAGCTCTATTTTTTCAGAGCGAAAGATAAACACCAAAGGGTTCTTTGGCTCGAGTTCTACGCCCCACCAATACCAGCTTGATTTTTGTGGCATTTTGTAAACCAAGGTAAAAGCAAAATGTTTAAGCGGTAACGGCGGCGGTACAATTATTCTCTGGTCAGGAGGGTAGCCCATGTTTTCCCTTTTACTGCAATAAAAAAAGCCCCCAAGTTTTTAGCTTAGGGGCTTTAGGCTGTCCTGTCGTGGACACGCCCACGTCTCGAGTATTGGGCTTTCACCAAAGAGCCTTTGCAAGACACACCAGAGTTTATCTGACTCGAGATACGCCCCGTTTGGTGGGGCAACCTCCGAATCTGTATTCGGTTTCAGCAAGTTCTCTTGCATAGCGGGTAATAGCCGCATCGCTTATTGCTCGAGCTTATTTGCATCCACTACAGATGCACGGCGCATCGAGCCGCCCCGCACGCCTCTTGCATCGTGCTACCCCGAAGGGAGGTGGTATCGGCTGTTTCAGATACCGCTTGCGGACAAGCCCTTTTAGGTAATCCTCGAGCGCATTCCCACGCCCAAGCCATGACCACCAGCACCAAAACAACAAGCCCCCGAGCGGGAGGCGGTCTCAGGGGGCTTGTACAGTTTTGGCTAATACGCTTATACCACATTTTGCTGGTTTTTTGTATATCCACTTACCTCGAGGCGCACACTACAATGTCCACGTTGCAAGAATTCCTGCAACACAAGCTCCCAAGCCTTTAATTGATCGATACTGCGGCTGTGTTGGAAGTGTGGGGGCTTGCCATCGCACATGGGGCGCTGTAAGTACACATGAATTTGGGAGTCTTGGGGCAGGGTTTGGGCGAACTTGTACCAATCGTCTCGAGAAATGTGCATGGAGAAATGAATATCAAGCGCCTGACCAAACACGGTAATCGGGTTCAGGGAAGTGCTGATGATTGCGCCATTTCGCCAGTATGGTGTGTTGGGGTTGTCGTTGGTTCTGGGGTTGCTTGGGGTGGACAGGCTGGTGCTGGGGAAACCCGTGTGAACTGCTGCCCACACCGCTTGTGCAAGCTCTATTGCAAACGGCACATGGCTCATTGTTGCCAGCACATGGCTTTGGCGTTTTGCTTGTTGTCTTTGCTCGAGGTGGGTCACTGGGGTCTCCTTATGGGCATTTCGACACCAAGCAGATGTCTTGTCAGGCAGAAGTTGTAAAACGTTTGGGCTTGTTTTGGTTTTTTGAATCCGAGGCTGAGCGGGGAAAACTCAATCGGGTCTCGCGTGTCCTCAATCGTCACCAGCGAGCAAAATATGTGCATTTTGAAGTGAGTTATTTGGGTGTTCTGCACGGTGTTTCCTTAAATTTTTGTTCCCTCGGCGCGTCCTCGAGAGAATCAAAGCGCGGCGTTGCATCCGCGAGCGTTTTGGCTGCGTCCCCGCGCTGGCAGCCCTGTGCGTGGTCAGGCGGGTTTATTTGTCCGCCGCATGGTTTGTTTCCCCTTTCTCGAATCTAAAATTCGCAAACTCAGCCTTAATCATTTGATTTATTTCTTTAACCACAACCGCAACGCACTTCAAATACTCGCGTATGGCTTTCAATGCTTTTTTTGCCATCTTCTTTTTTTGACGCTTGTTCATTGAAATAACCCCCCGTCAAACGGTTTCAAGCAGTGAGGGCTATACCAAATCCGTTCTCGCTTGCCGTTCTCATTGCCTTTGTTTCGCCCTGCAAAGCCCTTACCTGCATTCCATGTTTCAACTGTCCAGTCGTGCCACTCGAGTTCTTCATGCTCGGTGTCATAGCCGCACAAAGCAATTCTGTACATTGGATTTTGCCCACGCTCGAGACACCACGCCCTGACCTCATCGGCTACCGTGTGGCTTTCTTTGGCATACAAATTCATGTCGCGTCCCGTGCTTACGCCATACGGTGGGTCGAGGAACACCGCCGTCACGCCGTTCCTAATTGTCACGCTGTCGCCTGTGACTCGAGTCCAATCACCTGTGCAAACCCGCACCCGCCGCACTCGATCAGATAGCTGCAGGAAATAATCAGTTAGCCCGTTCAGGCTCGAGCGGTGTACACCCATGCCTGCATCGCCTAGATGTGGAAGTTGGGTTTTTGCTGCACTTGCCCAACCACCTCCAATCCATGCGCTGATACCCCACACCCACCACGCCGCAATTTTCGAGTCAAAAAACGTGGGGTCGGCGCGTAGCCTTTCAGTGAATGACTCGCGCAGGTTGATTAAATATGTGTTTCTGGCGTGTAGGTCTAACTCAATCACAGGGTAGTCGGCATACCGCGCAACCTCTTCGGGATCGGCTTGTATGGCTCTCCAAAAATTGCAGATGTACCCGTCAAGATCATTCACCGTCTCAACACGAGCCGTGTCCGCAGTTTGCTGTGGTCTGGCAAGCAGTACCGCCAAACTCCCAGCGAATGGCTCGATGTAGTTTGGGGTATCGCCCAAACGCTCCCACACGGTGTCAGCAATTTTTGATTTGCCGCCAAAGTAGGGGTATGGGGATTTGATGGGTGGGGTGTCAAGCATTGTCATGCCCCCCACCCCAACTCAAATCTCAGGTGAAGCGATGAGCGCACAGCCGACATAAACGCTGTTCTTGCAAACCAAAACCGTCTGCTTGCACCGCCCTCTGACTCAAGAACCTCGAGATAAAACTGACCCGTGTACATCACAAGGTCTAATGCCTCTTGGTAGGCATCCATGAGCGCGTCCCTGCCATTATTTGTACGCAAATATATGCCGTATTTTTTCAAGCCTTCCTCGGCTCGAGCTTTAAGGTCTGGTATAAGCAGAACTCCGTCCCTGTCGTCCCATCCCTGCAAATTCGCAATCACCGCGTCAAGCACCACCGCGCCCTCACCCGTTGGGGCTGGCTGGTGGGTTGCCACATCTTTTGTGGGTTGCTCGAGGTTGGGCGGTGCGGGGGTTTCTATTTCTGCCCAATGGGTTGGCATATCAGGGGTCGAAAACATCCACCCATGCCATATCTTGTCCCGATAAACCCGCCCATTGGCACACACCCAAACGGATTTGTTTCTGTCAGGCAACCGCTCACTGCATTTGATCCATTGAACTTGGCTCATACCCTCACCCCATGCGCCTTGAGCAGTGCCAAGGCTGCGGCTATGGCTAGGTTTTCGTGTTCGGCTGAAAAAAAGTTTTCGCCATTGCATTTATTGATAGAAAAAAAGGGCTGCTTTGCTGTTTTATTTTGGTGATAAGTTCCCCACTCTCGAGCATTGGCAGCACGAATAAGTGTGCCCAAAAAAGCATCGTCATCGTCTAAGTAAGCATGGCGATCAATAACAACTCGGTAGTAAAACCTGCGAGCAATAACAAGTTCCCAACTATTTGGCACAATT
>JACCDR010829778.1_pt1 | contig 54388 bp, 75 predicted proteins | sample 7446431 | NCBI WGS metagenome assembly JACCDR01 (sample SAMN15323443, study PRJNA562643) | freshwater metagenome | isolation source: river surface water | place: USA:Blue River Watershed | collected 2017-08-17 | reverse complement strand
CCAGAGTACACCAGCACCTGCTGGCCATTGACCGCGTAATCAGTCAACAGCCAGTCAATGATGCCGCCCGCGTTGATCAGGCGCAAGTCACCGCGCCCGGCATCCACCCCCCCGAACGTGGTCAGCTTATCAAACATATCAACCCTACCCAGCACTGGGCTTTCGATCAGCGCGGGGAACCTGGTATTGGCCGGCGTGCTGGCTGGCGTCGTTGTCATCCCCCGGTCGGAGAAGCCGAATTGCTCCAGCTCCCCGTCGCTCAGCCGCTTCGCATTCACGATTGCGACGATTCTCATTTAAATTTCTCCTGCCTTGGCCCTGCCGGCGCTGACAGCCGCATCACGCTGGGCGGCCAGTTGCAGTTCGGAGATTGCCTCCCGCTGCGACATCTGAGCCTCCAGCAGTCTGGTGTTTTCCCGCTGCGCCTCGCTGAGCTGTTCGCGCAGAGCGCGCAGCTCATTTACGAGCGGCTCGACATCTGGCCGCCCATACGCGCCGCCGCGCAGCATGTCCATCGTTTGATTTGCCGTCCAGATGCGCGCTGGGCCGGTTGCTTCCAGCTCTGGGCCGCTCTCGCCTACAATCCGCAGCCCGCCTGCGTGACTGCCGCCCATGGCGAACCCTGGTACGTCAGCCAGAGATGGATTCAGGCTGACGATGCCGCCAGTCGGGTCGATGGCTACCGGCTTCGGCTCGCCTTCCAGTGTCGGCATCCACCCCAGCTCGGTGCCAAACGGCAGACCGCCGTTGTATGTCGCCCCTGGCACAGTGACCAGCAGTTCAGGGTTGCGCGGGTCATGCGCATAGCCGCCATCGGATGCCCCGACGATCTCGCGCCAGCCTGAGTATCCGCCAGTAGCCGTGCTGGTGCTGGTTCCGCCAGTGCTGCCACCGGAGCCAGAGCCACCCGTTCCGCCGGCAGTGCCCGGCAAGCCTACCTTGGTCTGCGCGGCCAGTGTAGCTTGGAATGCAGCGATGGCTTCGGCTAGGGTCAGCACGGCAGATTTGACATTCAGAATGCCGTCCACCATGCGATTCAGCGCATCCAGTTGCAGGCGCGCTACGTCGATTTGACTCTGCGCGGACGTCTGCACCTGACTCAGGATCGACTGGACATTGTCAAAGTCCATTTGATACTGAGTGTTATTTGCGTTGTATTCTTTGGAATATTCCAGGAAGTCACGCGATGCCTGTTCGAGCTGGTCTTGCGCGCCTTGGTCGCCAGCCAGCGCCCGCGCGCTCACGCTCTCGAATGTCGCCTTGGCCAGCTGGTACTGGTCATATTTCGACAGCGTGGACAGGTTTTTGTCCAGATACAGCCCGTCACGGAACTGGCGGACGCGCTTCGTGAACTGTTCCAGCCGGTCAATCACAGTGCGGATTGCGCCGGCTTCGCGGTCGTAGGCTTCCTGTACGCCGCGACGGGCATCTTCTACGGCTGCGGCGGCGTCGCGCTGTGCTTGTTCCAGCGCACGCCGGCGCTCGCGCTCGGCTTCTTCTGCTGCACGCGCTGCTTCTTGCGCTGCCTGGGTGGCAGCCGATTTTGCGGCAGCCTCGGCTGCGGCTGCTTTGGCTGCATCCTGAGCCGCCCAGATTTGCTTTTGAGTGGCGCGCAAGCTCTCATCCATGGCGGCCAGCTCGTCCGCGCGGGTTGCCGACAGCGCGCCAGACTCATCGCCGGTGGCGCGCATCAGCTCAATATTGAGCTCACGCTGTTTGGCTGCGATGGCCGCTGCGATGGCCGCCTTGGCTGATGCATCTTCCGCCTCGAAAATCTGCTTTTGCAGGTCGCGCAGGCTCTCATCCAGAGAGGCGATCTTGCCAGCACGGGTTGCTGCCGTCGCGCCGGCCGTGTCGCCCTTGGCCGTCATCAGCTCGATTTCCATCTGCGCGCGCTGGGCAGCCAGCTTCTCAGCGTTGGCGCTGACGGCTGCGAACGCATCGCTGACATTGATCAGGGCAGAGTATGTCGCGCGGCCGGCCTCCGTGGTTAGGTCTTGAGCTTCCACCAGCGCCCGGAATTCGGCCTTGGTTTTCGGCATTTCGACGCCGGCCGCATTAATGGCAGCGGTCAGCGCCGTAGTAGCGTTTTTGGCGCGCTCGGACTCGGTGTAATAGTTGTCGTAGTACGACTGGAGTTTTGCCTGCAAACCAGACATGCCACCGGCTGCGGCCACCAGCGCCTGCTGAACAGTCCACGACTGCCCGGCCAGCTGCGGGAATGTCCCACCAAGCGCCTCGAATGCCTGGCGAACCAGCGCCATCTCCTGCGCCTTGGCAATCAGCGCATCGATTTGCTCGGCCGTGGCGCTGTACAGATCAACGCCGCTGAATACCTGGGCAATACCTTCCGGCAGGTCAGATTCACGCAGCGCCGCGATCATCATGCGCTTGACTTCGAGCGTCAGCGCTTCGCCCATGTCTCCGCTGATGCTGGCGCTGATTTTACTGTACACGCCCTCTGCCGCCTGCCACAGTGCGCGCTCGGAATCAGCCTGGCTCATGCCGACGCCAACCTGGCCGACGGCTACCTGAGCGCTCACGCGGTTGCCGGCATCGCCCTTGGTGTCGATGTCTCCACCTAGGTTGATCGTCAGGTCTTTGATCTGACCGCCAAGCGCCGTGGTCAGGGTCGCATATCCCTGACGCAGGCCGGTGACAGCCTGCTGCATCTGCTTGTCCATTTCGGCCGGGGTATACCCACCGAACATGTTTTCAGCGGCCACCGCACCGGATGCGGTGAAAGCGGCATTGTAGTTGCCGCCAGTTTTCGGCCCGCCTTTGCCGCCAAATGCGTCGTCAAGCATGCCGCCCAGCGTGCTGCCGATAGCTGTGCCGATGCCGGGCAAGATCAGCGTGCCAATGGCAGAACCAGCTGCCTTGCCCCAGCCTTCGCCGGTCTTGAATGCATTGAACACATCAATGCCGGTAGTAACCCAACTGCCAACACTACCGGCCAGGTCGGCAAAATCTCCTGCGGCAACTGTCAAGTCAGCGCCGGCTTGAGTCAGCGCGCCGGATGCGTCGGACAGCCCGAACCAACTGCCAACACCGGACTGGGCAAACGATTGCACCGTGCCAGCACCCAGCGTGCCGGTGCTGAAATCACTGAGTTTGATACCGCCGACGCCGCCGCCACCTGGCTGCATCGCGCTGGTAATCTGCTGTCCTGCGCCAGAAATCGCCCCCATCACCGGCTGCACCAACACCTTAACCGCCAGCGATTTCAGCGCATTAAGCACGTAGGACTTCAAGCTGTCGGCAAACGATTTTCCACTGTCGAAACCGCGCATGAGGCTGTCGGTTAGCGCCTGTTCGATGGATTTCGCCGCATTTTCCCACTGGGTGGTGGCGGCCTTTGCAGCTTCGCCAGCCTGTTTTTTGCTCTCCAGCGCATTGGCGGCCAGGGACACATTGCGGCGCGCCTCAGCTTCGGCCTCCAACTGCTTGATCACAGCCGGAATCGCACCGGCTTCTTTGGCGCTGGCCAGCGCGGCCTCTGCTTTTTGCAGGTTGTACGCCGCGATGGCGGCTTCCGACATGCCGTAGGTTTCCGCCTGTTCGGCCAGCCGTTTGGCGGTCTCGTTCAGCGACTCGATCAGGCGCTTGGCATCTTCCTGGGCCTTGGCGGCCGCCTTGCCTTGCTCGGTCTCCGTCATGATCAGTTTTTCGACGGCGGCCCGGTAGTCGACCAGACTAATTTTCCCGGCGTTGTAGAATTTGCTGAGCAAGGCAAGGTTGTTGTTGTACTGAGATTGATTGCCATTTGCCTTTGCAATCAGGTCATTGACTTTTTCCAGCTCTTTTGCGGCGTTTTTGGCTGCGGCAGTGGCGGCCTTGTCATGCTCTTTGACGAGAGACCCACCGGCGCGCGCGGCTTTGGACACTGTCTCTACAGTTTTTGTCGCGTTGTTTGCCGCATTACCCATCATGCGGTGCATCTCATCGGACATGGCCTTGGTGGATGTTGCTGCCGCCTGCGCACCTGCGGCCACCCGCCGCCCGAAATCACCGATGGTGTCACGCGAAAGGTCAGCTTGGATTTTGCTCAGCTCACCACGGTAGACCGCCAGCGCGCCGCTTACGTCACCTGATTTGATGGCATTGAACAGCGCTGAGATGTTTTCCGCCGCGCGGCCGAACGAGTTGATCAGCGTTGGGACGAGGTTGATCATCCCGTTAACAGCCGTGCGCACGGCGGACAGCGCCGCATCGAACGCTTTCGAGAACATACCTGGCAGTGCGGAAAGCTTCTCGCCAGCCATTTCGAAAAATGCGCCGAACATAGAATTGCGCAGGGTGTCGCCAAAACTGCTGGCGGCCGAGCTGATCCAGGAAATGGCCTCGCCAGCACGCCCGGCAGTCTGCTCCCACAGAGAGCCAATCCATTGCGACACAGTAGCCGTGGTGTCGCCGATAGTGACGGTCTCATCGCGCAGCAGGTAGAGTGCGGCGACGACGGCGGTAATGCCGGCAACGGCCAGCCCGACTGGGTTGGCCAGCAGTACAGCGGAAAATGCTGCCGTCGCGCCGGTGGCTACGGTCATGCCAGCGCTGACGGCTGCCAATGCAGCCGGCAGCTGGGAAATTGCCGCAAAAATACCTGCGCCGACCAGCGCAGAGCCCAGCAGCTTGACGGTATTCGCCATGCTCTCAAAGCCGGCAGCTGCCTCCGCCGTCATCATGCCGGATTTGACCATCTCGGCATTGACGCCGGTTAGCGCGCCGATCAGGCCTGATGTGGCGTTGGCGGAATCAGTCAACCATTTCTCAAATCCGGTCTGGTCGGAAATCTGGATGATTGCGCCTTCAATGGCGCTTCCGACCTGTTTCAGCGCGGCGTCCAGGTTGTTGCCCATGACCTCGGCAACTTTGGCCGTGGTTCCGCTGGCGGATTGCAACGCCTTGGTGAACTCGGTGATTTTGTCCCGGCCACTGATAAGCGCGAGTGCCCCGGCGCTTGCCTCTGCGCCGAAAAACTTCATTTGGTCGGCGGCAGTCATGTTGGCCGCTGCCAGCGTGTTGAGCACTGGGACAAGCCCGCGCGTGGTGACATTCAGGTCAGCGGCTTTCAGCCCGTAGGCTGCCAGCACTTTTTCGCCTTCCTTGGTCACATCCATGACCTTCATCAGTGCGCTGCGCAGATCAGTGCCGGACTGGGTGGACTTTCGGCCAGCGTTGTGCAGCACGCCCAGCGCGGCGCTGGTCTCCTCCAGCGACACGCCCAGCGCCGCCGTCACCGGCATCGCGTATTTCATGCCCTCGCCCAACTGGCGGACAGAGGACGTCGACACGTTCGCCGTCTTGACCAGCACGTCAGAGATGCGGCCAAAATGCTCCACGCTCAGGCCGGCTTGCGACATCGTGTCAGCCAGCAATTCCGACGATTCAGCCAAGTCAAGTTGCCCGGCCTGCGCCAGTTTCAGCGCTGTCGGCGTGGCTTTCAGTACAGCGTTGACTTCAAGGCCAGCAGCCGCAAGGTTTTTTTGCGCCCTGGCCGCATCAGCGGCAGAAAACGACGTGGCCGCGCCCAGCAACTTTGCCTGCTCGCGCATTTGCCCCATCTGCTCGGCAGTGGCCTCGGAGATGGCCGCCAGTGCAGCCATTTCGCGGGAGAACTCGCGGATCGAATCGACGGCTTTATCGATGGCGGCCAGTGAGCCAAACGCCAGCGCCATTTTGAGCACAGACCGTTCGGCGACGCCGGCAGTTGTGCCCATGTCGTCAATAGCGTCGGTGGCGTTTTTGACTTGTCTGGCATCAATCGCAATGCCCAGTGTCGCCATGTCCATGGCTATCTCCAAAAAAAAGCCCGCCGGGTGATGGCGGGCTATCTTGCGCCAAACGACGCTCTTTCTCGACTCGCGGCGGCATCTGCCAGCCGTTCTGCTGTGGTTTTGACCGGCTGCCCGACGATGTACGGCTGGGGTCGGTCTTCGCTGGCATTCATTTCGTCGCAGAACGACTCCGACATTTGCCGGATCATGCTCAACTCAAATCCATTGAGCGCCGGGGCGACGAGCTGCTGGTATGCTGCCAGCTCACTCCACGGCAGCGGGATAATCCCGTGCGCGCCGTGGGCGAACCGTCCTGCTTCTGACCAGGCCGCCGCGACATGCTCAAAACCGAGTAGTGGCGGCAGCTGCTGGGCGGTGGAATTCGGCATCTTTTTTGCCAAATCCAGCGGGCATTTTTTGCCCTTCGTGCTTTTCAGTGGGCGGACAAGCCAGGCCTGATGCCTAGCGTAAATGTCCGCTAGGTGATTGGTCAGCTCAAAAAATCAACATTTTCCAGGGTGGCTTCACCGATGGCGGCGTCGATCTGCTCGCGGATGATGATCTTCGTTGGGTCGTCCAGATAGGAGTGCCAGGCCTCGGCACCACGCAGCACGCTGCCATCCGGCCCGGTGAAGTTGCTGTCGCCAATGCAGTCGGCCAGCAGCTGAGTGGCATTGGCTTTCAGCGCCTCGGTAGCGTCGACGCCGCGCTTGGCGCTGGCGTCCTTGGCGCGCTGCTGGGCGGCAGAAATGGCCTTGGCGTATTGGGCGCTCCCCTTCGGGTAGACCTTAATCCACGGAGAGTCACCGTTTTTGTCGATGATCTGCGAGCCGTCGGGCTTTTTGATTTCGACGATGCGCGACTGTTGGGCGGTGAACAGGTTGATGTCAAACATGGTGTTTCTTTCCTCGGTCGTTGGAAATGGTCAAAAAACCGCAGGCGGCGCTGACCAGGCGCATTTCGGGTGCCCCCTAGCCTGAGGTAAAGCGGCTATGGCACGTAGACGAAACCACGCCCACCAGATTGCATGTTGATCGTGCTGGTTTTCACCACGACGTTGTCGATAGTACCGACATTGATCGGGTCGCCCATCACCAAGCCCTGGCAATAGATGGTGTAGCCGTTCTGAAGCACTGCCTTGAACGAATACAGGCTGTCGCTATTGGCGGCCTCATTCATCATGATCTGGCCGGGGTCGGATGGGTTAAACCCGTAGATCACGTTATTTGCGCCAAGCGTGAAACTGCCTTTCAGGCGAGTAGTTTCACGCTCAGAAAGTGGATTGAATGTGACCTCGTTGTAGGCCTTGGAGAATCCTTCCCCCAGGTCGCTGACCATGTCGATTTCCAGCCAAGTCAGTGCTGAAAAACCGGAGCTGTCCCAGGTGGTAGGGACACCATCGGAAATGTACAGCTTGCTTCCTGCGGCAGTTTGAATTTCAGCCATCGCTTTGGCTCCTTACTTGATGATGTAGGCCACCGCGCCAGGAGCGCCGGTGACAGTGATAGTGCCGACCAAATAGGCCTTGAACTGGTCCAGCGTCAGAAACACCGCGTCGCCATCAGCGACGGTGATGTTCAGCCCGCTGGAGACATCAAACGTCGCGCCGGTGTTGGGCACAGGGACGCTGGTGGCTGCGTCGCCGTCAATGTTGACCGTCACCGACGAGCCGGTGTCATTTTCAATGATCAGGCGCTGATTGGAGCTTTGCGTGTAGATCAGCGTGTCGGAGGCAGACAGTGTGGTTTTCAGCAGCGGAGTAATGCCTTTTTCCGCCAGGATATTTTGAGCGATAACCGCCATGGTTTCCTCTCACTTGAGAATGAGAAACGTAATTGTTATAGGATACGCCACCAGAGCCCCTTCTTGCAACTCCGACGGCAGATGTGGGGCACGGTTGATCAGCATAATGCTGCCGTCTTCGAGCATGATTCGCCGGCCACGCGGGAATGCGTCAGCCATCGCCGATGCCGCATTGCGTCCAGCTCGCGCGCCTTTGCCTGGAATCTCCCGGTAGGACAGCATGATCACGCCGGGATGCTGGTCGATGCGATCCAGGCCGAATGGCTGTGGTTGGCCGGGCATCACGTTGACCGTGTAGTACGGACGGCCTTTTTTCTCCGCCCACCCTGGCCAGGCAATGTCAGCGCCAACGGCATCTGCCACTGCGGTGACAATCGGCGTGATGGCGTCGTAGATCAGCTGGGTGTTCATCGCCCCTCCATCGCCGCCCGCGCCACAGCCTGCTGAAACTCGGATACAGTGACAGCCACCATGCCGGCCGGCGCTTGTTGCGACCAGCCTTGTTCCAGCCGGCGGATGTATGGCAGGTTATTGACCAGGTAAAACACGTGCCCGGCCTTGAAGTCGCTGGCCACGCGGTAGGCTTTCTGCATTGTGCCAGAGCCTGATTTGTCCTCATCATCCAGCACGCCGCTGGCAGGCGTTTCGATTGTCGCCTGCCAGTTTCCCTTTGCCCGGCCGGTATCCACCGGCGTGCGCTCGATAATCTGGCTGGCAATCTGCACGGCGACAATGCGCGGCACTTGATCAGCCCGCGCGCCGGTGCGCCGGGCCCACTTGTGTACGTCGTCAGCGAATCCCATTGATTTACTTCCGGCAGGTGATTTTCCAGATGGCGGCCAGTGCACCAGGCCGCACCGGCTTGGCGATCGTCACCCGGTATTCGTCCTGGCCGTCGCGCACAATGTCGCCCACGGAGATTCCGCCATCGAGAATCTTCGGCGGCGGAACCATGAACCGAACATCTTCCTGCAGCACCAGCTCGCCATCGATCTCGTTCTGAGCGATAGCTGTTTGCACGGCGCTGACGGCCTCGGTCAGCTCTGCCGACGGGCCGCCATGCGGGTCGATAGAGCGGATCAGGCGCACCAAGACAATTTCGCGCCCGTTCTCGCGGATCAGGCGGCGTGCTTTTTTGGCGATGTCGGCAATGTTGATGGCCATTGTCACCCCCTGCGCACATCAAAGTTCACGCCGCCGCGAGATAGCGGCAGCCACGGGGCCAACAGCTTGCTGATGGCCGGGTAGCTCGTCACACTGCCAGCACCGTCCTGATACTCGATTTCCAGCACGTCGATTTTTTCCTTTTTGACATCCGGCCCGACTGGCGCCATGGGGTCTGTGCCAGAGTCATACAGCAGCGCCAACTCGCACTGGGCGCGGATGATCTGCGGCGGCACATCCCATTCGCCATCGCGGGGAAAGTCCAGCGCCTGATATGCGTCGGTGCGCTCACCCGTCCATGGTTGGAGCGACAGGTAGTCCATGGCGCGGATCAGCCCGATGGCTGGCTCCAGCTCAAGCTGGAAGCCGCGCGCCGTTGCCCAGGCGACGAAATCAGCCTCGGTGATGTAGGTGTCAGTTCCAACTGTCAGCATGGTGCCTCAAAACGGTGGCGGCATGCGCTCGGCCCAGGTTATGGGCGCGCTGATTGCCGCGTTGATTTCATCCTGCGTTTTGACCCTAGCGTCCACCAGCACTTGCAGGCGCTCTGCTGTTGCAGGTGAGCCAAGGTCAACAAATTTTGCGGCCAACATGGTTGGCTGCATCATGATGACCACAGGGTGCTGCATTTGCTCGGGCGTCAGGGCGAGCCGGCGAATCATGGCCATGTTGCTGATTATCATGCCCGGTTCGACTGCTGGCACATCATGCTCAGACCATGAGTCTACCGACGCCCAAGCATCGGCCAACGGTACAAAGCCTGCCAGCTCTTGAGCCGCATTGCTCGCGCGCCGGATGCGCTCGCGCAGCAGCATAACGGCGTACCATCGCTCGATAAGCGCATCATCGGTCATGTTCAGCGTGAGCTGTTCCCGTGCCACTTGCTCTTTGATATCGAGCGGCTCTTGCCGGCTGGACGCCTTGGCGCGGATGGCAGCAACTGCGTTACCACGAGAATGGTTCTCGTTTTCTTCGCAGTAAAACTCATCCACTGGCGCGCATGCGTAGAGATCAGTTGGCGGCCAGGTTGGCAGCATCAGCGCTTTTTCACCAGGGCCAGCTACACCGTACGGGTGCGGCGCGGCATCAACGCGAATGGGTTTCCAATCGCTGCTTCTGAAAACGATAATCATTATAGCTTATTCCCGAACACGCGGTACGTCATTAGCGGATAGCCGGCCAGCCCAGTGCCATGCAGTTCCAGCACCGTTACCCGAATGATCTTCCGGATGCCGACGTTGAGATTGATGGTCTCCGTAGTGACGCCGGTTCCTGCTGATTCAGGAATAGCAAATTCACCCGCTGAGCTGAGGCTGCCCGCCACATTGCCGACGTCGATCCGAATCCTCTTCGGGCGAAACATCCCTTGCGTGAACACCATTTCGATTTTGGTGAGATAGCAGCTGGTCTCGAACGCAACCTGCCACCAGCTGTTGAGCCATTGCCCACTGGCAGGATACCAGTTCGTTGTGTCGCTGTTGTCCAGCATTTTCCAGCACTGCCGCGTCGCGTCGTAGGTGCTGGAAACCGACAGCGTGCCGCCCGGTTGAGTTGCGTTTGCCGGCCAGGTGACCGAGTCCCGGTTGCCGTTGGTGATAGTTGGCAGCAACTGGATCACGTTGACGCGGTTTGGAACTTTACCGGACGCGATGATCAGCAGATACATCACCGAGAACGGCTCGTCGTAATTCGCGCTCAGCTCATTGAGCCGGTCAAGGATCGTGGCGACGTCCTGATTTTTGGCGTCGTAATATGCCTGCGCCCAGCCCCATTCGCCGGAATTCGTTGGCGGCGCGCCGATGGAATCGAGTTCGGTCGGTTTGTGGTTGGTCTCTGCGCCGCCGATGTCCCAGCCGACAGTCGCCCACTCACCGTCAAGTTCGGTAACAGTGCCGGGCGTGCCGGCTGGCGGGTTTTCGCCGCGGCCAGCAAATGGTGAATCCGCGCGAAGGCTGACGCGCTGGCCAGAAACCACAGACGCGACCATATTAGAACTCGCTCAGCACACGCAGCGACGCACTCACCACCGAGTTGCCGACACTGCGAGCTGCGATGGTGATCGTCTCACCAGGGTAGACGGCCAGGATGGCATCGCCTTGGATCAGGTTGATCCGCGTGGTGGAGGATTTTGCCAAAATCTGGTTGCCGATGTCGATCCCGCCAGTCATGGCCGTGGCCGCCGTGTCGATTTCGATGGGGCTCACGGCGATGTTTTTTGGCGCGAACGCAGCGCCGGTAAGCGTCGCGTTTTTGATGACGATGATTTCGACATCTTTGGTGCCGTCGCATGCCAACGAAGCAGTGCCGTAGCGGGCGCGGATGTGGTTTACCTTCCCCAAGTACGTGGTTGGATTTTTTGCGGAAATCAGCGGGGTGAATGCGGTGGATGCAGGCACTGACTTGCTGAGCACTGCGGCCACCTGCTGGCGGTTCGCGTTGGTTGCCGCCTCTGCGCCGCCCAGTAGCCCGCCGCGACACGATGCAGTCCGTAGACTTGCTGTTGCGCCGGCGCTGGTCTCAACTTCGATCAGGCCTGGCAGCGTCGGGTTAGAAAGGTGAGGCTTGTCCGCCGCGTTCGTCGGATCGAACGTGTGACAGCGGATGAAGCCAACGCCATCGCCTGCAAACCACCACCAGGAAATTGGCAGGATGCCAAACCATCCACCGTTCACCCGGTATAGGTTCATGTCTTCCGGGTGAATGGTTTTCCCGGACGGCCCGGTACCGTCAAGCCGGTCGACGTTGAATGCCGACTGCGGGATGAATGAGTCGATACCATCGGAACGAAGCAATGCGCCAAACTGGCCGTTTTTGAACCCGAATGCCACCGCATCACCCTGGCCGTTCTGGTTTCCAATCCCCCAAATGGCCCGGCCGGTTCCAGTCTGGCTGGCCATAGCCGTCATCTCTGCGCCAAACTCATGTCCAGGTGCATAGCGAATTGCATCGCGCGATTCGATCCACGCGCGGCCAGCGCCAGCGCTTTGTAGCCAGGCGCTGGAGTTGATGTGAGAGATGGCGCCAGAGCCTGTCTGGCCGCCGATGATCCCCGTCCCCTCCTCGTTGATGGGGACGGAATATTGAAATAGCACGCTGAAATGGTCGCGCCAGGAAGTGGTGACTTGCTCTTGCAGCAGAGACACCCGAGCCTGCAACCCGGGCGGGGTTACAGGCTCTGGATCAGGCAGCCCGGTCAGCGTCGCCTCAACTTTCAGGCGGCGCTCACCCTCGACCAGCGAGGTCAGCAGGTCGGATGGCGTGCCTTGGATGGTGTAAACGCCGGCCATCAGCCTTCGCCGGAATTTTCCGCTGCTTGGGCCTGCTTGCGCTTTTTGCGCTGCATGGCTTCCTGCGCGTCAACGTAGGCAGTGGCCGGATCAGACGCGCCGGCGAACTTCTGCTTGCGCCCCTTGATCAGCAGTGCGGTCAGCTCGGAGTTGGTCAGCGGACGGCCAATCGGTGCGCCGTCCTTGTTCAAGGTTCCTTCCATTTCAGCCCCCCCCATCAGTTCGAAACGATGAAAGCCATCGGGACATTTTCGCGCTCGACCACACGCTCCCACGTTGCGGCCGCTTCCAGCTCAGCGCGGGTGTGCCCAAGTTTGCCGGCGTTGTTGGTGGCCGGGGCGGTCTTGGCGGAGAAGCCGAACGGGTGCAGCATCCATACCTTCCGCGACCACAGCGTTTCGATGCCGGAGCCGTTACCTGCCGACTCATTGCGCTCGACCGCGATCGGGTTGTCGTGGACGCCTTCGCCGTAGCCGAATGCGCCCGGGCCAAAAACCACCGACAGATATTTTACGCCATCGGTGCTGCCTGCCCATGTCGGCATGCTGTTGCTGTGGATGACACGCAGCCCCTTGTACGTCGGGATCATGATATCGCCGGTGCTGTCCGGACGGAACACGATCTCGTCGTCCTTGGCCATCTGGGCCATGACTTGGGAGTGCACGCAGATGGCGCTCAGGTTTTCGGCGCTGTCGCCCATGGTGTAAACGGCGTCAATGAACGCGCCGCTGTTGAATCGGGTGGCCGCGGACTGGCCGGCAATGCTCTCGGATGCGATGTCGATGACCATGTCGCTGCCATCGACGGCGACGTTTTGATTCATAACGCCCAGCGCGCAGGAAACGAGGCGTTTCTGCCACTGCTTCAGCCACCATTCGTCCAGGCGCGCGCGAATGTGTTCCATGGCCTTGTCGCCCATTGCCACTTCGCTGACCAGGTCAGCCGCCGACCAGCCGTGAGTGAGCACGGCTTTGTAGGCGATCTGGCTGCCTTGGAATGCCTTGTGTGCCGACGCGATCTCGGATGGGTTGTCCGATGCTGCGTTGGGCTCGATGTCGGCGTCCAGGTCCTTCCAAAACGGCAGCTCGATGCCAGCGCCGGATGTATTTGCGGCATTGTCCAGGATCGTGTTGCGCACAACGATCCCGGACGTGAAAAACGCCGTGTTTTCCGGGGAGTTGACCGACTGGAGGGCGAGGTAAATTTCCGGGACAACGACGTTCCCGATTTGAGTCGTGCCTACTGCCATCTGTTATTGGCCTTTCTTGTGGGCGGCGAGCAGGGCATGGTATCGCTCAGGCTCATTCTGGCGCATGCGGGCCAGTTCGCCGCTGGGGTAGTCAGTGAATTTGCGTTTGTCGGCACTGTCACCGCCACCAGCGGGTGCGCCACCACCAGCGGCACCGCCACCGGAGGAATTGTTGGCATCGGCCAGGAATGGGAAATCCTTGGCAATGCGCTTAGCGACGTCGTCGGCACTGCCTGAGCCGTCACGGAAAGTCACAGCGCCGGCTTCGGCGTCGTAATCGATCAGGGCCATGACCTGGGATACTGCCAGTTTTTGGCGAGCCGGGTCGGCGGACAGTTTGGCGGCGATCTGCTCGGCCACCAGGCTGCATTTTTCTTGGGCATACTGCCGCTGCACTTCGACCAGTTTTGCTTCCAGGCTCTTGACCTGGGCTTGCGATTCCTTGGCCAGGGTTTCAAACTGCTGCTGGCGGGTCAGCTCGGCTTGGCGCTGTTCGGCGGCGGCGGCGGCTTCGGCTGCTTGCGCGTCTTTCATTTTCTTCAGCTCGGCCAGCAGTTCGGCATTTTTCTTGGTCACGCCCACCGGGTTAATTCCGTCGATGTCCAGCACAAATGCGTCGCCGTCAGCGCGATACAGCGCTGCGGTGGCTTCGTCCAGCCCTTCGAGGGTTTCGAGAGTTGCTTTCAATGCCATGGTCAGTGGCTCCTGTTATCTGAATGTGAGTGATTCGCGTTCAGCGAGTTCCTTCAGAGTGTACACCCGTCCGGAATTGTCTGCAAACGCGCTGATGGGATAGCGCCCGGCGCGGAACAGTTTTCCCCGATCCGCGCCCAGTACTTCATCCTGAAATTCTGCTGGTTGGTCTCGCAGCCAGCCGCCATAGGTCTTTCCGCCACCTACCGGGCCGCCCTCGGCCGCTCGCACGCCGCCGAACCCTGGCAGAGCAAACTCTGGGCGGATTTGTGGCACTCTCCGGCTGCGGCATCGGTAGTGGCGCGGGATTGATGGCCCTTCTCCGACCTGGAAAATCCTGCCATCCAACGCGGCGCAGCCGATTGTGGTGCGGCGATCCAGCGCGGAAACCCAGCGCTCCCCGGATATGATGTCCGAGTTCTGGCGGGAAAATGCATCCTGTGCGGCAGCGCTGGTGGCCGCCGTGACAGTTCGCACCACGGCCTCGGCCTGTGCGGGCGTGCGGTCTCGCACGATAGCAGCCACCCGCTTGACGATTTCAGGCGACGGCTCGCCAGCGAGCTGGCCCACTCGGATTTCTCGGCTGACAAAATCAGCCTGTCCTGCGGCCAGCTTGCGGACGATGCTGTCAATGGTCTGCACCTCGGTGGATTTGTTACCCACCAGGCGCATCACCGGGTTTTCTCCGATCACCCTGGCGATCTCAGGCGACACGCCGGACAGCTGTGCAGTCACCACGGTTGACATGATGCGCTCGTTGAACCCGGCTTCGTACTGCCCGAACCCGATCATCTCGTCGCGTAGCATGCCGCGAAAATCTGACGACATGGCTGACAACGCCAGGCGCACGTCGGCTTGCAGGGTCGCGGCCCATGCCGGCGATCCACCCGCCGCCTCGGCAGCCGCCTGCGCGTCGTCGAATGCTCCGCGCAGGCGCTTATCCAGCTCGACGAATATCGGCCGCGCGCGCTTCCAGACGCCGCCCGCGAACCGCTCGACGAAAATCTGGTGGCGGGTGTAGGCGTCTACGAGCCAGGTGTTGGCAGACATGGGTTATTCGACAATCTGCCAGTCGTCGGCCAGCATGTCGGTCTGGGAAGCAAGCCAGCCGATCACGACTTTGTTGTCGGCTGTCTTCATGGCGATGGAGTTCACCACGGTCGGCTCGCCGAGGTACTCGCCGAAGCCATATTTTAGCGACGAGGCGAGGTGTGCTGCCGGCACTAGGTATAGCCACATCCCCTTACCATTCCACCCGGCCCGCGCCACGCGCTGGCCTTTTTTCATGGCTTCGATGGCGAGGCCAAACGACATGGCAGATGTCTCCCGGTAAGCCTCTTCAAAAGCCGCTTTCGGTGACCAACTGGTGTAACCGTCCGGATACACAACCCGGTAACCGGGTTGGCCGTGCGTTTCCGGTGGGCCGTAGTCTTTTTCATGCGGTTCGGCCTGAATAATTTTGGTTCCAATGTATGGCTTCATCTTTTTCCTCATATTTTTTGACGCCATCACAGGCTGGCGTTATGCCTAAAAATCACTCTGGAATTAGACTCATCATGGCGTCAACCCATCTCCGCCCTCGGCAATCTCGGCATCGATGTCCTCATTCGTGCGGTCAGGGTCGATCCAGCCGGCTGCGCGCAGTCGGTTCTGTGCGTCAGATTTTGCGATCAGGCCTAGCCCGTTTGCCTGGGCCAGGGCGGCGACGTCTTGAGCGGACAGCGTCATCGCGGAAAATTCGCGGTTCATTTTCAGCTCTACCGTCGTCCGGTCAGCTGCCATGAAGTCGCACATCCAGTGCAGCGCGGCTCGCAGGGCTTTCTCGGTGTTTTCCACCGCGGTCATCAGCGACGCGCTGGACACGCCAGCATCAATGCGCGCGGCCTCTGCTGTCTGATTACTGGATTTCGACTCGATCAACCTGGCGCCAATCTGGCGCATGGCGGACTCCTTGTCGGCCATGGCCTCTTTCAGCCCGCTGTTCGCCTGGGCTTGTAGAAGCTGGGCAGAGCCGTTCGCGCCCAGAAACAGCCCGCGCGTGCTGCCGATCTGGACGCCGGATGGGTTGGCCTCGTTCCACTGGTCAATCGACAGATCGGACGTGAGCACCAGCGTAGGCTGGCCGGCGATGTGCATGCCTTCCTGCATGTCAGCGCTGTCGCGGTAATGCGCTAGGTTCAGCGCGGCGATGTCGGCCAGCATTGGCTCTTGATAGCCGACGTTGTTCAGCACTGCGCCCGCTAGGAAAAATGGAATCTCGCCCAAGGTTTTGCCGCTCGCACGCGGCTGAACCGGCCAGCCCTCTTGCAAACGGCCGTCGGCGTCATACACTGCGTGGGTATACACGCCTCCTTCCAGCGTTAGCACGCGATATTGCAGCTCCTCTTCGTCCACCAGGTCATTGTCCGCCTGTTTCTTTTCCTGCAACACCACGGTGGACACCACCGTGCGCCCACCGATGCGGCGCGTGCGAAATCTGATGATGGACTCCATGGGGTACACGCGGCAAAACGCGCGAATGCCCATGGTTGCCTGCTCTTCCTGCGAGATCGGCTGGTCTACCCGAGGATAGTCCACCAGCAGTCCGGCCACCCCGCCCAGCATCAGCTCGTTGACCGTCATCATTGCCAACTGGTTGATGCCCTGGCCGCCGCCGTCCATGTCCTCGGCCACATACTCCAGCGCAGGCGGCAGAGAGACGGCCGGCATGGTGCGAAACGCCATGCCCAGCAACGTCACCTGCGTCTGTCCGGTGTAATTGGTGTACACGGCGCGCTGGATGTACTGCTGATACCGCAGCGCGGCCAGCTCGCGTGTGCGAGCGTCGTTGCTGTTGGCATCGGCTGCGTTCGGGTGTGGCAGGTAGCGGGTTTTGCCCTGCTTGACTGCGCGTTGCCCGGATGCGGCGGCGCGGACGTCACGCACGGCGTCCAGTGCGTCGGCGTATTCTGGCGCCGGCGAAGTGATTGACCCCGTCATCTCACCCTCGCTTGCGAATGGCAATAATGATGGCGTGAACGGCCAGCACTGCGCCGATGGCGAAAATGTTCAGCGACAGCAGCGCGCCGAGGTAAAGCAAAAAGAGAATAATTCTCATCAGTATGCAACTCCGATTCTTCCGATACTGTGCACCGGCTTTTTGATCGGCATTTCGTATGCCACGGGATAGCCGCCAGCATCGGCATGGTGGTCGTAACCACCTTTTTTGTCAGGTTCACCATTCGCATCATACACCTGCCGTTCAAGTGCTGCTGCGAATCGTTTGCATTTGTCTGTGTTGACCAGTAGGCGTTTGTCAATCAGCGCTTTGTTGACCGCGTTTACACGGTCTTTCACCGCTGGGTTTGTCTTGTTGACGTTGACCGTAAACCCCGCCTGGCGCAGTAGCGCAATGTCTGATTCCGACGCGTTCGACGATTTTCGGTTGTTTCCTGATGCATCTGGGTAGATGTGCATGTGATGCCCTGCGTAGCGCTCAGCCAGGGTTGTGCACAGCGCGCGGGTATCTAGGATTTCGGCCAGCTCGTCCACGGCATGCCAGACTCCGTTTCGCACGACGTATACCACCGACGCCATTTTGCCCACGTTGAAATCCTGCCCGATGCGGATAGTCTCGCCAGGCTGGATGACAGCATCAGTCGCGTTGCGGACACGGTCGTACTCGATGTACACCTGGCCAGACGTGAGGTTGACGAACTGGCCGTTCAGGTATGCCTTGATCAGCTCAGGTGGGTAACTGGCGACCAGCGACGGGATGTAGTCAGGCGGAAGATTCTTGGCATTGTCATACGTGCTTGCATGCACCAGCCCGTAGAATTTTGCCAAGTCCGGCCGCTCGCCCAACTGCTCGACGAACTGCTTGTGCGTAAACCTAAACCCCTCTGGGGTCGTTGTCACATCAACGCCGTTTTTCAAGCCGTCGATTTTGTACCGCATCCGCGCAATTACCTTGCGCCAGGCCAGTTGGGCCTTGTGCATCGGCATCGTATCCAGCTCGTCCAGCGTGGCATGCCCGATTTTGAAGCCGATGATCGAGTCGGGCGAATCCATTGACCGGCAGATGATGGTGTTGCGGTATTCGCGCCCGCAATACAGGTCAATCTCCTTGTCTGACCGGCGGATTTTCGCTGTTAGCCCCCAGTCGTGCGCGACCTCTTCCACCGTCGGGTACGCGATGTCACGAATGTGCGGGTATGTAGGCCCGAAATACCCGGCCGTGATCCCGGGGTATCGCCAACAAAACTGCATCTGGGCAGCCAGGCCTACCCAGGTTTTGCCCGTGCCAAATCCCGCGACAAACGCACGGAATTTTTTGTCCATGGCCAAAAACTGGCCTTGCGGGCGGTTAAGCGTTGGCATCGTCTAGCTCGGAAAGACTGGCGTCAAGAATCTTGACATCGATAGATTTTGGCGCGACATCGGACGGCGATGGCTCAACCACCCTGGTCTTCTCGATGCCAATCGCCAGCATCTGCAATCCGAGGCTGGCGGCCTCCCGCGCAATCTTGGTCGCTCCGGCAACTTTTGCCAGCCGGCCAAAATCCGGCTCATCCACCGATGCGTCGATTTTCTCCGCCTGCCTGCGGGCGATAGCTGCAGCTTTTGCTGCCACGACAGCAGAGTCATACGCCGCGTCTCCCAGTAGTGCAGCCGTCTGCTGCATGCGGTAAGCCATTGCCAGCGCAATGCCCTGCACGCCGGCTGGCAGTGTGCCAACAACACGACTCGCCTCGTCAGCCGCCTGGCGCGCAGCAATAGCCGTCCGGTTTGAGAGTTCGGCAAACCGGGTTCGTATCGTTGACTCTGGATGCCCAAAATCAGCAGCCACCTGTCGCGTGCTTTTCCCGCTGGATAGCGCCGCGATAATTGCGGCCTCTTCGTCTGGCGGGAACTCCTTCCGCTTCCGTCCGCGCTTTTTTGGCTCCGTATTTTCTGCTGTTTTTCTGACCATTGCGCAATTTTAGCATTCGCGCGGAAAAATGTGTTAATTCCGCGCGAAAATTGCGGCCTGAGCCGCCAGCCATTGCTTGCACCTGCTGGTGCTTGGCGCGCCATGAGAGCACCACGCTACTTTCCACGTAAACGCCCCGCCATTTAACGCAAGCGCCGTCGATGTGCTCGCGCCTACATTCACACGCAAACACCTCGCCACGGCCTTTTATGCGCCAAGTAGCGCCATTTCTGATTGCCGTGCCTCGCGTGTCGCATCTCCTGGCTGTTGCCATCCATGAGCACCATGGCGCCAGCTTTTTGCTGCGGGGAATCTGCGGTGAACTGGGCGGTGATTTGTAGCTGCATGGTCGATCCTGTGTAAGTTGTTGATTGCAAAGACAATTACACGGTTACTGCCGCCGTGTAATGATTTTGTAATTCGCTAAGTCATTGATTTTAAAGGATTTTTGACCCCTTATTACATTATTACATTTATTACATAGAAAATATATATATATAAGAGGGTTCTCTCTCTCACGCACACATGATGTGTGCCCCTATATATATATAACTGTGTTTCCAAAAACGCGTAATTCCGTAATTTCTGTAATTGTTGTTGCAAATCAATGGCTTGCACCATTACGCCTTTCCAGTAATCGCGTAATTACGTAATTTTTGCCCGTAAAAAATCCCGCCGAAGCGGGATTACAAGGGTTTGGCCTCACACGATCATCGACAGCGGAATGACCATGCAGCGCGCGGCCTTGCCGTTGATCTGCGCCACCTCCCCGCTTCGCTCCACACCCGGCACACGCGACAACAGGCCACGGAAGTCAGCTTGAAACGGCGTGCCTGCCACCAGACGCGGCAGGGCTTCGCTGTTGTTGCTCAGCATCAGTCGGCCTTTCACCACTTTCATGCCGTGGCGCTGCAACACCGCCTGCGCGTCTTTCAGCTCAAGCCCGCATGCCGGCACTTCTTCGGTGCTGCGCGGGTGGCCTGTGGCCTTGGCGATGGCGTCGCACAGCTCGAAAACGCTGTAGCGGCTGTTGTGCGGCGTCTCCAGCCGCGATTCCAGCAGCGCGGTCATAGCGCGCGTGGCGTCGTCGCCATGGCTCATTGCCGTGTAATTCGTCCAGTCGAACGCAGCAATCCAGCTGGCCGCGTCCGCCTCACTGGGCGCGTCGTCGCTGATGAGACACCAGCAGCCGGCCAGCAGCGTGCCGTACTGGTCGCCTTCGCGCTGGTTGCCGAAATGGCGGGCAGCGGCCAGGGTGAACACGTCAATGGCGCGCACCACGTCCGGCAGCCGGCCCAGCATCCGCTTGAACAGCCTGTCGGGCAGCGTTTCGTCGCGCCGCAGCAGGTACAGGGCCTCTTTCAGGTCGTTCCACTCGGCCACATGGCTGGCCTCGTCCGCGCTGCCTTTCTCGGGCTTGCTGCGCAGGGCCAGCACGGTCAGGCGCTCGGCATCGGCCTGCTGCTGGATGCCCACCTGAATCGACGCCAGGCAGAACATGCTGCGGATGTGGAAATTCATCGCGTTGCCGGTCGTGGTTCCCTTCAGCGTCTTGGCTCCCGACTCGGTGGACGCCTGGCGGATAAGCGCCAGGATGTTCTGCACCCGGCTGACTTCGCGCTCGTTGTTTTGCTCGGACTCGTCAAACAGCACGGGCACGGCGTCGCACGCCAGGGTCTGCCGGATACCGGCCTCGGTGGAATTGCCCTGAGCGTAGACATTGCACCAGCGCGTCAGCTGGTTGACGTACTGCTCCAGCAGGGTACTCTTCCCGCAGCCAGCACCACCGGTCAACCAGATGTGCGGCCGCCATTTGATGGCCCCACACAGCGGCGCGAGCGCCACCCAGCCGGCTAGCAGCGCGGATGATGCTGGCACTTGCCAGCGGAAACGCTCAGCCAGCGTCAGCAGCTGCCGCCCCTCATCCTCGGTAAGCGCCGGCACATCGCGCGCAACCTCAAACGGCACTTCAGCCTGATAAATGAACCGGCTGGCCACCTTGCCCAGCTGGATTTCCTGGCCGTCCACCAGCAGGCGGTCGCCGAAATGGAACAGGTGGCGCTCGTCGTCCAGCCATGCCCCGCGCCCACGGATGCGCGACGGATTGAACACCGGCATGCGGTGCGCGCGCCGGAAAATCTCATCGACGGCCGCGTTTTTGTCGAACCCGGTTTTTGTCGGATAGCGCAGCGCCCACAGATCAAGCGGCGCGAGTTCAATCAGCTTGCTGGCCGACATGGTGGCGCAGTTCAGCACCAGCAGCTGGCGCTTTTCGTGCTGGAAGATGAACACGTCCTCGTGGTCATACCCAAGGATCGTGAAGCAGTCGAAGGGTGAAACCGGGCCGATGTTGTCGTTGGCTGGCGGTGGTGGCTCAGGCGCGCGCACTGGCTCAGCGCCAGGCGGTTGCCCCTCGAAAATCTCCCCGGTTTCCTCGTCCACCCACTGCCTGCCACCATACTCGGGCGGTGGCGGTGGCGGTGGCGGCGCTTCCCGGCGCGGCGGCTTGCGTGAAATCTCCTTTTCCTCGGGCATGCGCGGGTTTTCCAGCCCGTCGCCCCAGGCGCTGGCCAGCGTGGCTTTGATCTCATCGCTGGTCATGCCGGTGCCGTCGGCTGCCGCCTTGATTGTGGCGAACGCCACCGTTTCGCTCAGCAGCCCAGCGCCCACCAGCTGCGCCACACCGAACGCCTCGGTGTTCAGGGTGCTGTTTCGCGTGCCTTTCGGTGCGGTTCGGATGCGATCTTCAGCGGACAGCAGCGCCGCCATCGCAAAATTGCGCAGGCGCTTGTCAGACGACGGCTGCGGCTGCGCGGCCACCCGCTCAGGCTCGGGCGGGATCAGCGCCTGCATCTGTTCAAGCGACACGATGCCCAGCTGTGGGGGCACGAATAGCAGCCTGGCAACCCGGTGCGGGCGCTCGTCGGTGGCCGCACCCTTTGCCGACAGGGTGCCGTAGAGTTTCCAGATGCGGGCGGCGTTGGACACGGTCGTGTCAACGGTCACGGCTTCGTCGCTGAACCTGGCCTTGAGGTGGGCGAGCACGCCGCGCACAGCCGCTTTGGCCGCGTCATCGTTCGGCGTGTCGATGCGGTACAGCAGGTGAGCACCATTGCCAGAGCTGGCCACGACCGGCTCGGGCCATCCAAGCCCAGCCAGGTAATCGGAAGCCCGGCGCGCGCGCTCCATGGCTGAGTCGTGCTCGGCATCGGTGCTGCTGGTGTCAGCTGGCCGCACGGCGTCGAAATCGACAGGCAGCCAGCGGCGGGCGATGATGTGCTGGTCTTTCGCGCCTTCGCCTTTTTTCGCGTTGTACGTCAGCCGGTTCGGGCTGCGCTCCAGCAGCTCAGGGCTCACCGGGTTGAGCGTGATGTACACGCCCGGCACGGTGCCGCTCAGCTCAGTTGCGGCGGCCACCAGGTCGCGTCCGTTGTCGAAAAAGCCGCTGATGGTGCCGTGCTTGCCCGCTTTGGGCACGCGCAGCTCAACGGTTTGCCCCTTGGAAAACAGAACGCGGCAGGCGGATAGGATCAGATCAGACGGAGAAATAGGTGCTGTGGCCGTCATGCGCGGCCACCAATGAATTCGAGCATGTAAAACCTCTGTGCAGGTGCGACGCGGAAAGTTGGGGGGCAGCTCGCGTCACAGTTAGAGCCTGTCAATCGGTTAGCTAGACCGATTCAAGCCCCCCAGCACTATAGAGTTTACATGAACCGGGCATTTCAGCGCCAGATTGGCAGGCATTTGTCAGGCGATCTCAACTTGCACGCTGCTGTTCCAGGCTGCTGCGCCACCGCTCTTGTCGATGCTCGTCTCGAAGAATTCCACCAGCTGGGCATAGGCTGCGCCGGTGATGACCCAAGCTTTGGTGGTGGCCTCGAAGCGGCCGCCCTTGCTCTTCACCAGCTCTTTCACGGCGAAGGCGTTGTGCAGGCGCACGGTCTTGTTGGCCAGCTTGGCGGCCAGTTTGGCATAGTGCCATGCGTCAGCCAGTGCAATAGCGAAGTATTCAGAAGCCTTGCCGCCACGGTACTGAGCGGCCTTCTTAGCGATCTTCCAGGCTTTGATCATGATTTGCTTGGTGTTCATCTTCGTCCCCTAAGTGTTAGTGCGTTCTCGATGTAGTTATAATAGCAAAACTGTTTACAGTTGTAAACAGTTTACTAGATAAAAGTCACGCAGGGCGAAAAAAAACCCCGGCACATGGCCGGGGCTGGACGGTCTTACAGAGAGGAGCAACACACGACAAAACCTGCCGGGCTTCCACCGGCTGCCAATCAAACCTTGCGGTGATTGATCTGCCTGGCGCGGGGCGCAGGACTTGTTGTTGGTGGCAGGAGTCGAACCTGCACACGGCGAGGCTTTTGGCCCGGCTGCTCTGAATCCAATTGAGACTTACACCAACAAGAAAAAGATCGGTCCACGCCGCATTGTGTGAAGTCAGACCTGGATTCGGAACTGCTCTCCACGCGCCAGTACAGTTTTGCACGCCCGCGCTCTTTCATGTTGATCCTGGCCTTTTGAGCCGCCAGGGCGGGCTTGCTGCTGTAGCGCAGCATGTACGACTCCCGCGCCATGTCGTTATCAGCCGCTATGGCGGGCTTGCTTCTGGGTGGACATTAAGCTCTTTTAACCAACCTAGCTCTTAGCCTAGCAACGATGTATTCTCTGGTATGCAAGCCGTTGCTGGGCTACAGCCTATGTCTTCACCACATCAAAACCGACTGCATGGCAATCGTCTTTGATGTGTCAGCGGTTACTACGGCGTAGGAGAGCCACCGCTGTCACATCCCACGTTGCAGCCTTGAACCTGTCTGGATCAGGTCAGGAGGTTCCGCTCACTTAGCCCTGAGCGGCCAGCGCTGCATGCCGGAATGTCTGGCTTGCAATCATCTAGCCAGTATGCCGCTGGCCAGCCCGGTATGCCTCTAGAAAGGAGCTTGTCTGACGAACAAGGACGTTACCACTTGGTGAATCGCCCACGTCTCCAGGCGATGAAAGCAGTTTACCGCGAACTGTTTACTTCTGCAACATGTGCTGAAAGATTTTGAGCTTATCTTCAGGCATCGGGCGCTTTGTATTACTCATCCGCCAGATACGCGCCGTTCCCGTTTCGACATCAAATGTCTTGGCAAGCCAAGCGTTGAGCGTCCGGCTGTTGCCGGGCACTTTGGCGATCAGCTCGCTAAACAACTCGCGCCGCTCTTCAATTGTCATTTTCGGCATAATTTCTTTCTGGTAAAAATTGTTTACATCATTTTAAAACGGCAGGTGCTCGCCCTGCAACTTCATGATGCGCACACGGATTGACACGCCGGGGTAATCGAACGGGCCATGCCAGTCGATGGCCAGGTCACCAGCCAGGTCCGCTTCTTCGGCCAGCAGTCTCACGTTACCAGTGTTCGCGCCCTCGGGCAGGATGGCCACCAGCACGCCGCCGAAGTCCAGCAGTTTCATCGCGGCGCGCAGATGCTCTTTCCAGCGCCCGTCTGCGAACGGCGGATTCATCACGATGCGGTTAAACCGCTGGCCGCGTTCGTATGCCATGACCGCCCACTCTAGGAAGTCGTCCCGGTGCACGTCGCGCCCCTTGGCGCGCAGCACTTCGCAGTGCAGCGAGCTGACTTCTACGCATACCGTGCGCGCCATAGGCATGTAATCGGCCAGGCCGCCAGTGCCGGCGCTTGGCTCCAGACACCAGTGATATTCGCCAATGTCCGCCAGCTCGATGGCCTGCTCGGCCATGTGCTGCGGCGTCGGGTAATACTGGTGGCTGCGGGCATCCGGGATGCAGCCGCTGGTGATAATCTCGCTCAGCACATCGCCCGGCGGGTAGTCAAACTGCCATTCGTCAGCGCCTTTTTCGCGCTGAACCCCACCAAGCGCCCGCAGCACGTCGTGAGCCTCCCGGATGGCGTTCTTCTGGCCGGCGTCGTCTTTGTTCGGCGTGCGGCAAACCGCATTGGGGACAAGCACGGCGCGCCGGCCGTAGCGGCTGTTCGGTGATTCGTCAGGCACGTAGTCATAGCATTTGCCGTACTCAGTCAGCACGCCCAGCACGGCGAACGGCAGCGGCCGGCGCAGCAGGTCAACCGGCTTGGCCTTGCGCTTTGGCTTCGGCTTGGTGCGGAACTCGGACGGGATGGCCGCCGGGTGCAGGTAGGCCAGAATCTGGTTCAGCCGCCATGCGATGTCTTCGTGCACCTCCAGATGGGCCGTGCCTTTCATGTACAGCCGGATGCGCAGCGCGCCGCCGTCCAGCGTGACCCACTCGCCAGTGCGGTTTTTGAGCACGTCAATAGCCTGAGCCGTTGCCCGGTAATGCGGCTCATCGCGGCCGGTAATTTTGGCGATCACTGCGCGCAGGTCATTGATGTGGCCGCCGTTGAAATAGTAAATGATCATGCGCTTGCTGAAACCTTCCGGGCGGTTGGTCACATGCTCGCGTGACAGCGCCTGAAACAGTCCGTCCACGCGCTCAGCCATGTAGCGCGCGCGGTTTTTCAGCTGTTCGGTAATGGTGGCCAGCACTGTTTCGCGCTCGAACGGCGCGCATTGCAGCTTTTCGATTTGCTCGAACCACTTCGCCCGAACCTTTTCGGGCATGCAGGACAGAACGTCGGTAAGGTTCAGCGCTTTGTTCCAGTAATGCGCGTCCAACGCCTTGACCGCGCCATCCTCTTTGAAAATGTTCTGCACAGTCATGTGCCAGCGGCTGCGCTCGTCGGCGTTCCCTTTCACGAAATAACCGAACACATCGCCGATGCTGCTGGACATGGCGCTGGCAACCTGGGCGATGCGCTCGCGCTCGCTGGCGTACTGCCCGAACAGTTGGTCGATCACAGTGTAATTGGCTGGCGCTTGAAAATCTAATTCTTGGTCTGCGCTAATAATTTCCATCATATCCCCTAAAAAGTAAGTGCCGAAATACTGACTATATTATAGGCAAACTGTTTACTGTTGTAAACACTTTGACAATAAAAAACCCGCCACGCGGGCGGGTATACTTGTTCAGCTGGTTAGTCGTCATCGTCGCAGCAGCATGACGGGCCATCATCGTGACTGTGCGGCCACCAGCCTGAGCCTGACGAGCTGCTGCTGCTGCTGGGCACAGCGCCAGACCCAGCGCCGATCTTGATGATTTCGATCACCAGCCCCAAAGCAACAGGCCCAGACATGACGGCGGCCACGGTGATGAACGGATGCGCCTTCGCAAAGGCAATCAGGGCGTCAACCATGCTTTTCGTCCCCCTGAACGCTGGCGAGCAATTCCGGGACGCCTAATTTCTGCATCATCCGTTCGTGTTGGCGATCACGCATGCGTGCTTTGACATTCCGGGCCTGGCATTCCGGGCAGGCCCGCGCATTGCTCTTCGGCGCGCCGGCCGGCTGCCAAACTTTCAGCAACTTGGCCATGGCGATGTTCTGTTCTCGCAGCGCCGCCGCTTCGGATTCCAGCTGCTTCACCTGTCCCTGGCTCACGTCCAGGGCCAGCTGCTTCACCTGTCCCTGGCTCACGTCCAGGGCCAGGCGCGCTTCGGCCAATTCCGCCTCCAGCTGGCTGCGCTGAGCCTTGGCGGCCTGCACTGCCAGTCGGCTATTCCCCGCCTCCCGAATCAGCCAATTCATCCCGTCAACAATCGCCGCGCCGCGCTCGCGGGTTTCTGCCGTTTTCGCAAACGGAACCGATTCTTCCACGTAGCGAAAATAATCCACCAGCCGGTCGCGGGTTTTGATTGTGCCCCCCACCAGCACTTCACTGCCTCCCGCGTTGACGCGGTAGTGAAACAGCTGGGTTTCGAGGTCTTTGATGCGGGCCAACAGGTCGGCATGCACGCCAAACTGACAATCGAGCGCGCCTTTGAATCCGTCCAGCGCCTCGCGCACGTCATCTGCGTCGATGTAGTGCGCGCCAGCATCAAGTGCCTGCTGGACGCGGGTTTGCGCAAATAGCGTTTTCTTGGTAATCGGTAAATCCATTGTAATTTCCTGTTTCTTTGTGGATTTCGCAGGCGCGCTTGAATTCATCAGAATTTTGCGCGCGCCCGATAACGATCATTCCCCCGCCTGGCCGATGGGCCACATACAGGCGCGATCCATCGGCGGCGGGGTCAGTGTATGTGATGCGATAGCCACCCCAGCGGGCAGTGTAGCCGCCGGGGTCAAGTTTCCATCGGCTTGCCGTCATAGGTCTTCGATGGCGATCCACTTGGCGATGTCAATATGTGAGCCAAAGCCCTGCACCGCGCCGTCTTTGATGGTCATAATAAGATAGTCATCATCACCAATGCCGTCAAATTCACTACTCGGCACATAATAATGGTTGTATTCAGCAACGCGCTGCTTTTCGCTGTCCAGCAAATAATATTGGCCCGCATCGCAGACCTTATAATGCGTGCTTGCTTCCACGCCTTCGGGCCAGCCATCAATCTTGCCTGTTTCCAGGTCAATAATGACTTTCCAGCTATTGCCATCGCTGCCGGGCATTTTGCCCTCGGCATCCTCGACGCCGTTAATGTAGGCGTCTTCCCAATAGCGCGGCTCGGAGTCGATTTCCAGATAGGCGACGTTGAATTTCTTGGTAACTCTCAGTTCAATTTCCATGATTATGCTCTCCTGATTATCTGGTTGCCGCGTGAATCGCCCACATTGCCGTGGCAGTGGCCGCCACAGCCATCACCGGCCAGCCTTTGCCGATGGAAAACAGCGCCTGCCCTGCGAGCGCGGACGCCTGGCCAAGCAAGATGGCGTTCATCACGCGGTCAATAATGCGGCGGCGGGCATTGGCCGGCTGAGCTGGCGCGCTGACAGCCACCGTCAGCGTAGGCGGCTCGGGCTGTTCCACCGGGGCCAGCACGATGCCGCCCATGATGGCGGTCGGGTCACGGTCGGCGCGGGATTCGTCCGGCCATTCAATGACCTGGCGCTGGCCAGCCATCTGCAATTCCGGGATATCGTGCCAGCCGTTGGCGTCGATCAGCTCGTCATCATCCCACGGGCTGTAAGGCAGCGGCGTCACGCGCCAGTTGATGATGTCGCCATCCAGCTGTTGATGCGCCCAGCTCAGCCAGTTGCCCACGGTTTCGGACTGCTGGTTTTGCCAGATTTCGCCGTTGCGCAGCTCGATGTCGATCCGCTGGCCTACGGCCTCGGTCGGCATGTCGTCACCGCCGGGCCATGGCATCCAGCCGGCGGCCAGGCTGCCGGCAATCTCCTGCGCCACGTCCAGCGGCACAGGCTGGCCCTGGGCCATCACCACGCGGCGGCCATCCTCGAAATACCAGCCGTGGTCACGGCCGGCCGGTACAAACTTGAGTTTCATGCAATTCTCTCCCCATCAAAATTTCGATTTTCCGCGCGCTGTCGGCGACCATTTCCGCCGCCGTGGCCCACACCGAACAGCTGATGTGCGGCAGGGCCACGGCCAGGATGTTGGCGCTGGCCTGAATCGCGCGCAGTTCGTCGCCCGTGCAAATCACAGGCTTGTCCAGCTGCCCGGCGTCCAGCCGGCGTTCGATTGCTGTGCAGATTGCCGTAAGCCCAGCCTTGGCTCGGTCGATCATCGCTGGGTTGTTAATCCGCTGGCCGACGGCATGATCCGTCAGCCAGCCGCGCCGCAGCGCGTCAATCAGGCAATCGAACGGCAGCATCAACGCGGCCGCGTCATCCCCGACCGGGGTTGCGCCGGCCAACATCAGCAGCGGGTTGCGCACCTGGCGCGGAATGCGCGGTTTTTTTCCGCTGGCGCTGGCCATTATTCTGGCTCCCGCTGGTGTTCGCACGACTGGTCGCTGTTGCAGCGGCTACCAAAAAGGCCATAGCCGCACAGCACCTGGCCGTCATGCAGCACACCATCGATGGCGCACTTTGGCTCGCACGGCTGGTCATTGTCCGCCCAGCGTTTCACTCCGTCTGCGCGGACGTACCACTGGCGGGTGCGCAGCTGGCCATCGTCCCCCAGAACAACAGACATACCGAATCCGCTGGTAATCACTTGATGTCCTCCCTGGCCAGCTCGCGCAGCAAATTTCGCTGCTCAATCGTCCGGCGCGCCGCGTGCCGCTCAAGCGGGATGCCGGCCTTGTCGTTCAAGCCGTGGTTTTTGCAGCTGATCATCTCGCGGACTTCGCGGACTTCCTGGGCGGTTTTTGCGCGCGGGGGCATCACTCCACCTCCACTTTGTCGCTGTCGTCGCCTTCGCCCTGGCCGCCATCGTCGGCAAACCCGAACAGCGCGGCCAGCTTTTGCGACACGCCGACCAGGGGCACGAGTTCGGCGAACACTTGCGCCGTGAACGCTTCGATTTCGTCGTCCAGGTCGCCAATCTCGACGCCGGCGTCGATGCCTTTGAACTTGAAATCCTTGGTCAGGCGGAACGAATAGTCAGCGTCGGCGCATTGCAGGCCGATTTCTGCCACCTGCAATCCAGCCTCTAGGGCTTCTCTAACGCCATTCTGTGCTACGTCCATTGTCGGTGCGACAAACCGGGCTGTTCCCAGCTTGCATTCCAGCGTGATGTCGCCGGCAAGATCGAAGTCGGTACCCATCGGCTGGGCTTCGCTCAGGTCTTCAGCCTGCGCCCACTCTTTCATGCGGGTGGTGAGCCCCTGTTTCAGGTCGCTCACGTGGATCGTTTGCGAGCGCAGAGTGCCGACCGCGTGGCACAACTTGCTCATGATCCGGTCGCACACGTTAGCGCTGGTGGACGGGATCACCAGGACGCCGCTGTCGAAGTGGTGGAACACCAGCACGGTTTTGTGCTTCACCAGCGCCTTGGCCAGCAGCTCATCTGTCACGGCATCTTTGATCTGGCCGCGCTCCTTTTTGCCCACGCGGCGGCTATCGCGCGCCTCGATGTCGGCCACGCACTTGTCCAGCTCGTTGCGCACCACGCTGGCCGGCAGGATTTTGTCAGCCATGCGCACCGCGAACACGCGCGCCACGCCTGGCAGGTTCATGACGTATTCGTCAGTGCCCGGAACCGGGACGAATCCGGTGGAGCTTTGATCCAGGGTGGCCGGCTCGACAAACTGAGCCTTGCTCAGCAGCTCGGCCAGATTGCAGCTGTCGGCGAACTCCACGTTGTAAATGGACGCGCACGGAATAAGGGTCTTTGCCATGGTGTTGTTGGCCGGGCCATCCCCGGCTTGGTGTTGATCCACTGGAACCGCCTTGTGAAAAGCGGCTCGGGTTGATCAGCGAATGGCGCTCAATCACGGTGATTCATCGGCATCAAAATGCCATCGCCACCGTCAAACATGAAATAGGCCATATCCATCCGGCCAGCGCCTGGGGAAAATTTCAACCCTGGCAGGCCATTGATCAGGATCAAGTAATACAGGTCAAAATGCGATACCCCGACTTGCACCGGCTTGAATCGCGCTACGCCAGTTCCGGCGCAACGCCGGCATGGCATCTCGTTGTAGTCTTCGTAGCCTGCTGTTACCTGACCCGACCCATCGCACTCTTTGCACTTGTATGTGTGCAACCCATGCTCAAACTCGCCGTCTCCGTCGCAATCAGGGCACTCGTGGGCAATGCCAGTCCCATTGCACATCTGGCAATTCTCTGGCTGCGGCAGTATCGGCATGTCAATAAATGCGTCACTGCTGGATTTAAACAGACCCTCAATGCGAGGGATGTGTTTTTCAGGCAGGATTTCCACGCCATCGATTTTCGGAACACGAACGGCAATATGACCATTCGTGGCATACGTCCATTCGCCGCGAGAGAACGGAGCGCGCATGTATTCGCGCGGGTCGCTGCCATTCGCAGCGAATCTTTTAAGCAATTCGATCATTTTGTTTAATCTCACTGGTGTTGATCCACACATGCCCGCCGTGACGGGCATGGATTGATCTTCAAAATGGCGCGGGTTCATCAGGAACAGATGGCTGCCGGACTCGTTCAATGATGTAGCGATAACTGCCTGACGGTTTGCTCCATGACCAGCGGATAACTTCGCCAAAATCGTCCAGCACGCCGTAGCGGATGCGTGGTTTAGCCATGGACTTTAGTCTTGGCGATGGCGTTGCGGGCAGCTGCAACTGCGTGCTTGATGCCGGGGTTAGTGCTTGGCGACTCCAGGTCAAAACGGTCGGAAACGTCGTCTGCCAGTTCGATCAGCGCCTCCAACAGTTCAGGCGCGGCGGCGATCAGGTTGGCGTTGGCCAGCGCCTCGGAAAGCTGTTCAGGGTCGCTGCGATCAAATCCGCCAATCGCGGCGTACCGGCTCGCGCCAAAGCGGGTTTTTTTGGCGGATTCTGTGCGGACGATAATTCCGGCGTCAGTCCGCACCACCTCCCACGGGCCTTTCGTGTGTTCGCTCATTGCTGCTCCTATGCTCAGTTGGTTGATTCACGCCAGCGCGCTGGTGGCAACGCGCTGGAATTGATCAGCCGATGGCCCGCGCGTCTTCGTAGTTGGGCAGACGTGACGGCCCCCACTCCGTACAATCCTCCAGGAGGAGGCGCGCGTCTTCGTAGTGTCCCTCAGCGCGGATCATTTCAGTCTTGGCGCGGCTCAGTTGGGCTTGCAGACTGGCGATTTGCGCTTCGATTTCACCCACACGTTCGCGTGCGACGCTGGCGCGGCCGTAGAGTGCAGCCAGCAGTTTGCGGGATTGTTCTTTGTTGATTTGCATGATGCGCTCCAGGTAATAAATGTCTGCTGCAATGTGGTTACTATAGCAAAACTGTTTACTACTGTAAACACTTTTGCGAATATTTTCACTCGGCGTCGAACAGGTTGTCTTCAGCCGGGGTGAACAGGCCAAGGCGCACGGCGTGGGCCAGGCGGATGCATGCGGCCAGGTGGCCAGCGCCTTTCAGCAGCTCAGGAGCCATGCCGGCGGCTTTCAGGGCGGCCTTCACCTGGGCGTCCGGGTTGATGAACGACGCCTTGCGGCCATCGGCGTGAACCCAGCTCACCCAGTAGTCCCAACCACGCTGACGGCGGCTGCTGACCTCTTCACCCTCAATCAGGAATTCGCCTTCCAGCAACTCTTCCAGGCCAAGGCGGGCATAGTTCTGGGCGATGGCGTGAGCGCCTTTTTCGGCGGCATCGGACGGCAGCGGCAGGGCGGCGTTTGCCGGGATGATCTTGGCCCAGTAGCGGCATTTCTTGTCGCAGGGACGAATCTTCACGGAAATGGATTTCATGGCTTTCTCCACGGCGGCGCGCGCTGCCTTCCAGGCGTTGCGCAGGGTTTCGCGGAGATATTCAGATGCGCGGCCACCGAAACGAGCGGCCGCTTTGCGGGCTGCAATCCAAGCTTTGGTCATGATGGCTTTGGTGTCCATCTGAAATCCCCTAAATCAAAATGTGTTTGTCTATGGGTGTATAGTAGCCTAACTGTTTACAGTTGTAAACACTTTGAGCAAAAAAAATCACGCCATTACTTCGGCGTGATGCTGTGGTTGCTTACTGGCCGCTCGCGTGTTGCTCGCATACCGTAATAAAGGCATCGGCGTTATCTGCGCCGCCCACCAGCAGGCAGCGCCCGGTGGGCGAGTATGCCCAGTATCGGGCGCTGCCGTCGGCCTGGGGATACCAGACAATTCGGTATCCCTCCCACGAGGCCGTGTGGGGCGTACTGCTGCGGTCAACACGCCACTTTTTGTAGTCGGCCATGGCCGGCTCCTTCAAACGCCCGGCCGGATTGCACATCATCGACCAGGGCGGTCATTTCCTCAGGCGAGCGCACCAGGCGGTAGACGCCGCCGCGCGACTCGAATGCCCGCTGCCATTTTTTTTGCGCGTCTGACTGACGCCCTTTTGCGGCCTTGAATTCTGCGGCCACCGCGACACCAACCGTCCGCCCGACCATCTCAGGTGTGATGGTCACCGCCACAACCATCATGCTATCGGCCATTCCTGGCACGCCGACAGAAATGATGTTTTTTTGCTGGTGTAGGTGTCGATATTTGCCTACATGCTGACGCCATGCAAGCACTGTATGGTTTTTTCCTACAGCCAGCAGGCTTTTGTTCTGGATAGATTTTTCAGAACCATTTGCAGCGTGTGAATCATGCTCATCACGTACGCTAATAAGTTCGTCCATCCAACCGGATATCAGCTGCCTGACGTAGCTCGGGGTGTCATTCGATTTGCTGGCACGCCAATCGCTCTTGCAAAGCACATCAATAAGTTCCTGAGCATCCATTGATCTTTCCTATTTCAAATGTGGCACATTAGCCATTGTATCAAACAAAAAGCCCGCATAGCGCGGGCTAAATACTTGCAGGTTCGGTCAGCGCCGGCCTTTGAGGCTGTCCGGGAATTTCGGCATGGGAAACCAGCAGTCATGCGCGCGCGGATCAAAATTGCCGATGACCGTGGTTCCAAAACGGCGCGCCGACCCACACAGGATTTTGCCGTTTGGCGGCGGATAGTCGCGCGCATCCAGCATGGTGATGGTCTGGCTGACTGCCACCAGCTGCGAGTCGCTGACGCGCGGCGGCTGGAGTAGCGCGGGCGAGTCAGGCTGGGTGTCCTGTGGCAGCGGACACCATTCAGGAACATCTGATTCCGTCCGCATACGATACGGCCTGCAAGATGAAGTAACTGCCCGGTTTTCATGGCGGTCAGATAAATACTTTGCCGTCAGATCGCGCATTGGATTGCTCGTGATGGAGCACACCACAGCCACATCGTCGTCGCAAAACCAATCTTCCGGATCAGGGTCAGGAATGACTGCATGGTGTTTGCAGTCGATGCAGTTTTTGATGGACGACATTACACACCCCCTACCGGCGGCACAGGGCACAGCAGGCGAGTCGCCATAATGGCGTCGCGCTGTTCCTGCGTCAGCGACGCCAGCGCCTTGTTGGCGATGGCCAACTGTTGCAGCTTTTCGCGGGATTCTGCCGTCTTGCCAGCGATAATGAGCACTACGCCAGGTGCTCCGTTAATGGCACATTCCATGTCAAGTGATTTTTCAGAGATTTCTGCACAGATCAACCTATTGATGGTGTGGTTGCGACAACCATCCACAATGATTTCCACTGACAACCCTGTAATATCACTGGGAGAAACCAGTTCTGGAGTAAAATTCTTGAATAGCAGACGGTTTCGATCTGCAATTTTCCCAGCGAGTGCGAGGGCAATATCTTGGATTGCGCCGTGGAATACCCCAAAATTGGTTACGCATTGATCAAATACGTTCACCTCGCTCACGCTCCATACCCCAACAGTAGAATCAATTGTCATTTGCCTTGCTCCAGGTAAACGGTGGCGCGGGCTTCGCCCGCGTCCATGTCAGCGGCAAATGCCGCATAGCCGACGCCGCCCAGGATGATGCCGATGGTGGCCAAGGCGATTGCGCGCGCCCAGGTCCAGCGATCTGCGGGGTGGAAACCCCGGTTCAGCCTGGCGATGTCTTCGAGCCGCCGTGCGCGGTTCATGTCGATGTTTTTCATGCTTTGCTCCTGATGCCGGGAACCGCCCGGCGCTGGTTAATTCCACCATTGAACGTGGATGATTTTGTACTGACTGCCCGTGCCCGCGTTCAGCGACGCCAGCAGGCTGGCGGCCACCCGCACCATCTCCTCGTCCTGGTCGTAGTACAGGTGGGAAATGTGGTCTTGCCAGTTCAGCACCACGTCCGCGATATCGCACGTGGCAGCGCTGCCGCGCATGTCTTGAATTGTAATAATTCTCAAATTTCTTTCTATAACGATCCCCAACAGCGCCCTGTCACGGTGCTGGAATTGATCGTCAGGCGCGAATAGCCTGTTCAATCAGCTTGGCAAAGCGGTTCAGGCTGCCTGATTTGCCGCCCAGCACTTCGCCGTCATCCACATCGAAGCCGGCTTCCATGGCCAGGGCTTCGATTTGCTCTTCATCCAGCCCCAGGGTTTCTTTTGCGCCGGCTTTGACCAGACGGCGCACGGCAACGATCTGGCCTTTGTCATCGCGGATGCAGTCCCGGCCGCTGTCCGGGTAATACACGCCAACCCGGCCGGCGCAGCGTTCGGCCACTGGCATGCTCACCACGCACAAGCTACCCTCCGGCGGCAGGCCGGTGACTTCGCCGTATTGGCGAACCACGGTGTTGAACGCGGCAATCCGCTCGCCACCGTGCGTGTGGTACACATGGCTGGCCAGGATGTCGGTGTAATCGACGCGAGCCGGCTTGCCGCACGGAGGCACGTTGATGACGGTTTCGCCGTCAATGTCCAGCACGCCCACCGCGTGCGGAGTCAGGTTGATGAACGGCAAGATGGTGTGGGTCGCGTTGAACTCCACCGGATTGATGCCGTACACCGTGCCGTTGCCATTATCGACCAGCACGCCACCGGCTTGCAGGCGGAAAGGGTTGCCGGCCCACGGGTCGGGAAACTCGATAGCTTCATGCACCTTCGCCACTTGCTTCACCGCGCCAGCCTTGGGCGCATAGCGCGTCCAGCCTTCCGGCACATCAGATTGATCTTCCGCCAGGTCATAGCGCTTGGCCAGCTCTGCCTCGTCGCGGATGACGTACTCGTTGACGAACTTTTCTTCCGTATAAGACGGGATCAGCTGGCGGATGATGTAGCCAGACTCGGCAGTTCCGGCGTTTTCAGTCACCAGGTAGCCGTCGTCCCACATCACCACGGTGACGTAGTCGTAAGGCTCAGTCACGGCGCGCACCAGGACGGTCTTGTCCTTGATGGCGGCAACGTGCGGGGTGGAGTTGTACAGGGCGAAGGCTTCGGCTTTGGTCAGTTGCTTGGTAGTGTTCATTTGGGCAATCCTTAAAAAATGTGTGTGTGAAATCTTGCCGGCTGTGTGGCCGCCGGCGCGCCGTCTGGCGTGTATAAGGCCCACGCCTGGCTTAATCTATTATCTTCACGGCCCATCCTCCCTTCTAACCATCCACACATGCCCGCCGTGACGGGCATGGATTGAGGGTCAGGCGGCGGACTTGATGGTGTTGAAGCTCTTCTTGAGCTTGGCCACCGCCAGCTCGGTTTGCTTCTCGGTCAGGGCCAGCTTGCCGGGCCGGCCGCCTTCGGCGAACAAGGTGCACTGGCGCACAGCCACCAGAACCCAGCCGGCGCTGTTGCGAACCAGCTCCACGTGTGTGCCGATGCGGACGTTCTTGTAGCTGCGGGCCACCTTGCTGCCGCTCACCGCGTCAAACTTCGCGCCGGCCGCGTGCTTTTTGCAGTCGATCAGGTCAATCAGCTGAGCTTCGGCGCGCTCGGCCAGTTCCGCTATCTCTTCAAAGCTGGTGTAGGTGTGGGCAGTGGCCTTGCCGTTCACGTCGCGCAGGGCTTGTTCGATGGCGGCGGCGTTGGCGGCGGTAATCTTGATGGCTTTCATGATTAAGTCCTTTGCAAATGTTTTTGGTAATCAGCGTTTGCTGTGTTGATGTGTGTATAGTAGTCCTTTCGTTTACAGTTGTAAACAGTTTTTTTAACTTTTTTCAAGAAAACTTCAGAACTTAACCTGAACGAGAAGCGTTATCATTCGCAATATTGGCCAGCAGTTCTTTCAGAGCTTTTGGCTTCATCTTGTCCACGTCCGAGCTGAACACGCCGAATGTGTTTTTGACGCTCCCCTTGGTCTCTTTCTGCCACGCGGCCAGCTCGGCTTTCACCGTTTTGATCAGCTCTTCTTTTTCTTTGCGCGCTTTGACGATGTGCGCGGCGTGTTCGGAGCTGTAATTGAGTTTTTCTACCAGCTCATCCACCGTCCGCGCTTGGCCCTGTGCGCGCCTGGCGGCCAGCTTGTCGGCCTCGGCTGCTTTCCTGGCCAGCGCGCTGATGTCCTCAAGCTGGCCGTCCACCTCGGCAATGCCGCGCGACCGCACCGGAAAATCTGCATCGCAGACCGGGCAGCATGGCCCTGTGTATTCGTGGCCGGCGCGCGAAGCTTTTGCCCTGCCGGCGGCCACCTCGTCGCCCGGGGAAACGATGGCAAAGCATTCGCCGCACGTGCGCAGCGTCACGGGCGCTTCTTCGTCGTCCTGCTCCCCGCGTTTCTTTTTCTTCCGCCCTTCCAGCGACCATTTGCGCGGCGCGTCGGGCAGGCCATGCTTCGTTTTGAACACCCCGCCGACGACGCGGCCGACGTTGCCGGCATGATCCAAAATGATGGCGATTTTGCCCAGTGCTGGCCGCAGCGCGCGCCCCCAGCGCTGCATCGCATTGACGAGCGATTCAGTGGGCGACAGGTCAATCAGGCAGTCAATCGTGACGTCCGTCTGCGCGATGCTGGCCAGGTCGAACCCCTCGGACACGAGATTGACCTGGGTCAGCACCAGGATGCGGCCAGCCGCAAAATCCATGATGGCTTGGTCGCGCACCTCGTCTTTAATTTCGCCGTCGATGTGCGCGGCTGGGATGCCGGCTGCGTTGAACGCCTCCGCGACAGCTTTAGAGTGTTTGACCGACGCGCAGAACACGACAGCGCGTAGGCCATTTGCGTATTTCAGGTAGTGCTCGATGGCGTCCCCGGTGATGGACGGCCGGTTCGCCCGCTCTTCTTTCGCCGCCGTCGTCCAGTCACCGCCGCGTTTTTCCGCGCCGGTCATGTCGATGGGGTTCGCTGCGCCGAAGACCCTATACTGAGAAAGATAACCATTCTCGATTAGCCACGACATCGGCGGGCCTTCGATCAGGATGTCCGCGTAACCGCCGTGGCCCACGCCCAACCCGGTGCCGTCTAGACGCTCAGGACTGGCAGTGAAAATCAGCCCGACGGCGCTTGGGTAGCGGTCCATGATCTGCCCGTGCTGTGTGCCCTGCACGCAGTGATGGCCCTCGTCCATTACGATCATGAGCCTGGCGGGTTTGCCCTGGCGCTGGCCGGCCAGATTGATGGCCCGGTCAATGACATCAAACCGGCCAACGATAGTCTGCACTGAGCCGACCATGGTTGTTGCGTCACGACTGACGTAGCTGTGCCGGAACGCAAGCCAATGTGCAGCGACAATGCCGGCCACGACCTCTTTCGGCGCGATCACTTGATGGTAGATGCCGAATTTAGCCAGCGACAAGCTAATCTGGCGGATGATCTCCTTCCGGTGTGCACACACCAGCACCGGGGTGTTTTTTTCCGCTGCGCCGTGGGTTATATATGCGAACGTAATTGTTTTGCCCGCACCTGTAGATGCCACCACCAACGGGCAGCGATAGCCGCGCCGCAGTGCCGCGCGAATTTCATCCACCAGAGTCATCTGGTATTTGCGTAGCACCGGGGCATCAGGCCGCTGGCGCGCCGGCTCGGCGGCCAGGGATTGCGCGATTACTGTTTGTCGCATGCCTGGCCATCCCGGTAAAAATCGTCCGCAGTCACCAGTCCGCCAGACCACGCAGCAATGCGGCGCATGGTCTGGGCGGATCGCGGGCGCGTGGCGCCCGCGCACCAGCGCGACATCTGCCATGGCGTAACCTGCAATGCCCTGGCAGCATCTGCCTGGCTGATTTTTTGCTGATGCAGGTAGTCGATCAGTTTCATAGAAAATCCTCTATATAGATGAGTTGCCATGTTAGCTGCGCATAGCAAATTTTGCAATAAATCCACTTGCGCTTGTAAACAATACGATGTATATTTGTCTGCAAATGCAGTGTTTTTGCAAAATGTTGTTTAGCGTAAAACGCTAGAAAGGAGAGCATATGTTAGGCGTTGTTGAGAACAGCAATGCCGAGTACCGTGCCGGCGCAGGGACGAGTGTCAGCGACCTGAAGGTGATCGTGCATAAGTCACCGAGCCACCTGCGTGAGATGCGCTTGAATCCGCTACAACCAACACCCGCTCAGCGCCTTGGCACAGCCGTTCACTGCCACCTGCTGGAGCGCGAAGAATTCGCCTCGCGGTATGCTGTTTGTCCGCCAGAGATTGGGTTGAGCACCAAGTACGGACGGCAGTTCGTCGAAGAGGTCGCCGCAGAGGGCCGGTTGGTATTGACGACTGACGAAGCAGACAGGGTCGTCGCCATGAGCCGCAAGCTGCTGGACAATCCACACGTCCGCAAGCTGCTGGCGATGGAGCACCGCGTGGAAACGGCGATTTACTGGCGTGACGCGGCCACAGGCGTGCTGTGCAAAGCCAGGCCAGACTTGATGATTGAGCCGTGTCATACGTTCCCGCATGGCCTAATTTTCGACCTAAAAACCGCGCTGGACGCCAGCGAGTCGGGGTTTTCCAGGGCTGCCCACAAATATGGGTACCACATGCAGGCAGCGTGGTATGCCGATGGTTACCAGCAAGTCTATGGCACAGCAGCTGCCCCGATTTTTGTGTTTGGTGCGGTGGAAAGTGAAGCGCCGTTTGAGCCCAAATTATGGGTAGCCAATCGCGGCGGCGACAGTGAAGGTGATGTCAGCGAGCTGATGCGCCTGGGTCGTGCTGAGTGCCGGCGCGCGCTGGAGATTTACGCGGAATGCGAGCGAACCGGGCGCTGGCCTGGGTACTCGACAGAACTGCAACAACTGCCCCTGCCACCATGGGGCATTCGACAACTGAATGAGGAGGATGATGATGGCGACGGAGAAATCGACGTTGCATACGTCGAATGATGAAAAAGATAGCACGGCACTGGTGACTATCGAGCGCGCCAGCGCTCAGGAGGTGTTCACGTCGCCGGCAAAGGTCGGCGACCTACTGGCGCAGCTGCGCGGTTTGGTGATTGGCGAGATTTACAGCGCCGACACCGCCGAAGGCCGGGCGCGCATCAAGGCGCAGGTTCGCAAGCTGAAAAAGACCAAGAGCGTGGGCGACGACATCGGCAAAGAGCTGGTGGCCGAACTCAAGGATTTGCCGAAGCAGATCGATGCTGGCCGGAAACAGTTCCGCGATGGTGTGGATGCGCTGGTCGCCGAAGTCAGCGCGCCGCTGACCGCCTGGGAGGCCGAACAGGAGCGCATCAAGCGCGAGCGGGCCGAAGCTGAGCGCCAGGAGGCTGAGCGCCAACGCGCCGTTGATGGCGCCATCCAGCGCATGATGTCTATGTCTGTGGATTACATCGGCCAGCACAGCACGATCATCCGCCGTGCCATCGATGATCTGGACGAGCCCGACGCTGAATTTTTCGGTGAGCGCCTGGCAGAGGCGCAAGGCATCTGGGCTGGCGCCGTCAGCAAGCTGACGCACCTGGCCGAGCAGGCAGAGGCTCTGGAAAAAGCTGACTCCGACCGCCAGGCGCGTGAAGCAGCAGACCAGGCCGCGCGCCGTGAGCAGGAGGCCAGCCGACAGCGCGAGTTGGACGCCGAGGTGGCCGCTCGTCAGGCCCAGAAAGAAAAAGCCGACGCCGAGCGCCGCGCACAGGAAGCCGAGGCACGCGAAGTGCAAGCCAAGGCCGACGCCGAGCGACGTATTGCGCAGGCCAAGGCCGACGCTGAGGCCGCCGAGCGCCAGCGCTTGGCAGACCAGCAGGAAGCCGAGCGCAAAGAAGCCGAGCGCCGCGCGGCGGATGAGGCGCACCGCAAGGAGTTCAACCGCCGGGCGCTGGCCGCGCTGCTGGCCAGCGGCATCATGGACATGATCCAGGAAGCGATTTCCATCGGCAGCCAGGACAAGATCGTCGCTGACATCAGCGACGACGCGGCAGATGTTTTGAACAAACTGATTTCTGAGCGCCTGCAAACCAAGGCCGACGCCATTGGTAAGCGGATCGTCGCCAGCGTAGCGCGGGGACAAATCCCGCACATGACAATGAACTACTGACACGAAAGGCAAAAATGAACCCCGTAACTGAATATCCTGGCAACAGCCAGCAGCTTGAATCATTGGGCAAACCCATCAGCAGCGCGTTGAACGTCGGCGCGGTCGCCATCGAGCAGGAGCGCGCAATTGCTGAGGCGCGCGGCCAGATGCAATTGGCCAAAATGTTCCCGCGCAGCGAGTCGCAAGCGCTGGCGGACTTGCTGGAAGTCTGCAAATCCCGTGAATTTGCGGCATCAGCCTTTTACACTGTGCCGAACCGGGGTAGCGGCCCATCCATCCGCTTCGCCGAGGAAGTGGCCCGTGTTTATGGCAATTTCCAGTTCGGCCACCGTGAGCTGTCGCGTGGTGATGGGCGGTCTGAAATCGAGGTGTATGCCTGGGATGTGGAGCGCAACAACCGCTCTACGCGACAGATCACCGTCGAACATGTTATGGACAGCAAAAGCGGCCCGAAAAAACTGCGCGACCAGGCTGACATTGACAACCGCATTGCCAACGTGGCGAGCAAACAGATGCGCGGCCGCATTCTGGCGCTCCTGCCGAAACATCTGGTCAGCGAGGGTATCGCGGCCTGCAAGCGAACGCTGACTGGCGGCAGTGAAGAGCCGATGATGTCCCGCGTGAGCAAAATGCTGACGGCGTTTGGCAAATTCGGCGTGACCAACAAGATGCTCTCCGATTACCTGGGCCACCAGTTGGACGACGTGACGCTGGATGAGCTGGTCGACCTGACTGGCGTGTTCAATGCGCTCAAAGAAGGCGGCAAGGCGTCTGAATATTTTGGCAAGGCCAAGCAGGAAGTGGTGAACGACCTGGGCGCGCTAGCGGCTCAGGAAGTTGCTCAGAAACCGCAGGAGCCGCAGAAACAACCCGCTGCGGGCAATCAGTCGCAAAAAACTGAACCGAAGCCTGAGCCTGCTCCTGTTGTGGCGGCGGACTCTGAACAAGCGATTGCTGACGCCTCGGACGATGGCGACATGTTCTGACCCACGCTGGCCGCCCGGCGCGGCCAGCTAATTTCAACCAAGTGGAATTTTCCAAATGCAAAAATTGAACTACGGCGACCTGTGCCAGCAGTTCGCCCAAAAAACAGGCTACAGCGTCGAGGTGGCCAGACATCAGTTGGACGTGCTGCGCAGCCTCATTGGCAGCGCGGTGGTGTCCGGCGTCAACGTGACGCTGCCCGGCCTGCTGATGCTCAAGCCTGTGATGAAGCCGGCCAAGCCGGCGCGCAAAGTTGCCGGCCGCCCGGTGGCCGCACAGCCGGCGCACATGGGCGTCAAAGCCCAAGTCAGCAAGTCCCTGAAAACCGCCGTGAAGGCGCGCTGGGGGGTGGGCAATGGGGACTGCTGATCTGAATCAGGAGCGCCGTGATGCTGCGGTGGCTCTGGCGGCCATCCTCGCAACGCCGGCACCGGTACCGGACGCCGACCCGTATGCTGAGCTGAAAGCGGCGTTCGAGGCTGGTAAGACCATTGAATATTTTGACCAGCACAAAGGCGTCTGGAACAAATCTCGGGCTACCGACATTTTCCGCTGGACGATGCCGGTGGAGAAATACCGCATTGCAGGAGAGCTGGACGCGGAACAGCCGGCCACCCCTACCGCCGACGCCATCGCCAGCCTGGCCGAAGCCTGCGCGAGCGATTCTGAGACTGGGCAGCACGCTCCAGGCGTCAAGCTCGACCATGGCAAGTCGCGCGCTGGGATGGTGCTGGGCGGATTTGCCAGGGCACTGACTGCTGTGTCTGATGTTGGCACGTTCGGCGCGAAAAAATACACGCCACACGGCTGGCGGAGTGTGCCGCATGGCGTGGAGCGCTACACGGACGCGATGATGCGTCACCAGTTGGCTGAGGCGGCTGGCGAGCAATTTGATGCAGAGTCTGGATTGCCCCATGCAGCGCACGCAGCGTGGAATGCATTGGCCCGGCTGGAGCTCTTACTGTCACAGCGCACGCCGTTTGATGACGAGGCGGTGTGAAATGAAGCCGCTCACTACCTGCGCGCTGGTTGGCGGCATGCAAGCTGCGGCTATTTTTGCCATGGCTTATTACGACGATCCTACCGTGATTCTGGAGCCGGTTTTTGCCATTGTGGCGCTGATCGAATGGCTGTTTTGCGGGCTGTTTTGTGGGCTGGCCATCTGGCTGGCGGCCAGTGACAGCAATGGCAAGCCCGAGCCGACAGGCGGCCAGGTGTCTTATCCGAACCCGCCGCCGCGCAAGCTCTATCCGAACCAGACACCCCGTCACCCTGACTTGTAACGACGACTGACCAACACCCCGCCGCCGGCCGGCGGGAGAAAGACTACTGATGACTGCTCAATACACTGATTTCGAAAACAACCTGCTGAATGCCGTCTCGGTGTTGCAGCAAACCTTCCACAGCGACAACGTGCACTGGTGGACTGACCTCAATACAGGCGCTGACCTGCGCGGCAACCCGCTCACCGTCCCGGCCAAGTTGGCGCTGGTGCACAGCGAAATCAGCGAGGCCCTGGAGGGCCACCGCAAGAACCTAGCTGACGAACACCTGCCGGAATTCAAGTCCATCGAGGTAGAGCTGGCGGACGCGCTCATCCGCATTTTTGACCTGGCCGGCGCATATGACCTGCGCCTTGCCGAAGCGCTGGTATCCAAGCGTCGCTACAACGCCAAGCGCGCCGATCACAAGGCTGAAAACCGCATCGTCGACGGTGGGAAGGCTTATTGATATGGCAAACAATTTCTCTGTGACCGGGTTCTTGGGCGGTGACGCTGAAAAGAAATTCACGCAAGGCGGCGACGCAGTGCTGTCGTTCAGCGTGGGTGACAGCGTCGGTTTTGGTGACCGCAAGAGCACTAACTGGTGGCGCTGCAACGCCTGGGGCAAACAAGCCGAAGGCCAGCTGGCGGAGTACCTGAAGAAGGGCCAGCAGGTTGTCGTGTTCGGTGAAGTCACCCTGCGCGAGTACACCGACCGCGACGGAGCCAAGCGGCTGTCGCCTGACATCCGCGTCAACAGCGTGCAGCTGGTCGGCAAGCGCGACGACGACGGCGGCCAGGGTGGCGGTGGTGGCTATCGCGGTGGCGACGATCATCCGCCGCCGCCGCGCCGCCAGGAAGGCCAGCAGCAGGGGGCGCAGGGGGACGGCCAGAATCGGCAGAGTCCGCCGCCCACGCCTGATGATATGGATGATTCGGACATCCCTTTCTGATGTCATAAATAGCATAGGCACTGACGCCTGAAACCAACACAGCCGCCCACACGGGCGGCTTTTTTGTCACACACACCCTGAAAAAAACACAAAAAGTGTTTACAAATGTAAACGCATCGACTATTATAGAGACATGCAGCAACACAACACAAACAAATGGAGCAAACGACATGCAATCCAAGACCATTTCCCGCATCTGCAAAGCAGTGCGTGAGAACAACTACACCGATTCACGTAAACTGCGCCGTCTGTATCGCGCAACGAAATTCCTGATCCATCAGAATTGCCGCGCGTCAGTGCCTGCTGATGAGATAAACAAAGTGGTCAGAAAGCTGGCGCGAAAATCTGGACTATCTATCTGACCCTCAACACCTGCCGGGTGACAGCCGGCAGTGGTGGATGGTTAGATAATCAGGAGGGACATGAACACTGCCGGATGGAAAATTATCGACACCTGGCGCCAGTGCCACACCGGCCACGGCGATGCGGGGTTCCGTTCGATGGCTGACGTGGCTGTTGAGCACCTGAACCGCAAGACGCCTGGGCGCTACCAGGTGGTAGCCATCGACGGCTGGCTAGCCGAGGCTTACCGCAAGCTCGACGCGCTGTTGCGCGATGTTTTGAACGACAGCGCGGATTTTGTCGGCAGCCAGCACCAGCGGCTGGAAGCACTGATCCCTAAACAATAACCCCATGCCCGGCTGGTAGCCGGGCGGTATTTCGCCGAAAGGAGTTTTTCATGTGTCAAGACAAAATCGCGGCTTACGACCGCGAAATCGCGCCGCTGCTGAAGCGCGCTGATGAGCTGGCCAGCCAATACAAGATCAACCTGATTACCGTGGCAGACGTGGCTGTGGAAGAAGGCGAAGGCAAAGGCCATCACCTTCTTGGATTCATCAACATTGATGAGGCCGCGAACGGCCGCAGCGACTTGCTGGTGGCTCTCAACGTGCTGACGGTTGCGCCGCCGTTCGTCCACCTCAATGCGCGCCGCGCGCTATTGGCCGCAAATGCGCCGGCTACCACCGTCCAGCAAGAGCCGGCCAGCACCGTCCATTGATAACCCTGCCCGGCTGGAAACGGCCGGGCCAACAACAGGAGGGGAAACCCCATGAGACTGACCAAGACCGACAAGGACGCATTCGTGCGCGCCGCCATGGCCGCCGTGCCGCAGATCGACTACAAAGAACAGGCAGAAAAAGTGCTGATTGCCGATGCGGTTGCTCAGATGCCGCCCGAGCTTGGCGCGCTTTATGAGACGCACCGCCCGTATTTCAATCACAAACCGCACTATTGTGCGTTCGGCGACGGTAACAACGGCACATTCTACATTCCGGCTCCCGGCTGCCGGTTTTTCGCCTCAGAACAGGCCAAAATCGAATACACTCGGCTGTCCAATCTAGCGCGAGAGCAGCGCGCCAAGTTCCTTGAAGTCCAATGGCAATTAGACGCTGCCATCCAGCCCTGCACCACGCTGAAGCGGGCCAAGGAGGTTCTACCGCCTGAGCTGCACAAGTTCCTGCCGGCAGAACGCGATGTCAAAACGGCCAATGTCCCGGCCGTGGTGGTGGACGTGGTGGGCGCGATGAAAGCCATGGGCTGGAAGGCGGGTGAGTGATGGCTTTCCGCTCATACACGATTGACGACCTACAACTCCAGCTGAAAGAAGAGCTGGCGAGCAAGCGCGCGGAAGGCCGGGATTTTCATCGAAACAGTTATTATCACCTCACTGATGAGCTTTTTGGACTCGGTCGCTGGGATCTTGTTGAGCTTGAAAAGCGCCGCGACCGCCTGGCCAGGCTGGGCTATGACGCTGACGCGATCATCGCCGGCATTGATCCACTGGCCGCTGAAACCGAACGCCAGCGCCGGCGCGAGCTGGTGAGTAATGAACGCCTGGCGCTGCTGCGCCTTGGCATCATGCGCAAGCACAACGATGGCAGCTGGTGTAAGCCTGAGCTGAACGACACTCACCCCGCCCGCTGCGAACGCCGCCGCGAAATCAAGTTCAAGGTGGACGTACTGCGGGCGCGCTTCGCTGTTGAGTGGGCGATTAATCGCGTAATTTGTGAATTTATTCATGATCAATTGCAAATTGCGCCGGCTAGCGGCGCAGTTGGGTGGGTGCGCTTACTATTTTGTGAAAAGCGGCCTGACTAGGGCAGAAAAAGAGGTGGATCAATGCAGAATCAAATGACCAACGATCAAATCCAAGCCGCAGCCCTGGCTGCCGGCTTCACACTCAAACCCCAGCCGGACGGCGGTATGGCGCTGCATCCGCATATGTTCGAGTTCGGCCGCGCGATGTTCGCCGCTGGGCAGCGGGCGGCAGATGAAGAAATCGCCCGGCTGCGCAATGCACTGGCTGATGCAAAGTCTGTGGCAAACCAGGCGATGGCAGAACTGTCCAGCCTGACCATCGCACAGCAAGCCTGCATCGGCTGCACTGGGGATGGATATGACTCGTTCGGAATGCGTTGCTCCGGGCCGCCACCGATTGAGGCATCAAAAAATCAACCGACTGGGCGCGAGTGCCATGTCTGCAAGGGGGCGGGAAGCATTGGCGTTCGCCGTCCGGCTCGCTGCCGTCACTGCGGAGGGACTGGAAAGGAGTTGGTATGACCAATGAACACGAAATCAAAATCCGTGAAGACCACATCGCGTATTGGCGGCAGCGAGCTGAGCTTGCCGAGCGGCATCTGGATGAGACCCGCGCACTGGTAGCGCAATCACATGCGCTGCCCCTGGAGACTGGACGTTGGCAAATGCTCGTTGAGCACTACCAGCCCAGCCCCAGTCAGCCACAGCATATGCTGCCTGACGCTGACGGGACTGGCGTTGGCAGTGTTGGTTGCAGTGCCGGAGAGATCACCGTGGAAGATATCAAGCGAAAGCTGGCGCTGACCGACACAGAACTAGCGTCTGCCCTGAGAGTTTCAGTCTCCTCAGTCAGAAACTGGCGGCGGACCTGCGTTTTGCCGCCACTAGTGCAAATGGCCCTGTGCTGGATGATGGAGCTACGACGGTTGTCCCCGGAAAATCACAGCCTACCAAGCGGAGTCAGAAAGGAGCCGGCATGACCAAACCCTGACACAAAAACAACTAGCAGCTTTAGGAGAAATGTAATTGCGACTCTGGCTATTCATACAGACCATGAATCTCTTTTTAGTCTGTTTCTTTTTACAAGTGGCAATGCCGGCGCTTGCCTACTTCTTTCCCAAAGTCCACCAGCTTTCATGGTGGGATGCTACGTTCACTAAAACCTGCGCTGTAGTAGATTTTTTCAGCTATTTAGCCAGTGGCTGGGTGGCTATCTGTGTAATAGGAGCGCTACTTCTGGCATTGGGCTGGGTGTTAATAATGCTGCTGCGTTTCGCGTTTGATGTGGTGCGTTTTTTTAATGCGTGGAAAGGAAAGTGAATATGACATCTGACATGACCGACCAAGAACTTTTGCGCCTGGCCGCGCTGGCGGCTGAGTATGAACTAGAGTGGGTGCCTGAATGGCCTGGCGGCGGATGCTTCATGCTCCGGGTGGTTCCTGAGCCTGAGCCGCCTTTTCCCACGTGGGTGCCGTGGAACCCACTGAATGACGATGGCGACGCGCTGCGCCTGGCTGTGACTCTCGGTATGCAGCTTGATTTGCGCGATCCAGCGACGAGAGTGTACGGGGCGGTGGATAGCGGGGTGATCGAGGTGTTTCATCGTCGTGAGCTAGGCGCTCTGGGCGCCACCCGCCGCGCCATTGTCCGCTGTGCAGCCGAAATCGGCCGGCGCATTGAACAGGAGGAATCGTGAGAACAAAAGCAGAACGCATCAGCCTGATTGAGCGCGTGCTGATGCTCAATTACTACGTCGCCGTGTCCGCGTCCACCATCGCTGAAGACATCGGCGAAGACTGGTGCACCAAGCCCGATGGCTCGCCCTACGCCGCACAGGTATACGCGCTGCTGTCCATCATGCCAGGTGCGCGCAGGGTGGCGCGTGGGCTGTATGAGTGGGCCAGTTTTGTGGATCACTCCGGCAACAAGCGCAAGCTCAATGCGCACGTCAAAAAAAGCAAGGCATACGACAGCCTGCGCCGGGCACAGCGTAAGCTGCGCCTGGCGCAGCTGGCTACATCATAAAGTAAAGGTTTGATACCATGAGCAAACTGAACTACACAGAACTCGACGCGACCATCCTTACCGCCATCGGTCGCAAAAAAAACAACCTCGCGCTGATCACCGAAGACGCCAACACCGCCATCGATGCGGTTCATGCGCAGATGATCCTGCGATGGCAAGAAGCCAACCAAGGCGTTGCTGCTGCATACCAGACGGCGCGCCCGGAAAAGTTCCGCATCGTTGACAGTCGCCTGCAAGCACTGCGCAAGGGTGGAAAAATTGCATACACAGCCAAGGCTGGCTGGCAACTCATGGAAGGATGGAATCAATAATGCCGACCATCACCATCAACATCAACGGCCCTGACCGGGTCTCTGTAAACGGCTTCGGCTGCTTGGAGCTGAACCTGTCTGATGACACGGTTCGCGCGCTTTCGAACCTGGATGAGCTCATCCAGGCTGTGGATATGCGCAAGCTGGCGCGGAATCGCCACCGTGCTGTGCTCGAACTGGTTCAGCAGGCCGTGGAGTTGGCCCAGCTTGGAGTGCTCGACATCGACGAAGAGCTAGCCATGGCCGCGAAAGAAATCACGGCATTCCTGCACCAGAGCGACCGCTGAACACATCCCGCTCAGCTGCCCGGCGCTTGACCAGGCCTGGCAGCACTTTTCCATCCGCCCGGTTCCAGCGGTCGAACTGCCTGGCCGCGCCATCCACATCGCCCGCGCGCAGCAGGCGCATCAGCGTGGAGCCGGCCAGCGCGCCCAGCCCAAGATTGTAGGCGAAGCTCACCAGCGCATCGAACTGGCCCTGTGTGAGCGACAGCCCGGCGCACATCTCGCTCACCCCGCGCTCAAACTGAGCCAGGTCTGCGGCCAGCAGATTTTCGGCCTGTTGCTGGGTAATCACCAGCCCAGGTTTCACGTCCGGCCCGGTGTGGCCATAGCCAATCGTCCAGATGCCGGCCGGGCAGCGGTAGGCGGCCAGGCGCAGGCCTTCAAACCCCGCGATCATCTTGCGGCCCGCGTCACTCGTTTGCATCGGCGATCCTTTCAACCATTCCTGTCAGGCGTTTGATCTCGATCTGCTGCTGTTCGATGATTTTGCGCATGTCGTCCACCTGCTCTTTCAAATACTCAACCGACGCCTCCAGTCGGCCGGCTGCTTGCACCGCCTCGTTGCGCTCTTTGCTTATGGTCTCGATCTCCAGCCGCTGGCGCTCAATCTGAGCTTGAGCCTCGCGTGTCTCCCGCTTGTAGTGCTCAAGCAGCGCGGCCAGGTCATCATATGCGCGATCCGATGACCTATCCTCGCGCATGTCGGCTTTCAACTTGCGCCAGAAACTGTATGCGGTCGTTACCGCGCCGCCCAGTGCAATCAGCGCTCCGGTCAGCGCCACTTGCAGCTCAGATTTCAGCATCGCGCCCCCAATCCTGCGGCCCCATGGCCATCACAGCCAGCCGGTAGAGCGCCGCGCGAAACGGCGAAAACCCGCGCTCGCGCAGCATGTCGTAAAAAATGGTGCTGACCGTCGCCTTGTCCAGCGGCAGGATGCTGGAGTGCTGACAGAACAGGTCATGCACCAGGCTGGCGTAGAACGCCTGTGGCCGCCCGTCATCGCATCGCCGGCCATCAGGCGTGCCCAGCCACAGCCCGAACGGCAGGGGAATGGAAGGCGTGCAACCGTCCCATGCATAGCCAGCATTGATCGTTACCGCCCCGTTCGCAATCCGTCCCCACGGGCATGACCGCGTGATGCCGGCCAGCGCCGGATGCCAGTAGCTGTACGACTCAGTCAGTTTGTAACGCCAGTTCAGCATTCGATTGCCTCCAGTTCTGCCGCGGTGGTGGCCGCCATAATCGCATCCTCTGCCGCTTGGCGCTGGCCGATGATCTGGCCGGCAGCGCTGGCAAAAACGCCAACCTTGGCCAGCACCCTGGCAGCCAGATCATCCAGCGCAATGCCACGCTCAGCGGCAATCGCGGCCAGTAGCGGTGTGGGCGCGCCGGACTGACCCATGATGGCCAGCGCCTCGGCTTCCTGCTTCGCCCAGCTCTTGATCTCTGACTGCGGGTAGCCGTTTTCCAGCTCAGTCATTGCGCTGTCACAGCGCTGGCGAGCTGAGTGCAGTTTGCGTGCGCGCAGCGCTTCCACCCGTGCGGCCAGCTCGCTGGTGATGCGGCTTTCCGCTTCATCGTCAGTCAGCAGCTCGATCACGCCGAGGGCGCCAGCATCTGGCACTTCGGCAATGTAACGAGGCGCATTAGTCGGCCACTCAGATTGCAGCGCCAGCAGCACCAGCGCGCCATCTGGGAGTCGCCCGCCGTTTTGCATCGGCGCTTCTGTGGCTGGGATTCCGGTTGCTGCGTCAATTTGGGTAATGATAGCTTTTTGCATTACAGGAGGATCCTTCGGACGGCGCGCACGTGATAACTAGATGGTTTCAAATTAGGGTTCGCTTCGCCATTGAAAAATGAAAACGTAACCCCCTTTGTTTTATCAGCGCTGAACTCAGTGCTTGACCAATGCAGGCTGACTGTAAATGCCTCGGCACCAGAGCCATCAATAAATAACGGGACAGTAGTTCTAGCTGGCACAGTAGATGTATGCGCAGGGCCAGTAGGGTCAGAGTACGGGTTAACACCGTGCGTTTCCGGAATATTCGTGCCAATGTACGAGGTTGAGCCAGCCGAATTCAGTGAGGAGTCAGGTTTCAAATACCGATAGCACAACAGCAACTCCGCCCAGCTCGGCAGATACCAGTCGGTATATCCGCCAGCCGTGACAGCCCTTGCTGCCGCTGCTGCCGGGTGATTGCCTGCGGCCACCATGGTCAGGGTATTCGTCCACCCATCGTTCGGCGATCCAGGGATACCGGGCGTGGCTGCGTTGGTTGTCCGGTACTGCTGGTTCGTCACCGTGCTGGCTGGGGCAACAATAATGGCATAAGTGCTTGCGCCGACCACGATTTTTCCGACGTAGTACCCACCACCGAATGGCGTTCCCGGCACAGATGGCACAAATGCCGAGGCCGTCGTGAAGCTGGTCGGCGTCGACCAGTTGCTGGCGCCATTTGTCGTCCCATGATGCCGGACGCGCCACCAGTATTGCGTGCTGACGGACAGGCCTGACGCGGAAAAGCTGGTTTTGTTGACCGTGTCGTTGAGCGACTGCACCACGATGCTGGACATGCCGGCGTCGGTGGCAACCTGCCAGTCAGATTTCAAGTGTGTATCGGGCGAGCCGGCCCAGGCAAATGCTGACGACTGGAGCGACACGCCCGTGATGACGCCCGTCGCGCCGTTTGCAGGCGAGACATTGACAGGCGTCTGAACGCCGAGCGGTGCAAGCGCGAACTGCTGGGTGATGCTCCAGGCGCTGACAGAACTGTCAGTTGCCCGGTAGCGCACGCGCCAGAACAGAGCGACGGTTTCCGGCAGGCCACTGGCGCTGATGGTGGTTTTGTTGGTCGCATCCGCCATCGATGACCAGACGACGGAAGCGAACAACGAATCCGTGGCAACCTGCCAATCAGAGTTGAGATGCGTGGCAGCGCTGCCGGTGATGGCGAAGGCAGACGCCTGAAGCGTGACGGGCGGCAAGATTCCACTGGCGCCATTAGCCGGCGCAATCGGCGTAGGCTGAGCAATGCCGCTGGCGAGCACGGTAATGCTGCGAGTCGTGGACGCCAACGAACGGGACAGGGTCAGGGTGACAGTCCCGGCGCTTGCCGGCATCGTCACATAGATGACAGAGCCTGTGCGGCTGACGCTGCCAGCATTGACGCTCACCGTATACGGCACGAACGCGTCAAAATCCGTAATGGTGTACGTGGCCACGGCATTGGCGTAGCTCGTCGTCGGGCCGTCGATGCTGATGCTGGGCGCAATGCCGACCACAGAAGCAGCCTGGCCGGCCCAGTATTTAGCCGACCTGCTGCCAGGCATGATCTCGCTAGTGGACTCTGCCCAGGCGGCGGCCAGGGTAGCAGCGTCATTGGCAGCTGTCGCGCTGCCAGCCGCGGCCGCAGCACTGCCAGCCGCAGCCGAGGCCGCAGCCTGAGCGCCGGCAAGCGCGGCCAGAGCATCGGCAACGGCACTGCCGATGGCGCTTTGCGATGCAGCGGCAGCAGCGGCAGCATTGACGGCCGTCTGCGTCATTGCGACGGTTTGCTCCAGTGCCGGCACAAACCGTACCCGGTGGCCGCCCTGGCCCAAGCCTGTGGTCGGAGAGGCATCATCAGTGACGATGAGGCCAGAGCCGCCCAGCGATGGCGGAAAATATACCGTGTTGGTGGACATTACAAATCCTCTTCAATTTCCAGGCCGGACGAGTTCAGCCGCCAGCTGGCCGCCCGGATTGGCGACAGTTTGCGCAGCGTGCCGACAAATGACTGGCGGATCATCTCCGACGGCGTGTCCGGCGCGCCGATGAACAGCACTTCTTCGGTTTGGCCGGCAATGCGCTGGAGCTCGAATAGCCCGGACATTGCCTGCTCATCCGGCATGGCTGGAATGCTCAGGCTCGCAACCCTGAACGGCTTGATCTTGTCGAAATATTTCACGCCCATCAGCGAGCGCGATACCTTGGACTCATCCTGCCAGCCCAGTTCAGCGCCGATCTCGAATAATGGGTCAAACTTCCGCCCCATGAACACCCGGCCGATTTCGATGTATCCGTCCGTGTTGTTGACGTCGTCAAACTCGAAACGCCAGTACCTGGCGTACACAATCGGCAGCTCCAGCGCATAGCACGATGTGTACGCAGCACGCTGTTCGGCGGTGAGCCGGCCATCCCAAAAATTGATGTCTTCCCATTCGAGCTGAGACGTGGCCCAGGCAGGCGGCCAAGCATCTGCCCACCCGCTATCGTACAAGTCGCTGCCCCCTGGCGTGCTGCCGGCAGTAATGCGAACCAGACCGTTGACGCTAAGCGTGTGCGCGTTGATAGCCAGCATATTCACCAGCCGCTCTTGCCCCAGATCAGCGTCAAACCAGGTGGCGGCGCGTTCGGCATCGGTAGACCGAGCGCGCTCTTGAAGCGCTCGGATTTTGATATTGCTCAGCGCCGCCTGCCAGTCCCCCCCGCTCAGCGTTGCCTGTTCGATGCGGTTTCCGTAGCCGATGATAACACGATCCATTATTCATTCCCCAGCAGGCGCAGGGTAATCTCTGTGGCTGCCGAATGGTAAACAATTCCTATTATCACAAAATTCCGCCCCGCTTGCAGGCCAAATCGCGGGTATTGCAGGCGCACGGTGTTGCCGATGTCGATGGCGTCGAACATCTGCGACTCGTCGATTTTGATCGTCACCTCCAGCGCCAGGCGGCCAGACAGCTGGCTCAGCAGCGTGGTGGCCAGTTCCTGAGCTTTGCTCTCCGACAGCGTTGACGACTGCACCGAGATGTCGGGAGCATCGGCGTAAATGTCACGAATGCCGGAATCTGCGTCAGCCGCTTTGCGCCACTCGATTGCCGCGAACGACGCCCGGTCTTGCGCAGCCGTGCCGGCCAGGTCGTTTTGCACGGTGTAATTCCGCCCGTACTCGACCGTCACCGAGCCAGCTGGCGCGCCGTTTTCGGTGTCGTTGAGCGCAACCACGTCCATTGCGGCCACGTAATGGGGCTTGATCGTGTAATCCGGCGTGCTGCTTGCCGGCTCAATGCGCCCCATGCGCAGTTGGCCCAGCCGACTGAATCGGAAATAGACGGCACTGGCGCTGGCAACCTGGTTCGCCGCGTCCAGCCCAGTCATATCCTCCGTCACCCAGACCCCGCACGGCGAAGTGTCGGCGTTGACGTGCGCAACATCAGCCGCGTTGATGTCCCCCGGCGCAACGCCTGCGTCAATGCAGATCGTTTTCAGCAGTTCGCCGCAGCGGGTTTCGGCTGTTTCCGCGTCCACCGTGAATGTGCCAGAAGGCACGGAACCAAGCCGCACGAAGCAGCCTTCTGGGCCAGAGTACACCCTGTATTTGCTGTTGGCTGGCTCCAGCGCGTCGTTTTGCAGGTCAGCAAATGCGGCGTACGGCGCTTCGGCCAGCCACTCCACCCCCCGCGAATATGCCGCCATTACACTACATGGTCGGTCGCTGATTTGATAGATCAGGCGCGCCGTGTTGACATAATACGGGCTGATGTTCTGGACGCGCCCGTACACGCGCGGCTTGCGCCGGTCTTTAAGGTCGGACGGCAGGCCTTCAGTGCCGGCCGGCAGGACATTGCCCCCGGTGTATGTGCTCGGCAGCAGCGATTTTTTGAGCTTGGCCAGATCATCGGTGAGCTGGATTGTCACCAAATCCCACCCGCCCACGGCCGCCCGCGCCCGCGCTGAGTGCATCAGCGTGTAGTCGCCGGGGAAATCCAGCGCATCATCGTCGCCAGAGTACACCAGCACCTGCTGGCCATTGACCGCGTAATCAGTCAACAGCCAGTCAATGATGCCGCCCGCGTTGATCAGGCGCAAGTCACCGCGCCCGGCATCCACCCCCCCGAACGTGGTCAGCT
>JACCDR012006765.1_pt1 | contig 54449 bp, 45 predicted proteins | sample 7446431 | NCBI WGS metagenome assembly JACCDR01 (sample SAMN15323443, study PRJNA562643) | freshwater metagenome | isolation source: river surface water | place: USA:Blue River Watershed | collected 2017-08-17 | reverse complement strand
TTACTGGGCAACACAGTTGCCTCATTTACTCATTCAGGCCGCTGTTCTAGTGTACCGCTGTTCCAGATTTGGAATCTGGAACGAATCTGCGGTGGATTTGCAATCCACCAAAATGCGAGAGCATTTTCGGGTGTTAGGCACAGGATCTGTTTGTGTGTGAAACTCACAAGGTGTTTGAATCAAACGGCTCTGGCAAATGCTATCGCATTTGGTGGATTACAAATCCACAACAGCCATGTTCCGGATTGAAAATCCGGAACAGCATTGGGCAACGTAGTTGCCTCATTTACTCATTTACTCATTTACTCATTTACGTATGAGCCTTCCTTCGTTGAGTTTGAAACGTCCGGTGCTGGCAGTGGTGATGTCTATTATGATTATCATCTTCGGAGCCATTGGGTATAAATACCTCGGGATACGTGAATACCCCGCCATTGACCCACCAGTGGTTACGGTGAGTACTGCCTATACAGGAGCTAGTCCAGACATTGTAGAATCCCAAATTACCGAACCCCTCGAAAAAGCCATCAGTGGGGTGCAAGGGATACGAAACATCTCTTCAACTAGCACAATCGGCTCCAGCCAGGTTACAGTTGAGTTTGACCTAGGTGAAGACCTGGAACGTGCCGCCAACGATATCCGAGACAAGGTTTCGCAAGCTGTACGCCAACTGCCTCAAGATATAGATGCCCCACCTGTGGTATCCAAAGCCGACGCCAACGGAGATCCTATTCTGTTTATTCCCGTTCAAAGTACCACCCGCAATGTAAACGAACTGTCTGACTTTGCCGAAAACGTATTGGTCGAACAACTCCAGACAGTACCAGGTGTGAGTCAGATTAACCTGTTTGGACAGAAACGATATGCCATGCGGCTCTGGATAGATCCGGCTCGGCTGTCAGCCTATACCATTACCATTCAGGATATTCAGACTGCCCTTACCCGTGAAAATGTGGAACTGCCTAGCGGAAAAATCTATGGAAACCAAACCGAACTTACCGTACAAACCTATGGGCGACTGACCAGTGAAGACGAGTTTAACAACCTGATCATCAAGCAGACTGATAGCCAGGTGATCCGGTTTAAAGATGTAGGAAAAGCAGAATTAGGCTCCGAAAACGAAGAAGTCAGTGCCAAAGTCAACAACATAACCAATGTTTCACTGGCTATTATTCCTCAGCCAGGGGCCAACTACATTGCCATTGCGGATGAGGTAATCAAACGGTTTGAAGAAATAAAAAAAGAACTGCCACCAGACATTATCACTTCTGTAGGTTCAGACAAAACGGTATTTGTACGAAAAGCCATCAAAGAAGTACAAGAAACCCTGCTGGTTTCCTTTATTTTGGTGGTGCTGGTCATTTACCTATTTTTCCGGGACTGGCTCATTGCGATTCGTCCACTGGTAGATATTCCAGTGGCTCTGATTGGTACGTTCTTTATTATGTACATATCTGGCTTCTCTATTAATGTACTCACCCTGCTAGGCATTGTGCTGGCGACAGGGCTGGTTGTAGATGACGGGATTGTGGTAACAGAAAATATTTTCAAGAAACTCGAACAAGGAAAAAACAAGTACCAGGCAGCCAAGGAAGGTTCCGAAGAAATTTTCTTCGCTGTTATTTCCACATCTGTTACGCTAGCCGTAGTATTTTTGCCCATCATCTTCCTGCAAGGATTCGTGGGGCGTTTGTTTCGGGAGTTTGGAATTGTAGTAGCCGGAGCCGTACTTATTTCTGCCTTTGTTTCACTGTCCCTTACGCCTGTACTGAGTGTACGTCTGGCCCGTGACCATAGCAAACCTACTTGGTTTTACACCAAAACAGAGCCTTTTTTCCAGTGGCTTGACCACTCGTATCGTTCGTCACTCTCCAGCTTTATGATCCATCGCTGGTGGGCATTTGTCATCATTGTGGCATGCTTTGGGGTTATTTACCTGATTGGCACCAACCTGCAATCCGAACTGGCTCCGCTGGAAGACCGCAGTGCCACCCGCATACTCGTCACACTACCTGAAGGTAGCAGTTTTGAGTCTACCGAAAGTCTCATTTCTACTGTGGTACAGTTTGCCATGGATTCAATACCAGAGAAAAAATATGTATTCGGAATCACCGCCTCTTCACGTAGTGGGAGCGGCAGTATCAATAGTGGCTTTGTCAGTATCCTGCTCCAAGAACCCGACGAACGAGGTGAGAAAAGCCGTTCCCAACAGGAAATTGTAGATTATCTGAACAAAAACCTGAAACGTTTTAACCAAGCCCGGGCATTTCCCACACAGGATGAAACCATTCAGGTTGGATTTCTACGTGGGCTTCCGGTACAGTTTGTGATTCAGAACCAAAATTTTGACTCCCTGAAAACGGCTTTACCCCGATTTATGGAAGAGGTACAAAAAGACCCCACCTTCCTAACTTCCGATGTCAACCTGAAGTTTAATCGCCCAGAACTGTATGTCACCATTGACAGACTCAAGGCTACTGAACTAGGTGTATCGGTATTGGATATTTCTAGTACGTTACAACTCGCCCTGAGTAACCGGCGTTTTGGATATTTTCTGATGAATGGAAAACAATACCAGGTCATTGGACAGGTAGACCGCAAAGACCGGGATGCCCCACCCGACCTGAAATCATTTTATGTACGCAATAGCCGCGGCGAACTGATTCAACTAGACAATCTGGTATCTATGCATGAAACAGCCAATACGCCGCAGATTTACCACTTTAACCGATTCAAATCGGCCACCATATCGGCGGCTTTAGCTCCTGGCAAAACCATTGGAGATGGCATTAAGGCCATGGAAGCTATTTCCAAACGGGTGTTGAATGAAAACTATAATACGGATCTGGCTGGCCCATCGCGTGATTTTGCCGAAAGTTCGTCCAATACCAGCTTTGCCCTCATTCTGGCACTGGTGCTGATTTACCTGATTCTAGCGGCTCAGTTCGAAAGCTTTACCGACCCACTTATCATCATGGTAACGGTTCCACTGGCCTTTGCTGGAGCTTTGTTTTCGCTGTGGATGTTTAACCAAACCTTGAATATTTTCTCACAAATTGGTATCATTATGCTCATCGGACTGGTGACGAAAAATGGTATCCTGATTGTAGAGTTTGCCAATGAACAACGTAAGCTAGGTTTGAGTAAGATCGAATCCGTCATTAATGCAGCTACCATGCGTCTGAGACCCATTCTCATGACCAGTCTGGTTACAGCCCTAGGAGCATTACCCATTGCCATGTCACTGGGAGCATCATCCAGAAGTCGCGTACCACTGGGTATTGTTATTGTGGGTGGGATTATGTTTTCTCTGGCACTAACGTTGTTTGTTATTCCGGCCGTGTATTCATATTTTTCACGTACCCACAAAGAAATACCTGAACTGGAAGAAATGGACAAGGAAATGGTTACAACAGAATAGAATGGGAACAAACATTAGTAAGAGAGGTTGAAAACTTCTTATTTTGTGGCTCGTTAATCTTATTAAAAATAATATATCTTTGCTCTATCCTCCGTAAGCTACAAGGCATAATCATTATTAATTTTGCAATGACACTACCTAAGAAAATAACACCTGATAGAATTAGAGATTCGATTGTACAAGTTTTTTATACAAGTACAATTCCATTTGACCCAATGATTGGGTATTTATATAGTATAATGGGAGGAATGGGGTTGCAATATACAAACCGTTCTTTAAGACCTTCAAAAGATATACTAAGTACAGCCGAGGTCAATAGTGAGTTATTAATGATACCTCAACATTTTTTCTTCAATGAAGAAATCAAAATACAATTACATCAAAATGGTTCATTAATTTTCAATTGTGTCAATAGTTATATTGGTTGGACAAAATATTTTTCATTTATAAAAGACGTTATTCTAAAATTAAGTGACCACCAACTATTTAATAGTTTTAATAGAATTGGGATTCGTTATATCAGTGAATTTCCCAATATTGACATCTTGACCAAAATAAAATTCCATTTTGAAATGAGTAGTATAAAAACCGACATTTCAAATGGAAGTTTTAGATTAGAATGGGAGGAAGAATCATACAAAATAATTACAAATATTGGCTCCAAACTCCCTATTTCATCTATAATTGAAGAAGAAGACACTAGAATTGATTATGTTTCATTAATAGATTTAGATATCATTAGACAAGATTTAGCTATTACTAATAGTAGTGATCTTTTCAAAATAATAGATATAGCTCATGCCAAAGAAAAAAAACTTTTCTTTGAATTATTAAAAGACGATTTCTTGGTTACTTTAAACCCAGAATACAATTAAAAAAACATTAGATATGATTCCAGTAATAGAGCCTCCAAACTTTACTATTTCATTAGCAAATAGCACGATAGAACTTGTTATCCAAAACGAATCCTTCAAAGATAACTTTTGGACTAATCTTGCTCCTATTAACTCTATTGAAAGACACAGAAAAATAGATTTTGCACAAATAAAACTATTTGTAAAGGAATTTCTTTCTCAACTTTTAAGAAAGAAAGAGCATTTTCAGAATGTTTCGATTCAGAGCCTACTTATTCTTTTCATTCAAGGCTCTAACAGATTATTAGAGTTTCATCCAAATAAAATATCGGTAGAACTTACTTCCTCAAAAAGTATTTTTCTTTTTGCCCAAAAAGGAGAAGTTAATATTTATTTGGAAATCTTTTTTGATGATATTACTGGAAAATTTTCAGAGTCTGTTGTTAATATTTATAAAAACAAAGTTCAACAACTAGCTATCAATGGTTCGCTTTCTGAAGTTATTAAAGAAATTGATATATACCTTATGCCAATTTCTTCTAACTATTCTAGCTATTTTAAAACGCCCTATGCAGTATCCGAACATATTACTACCTCAACCACGGTTTAAGTGTATAGTAACCGATTTAACAGAGCATCATATTTGCAGAACCACATCAACAAAAGATTTTATCAATCCTAGTACAGAAAGAATCAAAGAAGAGGCATTGTGTGAAAAACCAACAGAATTTTTTGATTATTCCACTAATCATTTAGGTCAATTTGAACTACATTTCAATTATTTTTCATTGTGTGGCGAAGAACGTAAATATTTTAGGTCTTACTGGGATTTTATTAGCAACGTAAAAGAACCCATTCATGAACAAGACTTCATATATGACGATACAAAAGGAATATTTTTCTTTTGTATTGGAGACATTCATGAAAAAATTCGGTTTCCAATTAGCAATTCAAAAAAAGAGAAGGATCAATTAACTGCGATAGTAAAACACACGCCGTCAAATTCTAATTTTTGGCATTTTTCCATTTGTTGGATAGATCAAACTGGTAAAGAAATAAATGCGAATGATGCCAAATGGAAAAACCCAATAATAGCTACAATTCGTGCCAAGTTGTTAGAAGTATTTATCCTATCAGTACCTAAACCTAAACTAATAGCTAGAGAACATTACATCATACAACCATTTTAAAATATAAATATTACAAGAAGTCTATGTTGTTTTTTGACAAACTTATCCTTTAACTTTGATTCGTTCGATTATCTCTTTGTCACCCCGTGGTTATTGCCTGTTTCTGCTCATGTGGGTATGTGTAGCTGTACAAGCCCAAGACAGCTTGAGTCTGCCACAAGCCATCGAATTGGCTTTGCAGAATAACTATTCTATCAAAATTGTCAGAAACCAACAGAAAATGGCCGAAAATGACCATACTTTGGGCAATGCTGGATTTCTGCCACAGGTAACGGCAACCGCTCAACTGAGTCAGGCATACAATGCCCGGTTCCGGCAGCAACGTCAGGTTTCCCAACAAGTAAAACCAGGCACCACCGATACAACCACCGTAGAGTCTACCCAAATCAATGAGTTCAATGGCCGTACCAACACAGGGTTCAACACCGGTATTACCCTGAATTGGACGATTTTTGACGGAATGGCCATGTTCACCAATCATCAGCGACTGGCCGAGCTTGAGGCAGCCGGACGTGAAAACGCCGAAGTGACTATCGAAAATACCATCGCCTCGGTCAGCAACGCTTATTATGCCATTATTCAGCAGGAAAACCGCCAACGGGCCTTTCTGGACAACTTAAGAATATCCCAAGCCCGACTCAAACTGGCCAAAAATCGGTATGAAGTCGGCATTGGACCCCGTCAGGATTATTATTCGGCACAGGTAGACTACAATGCAGACTCGTCAGCCATACTGTCGCAAATCCAGCAGATACAAAATGCCCGCATTAACCTAGCTTTACTACTGAATACAACTTTAAGCCCAGAAATGGTTTTTTCAGACAGTCTGGTAGTGAATCCGTCATTGGATGTACAAGGACTGCGTATGTCTGTAGAAGCCCAGAATCCAAACCTGCTACTCGCCCAACGCAACCGGAATATTGCCTATCTGGATACCAAAATTCTTCAGGCCCAACGGTTGCCCCAAGTAAATGTATTTTCTGGACTGGTACGAAACTACCAAAACAGTCGGGCTTTTTTGTTTCCCAACCTGACCAATAGCCTGGTTTTTAATTATGGCATTCAGGCAAGTATTCCTATTTTTGACGGACTCAATCAGAATCGGCGTATACAGAACGCCAGAATTTCCCAGGAAAATGCCGCCTATCAGTACGAAAACCTAAAAAGTCAGGTACTAGCAGATGTAGAAACGGCCTATGTCAATTATTCCAACAGCCTGAAAATCATCAACCTAGAAAGACAAAATCTTCAAATAGCCCGCCAAAATGTAACCATTGCCCTAGAACGATACAAAGCGGGCGTAACCACCTCACTGGAAGTACGGGATGTGCAACGCAATGCAGTAGCTGCTGAAAGTCGCCTCATTGATACTATTTACATGGCCAAGGTAGCAGAAACGGAACTGTTGCGTCTGAGCAGCCAACTGGTAAAATAAGTCCTATACCATCATTTCTATCAGGCAAAGAAATGACTTCAACCCAAAGAATGTCTTATTGGGTCATTTACATGTATAATATCGCTATTAGATACAGCGGCTTATTGGTATTTTTGTAAAAAAACCAGTAATTATTATGTCTAGCCTTATGAAAATGAAAACTTCAATTATTTGCACAAACAGTTGGTATCTGATACTTATTGTTTTACTTCTATCTACATCCTGTGCCAAACAAAGCTCAGTACCAAGCATATCCCCACCACCCCCACCACCAACAACAACAACAGTCACATTTCCAACCAATTTTCATCCAAGTTTGAATAGCACCAATGCAACCTGGAATCCTACCACCCAAACTGTAACTATTACCAAAAATGTAATATTTCCAACCAATGAAGAGGATATAACAACCTTTCACTGGCATGTTCCAACAACTGTAGCCAAGATTGTCATTCAAGCCAATGTAACCGTTACAGGCGGATTTAAAGCCGCAGGCAATCTGATTATTGAAGGTGACAATCCAGAAAACAGTATACTTTTTGGCACTACTATCAAGGAATGGGCACATGGCCCTGATATGAAAAAAGGAACGGCAGACGACCGCCTACCCGAAGGCAACAAACCTGACCATGGTGCCATTAATGAAGACAAAGGAGCTTCAGGCATTACGATTACTGTCCGTAATTTAAAAATAGAAAACTCTCGTCTCTATGCCATTACAGCCAGAAATTCCAATAAAGTTATGGTCGAAAATGTCTATATTCTGAACAGTCGAGCTAGTGGAAGTTCAGATTATAAAAGTAATTCGGATGGAATTGTAGGAGGTGTTGGATCTCGCATAAACAATTGTTACATAGACACTTGGGACGACTCTATTAAATTCTATTACAACAACATGGAAGTATCAAATACCACCATTATACACAACAAGAACGGAGCACCATTTCAGTTGGGTTGGGGAGATAAAGATGCCGTACGTTGCACCATACGAAATGTAAAAATCAAAAATACAATTGGCCAAAGTTCAACCAATCAAGCCTTGTTCAGCTTTGCAGGTTCAAGTTTAAGTCCGGCTGCTGGCTGTGCCGCCACATTGGTCATTGATGGTCTCGTAGCACAATCTTATGATGCCAAAGCCAAGCTAAAATCAACCAATATGCTACCCCTAGTCTATCTGAATGGATCATCCTGCCAATTGACTCTAATAGTAGCAACAGAAAGTAATGGTAACCTTACCATGTCAGCTCCTGTAGCCTATGTAGGTACAGCACCTGCCCCGACCACTGTCGGTAGCTGCACTACTCCTACAGACAACCAGCCTATAAACAATGTATATGCCTGTGGCAGTGACAGTGCTACTGGATGTAGTTGGAAAGAATAGTATATGCGATAAATGGTTGAATGAGAAAAAGATTGATCATTCAACCATCAACCATTCTTTCTGAGTCTGTCGGATGTGCGATGAAATATAGTATCTTGCCCAGCTTTATCCATTTTCAAGAAAATCTCTTCTAAGACGTAAGTATTTTTCTCATGATTCGCAAGCTTGGTATTATCATCATTATTCTTTTTGTATTGGGTTCTGTTTTTTTTGCCATTTTGGGAGGCTTTATCAAACCCGAACTTTCACAGGCTAGTATTCCTTCATATATTATTGTTGGAAAATATTTTCAGGGAAAAGCCAACAGTGATACCCTGTTACGCATTTTTGCCGAAACCAAACAACTACATACTGCTGGTAAAATACCGGGCACACTGGCAGCTGTCTACTACCGTTTTCCTGGCGAAGACAAAGGGCAGGTACAAACTTGGGCGGGTGTGCTGATAAAAGATTCAAATTTAGTATTACCAGCGGGTTACCAGATACGGGTTTTCCCATCAAGTAGTGTCATTCGGGCAGTCATTCATGCACATTACATGGTGGCTCCCACTCCTGACAAGGTAAAAGATCAATTATATGCCTTTGCCGCTCAACAAAATCTGAAGACTGGCACGTATGTCATTGAAAAATACCTGAATGAAAAGGAGATCATTATGGAAATTCCGGTATCTAAACACTAAAAAAAATGTACAAAACACTGAGTCGTTCTTCCAAAAAAATTGCCTTTGGCGTATGTGCAGGTATTGCAGACTATGTAAATGTAGATCCGATACTCATCCGTCTGTTATTTGTACTGGCTTTGTTTCTGGGTATAGGTTCACCTATACTGGTTTATATTATTCTGGCTTGCATCATGCCAAAATCCTATGAGTCAGGCTACTACACAAAATCCTCTTACACCTCTGCGTAAGGCTGACGAGCCGATACCTTATACGGGCGAATCATATTCGCCCTTTTTTTATGGCAAAAATTCCATGATGGTTGATAAAATATCTGGTTCTGTGCGTATTTTTACAAACACAAACAGTTATTTACCTACACATACCATGGCCGAAACCCTCATTCTCCCCACTTCTACCAACCGAAAAGAAATCTATGCAACCCTCCTTCCACAGGTAAAAGCCCTGATCGAAGACGAAACCGACCTGACAGCCAATCTGGCCAATGTAGCAGCGGTACTCAAGCAAGCATTCGGGTTTTTCTGGGTAGGATTTTATCTAAAGAAAGAAAATCAGTTGGTACTAGGACCATTTCAAGGTCCCATTGCCTGTACCCGCATTGACTTTGACAAAGGTGTATGTGGCCACTGTTATACCACTCGTGCTACCGTTCTAGTGCCAGATGTAGAGGAGTTTCCAGGACATATTGCCTGTTCGTCTGCCTCCCGTTCGGAAATTGTAGTTCCGTTGTTTAAAAATGAGGAGGTAGTAGCCGTACTAGATGTAGACAGCGACCAGCTCAACGACTTTGACGAAACTGACCGCCAAGGACTAGAAAAAATGATGCAACTACTGCAAGACAAATTCTGAAGTTTCAAGTCAGGCTTCACAGGACTTACGCAAGTTTCAAGCCCTGAAGGGGCGTAATCTGTTAGTACAGGGTATCTCCCTGTGAACCTGAAGAGGCCACAGGGAGAAGCCCTGAGAACTGTGAATTACGAACCTTCAGCCAATTCGGCGATGGGTGTGATGCCTCCAGTGGTTACATCATTGAGATTTACCAGAATTTTGGCATCCAATGGCAGGAAAATATCTACCCGTGAACCAAATTTGATAAAGCCAAACTCTTGTCCTTGTGCAAGGGTGTCGCCTTCGGATACATACCAGCGGATACGTCTGGCTAAAGCTCCGGCAATTTGCCGCAACAGAATTTCTACACCATTCCCTGTTTGAATGACAAGTGTGGTACGTTCGTTGTCGGTGCTGGCTTTGGGATGCCAGGCTACCAGATATAATCCAGCATGGTATTTAAAGTATTTGACGATTCCATTCAATGGGCTTCGGTTGATATGTACATTGATGGGCGACATAAAAATAGATACCTGCCGACGAGGCTGTTTGAAATACTCTGTTTCAACAACTTCTTCAATAACCACTACTTTTCCATCGGCAGGTGCAATGACTTGTCTGGGATTCTGCGTAAATTTGCGGGATGGATTTCTGAAAAACTGTAAAAATAACAGATAAAACACAACACTAATCCCTAGCAAAATCCATGTCCAGGGAGCTGGTAACCAATAATAAAAAGCTGTATTGACGGCTGCCAGCAATAAAAAGGATACCAATAAGAATATATGTCCTTCTTTATGAATAGTCATAGGAATGGTTGATTTTATAGTGAAGGCACGAAAATAGATACTTTTTACCAATAGACAATACCTAGCCGCAAAGAACCCTCATATGTCTCATTCTTTACCTGTGCAGCCAGAACTAGCTGCATCCATTTCAGAAGACCCACTGGGAAAAGCCTTACTGGATTATCTTCAGCAGGAAAATGACCAGTACATCATTGTGCATAGTGACATTGCAGAAGGTGAAACGATGATTGTTTCCCATTTTTTCCGTACCGCCGAGCAACTTTCAGAACTCGAACATGTGGCCTTGTCGTACTGCCGAGGTCGGGTACTGGATATTGGTGCTGGTGCCGGAACTCATGCACTTATTTTACAAGACAAAGGTCTATCTGTCACCGCTGTTGACCTTTCGCCCGGAGCCGTAGCTGTTATGAAACAACGAGGTGTACAGGATGTACATTGTCTCAATTTCATGGACTGGAAAACCGCAGGCTATGATACCCTGCTGCTGATGATGAATGGCATTGGTCTGGCAGGCACCTTGGAAGGACTAGAGGTTTTTCTACAAAAAGCCAAAACACTCCTCAATCCCGGTGGACAGATTCTGCTCGACTCAGTGGACATTCTTTATATGTACGAAGACGAAGAAGGCGGCTACTGGCTCGACCTCAATGGTGCCTACCACGGCGAAATAACCTATCAGATGGAATACAATGAGGTACTGGGCGAAGAATTCCCTTGGCTTTTTGTCAGCTTCGACATCCTCTGTGACTACGCCGAGGCTGCTGGTTTTCAATGCGATATGCTACTCATGGATGCCCACGAACAATACATAGCCCGACTAATTTTGTCTGAACCTTGATTTACTTGATTGTAGGATTATTATTTTTCCCTACAAAAAATCAAGGCAATCTTTTAATCAAGTAAATAGGTTCAGACAAATCTTGTACCTTTGTGGCTATGTATCCAAGTTTAATTCTCAAGTCAGGGCGTGACCGTTCGATATGGAATCGGCATCCTTGGATTTTTTCAGGGGCAGTGAAACAGCTGCCCAAAGCCCAAAATGGTGATATTGTAGAGGTGCTTGATAACCAGGGTAAACGATTAGCCTATGGGTTCTACTCTCCACAGAGTCAGATTATATGCAGGATGTTTGATTTTACAGACCAAGAGCTTGATTTTCAACAGCCTGACTACTGGCATCAGAAAATACAGACAGCTTTTGCCCTGCGAAAAGACATTGTACTGCCAGCTTCTACCTTTGCGAAAACCAATGCCTATCGGCTGCTACATGCAGAAGGAGACTTTCTGCCTGGTGTCATTTGCGATGTCTATGACGATATAGCCATTTTGCAACTATTGGTGAAAGGAACCGAACAGATTTACAAGCCTCTCATAGATGCTCTACAGTCTATTGGTATCCGGTATATTTACCTGAAAAACAAGCAAAGCCCTCATCGGTTTGAAGATGTAAGTCTGCCAAATGGGTTTCTAACAGATCAAGTATTTTCGGGGCAAAAGGTGATCTCAGAAAATGGTCTGCTGTTTAATATAGACTTTGAAAATGGACAGAAAACTGGCTTTTTTCTGGATCAACGAGACAACCGGGCATTGCTGAAAGCTTATTCTGCCCACAAAAAAGTTCTCAATGCCTTTAGCTATACGGGAGGGTTTAGTGTATATGCCCTAGCTGGTGGAGCCACAGAAGTACATTCAGTGGACATTTCCAAAGATGCTGTACAACTAGCTACCGAAAACTGTGTACTAAATTTTGGAGAAAACGTGCCTCATCAAGCTATTGCTGAAGACTGTTTTGACTACCTGCGGCATACCACCGAAGACTACGATGTCATGGTACTAGATCCTCCAGCATTTGCCAAAACAGCCAAGGCTGTACCCAATGCCTCTCGTGGCTATAAAGACTTGAATCTGACTGCTTTCCGTAAATTAAAACCAGGTGGCATTCTCTTTACATTTTCTTGCTCACAGAATATTGACCGGGATTTGTTCCGAAAAATTATCTTTTCAGCCGCTGCCGATGCACGTCGCAATGTACGCATCCTGCATCAACTCACGCAACCATCCGACCACCCAGTTAATATCTTTCATCCCGAAGGTGAATACCTGAAAGGACTGGTGCTACAGGTAGAATAACGTGAATGATGGATAGACCCTGTTTGTAGGGTCTATTCCTATTCGTCCAGATGTCCAGATGTCCAGATGTCCAGCACAAACAGATCTGACCTGTCAAACACGGTTGTACCGCTTTCCAAGTCAAGCATTCGGCTCGGAAACAGGGCGAATATTATTCGCCCCTACAAGATGGCACTGGTTTATTATTTGGTGATTGCTTCGATAATTCCTTCGGTGATACCTGAGGCTGAGAATCCACCATCATGGAACAGATTCTGCATGGTTATTTTGCGGGTCAGGTCCGAAAACAAGGTAATAATGTAGTCGGCACATTCGTCTGCGGAGGCATTTCCCAGCGGAGACATCTTATCGGCAAACATATAAAACGCATCAAAACCTTCAATACCTTGGCCGGCCGTGGTTTTGGTAGGCGACTGCGACACAGTGTTTACGCGTACATTTTTCAGTTTTCCATACCGTTCGCCATAGCTACGGGCAATGGATTCGAGCATAGCTTTGGCCTGGGCCATATCGGAATAGTGTGAAAACGTACGTTGAGCTGCAATATAAGACAGGGCTACTACCGAACCATATTCAGAGATAGCATCCAGTTTCTCAGCCACTTGCAGCATTTTATGAAAGGAAATGGCAGAAATGTCCAGTGTTTTCATGAGCCAGTCATAATTCAGATCCCCGTATTCACGGTCTTTCCGTACGTTTGGACTCATGCCGATAGAATGCAACACAAAGTCAATCGGGCCACCCAACAGTTCCATACTTTTCTTGTACAGATTTTCAATGTCTTCTACCACTGTGGCATCGGCAGGAATGACTTCCGTACCACAGGCTTTTGCCAATTCGTTGATTTTACCCATACGCATGGCAATTGGGGCATTGGTCAAAGTGAAAGTAGCACCTTCTTCCTTTGCTTTCAGGGCCACTTTCCAGGCTATAGAATTTTCGTCTAACGCACCTGTAATGATTCCGCGTTTACCTTTTAACAGATTGTAAGCCATATAGTTAAGCTAAAAATTTAAAATAGAGAATAAAATCCTGTCTAAAAAGAGACGGCAAATTAGTGAATTATCCGGTACGAAAAAGTCTTTTTCTCAAACAAAAAAGCATCCTCTCCAAAGAAAGAATGCTTTTTTGTTTGAGAAAAGATCTGACAAGAAAACCCATACAGACAAGATTCACAGGAGGTTGAGATGCATTTGCACGTGTGTCAACTTCAGGTATATGTGCTATCTGTAGTCTGCAAGTGAGCAGAAAGTTTCCTGCTTCGTTTATTTTAGCATGTCTTCCAGTGTTACGGTGTATTTACGGTCACAGTCGCCAGAACCAAAGTCAATGACACGTTGTTTTTCTGCTTTTGCAGGAGTCACATAGATAGTTCCACTCACAGGCATGCGTCCATTTGCACAGTTAGTCTTAAATACCAGTCCTTTACTGATGTAGCTAGAAAACCCTATGCCTTCACGTGTAGTTCCAGATGTACTTCCGGTTATAGTTACTGTACCAGCGTTTATATCCAGGGTACGGGTACGATCAGTATTCCATGTAAACGATTTTCCGTCTTTTGTAAACGTCAATTCAGCTGCGATGACCGCACTAGTAGCACTAGAGAATTTGATAGTCTTAGAACCTGTTACAGTTACACCATTGACGCTATAGCCATTGAAGCTAATGGTACGAGAGGCATTGGTAGCACGGTTGAGGTTTACATAATCAATGATAATCTTTCCTTTGCGGACTTTATTATCATCACAAGTTTTGCCTGTGCCGAAATCTATCGTTGCCCGACCAGATTGAACAATAACTGCGTCTGTCCGGCCAGCTTCCATAACATTAATAGAATGTTGCACAGTAACTCCACACAATCCATTGCCCTCTACTCGACCACTGTTTGACTGAAGTAAAGCATCTTCTGTCATGGTTGCAATATCTTCTGATTCGGCAGAACCATCATTGTCATCCTGTATCACAACCTCTTCTTCTGGTTGAACTTCTGAATCTTTTTTACAACTTGTAAAAGTTACACTGCACATGGCAGCAATCAAGGCTACACTCAAGAATGTTTTTTTCATAATTTTAGAATAGAGAAAGAGAGTTAGATAAGAAATATAGGATTATACATTTGAAAAGTAGTTCACTACCTTTTTACCCGGACAGGGATGGGAATAGGTTTCTTTTTGGGCAATGAAAATAGATCTTTAAGAAAGGTTAGCATGTTGTTTATCATTTGTTTCATAGCGAAGATTGAATGTTTGTAAGGGTATATACGTCTGCTTTCTGAAAAGTGAGGGACATCTGCAAGCCTTTCCGAAAACCCTATGTAAGATCGAAAGGATTGTTTGCCTCTATGTTAATAGCCTATACACACTTTTACTCCTTGTGTATAAGTAGCACCCCGTCCTATTTATCTGAAATATCTGCAAATACCCATGCTGTTACAGGACTACAGCTTTTGAAAAGATAAAACCTGACAAGGTAGGTTTTTATAAAAAAAATGTTGTAGATTTGTAATCTCTACTACTCCCATAGGAGTTAAGCAAATTCAATATCTCTCTGTCAATCAAGAAATTTTTGCAGGAGTATATCTATTCTATCCGAAACTTTTATTTCATTGCTATATGAAAGCTCAACATATTCTTCAAACCATCGGAAATACTCCGCATGTACGCATCAATCGTCTGTATGCCCACCGGAAGGTAGAAGTATGGATGAAGTTGGAACGTGCCAATCCAGGTGGCAGCATCAAAGACCGTATTGCGTTGTCTATGATAGAGGATGCCGAACAACGTGGACTCCTTACGTCTGATAGTGTCATTATTGAACCAACCTCTGGCAATACAGGTGTGGGACTGGCTATGGTAGCGGCGGTTAAGGGCTATAAGCTCATATTGGTCATGCCCGAATCTATGTCTGTTGAGCGGCGGCGGTTAATGTCGGCGTATGGAGCTACCTTTGAGCTAACACCCCGTGAAAAAGGCATGAAAGGAGCCATTGAAAAAGCCCATGAAATGGTAGCCAATAATCCAAAAGCCTGGATGCCTAGCCAGTTTGACAATGTGGCCAATATTGAAATTCACCGCAAAACTACTGCCCAGGAAATCATTCAGGACTTTCCAGAAGGGCTGGACTACCTCATTACAGGCGTAGGCACAGGCGGACATATCACAGGCTGCGGAGAAATTCTAACTGAAAAATTTCCCCATCTACAAACCTATGCTGTAGAACCTACTCTTTCACCCGTACTGAGTGGTGGCACACCTGGCCCACACCCAATTCAGGGAATTGGAGCTGGTTTTATCCCAGGAAATCTGCATACCAAAGTTCTGTCAGGCGTTGTCCAAGTTTCGAAAGAAGAGGCTTTTGATTATGCCCAGCGGGTAGCTAGAGAGGAAGGGATTTTTGTCGGAATTTCGTCTGGAGCTTCGCTGGCTGCCGTAGCCAAAAAACTACCAGACATGCCTGATGGCTCACGTGTACTCACCTTCTGCTACGACACAGGCGAACGATACCTGTCTATTGAAGGATTATTTGTGTAAAAAATTCCCATTTAACGTTAGTATATATTCAACGTTAAATGGGAACAATTTATCAACAGACCAATGCTCGAACATTCATAATTACAAAATCTACTTCTTCTTGAGTCATCGGCACATACAAGGGCAGAATTATGCTATTACGACATAATTCCTCAGAAATAGGCAATTTTTCCTCTGAGTACCCTCTGTAGGCAGTCTCTTGATGTGTATTCATCACGCCTGACCTTGTAGATATTCCCACATCCAATAATTTCTGCATGAGTTCGTCACGGGCAATAGGTCTATTTTCTTTAAGGTAAATAGCGTATGATTGGTAGTTGGAAAAATAACCATCTTTCTCTATTGGCAAACGCATACATGCTACATCTTGAAATGCGTGGTGATATTGTACAGCTATTTTTCGTCGTTCAGCAATTAACCAATCCAATCGTTCCAGTTGCTTAATCCCAACTGCCGCTTGAATATCTGTCATTCGGTAATTGTATCCTAGCTCTAAGTGATCTGTTATCAGAATTTTGGTAGATTCATGCCTTACTCTGTCATTTATTTCCATTCCATGCTGACGCAGTAGCTTCAAGCGGCAGTAAAAATCTTCCCGACAAGTCGTTATCATTCCACCATCACCTGTCGTGATAACCTTTCTGGGGTGAAAAGAAAAACAAGTTAAATCACTATTGGAGCCAATTTTTCTTCCTTTGTATGAGGAACCGATGGCACAAGCAGCATCCTCTATTAAAAGTATATTTTTCTCTTTACAAAGTTCCACAAACGCATCTATGTCAGCAGGCATACCAATTTGATGTACAAGCAGAATAGCCTTTGTGGCAGGAGTTATTTTATTCCTAACATCTGTTATATCTAAATTATATACGTCATCTACTTCTGCAAAAACTGCTTTTGCACCTACATATCGAATACTATTGGCGGTAGCTATGTACGACATAGAAGGACATATAACTTCATCTCCTTCTTTTATTCCGGCAACAATCATAGACAAATGTAGACCTGTGGTACAGTTTGATACAGCTACAGCATAGCTTGCACCTGTATAGGCTGCAAATGCCTCTTCAAATTCAGTCACTTTAGGACCTTGTGTAACCCAACCTGACAATATAGTCTCGTAGGCATTTTTAGCTTCTTCAATGTCTAAGTAAGGTTTTGCGACAGGTATCTTCATCGTATTCAATCAGTTTTTCCAGTTTTCAATGTTTATTTCCGAAATCAAATGCTTTTTTTGCATCAATGCTACATAATAATCCACTGTTTCTTTTAATCCTTCTTCAAAACTATACTCAGCTTGAAAGCCTGTAAGGGAATAAAATTTACTAGCATCAACCCATAAACGAGGCACATCAGCAGGCCGATCCGGAAGATAATCTACTCCCAGGGTTTCTTTTCCCATGGCTTTTAGAATATTCTCAATCAAGTATTTCATAGAATATTCTACCCCTGTACCTATATTAACTGTTTCTGCTGGAATAGTTGTATTTAAGAAATAGTCGTTTTTCAGAATACTACACAAAGCCTTTGCGGTATCTTTCACGTAGAAAAAGTCTCTAGTAACACTTCCATCTCCAAAGATAACCGGTTTTTGATTATACAACGCCCGTACAATGCTTCGTGGAATAACTTCACCAGCATCTCCTTCATAATGAGCCCGAGGACCATAGTTATTAAAAATGCGAAAGACTGTCCCTTTCAAACCATAGCACTCCTGATAGGCCCTTGTATAGTGTTCTCCCACAAGTTTACTAGCTCCATATACAGTCAGAGGAGCCGTTGGGGCATGTTCTGTGATAGGAAACTGCTGGGTTTTTCCATATATTTCAGAAGTAGAGATATAAAAGAAATGCCTTACAGCTGCTTGTTTGGATGCCTCTAATATGTTGAGCGTTCCTTCAGCATTGACTTGATGATTTTCGAAAGGACTGTGAATAGAATGTCTGACACCTAAACACGCCAAATGAAACACATAATCAATGTCTGTCATCGCACGTTGACAGCTCTGTTTATCAAGGATATCCCCCTGAATAAATTCAAAGGCAGAACTCTTGCTTGCATTTTCTATATTTTCTAATGTTCCATTAACCAAGTTATCTAGTACTCGTACCTGATAACCCTCCTCTAGCAATCTATCTGTGAGGTGTGAGCCTATAAAACCAGCTCCTCCTGTAACTAAAATCTTCATATATCTTGGGATGTGTTTATTTCTAGGATCTGATCTATAATAAAAACAGGTCTTTTTCTACTCGCATCTAAGGTACGCCAAAGGTATTCAGCAATGATACCCAAAGAGATGTTTGTAAGTCCAAAGCCTGTCATGAGTATTGAAGCCAAAGCTGTCCAACCTTCTTTTAAATCATCAAACACTATCTTTCTCACAAGCAAGTACATAGCAAAAACGATCCCACTAACAAATAAAGCAATGCCCACTATACTTACCAATCGTATGGGAAAAAAGGAAAATGCAACAAATGAATCTATTAGTAATTTTACTTTCTTCCCTATCGTCCATTTTGATTTTCCCGCTTTTCTGCTTTGTTTTTGATACCGAATAGTTGTCTGAGTGAAACCTAACGTCAGGATTTGCAAAAATATAGAAGAATTAGATTCTATGTTTTGATTCAATTGATCTCTTATTTTTCCACTAAACATAACCACATCAAACCCACTTTCAGGAAAATTTCGAACGGCAAATTTTTGCATAAGAGAAGCATAAAATCCTGAAAACCAATTCTGTACTTCATCTCGAACAGCCCAAACAATTTCGTTACCTCTTTGGGCCTCTTTATACAGATGATTAATCAACTCCAAAGGGTCTTGTAAATCTGCATACATAAATGTGATGTATTTTCCTTTGGCATATTTTATTCCTGCCCGTAAAGCTGCATGGGAGCCATAATTTTGAGAAAGTTTGATTATCTTAGCCTGATAAGCTACCGGAGAACTATTCCTCAAAAGTTCAAAAGAATTATCTGTCGATCCATCATCAATAAAAATTACTTCAATGTCCAATGCATGATTGTCTGCACTAAAGGTATTGAGTGACTGAACTAAAAATGGAATATTTTCAGCTTCATTAAGAAAAGGTATAAGTATAGAGATACTGGATTTCATTCTATTTCTTTTGCTGGATTACCAACAACTTTCTTTTTCGATCCAAAGCTTTTCACAACATTTGTACCCAAGCCAACTAGGGTTTGATCACCAATTTCCACATTATTAATAATAGTGGAACCACTTCCAATATAACAACTATTTCCTATTTTAGTAAAACCTGCAATTACCACACTAGAACCAATAGATGTATAATCACCTATGGATGTATCATGATGAATCACTGTATTGGGCAAAATCATCACGCTGTTTCCAATACTAGCATTGTGTGTAACCACAACACCTGCCATGATCAGACAATTCGTGCCAAGTGTTGCATACTTGGATATATGTGCATTTGGATGTATAACTGTTGCAAATCTATCCAAAGGCAATTGAAGTCCTTCAATAATTTCGGCTCTTTTCTTAAAGTTAGTTGCGTTACCTATACAAGCCAGTACTTTAGCATCTGTATGCCTACTAAAACCACTTCGGTCAAAAATAGGTAGATGCAGATACATGCCACCTATTTTTTTAGGATCATCATCCACAAATCCAATTACTTCGTAGCTGTCATCCAAACAGTCCAGTGCTTCTAAGCTATTTCCTCCCAAAGGGAATAGTAAAAGTTTTGTTTTCATCAATAAAGATTTACTTTATCTATAATATATTCTACCTCTTCATTCGTAAGTTCTGCATACATGGGTAAAGACAAACAATGTTCGGACAAATATTCAGAATGGGGCAAATCGCCTTTTTTATATCCTAAGTGCTGATATGCTTTTTGCAAATGACACGGAATGGGATAGTGCTGTCCAGGAAATATTTGATGTCCCTGCAAATATTTCATTAGTTCATCTCTACGTTCGGTTGTAACGACAAATAGATGATACACTGAATCGGCAAAGTCAGGTTGATATTGCATCTTAATTTTAGCATTCACGATTCCGGTCTGATACATCTGGGCAATTTCTCTTCTTCGATTATTCCATGTATCTAAATAGGGCAATTTTATACTCAACACAGCCCCTTCGATCCCTCCCATCCTCATATTATACCCTATCTCATCGTGCTGATAACGAACTAGTGAGCCATGGTTTCTCAAGCATTCCAAGTGCTTAGCATACAATTCATCATTGGTTGTAATACCGCCACCTTCTCCGTAGGTACCTAAATTTTTTCCAGGATAAAAGCTAAAACAAGCCATTTGTCCAAACGTTCCTACTCTCTTCTGTTTATAATAAGCTCCATGTGCCTGAGCTGCATCTTCAATTAGAAATAAATTATGTTTCTGACAAATCTCCTGAACTGCATCTATATCAAAGGGTTGGCCATATAAATGCACACCAACAACTGCCTTGGTTTTTCTTGTGATTTTTTGGGCAATTTGTACAGGGTCTATTTCCCATGTATCAGCCTTACAATCGACAAAAACAGGCGTAGCATTTGTATACGAAACACCCCAAGCAGTGGCCACAAATGTATTAGCAGGTACAATTACTTCATCACCTTCTCCTATACCTAAAGCTAGCATTGCTAAGTGTAAAGCAGAAGTGCCATTATTTACAGCAACCGCATAGTTTGTATTACAATACGCTGCAAATTGTTTTTCAAACTCCTCAACATATTTGCCTCCAGAAAAAGCACTATCTTCAAGTACTTTTTCCATTTTCAGCAAAACTTCATCTTTAATCTGAAGGTACTGTTTTTTTAAGTCAAGAAAAGGTATATTCATTGTATTTGTTTCTTAAAGATTGATATTTGGTTGTGATTCAAAATGTATGATGGTCATTTTGGTTGTAAATAATCTGATTCATCAGGCGAATAAGGTTCTCTTTTTTCTTGAAAAAAGAGGTGGTTTTTCTCACACAAGGTCTATTTCTAGCTCGTAAACAGGCATTTACGCCTTAGCCCATGTGTAGGCATTCAATGTGCTTGGTAAACTCTTTCCCAATCGTATGCTTGTCTTCTGGTAAAACAGCGGCAAAAGCCTTCTAATCAATGGCTACCGCATGGGCTTCTGTGTAAGATTGCCCAATCTCTAAGTCTTTGAGTTGTTGATAGAGTTTTTGAGCTGTTTTAATGTCTCTTTTACCCCATTGAATGGATAGAATTTCATTACTGTCAGGACTGTAGGCATAGATAAGCCAGAGCTTGTTTTTCTTGCTGCCCACATAAGTCCAAAACTCGTCAAATGGCTACCGTATGGGCTTTGCACATTTTTGTACCAACTCAACCTAGGTTTCCACTCCAAGTAGCCCATGTCCAAAGGTATCAGATACAAAGGCAAAACTCTTCAGACAACTCAATGCACACCCAAGCGATACTCCTAGAATACAGGCTGAACCACAAACGCCCATTTTTCACAATAACACATTGACAATAAATTGATTAACAATATAATCTGCGCCTTTATTGACGTAGTTGTATTGAAATTGTTTTCTACACTGCCCACACCGAAAATTCTGTTGACTAGCTTTCTTTTTCTCATTTTTAACTACTTTGGTTGTCTGATAATTTTTGTAGAGAATACATATTTTCAAAGAATTGCAACATTTATTTATTTGATAATGAGCGGATTAAGCAATTTAAATGTGCCAAAAGTCTCATTTACCACAAAAATTGTCAGACAACCACTACTTTTGTATTTTGACAATAAGGGCTGTTTACTTTCACTTGTATTTCGCACATACAACAAAAGTAGCTGCCTTTTTGCTAGCAGACAAATACCTCTTTTTTTTCCATCATACATTTTGAATCAAAGCCAAGAAACTATCTTGTGCAGAAAAGAATCTAGTTTGAGTATTCTTCAGAAGAGAGGAATAAAATTGGCTCTTCCGACTTTTTAGCACAAAAATAGGATCTCAATTCTTAAATTATTATAAACACCTGTTAATCAAGAATTTAAAAACACATTATTCAACTTAAATACTCCTTTGTGCTAAAAAGTGGGAAGAGCCATAAAATTTTCTCATGACAGCTCACGCATCAATAATCAATCATTCGTATAACTTTAGAAGGATTTCCAGCTACAATTGAATTTGCAGGAACATCTTTCGTAACTACAGCTCCGGCACCAACTATTGCATTTTTTCCTATTTTGATTCCCCCTAATATAGTAGCACCTGTTCCAATAGATGCATTGTCTTCTATAAATGTTTTTACCATTTCCCAATCTGCGTCCGTTTGTAAAGAACCGTCTAAATTAGCCGATCTAGGATACATATCATTAATAAAACTAACATTATGTCCCACAAAAACACCATTACCTATTTCGACACCCTCACATATAAAAGTATGAGAGGATATTTTACAGTTTTCACCAATCACAACTCCTTTCTGTATTTCTACAAAAGACCCTATTTTTGTATTAGCCCCAATACTACATCCATATAGGTTGACAAACTTAAAAATTTTCACATTCTCTCCAACATGCACATTGCTAATGGATTGACGGTCATTTTCAATAGTTAACTCTAGCATTTCTAAATTTATTTAGTTTTTGATAAATGAGTTCTAATATAGGATACATACCAATAAATAATATTGGCATAAAAGGAAGCATATATCTCTGTTCCACTGCTTGAAAAATACACACAAAAAAAAGTATAACAACAACTGGAACACCAACCAACAAAACCAATAATCTAATGTTTGTTTTTAACAGAAAAATATTAAAAAATATCAGCAAATACAGTGATACATGCAAACATACCAGAGAATAACGAATAGAATTTAGCAGAATATTACTTCTAAATCTATCTTGAAAGTAGTAGATATTGGCAGTATTTGAATGTAACACTATCTCTTTTAGATACTTTAACGGAGTGATAACATAATAATTTAAAGGATAGGTTTTCTTATATATCTCTGTAAAAGAACCGAATTTCTTTGCTATAGCTAACTGGGTAGAAGAATATTCATTTGGCATAGGACTATTTTTCTGAAAATAAATTCTTTGTGAGTATATAACTCTTTGATAGTCCTTAAGAGTGTTCCAAATTTCTTTTTTATCATATAAATTCATTACTTTATCAGGTATGCTATGTACTATATTCTCAATATATACATCACTTGTATCTCCATTTATTGCAGACACAAATAAAGGTAACTGATAACTATTAAAAACTCCACCATCTATCTCCCAACACTTTACAAAATTCCATAAAGCCGCAAATTCTGGTTTCATTCTATCTAAACTTTGAGGATGATATGCTTTTTCTAAGAAAACTATTTCTTGAGATATATAATAATTTCTAAAAGCCCAAGATCCTATCATTAAAAAAGGAATTATAGCTACAATCAAAGATTTATATACATACTGAATATAATTGCTTGTTTTTCCATAATCAAACCACAAAAAAACAATCAAGGCCAAACCAAATATTCCCATATAAGGTCTTGTCAGGATAGCATAAGACATAAAAAAAGCGGATAACATATAAAAATATATCTTCTTTGAAGAATCGCATTTATATGCTTTTAACAAGAAAAAAAGATAATAAACAGTTAGATATGGCGAAACAGACTCTGTTAAAGTATAACATGTATAACTATAGAAGTAAGGAACTATCACATAAAATAAGCTTAAAATGGTTTGTATAGCGGACCGTACTTCTAAATATTTCAATATCTTATAAAAACAATACACAGATAAAAAATATAGAAAGAAATGAAAGGCTATTACTAGTTTTAAACCTAAACTTGCACCAAAAACAGCAACAAATAAAAAATAAATTAAAGAATAGCCAGGTACACGACGAAAATAACTTCCATTCCCCACTGGATTCAAATTTTCCCCTTGATTTGTAGCCATAGTAATTCGCCAACCTCTTCCAGCCAGAGCATTATCTGCAAATGATAGATAATACTCATTATCTACTGAATCAAATGAAGTATTCTTATAAAGGCGATATATACCATCAGGATATTGGCAACGTAAATAATAGTCATATGAATTTGATAACAAGGACATAATTAAAGCAATGCTAAGCAGTAGTATTAAATTATATCTCTCAAAAAACATACGTTTCATATCTAAATAATGGTAGTTAAAAAATCATCAATTTTTTTATTGATACGCAGTAAAGAGGCAAAAAAAATTGACTGTATTTCAAAATGTATGATATTTTTCTACGTGACTATCAGCCACTTACTCTAGTTGCTATCTTTGATGACAAAATAGTTATCAAAGATGGTAAAACAGAATGGCTTCTTATCCAGTGTCTACCTGAAAAGTTCACTCCTGCGTATGGAGGCTTGTTTTTCCATCATACATTTTGAAACACAGCCGACTATCAGGACAAATAACTCTTGATTAAAGCTCCACTTCTCTACTATTATTTTTTATAGAAATTTGAGAAGCTTCCAGAATTTTGACGACGGTTGCACCAATTTGAGCACACGAAAGTGGCTTTTTCTTTTCAAGAATACTATTTATAAAATCAGCAGCCATTGTAAAAAGTGCTTCTGTACTCTCTAACTTAGGCACATAAATATCTCCAATCCTGTAGTCTATTAACATTTTAGTTTTATCCTCCTCTGATCTCAATTCATAGCCCGTATCATATACTTTTATTTTCTCTGTAGCTTCTAAATCATTCCAAACAATCATTTTCTTATCACCACCAATTAGCATTTGTCGTACTTTTACGGGAGAACTCCATGAGCAATTAAAATGTGTTATCTTATTAGAAGCATATTTCAGTGTTAGATAGGCAATATTTTCAATCGCATTTGTTGTATGTGAAATCCCTGTGGCCTGTACACTAATAGGTTCTTCATTCAATAGATAATTACAAATAGAAATATCATGCGCCGCTAAATCCCAAAGTACATTTACATCTGATTGGAATAATCCTAAATTAATCCGCGTAGAATCTATGTAATTAATATTTCCTAATTCTTTTTTATCCATTAGATCTTTTATTTTTTGTACTGCACCCGTATACAAAAAAGTATGATCTACCATTAAGAGCAATGAGCGTTCGTTGGCTATTTCCATAAGCTCTTTTGCTTGTAGATATGAAGCAGTCATAGGTTTCTCAACCAAGACATGTTTATCTTTTAGTAAAGCCTGCTTTACTAGTTCATAGTGTGTAAAAACTGGTGTAGCTATAACTACAGCCTCTATTGAGGCATCCGCAAGAAATGTAGTTAAAGATGTTGTAGTATGTATATCAGGATAGTATTGACTTGCCAACTGAAGCTTTTTTGCATCAAAGTCCAATATGGTTTTAACTTTGATTTTTTTTTGAGCATAAAAATTTCTCACCAGATTTTTACCCCAATACCCATATCCAATTATACCAATATTCATTTTTTGTTTGAGCCAATACTTAGTTTATGATAAATAACAGTACATCTGTAATCCTGTATTGAATTAAGACAATCGGGTTTTATTCCCTTTCGGGTGATATTTTCGTAAATAAAAAATTTACAATTGCTTACTATTCAAACAGTTGTAAAATGATAGAAATAACAATTGATTGATAGTCAATAATTTATAAAATTAAACTTTATCACCCGAAAAGAAATAAGGTTAAATTCTATGTATCACTGATCAAGAATGAGCCCAGCCCAATATCTCTAAAAGAATTAAACCTCGATTCATACAGAATTCTGTATGTACCCCTACAAACCGTTCAATCTCTATACTTCTAAAATATATACATTCAAGTCTTCTATTGAAGATATCTATCTTACCCGATGAGATTTCTTCATCCAAGTAGATTTCAAAAGTATGGATTCCACACTACAAAAAAAAGAATTATTACAATTTCACTCATCTATCTAATACAATCCATTGCATAAAATCTAAATACCAATAAATTAACAAAAAAAGATTATTTCCATATTAAAAACAGGAAACAAATCATATTTACATGCGTGACTATCAGCATCTTTTGTCCTTTATCAATAAAACTACCTTCTAAATTAGCTAAAATAAAAAATGCTAAAGCCATAATTGAACTTGCACAAGGTAGTCACTATTTAAATCCTTATTTTATACACATTTGACATTCTAGGGCAAACGCATGATGACATTTTCTTTGGTGTATAACCAAGATCAGGCTTTCTTTGTGGGAATTATCAGACAGTTATAAAAAGTCTGCCTACAAAAATTTTGACGGAACACTAAAAAATTAGTAGAAATTTCACTCATGCGTTTGCCCTATTTGATATTCCCTTTACTTTCCAGCCTCTTCAATGTATTTCATGATGGCATCAATGTCTTCATTGGACAGGTCGGGAAAAGACTGCATGGCAAGTTTGCCATACTCATTAAAGATTTTGTTGCCATAGGTATCACCAGCCGCAATGACTGCCTGCGAGTTATGTACCCATTTATAGATCCAGCCATTACCCGGAATCCGTTGGGCTACTCCTTTCAGACCTGGCCCTACCACTTTTTCGGCAGTAGCAGCATGGCATTGGGCACAATTGTTTTGAAACAGCCCTTGTCCTTTCAGAGCTATTGGATCTGTAATGGCAGCTACAACAGGTGTTTCAGGTGGTGTTTCAGGAGTTACTGCTGTTTGTGTAGGCATGTTTACCAAAAAAACAGCTCCAACAATAAATAATAACAGTAAGCTAATAAATAAGGCACCAAGGGCCATTTGTAGTTGTTTCAATTTTTGTTCCATGTGTATTCAATATAAGTTATGTGTTGCCTTACAATAGGTGAACATTGGGTTTGGAGTAGGGATGAACCCAACCACCTATTTTCTTATTATATCCTATAAAAATCTAATTATCAGTCATTTTCAAACGACTGCTATTGTATTGTATCGGTCTGCAAGGAATCAGGCGTATCCAGCCGTTTTTCGATGCGTTCCTGCAGTTGTCCTTTCTTACCGGGCAGGGTAGTAACCGAAAATATATGAATCGAGAACCCAATCATGATCAAAATGAACAGTGCACTAACGATCAGAAATATTTTTTTCTGCTTATTCATACCTTTTATTTTCCTAATTCCTGTGAACGACGGAAGGCATGATCCATGGCTTCCTTGATGTCGTTTTCGACCGTATTTTCCATAAAAACCTTCAAAGCAGCCTCCGTAGTTCCGCCTTTGGAAGCTACCCGCCGAATCCAGTCTTCGCAGGAAAGATTATTCTGATTCTGCAAATGCACGGAACCCATAAATGTCTGGTTGACAAGCATTTCTGCCTGAGCTGCCGTAAATCCCAAAGCCACTCCGGCCTTAATCATGGCGTTCATGAAGAAATACACATAGGCAGGTCCACTACCTGATACCGCAGTGGCCGAGTCAATCAGCTTTTCATCGTCTACATACATAGACTTGCCCGTGGTGTTGAGCAGGTTTTGAATAATAAACAGTTCTTTTCTGTCCAGTTCGGAGCTACAACTAAACACAGTCATGCCCATACCAATCTGCGAAGGCAGGTTAGGCATAGCCCGCACCATTTTCGGAATCCCTAGGCTCTGATGCAGCGTTTGAAGGCTCACCCCTGCCATAACTGACAGAACAATTTGCTCGGCATGCAGAAAAGGCTGGATAGCTGGAGCTACCGTACCGAAGTCCTGTGGCTTCACAGATACAATAATAATATCTGCCCGACGGATAAAATCTCCTGCGGCACGAAACACATGGGAGTCCGGAATTTCTGGCAAACGGGTACGTCCGGCATCACTGCGAATCAGCAGTTGCATTTCGTCAGGCGTAGCAAAGTGGGATATGAGTAGGCTTTTGGCATAGGTAGTGCCCATATTCCCAGCTCCAATAATAAGTATGTTCATGTGTAAGGTGGCGAAAAAAAGACCTTTTACCGATTCAACAAAAATGATTTAAATGTATCATACACACCAGACAAGCGGATGGAATGCTTTTCTTTGGTTAGTAATACTTGCAGCGAAGGTGGAATCACTGGATTTTGTCCGGTTACTTCGGTGACAGCTTCTGAAAACTTGACCGGATGAGCCGTTTCAAGAATAATTCCCGGAATCTCTTCTACTTCTTTCTGATATTTTCGCAGAGCCAGGTAACCTACCGCTCCGTGTGGATCCATCAGGTACTGATACGTCTGGTATATCTCATCAATGGCTTTTTTGGTCGCTTCATCCGAAAAGTCCCATCCAACAATTTGTTCCTTCATTCCTTCCCACGAATCTCCAAATAGGGCACGCATCCGAGCAAAGTTACTGGGATCACCCACATCCATGGCACTGGAAAGGGTTTGCACAGAAGATTTAGCCTGATACAGAGACGTTTGCAGATACACAGGTACGGTATCATTGGCATTGCTGGCTGCAATAAACCGATGTACAGGCAAGCCCATACGAGCTGCCAGTAGTCCGGCGGTCAGGTTGCCGTAGTTGCCGCTTGGAATGGAAAAGACAAACGGTTGTGGGTATTTTTTGGTAAACTGGGCGTAGGCATAGAAATAATAAAAACTTTGGGGCAGCAAGCGGGCAAAGTTAATGGAATTGGCGGAGGTCAGGTACAGAATTTCTCGAAGACTAGTATCAGAAAAGGCCGTTTTGACCAGCCGCTGGCAGTCGTCAAAGGTACCATCTATTTCCAGTACGGTTATGTTTTCGCCCAAGGTACAAAACTGGGCTTCTTGCACGGCACTTACCTTACCAGAAGGATACAAAATAACGACCTCAATGCCTGGAACCTGATAAAATCCCTGGGCTACAGCACTGCCAGTATCACCAGAGGTAGCCACCAGTACAGTTACTTTCTTTTTCTCGTTTTTCAGCAAATGGGCCATGACCCGAGACATAAACCGGGCTCCCACATCTTTAAATGCCAGTGTAGGGCCGTGGGTGAGTTCGAGTACATGTGTATGGGCATCAAGTTCTACCAGGGGAATTTCAAAGTTAAGAGCATCTTCACAAATTCGTTTCAGGTCTGTTTCACTGATTTCATCTCCAGTAAAATGCTTGGCTACCGCAAATCCGATTTCGGGCAAAGACATACCAGGTAGCTGCTGGAAAAACGCATCTGGCAATACTGGAATAGACTCTGGCATAAACAATCCTTTGTCGGCGGCTAATCCTTCAATAACAGCCTCAGAAAATGTAGCGGCAGGAACCTGCCCATTGGTACTGAAATAATTCATTGTATGAAAGTGGAATAAAAAGACACCTATTAATTTACCAACATTAAAACAACCACACAAAATATCCAGCCAATCACTTGAAAATCAGACTATTGCTTAAGAAAAAAACATACCTAACCCTCAGATGGTGTCTGAACAGCGTCAAAATTACTATTTTATCCTACGAGACAAAAGAGAAAAGAGAAAAGAAGCTCAGAAAACAGACATGGCAACTCCATAGTGTTGCACAGGCAGTTCCTGGCTATATTCATGACTTGGTTCCTGGTTTGGGCGTTGTTTTGTTTTTAGCTTTGATGCGTTTTTTCAAGTATCGCTTAAAGGATCTACGCATTTCATACAAAGCCCGGCATTTGATGGCTTCGCCAAAAAAGACCAGTCCACCGTTAAACACGATGAGACTAATAATTCCGAGAAGCACCCAACGAAAGGTAGAAACTCCGCTGTGCATCTGATAGGTAGCTTCGCTAAACAAACATAGCCCAAAGCCTGTCAGTAGAAGCCCTAGTGGGGCAAATACCTGCCACCGTTTATACAACGTCCATTTTTGCGCATGAGGTGGCGGTGTTTTTTTTTGTGGTAAATACATATATACTGGTAAAAAAAAATATCGGTTCTTCAACCGATCGTTATTATTTCTCTCTAAGAAAGCAAAAATACTATTTTCCTTCAATCACACAACTCCCAAAAGAAGAAAACCAGAAAAACGCATATCCCTCCTTTAAAAATACATTTCCAGAACCAGGCAGTGGATCCTGTTAAAAGAGGAATAAATGAACCAGTGCGTAAATAATCCTTGGATGCTTTCGCAAATCTTCTCCATAAGTCTATTACTGGATCATTTTTGTTTGTACCAAACCGTTTTAAAACAGTTTCTGAATAGCGGATTTTTATAAACCTACCTACCTACCTATACAACCAGTCATACCCCTTTAAAACCGTTAGTACATTCTCCTATATATTTAGTATCAAACTAACCGATATTTTGTTTATCCCATATATACTACTATCCACCAGCCAGAAGTATTAGATGAACGATGCATGCTTTGAGTAGATATACCGCCCGACTAGCCTATTATTTTTCCGTTCTTACGAAAGAAATGGGTAAAAGTCTTTTTTTTGCACATATTAGAACTTTTCAGTATACAATGAATCGAACAAAAATATACTGGCTCTGCCAGATTATCGGATGGGTAGGCTATACTTTCTCAGATTTTGGGCTGTATGTGTTGCGGTATGGCTATACACATGAGCTGATTATCAACGCACTGGTTACCATCTTATTAGGCATTGGCATTACCCACACCTACCGACTGATTATCAAACGGCTACACTGGTTGGAATTACCCCTGGAAAAAATCATTCCCCGTACCTTACTGGCAGTGGTTGTTATGGCATCGGTCATGTTTGTGTTAAGTTTTCCGCTAGACTATCTGACAATACCACTATTCCGGCAGAAAATTAACGAAACTGGAGTTATTCCTCTTTCCAAACTGGCTTGGGGCTACCTAAACTGGAGTAAGAACCTGCTGCTTTGGTCAGTGATTTACCATGTGTACCAGTATTTTGCCTTGAGCAAACGAAACGAAATTGAACGCATGCAACTCAAGTCATCACTCAAAGATTTTGAAGCAAAAATCCTTCGGGCACAGCTCAATCCGCATTTTATGTTCAATTCCCTGAACAGTATCCGAGCCTTGATTCTGGAAGACCCCAGCAAAGCCCAAGCCTCGCTCACACAACTGTCCAACCTGCTACGCAACTCTTTGCTTAGTGACCGTAAAAAGACAGTTAGTTTGTTAGAAGAACTCAAAACAGTGCAGGATTATCTGTCACTGGAAAAAATTCGCTACGAAGAACGGCTTGAAATCCAGACCCATATCAATCCAGATACCTTGGGTATACAAGTTCCACCCATGATGGTACAAACACTGGTCGAAAATGCTGTCAAACATGGCATTTCGAAACCTTTGAAAGGCGGATTTATTTCCATTGATGCCCACCTAGAACGCAACTTTCTCAATCTAATTATTCGTAATACGGGTATCCTGGAAAAAGAAATACGTACGGAAGGTGTCGGGTTGCTCAACACAACCCAACGGCTGTCTCTGATTTACGGACAAGATGCTTCTTTTCAGATTCATCAGGAAACCGCCGAAGTAGTACGAGCCCAGCTCAGATTGCCTATATAATTTTTTTTAATCGACAATTACCTGACAATCAAATATTTAAAAAAATATTGTTATTTTTTTTCATCTTACCACTTGCAGTGTAAGTTTTTTACCTTACATTTGCACCACGATTACGGAAAACGGTGCGGTAGTTCAGCTGGTTAGAATACCTGCCTGTCACGCAGGGGGTCGCGGGTTCGAGTCCCGTCCGCACCGCAAAAACACTGATTTTCAATCTATTGAAATTGATTATCTATCTGAATTTAACAAAAAAAGCTTTTCATTCTTTGAAAAGCTTTTTTTGTTTTAAAAATCTTCTCATATCTGCAAAAAAAGGGATTATACCTACCTATGAGGCCATCTCATTTGAGAAAAGATTCCAACAAAGAGGCAGAACCAAACCTATTCGGTTGTATTTCAAAACAGGGCATGTTCATAAAAAATTGATTAGTTCAAAGCATTGGACAAATTTAAAAACAGTCCGTCATTGCGAGCCTGCGAAGCAATGACGGTCAATAAATACCTCATTTTTTTTTATGAACAAGCCCTGTTGTCACAAATGCCTGGCTAGGAATTACTGGACAGGACGCTTATGAGATAACGATACACATCGGCAAAAACGCCATGAAAAACTGCAATGATTGATTGCATTCCAAGTACTGAAACGACCGAATGGGTAATGATAGATACTGAAAACAGAACTATTGAAATCTGCTTGCCCTAAAAGATATGGGCAACTTCTAGGATGTTGTCTGAATTTGCCAGTATTTTGTTGAATAAACCACTCAACCATGTTTACAGAAGCATCTCTACGAAAAATGGCTACCTCCCAGAGCTTTCAGCGTGGCCACTCCTACTTTCAAAGCGGTTCTGTCCGCAAGCTAAAACAAGTCAATACCCGTGAATTTACGGCCCGGGTACATGGCTCAGAAGTATACAATGTGACACTGACCCTAGACCAGCAGGGCAATCTGGAAGATTGTGCATGTGACTGTATGTATAACTTTGAAGGCATCTGCAAACATTGTGTGGCTACTGGGCTAGCCGTACTAGACAAGCTTGGCAATAACCTCAAGTCATTTTCTACAGAAGAAGATGTTATTGTTTCAGAAATCATAGGCATCTCATTTTCAGAGGCATTTGCACAAACTAGCACCGAAACCAAACTCACATTTTTGCAGCAAGTTCTTACCAGAAATCCAGACTTACAACAATCATTTATTCAGTTTTCAGGCATTTTACCACCTCAAAAATCTGCCATATCTACAGAAAAGAACGCCATCGAAACCCTGTCCACAGAGATCTACGAAATACTTTCTGATCTTAGTTTTGATACCGATACCCTGATTGGCTACACAGGCGAAGAAGGCTATTATGATGAAGGAGATCTTTTTGAAAGTGCCGCAGATGAGATGGTCACAGAAGTATTAGAATCGTATGCCCAAAAGGTTGGGACACTCATTCAGAAAGGAAAACTGCTGGAAGGCATGCACCAATGGCTAGGCGTATACGAAGGCATACGAGCCGCTGTAGAACCCGCAGAAGAGGAATATTCGCTATGGCCAGAGGATTATCCGAGTTTTTGTCTGGAGATTTGGCATAAATTGCTCACTCAACACCATGCCTATACGTATATCAACCAACACCCACAATCTGAAATGGTATGCCGCCAAGTCATAGACTTACTACTGGAACGATACCAGACGTTGCAGAATATGGAGGAAGAGGAAGAAATAGATCCAAATGAGGAGTGGCAATCAATTGGCTACAATCTCTCAGATTTTAAGGAATTGCTTTTGGGTCTGACCCAAGAAAAATCTACGGCCCAGTATCTGAAACAACAACTGGAAGAAAAACAGCTAGTCAACATTGGTACGGTAGAGGTACTGTTACAGCTCTGCCTAATGCTAGAAAACAGGACAGATTGGGTTAGCTTATCGGAAACCTTTGCTCCTTACAATGCCCAAATTGCAGAAGACCTGCTTCATTACTACCAAACCACCAACCAAAAAGAGCTGTTTATTGCTGCTGCTAGAAAAAACTTTGATGCACACCCCAGCGAGTTAGACACATACGTAATACAGTACCTGACCTACGAAGAATCTCAATTGTTGGTCTTGAGTGCCTTGAAACACTATTGTATGCGTACCCTAAGCCTACCTACCTATCAGACGCTTCGCTCACACCTAAATTCCACAGAACGACAAGGGTTTATTGCGCAACATCGTAACCACCTGTTATTCTATGTACAAATGTTGGAAATAGAGGAATCCTATGCAGCCATTGTCAGCCATATTCAGTCTAAAACCGAATGGCTGTATGAGCGGGAAATGCCCCAAGCCATTGCTATTGCAGCCAAATATGAGCCAGAGGAACTATTGAAAATGGTTACTCAACGCATTGAAAGATGTCTGGCACCGGGCAAACAAAACAGGTCTGTGTATGCACAACTAGCCAAATGGTTGGAAGCTTTGGCTAAAAATCAGACCTTGCAAGCTTCTGCCAAAGAAACCGCCAGACAACTAGTCACTACCTATAACCGACTCTCTGCCCTGAGAGATGAACTACACATGCATGGACTCATTCGTAAATAATGACCAACCCTATTCGTGTCAAAGATCTCTCATGGCTTAAATAATCTGCCCAAAAGTAGCTATCTTTGGCCTCAAGCAGAGGTAGTTTAACCTGTATTTAAGCCTAACAAACCTATTGCTCTTGCAACCATTGACCCATTGTATGATTCAGATTATTCCTGCCATTGATTTGATTGAAGGCAAATGTGTACGCCTGACACAAGGCGACTATTCGCAGAAAAAAGAATATAACTCAAACCCATTAGAAGTAGCACAACTATTTGAAGATGCCGGACTGACACGTCTGCATCTGGTAGACCTGGATGGAGCCAAACAAAAACGGGTCATTAACCACAAGGTGCTGGAACGACTAGCCACACATACTAAGCTACATATTGATTTTGGCGGCGGCATTCAGTCGGAAGAGGATATACGCATTGCGTTTGAAAGTGGGGCTCAGCAAATTACGGGCGGAAGCATTGCCATTCGTCAGCCGGAGCTTTTTGAAAGCTGGCTCAAACAATATGGCAGCGACAAAATTATTCTCGGAGCAGATGCCCGTAATGAAAAAATTGCCGTCAGCGGCTGGGAAGAGACCACTGAAGTGTGGATTTATGATTTTCTGGAAGAGCACGTTCGAAAAGGGGTTAAATATGTAATCAGCACCGATGTAGCCAAAGATGGATTGCTACAAGGTCCTTCGTTTGACTTGTATCAAAACATTTCTAACAAAACCCCTCAGCTTCAGGTTATTGCCAGTGGTGGCGTAGCTACCCTGGCCGATGTAGAACGACTAGCAGCCATGAATATTTTCGGCGTTATTATTGGAAAGGCTATTTACGAAGGCACTATTCCACTGGCTGACCTTTCCCGACTAAACTCCATGAATCCTGGTTAGAAACTGTTTTAAAAATGTGTGACTGAGCCAATAAGTAAATACAAATACATACTCCTTGGCTCAGTCAAAAGACTTGATCTGTACCTAACACACATCAGGCCCGTTTTAAAACCGTTTCTTTAGAAAGACTTCACCTACTGAATTTTTCATTTCAAAAATCTTACTTTTACTATGGCTTCTTTTGATATTGTCAGCAAAATGGATGGGCAAACCCTAGATGATGCCATCAACACAGCTAAAAAGGAAATCCTGAACCGGTACGACTTTCAGAGTTCTAAGTCTGAAATTGAATTGGATAAGAAAACCAATACCATTCATATCCTGACGGAAAACGACATGCGGATGAAGGCTATTCAGGATTCGATTATTACCCGCATGGTCAAGCACAAACTCGATCCCATGTCGCTGGATATGGGCGAAGCCGAATATGCTTCGGGAAATATGGTACGCAAAGATATTCAGGTGCGTCAGGGGGTAGACAAGGAAACAGCCAAGAAGATTGTCAAGATTATCAAAGATTCAGGCTTGAAAGTACAAGCGGCTATCATGGATGATCAGATTCGGGTTACAGCCAAAAAAATAGATGATCTACAGGCAGTAATAGCCAAACTCCGTACCAGTGACATCGGCCTACCACTTCAGTATGTCAATATGAAGTCTTAAAAATAGTCTATTAACGTGCGTTCTGGATTACAGGGGCGAAAGATCTTTCGCCCACATCTTTGCCCAGACAACCACCCAGACCCTCACGTTTGTCTGTGTACGTTTGTTCGTATGTGTTCAGGTTTTTATTTTTTGTTGTATTGAAACTGTTTATCAAATTGAACAGTATCAAATGCAGGCGAGGATGGCATCATAAACTCATAGCTTGTCAGCTTTTGTAGTGATACCTGCAAGGATGAAGTGACGGTCAATTCCATGACATGCCCCCCCAGTTTTTTATCATCGGAAATAAAATGAAAATGATAGGCAGCCGTATTGATATCTCCAATAAACTGCGGACAATAAAATCCGATCATTGTTCCTGCTACCTTAGTACCTGTAAAAATGGGACGGGCAGGTATGAGTACATCTAATCCTTTGTCAAAAGGAGGTGATTGCTTGGGTACACCACCCAGTTTGAGTGAATCAAATATGCCGTGAATCCGAAAGGCATAAAAATGATTTGCAGAAGGCATCTGACGGCTGAGTTCTTTGCGTAGTGTATCATAATTCATGGGCTTATTGACTGAGAACCCCCTGTCAGAATGAAAAAAACACGCATCTGCATAGGCCACTTCGTCTGCGGGTTTGCCTTCGCTGATGCTCCCATCTTCACGAACCCGGTAGGCAACTCCGTTAAGCATCACCAGTTCTCCATCGAGCATATCAAAAGAACCTAGGCCAATGTCACCTTTTGCCTTCAGGTTTTTTACGGTCAGGTCACCATCAAAAATCTTGTTTACAAATGCTGCCCAGATATTGTATTGAAAAAAAGTACCAGTCTTTTTTATAGGGTCTGTATTTTTAGCAACAGTCTGCCCAGTTGTGTCCTGGCAAGCCAGCAAACATAAAACTGACAGAAAGATAAGAACCAAGTAATGCTTCCTAAAATACATGGGCATGGCCGTTCCTTTTAAAATGGACAAACACGAAAAATCAACCTATATTTTTCAGCAGCAATATACAAATAACTATTTTTTTGGCAAGCATTTGCTCTTCCTCGTTCCAAATTTTGCCAACCAGACTGACCTCACACGAGCTTTGACCCAATGTCAAAAAGGTTTGTTTCGAGTGGCGTATCTCTCAATCTACACACTTTCCCATCCACAACCAACCCTGCTCAATATATAAGGCAGAAGGGACGTTGTTATGGTAGAGTTGGCCGGTGCCTAAGCCTTGGGGGAGTGGATTATTCAGCGTAGCCGTAAACTGGGCAATGGCATTCAAGCCAATATTTGATTCCAGGGCAGATGTCATCCACCATTTGATTTGTCGGGCTTCGGCCAGTTCAATCCATTCGCAACAATGGTGGAAGCCTCCAAGCAACGAAGGTTTCAGAATAATGTATGGCGGCAGAATGGTATCGAGCAACCGTATCTTCTCTTCCCGCTGCATCACTCCGATCAATTCTTCATCCAAGGCCACAGGGACAGGACTATTGACACATAACTCTCTATTAGCCAACCAGTTGCCAGCAGCAATGGGTTGCTCAATGGAGTGTAATTCAAAGGCAGCCAGTGTCTGAAGTTTGTGCAGAGCCTCTTCTGGTTTGAAAGCTCCATTGGCATCTACCCGAAGGGTAATTTTGTCCGCCCCATACTGGCTGCGGATATAGGCCAGCAGGGCACATTCCTGGGCAAAGTCAATGGCTCCGATTTTCAGCTTCAAGGTGGTATAGCCCGCAGCCAGTTTTTCATCTATCTGCCGTTTCATAAATGCTGGACTTCCCATCCAGATCAACCCGTTGATGGGCACAGGACGGATGCCTTCGGTAAAATCAGATGGAAATAGCAGTTGTGTTCCGCCTCTGGAATAGTCGTATAGGGCTGTTTCGAAGCCGAAAATTATAGATGGAAAGGCTGGTGGAATGAGTTGATAGACCACCTGCAAAGCCTCTTCTATGGCACTTGGGTTCAGGTATAGGTTATTAAATTGTTCGCAGAAATGTCGGAGATGCTGGAGATAGTCAGGCACATCGTCTGGGCTTAGCTTTTTCAGTAGACTACATTCGCCTTTGCCGATTTTTTCAGGATGCAGATCGTCAAAAATCCGAAGAAAAACGGTTTCTTTTTCGGTCATCGTTCCTCGGGAAGTACCAGCCTCGAATATAAAATGCAAGGTATATACCTGAAAATCAATATATAAAGCCACAGGATAGGAGTTGTAGGTTTGAGAAAAGAGGTTGTGAGCTATGGGAAGAAGCTGCACGGGATGCGTGAGAAGCTGTTTTACTCAAAATTCATTTTTCAGATAGCTTTTCCAGCAAGGCTCTTTCTTTTTTTGATAGAGACCCAATGCCTTTTTCACTCACCTTGTCTAGTAAGCTATTAAGGAGTTCTTCTTCATTCTGAATAAAATCCAGTTGTTCTTTTTTCTCTTTTTTATGTGGCGTATAGCCCCAGTAGCCTTCAATTAGTAGTACTTCTGGCTTTTTAATAAGCAAAATCATGAATACTGTAAAAGGCAGCAGTAGTGATGCTACTACCCACGGGTGTTGCAGCAAAATAGAAGGGTCAATAATCAGAATAGTCAGAATACCAATGATGGCTCCACCGACATGGGCTTCGTGAGCTATATTTCCTACCTGATTTTTAATGCCATACAATGAAAAAAGCATGTACAGGATTCCAAAGATCCAAGCTTTGATGCCAATAGGAACAAAGGGAAACATGATCTCGGAATCGGGCATGAGTACAATACTGGCAAAAACAACGCCACTGATAGCTCCAGAAGCTCCGGCTGCTGAATAGTCGCTGTGATTGTAGTGAATGAAGAAAAGCAACAGATTTCCGGCCAGCATGCTACCACCATACACCCACAACAGGTTGGCAACTCCCAACTGACCACCGACATTGATACCAAACGAATATAAGGCAATCATGTTGAAAAGCAGGTGCATCCAGCTTAGATGTAAAAAACCTGAACTCACCAGTCGGTAGTACTGATTTCCAACCAAAATAGGTTCTATTTCAAAAACATATCGTTCAAAGAATGAAGAATCACTCAGTCCTTTCCACGAACAGACAGTCGTAAAGAGGATCAAAAGAAGTATGACAATGTCTATGGTAGAATCCATTACAGAAGAAATAAAGGGGGTAAATTAAGGTTACTAGCCAAATGTACCTCATATTTTTTTAACAACATTACACAATCAATGTTGATTACGCAATGTAATTGTAAGTATTGTACCCTCAGAAACTTTACTAGCTACCTCAATAGAGCCGCCCCGCCAATCTACAATACTCTTCATCAGATACAATCCAATTCCCTTTCCCGATTGTGAAGAGTGAAATTTTTCAAACAAACGAAACAGTTTGTTACCATATAACGCCAGATCCATCCCCAGCCCATTATCCTCAATACAAATTTCTGTATAGGTATGTGACAGGTTTCGGATACTAACAGTAATATATACATTCCGATTTGGATCCTTAAACCGGATGCTGTTCAAAAATAACTCTTCCAGCAACGTATGTATTTCTGAGGTATAATAATAGAATGGGAACTTAGTGGTATTGGAAATCTGTACCTGTGCCTGTACATCATTCAAAGGTTTTTCGAGTATCTGCATGACCTGGTTTATCAGGACTGTAAAGTCTATCATTACAGCCTGTCCATCGGTTTCTCTAGACCGAGAGCCTATGTGGATAATATCGTCCAGGGTCTGTTTCAGTCGAAATATGGAAGACTGTATACCTGTCACAAGCATACTCATTTCGTCTGTAGTTTTTTTGTCAGACAGTTCATACAGATGCAGGTATCCTTCAATGTTGCAGGCATCCAGTCGGATGGTATGTGAGAGACTATACACAAGCTGTTTGGTTTCATTGGAAGCCAATCTTTGGCGTATATTCAGCATATGGAGTTTGCGGCTCAGGCTGGAGGTGCGTCTATAGGCTAGATACAGAATACAGATAATGAGCAACAAAATACATCCTATGATAGCTATCATAATGACCAGTTTCTGGTTTTTTTCATAAAAACTTTCGGGTTTGAAGTAAATCACTGCATTCGGAGGCAAGTTTTTCTCGATGATACCATATTTTTGCATCACCCTATAATCAAAGCGGGGAAGATACGGTGTTTGTACTGGGTGTTGGATCTGATGGATGTCTACACCCTCCAGTAACTGCCTACCAATTTTGGCTATCTCAGTGCCATGTACATAAGGATCATTGATATAACCTCCTATGCTTCCATTGCCAATCAAAAGTCCCCCCCAGAACCCATAAATCGGACTTTTGCTTACATCCGAAATTTCTTTGAGGTGTTGCGAAAACGAAAAATAATTTCCCTTGGCATCTTTGTGTATGGCAATTAACAGAAAGGCTGTTTTGGTATCGGTTTTTTGTACGTCTTTTTTAAGCTGGTAGATATCTTTCACACGTATGGCCTCGGTCTGTATCCCTGTATGTTTCCAGACTCGGATAGCATCCTGTGCCTGGATGTACATGGTAGTACCCAAGTGCGTAGGATCACACAGAATGACTATTTTTTGTACGTCTGGTTGTACCCGAACAATCAGGTTCAGACTTTCTTGGACGGGTAATCCTTCATAAACGCCAATAAAATTTTTACGGGTACGCAATGAATCCATCGGAAACACATTCACCCCTCCATAGACAACAGGCGTACCAGGAAATAAAACTTCCTGGTATTTGTAGATAAAATTCATGGCAAAATCATCACAAGAGAAGATCAGCTCAGGTTTTTTATGTTTGTATTTCTCAAAAATATATTTTCGGATCAGCTCATAATAGGCAGAGTCATCAATACTACGGCGGGCATCCAAGTACTCAACCATGATGTTTTCATCAGGCACCACACCTTTGAGCCCGTTTAGAATAGCGGCAGTAATCCGATCTGTCCAAACATAGTTGGGATGATAGGAATTTAGGATCAATATTTGCGTGTCTGGCGACTGGGTAGCCCAACACGGCTGGGTTAGGATGCCTATCATAAACAGACATCCAATGAAAAAATCTCTATGCCTAGCAGGTAATTTCATGAGATTAGTAATTATATCATCTTTATTTCTTCTCAATAAAATGCTTGATATTGAGGGGTATTTGCCCCACATAGTTACGCAAAATCCTAACTATGTGGATTTGATTCAGCATTTCCCCAATCCTTTCAGGCTGACTACATGACTGGTTGTTTTAGTATTTTTACTTAAAGCCTGTTTAAAAATTAAATTTGCCAAAATGCATATTTTGCAAAATATTATTTAACCATATATATGCAAACTACATTTTGATCCCATCGAACCTGTTTTTAAGGCTACTTAACGCCACAATACTGTTTTTTGAAAAGTATTTAACTAATTGATATTTTAATACAATATTAATTATCAAACATCTTATAAAATTTAAACATATTCTTAGTCTACAATTAATTTAGAAAGCTTCTTAAGTACTTGAGCAGAATTAGTTTATAGTATTTACAAAGTCAAAAAAACCAATTAACAAACTAATAATCAGTTATTTACATATCAAAAAATAGAATAACCCAAATAAGCTTAGGTACAAAAAAAAGCTTTGTACTAAACTTTCATTCCTATTTTTCTGATATACTATACGCATTCCACCCACATGGGTCAAGGTCTCAGCTATCCAAAAGAACCTGTAGCGACGCAACATGTGCTGTGTCGCTACGAGCTTAATGCATCTGTTTGCTTTCTTCCCGTTGGCGGCCGTATTCCAGAATGGCATCAATAAACTGATACGGCTTGTAACCATTAATGGCTGTTTGGTGGAAAATACAAGTAGCAGGAGTCATTCCAGGCAGTGAATTGACCTCAATGACAATGGTTTCGGCACGATTGTCGTCAAAGATCCGTACAAAAGCATCAATCCGGGCGTAGCCTTCCACATGCAGAATTTCAGCTGTTTTTCTGAGGGTTTCCCGCACCTGTGCCGAGATAGTTTTCTGGCTTTCAGGATGTCGTGAAAAACGGGCGGGTGTAATGTTTTGCCCCTCCCCTGCCAGAAACTTTTCTTCCAGACTCAATACCTTGCCAGATGCCAGGGCTTCTGATGGTTCAAAAACTTCATATTGCAGATTTCCGTCCTCATCTCTGCGGGTAAGTAGCCCACCTGTTACTTCCAGAAAATGGCTGGCTCCATTTTTGGTAATCATGGCTTCAACCAGAAACCAGGTTTTCTGAGGAAATTCTTCATTGGCCTTCAGTGCCAGTACTTTGGCAGGCTGTTCCAGAAAAGCAGGCTGCGGACGAAACATCATCTGGGCAAAGGCTATCAGTTCCTGCTGTGAGTCAATTCGTTTCACGGCAGAGCTACAGCCATCATCAGCAGGTTTGGCAATGAGTGGATAGGTAAACTGTGCCTCCAGCCTCTTTACTACTGCTATTGGATCTTTTTCCCAGTCGGTCTGGTACACCACGTCGTGGTTGGCCACAGCAATGCCATGAGCCCGCAAAATGCGGTTGGTTTCGTATTTATTGATTGTTGTCTGTGAACTCTGAATACCCGAACCATTGTAGGGCAAGCCTACTTTTTCCAGCTCTGCCTGTACGGCTCCATCCTCTCCAGGTCTGCCATGTAAGGCTATAAATACTTCTTCGACTGTTTCGGCTAGTTCATGGTAGCTCAGGGCGTATGGATATTCAATGGCTTTGCCTACGTATTTGCGGGTAATGCCACGGGCTTCCTGCATGATTTTCTGTACCAACGGGTGTTTTTTCCCACCAGTCATAATTTTTTCCTTAATATCATCTGCATTGTCTTTGAGCATGATATTGATCGGCATTACATAAAGTTCGTGCTGCTGTTCATTGCCTGTCAGAAATACAGGCACAGGCTCGTATTTGGTTGAGGATGAGAGTTTTTCGTAAATATTCCGTCCACTTTCTACCGAGATATGCCGTTCGGAAGAGAATCCACCCATGATCACTGCCACACGGATTTTCTGTATTTCCTGGCTCTGCAAATGACTAATTTCGGTATCAAGCTGCTGCAACATGCCTTTCAGTGCAAAGCTGTTTTTAGCCGACCGGATTCGTTCTACCAGAGAGGTGCGGATAATATAGGTCAAGAACTGCGACGGGTTCATGCCGATTTCGGCAGCTTGGTGGAAGAAAAACGACGAAGGCAACATACCAGAGGTAGTATTGGGATCGTTGAGAAACACGTCTCCTTTGGAATTGACAAAGCCGTCAATGCGGGCATATACATTGAATTGCAGGGCTTTGAACAAACGACAACATTCGCGGCGAATAGTTTCCAGGTGTTCATCTGGTACGTCAATGGGCGTAATTTTGCGGGTCATGCCGGGCAGGTATTTGCTGCGGTAGTCAAATACATTGCCTCCTTTGATGATCTGTGTGGGTGGCAGAGCTAGCGGCTGTCCGTTTTCATCCTGAATGACAATACATGAAAATTCTTTGCCTGGCAAGAAGCCTTCGATCAATACTTCTTCTTCACCATTCAGGTTGGCCAGCACAATTTTACCTCCTTGTAGCGAAGCAGACTCCAGGTAGGTGTAGACTTCTTCTGGGTGATAAAAAACCTGTTCTCCAGCTTCTGTTTCCGTAAACGTGTCGCCGTCAGTCTGCCACAAACTGGCCGTCACGGGCAGCCCAATGCCTTCTCGGATGTCGGTCAGGGAGGTAATGAAACGTATTTTCTGTTCTTCGGAATAATTTTTCCATTCAGCTGCAAAGACTTCCTGCCGGAAGAAACTCCGGTTCATGGCTGCAATAATAGACTGATAGTCGTTTTCGGTTACTACAGACACTCCAATGGACGATCCCTGATTGGGCGACTTGACCACAAAAGGCAGTCCAATCTGATGAATGAGCTTGCTAATTAGGTCGCCTTTGTAGTCGGTTTGCAGCCATTCAGTCCGGGAAACGGTGGCGGTTTTAGGGGTTTCAAAGCCCGCAGCCCGCATCAATTCTTTCTGTGCTGTTTTGCTTACCCCAATGGCCGAAGACAGAATGCCCGAGCCGGTATACGGAATATGGTACCATTCCAGCAGTCCTTGAATACTGCCATCTTCGCCTTGTGCACCATGTAAAGTTAGAAAGGCAAAGTCGAATAACCGGGCAAAGTCGCTGGGATGAATGCGTATTCCTACCTGCGAAGCAATATCATTTAGCTGGCTATCAGAGAGTTGCTTGATAGATTCCAGGTATATCTGAAAACCATGTGGTGAGACAGGTAAGGCTGCAACAGGCGGGTAAAAGTCTCGTATAGTTCCTTTGTAGATATATTCCCAGTTTAACTGAATAAAATTCCCCAGACTATCTACAAAAACAGGTACAGGTTCAAACAGGCTTTTGTTTAAGTTGTCATACACGGTACGACCTCCGGCAAAAGATATTTCGCGTTCGCGCGAAGTGCCTCCAAAGATAATTCCTACTTTAAGCATTTCTATGAAAAGTTATGAAAGAGACAAAAGAAAAAAGATAAACCCAGAAAGGCAACTACAAGTGTCTTAAATTCAGACGCATGTACCCCTTACACCAAAACAAAAAACGTGTCAGGTATCCTAACACGTTTCACTACGAATATCTTTATGACATGCTAGACATCAGGCAACAGCCACATTGACAGCTTCTACGGCAGTGATTTCAGGAACAGCCCGTCTGACAGCTTCTTCTACACCTGCTTTTAGGGTCATGGCAGACATAGGGCATGAGCTGCAGTTGCCTAGCAGTTCCAGACGCAGCACGTTATCGGATGTAATTTCTACTATTTTGACGTTCCCACCATCTGCTTCCAGATAAGGTCGAATGGCATTCAGGGCCTGTTCTACACGTGTGTCTAATGTTTCTTGCATATTTGCGTTGAGATATAAGCAAAGTTACGTAATATAATCGTTTTGTGCAAAAATGGTTTTGTATCCTTTTTTACCCGCACACACCTTTGTAACACCAAAGTCCAGAATTTCGTTTGTGGCTGACTAAAGTAGGTCTAGAGACATGGAGTGGCCGATTACTTATCCTTCAAATCCGTCCATTTTCATTAAATCTTCGGTTGTGCTTCAAAATGTATGATAGCTTTGCATTCTGACTATCAGCAGTTTATGTGTGCAATTATTCTTTTGTCTTTGCTGTGGGATCTTTGCGCACAGACGACGGCCGCTGTATTTGTACGAAGATCCCTGCGGGAAGACAAAAAAAGGCGTTCAAACAGAACGGAAGCTTTTTTACTCATCATACCTTTTGATACACAGCCAATTTTTTATACCGAAAGATAGCTTTTATTCTATATACGGTCAAAGGTAGATTCGGCTTTAGCCGAATTCAGCAGCAGCGGACATCTGCAAACAGAAGACAGCCTCCCATTCGGCTAAAGCCGAATCTACTTTTACATGCGTATCTCCACGGGTTTGGTCTTGTCTAGCGTAGCATTGCGGATGGAAATTTGACGGGCTACTTCCTCAGCTAAGTCTCTGAACGACTGAGCGGTAGTTTCGTCACTCATCACAGCGGGCTTTCCGGCATCACCTGACTCCCGGATGCTCTGCACCAGCGGAATCTGTCCCAGCAACGGCACATCGTATTGTTCGGCCAGTTGTTTACCGCCTTCTTGGCCAAAGATATAGTACTTATTTTCAGGCAGTTCGGCAGGCGTGAAGTAAGCCATGTTTTCCACCACACCCAGCACAGGCACATTAATAGCAGGCTGACGGAACATAGCCAGACCTTTGCGGGCATCGGCCAGGGCTACTTTCTGCGGCGTAGTCACGATGATGGCTCCGGTCACAGGAACGGTCTGTACCAGTGTGAGATGAATGTCGCTGGTGCCAGGAGGAAGATCTATAAGCATATAATCTAGTTCGCCCCACTCGGTATCGGTGATAAACTGCTTCAGGGCTGAGCTGGCCATTGGTCCCCGCCACACAATGGCTTCATCGGCTTTGCTGACCAGAAATCCCATGGAAACCATTTTGATGCCATATTGAAGAATGGGCACAATAAAGTTTTTACCGTCTTTTTGTGTAACGAGAGGTCTCATGCCTTCGGTATCAAACATGGTAGGCATAGACGGGCCGTAGATGTCTGCATCAATGAGGCCGACTTTGGCTCCCAGCCGATGCAGGGCAATAGCCAGGTTGGCCGTTACAGTAGATTTCCCCACGCCTCCTTTGCCAGAAGCTATGGCAATGATATTTTTCACACCGGGCAGCACGGGGCCATTCAAGCGTGTAGATGTGACATCTGCAATCATATTGATTTGAATATCAATCTCCTGCCCGATGGCTTTTTCGATGGCCTCTGTGCAATCCTGACGTATTTTTTCTTTCAATGGACAGGCTGGGGTGGTTAATACCACAGTAAACCGTACCTGATTCACACCCAGTTCGATGTCACGAATCATGCCCAGCGACACTAGGTCACGTTTCAGGTCGGGTTCTTGTACGGTGCTTAGGGCTTCTAATATTTGTTCTTTTGTGATGGTCATAGGTCAAAACGAATAGACAGGTCGCAAAGGTAGAAGGTAGCCGTCTGTAAAACCAGTATTTTTCGTTTTTTGTCTCTGGTGGCTGGTATCTCAAAAAAAAAGCCACCTACCCTCTCCATTGCTCGAAAAAATCCAGGAAAAAAGTGTATCTGTTAGAAGTAATGAACGAAAGTATGTAGCAAAGTAATCTATCTTCTGTGATAGAGAGTAGCAATAAAGGCTTCTCTTGACAAGATTAGTATGAAAAAATGGTATGCAAATATTTAACTTATCTCTCATTCAGGCAACCTCTCATTAATAACTGTGGCGTTTGACTGTATAACTGTTTGCATGCACCACAAAAAATACCGTCCATCAGTAGGCTCTGATGGACGGTTGGTCTATAGGCAGGTTTCTTTACTGCTTCACTAGTTTCAACTGCTCATAATGGCCTTCGTTGTCATATATTTGCACAACATATACGCCTGTACGCAGGTTTTCCGTTTGAAAGGAAAGGGTTTTTCCGCCTGTAGCCTGCTTTTCAAATAAGAGTCGGCCATCGTGGGCAAATACCCGTACCTGTGTTTGGGCAAATTGCGGGGCTATCTGTATCGAAAGCTCCTGATCGAATGTGTTTGGCATAATCAGAGAAGCCCCAACTAGTCGGGCATCTCCTATCCGATGGATGCCCTCCATGAACCGAGCGGAAGCAACTAAACTACTTGAACCTGTTGTAAAACGAATGATTTTCCGTAACGTAGTACTTCCATAAGTTGTTTCAGGATTACGGTAACTGATTGCCCACTCATAGGTAGTATTGGGTTTTAAAGGGGTGGAGGGAATCCAGTAACTGCCCTGCGAAGCAGATACCAGCAACTGCGACGATTTCTGATAGTCCGTCCCTTGCCAATCAGCAGGGTAGGTATCTATTTCATAAAATGCTGTCAATACCAGGCGACAATGCCCTTTAATGGTATTGGTTTCCAGTTTGGGTTGTACAGATACCTGTATTTGCCCTTCTTGGGGATAGATCACTATAGGCTCTAATACTTGACTCATAGGTTGAGCTACAATGCGAACATTGGAACGGGTGGTTTGTCGAATGACTTTTCCAAAGCTATCCAGTGCCGTTAGTCGGAATGTCAGCAAAACCGGGTTTAAAGCCACACCTGGAAGGGTTAGTCTATAACGCAGTGGTGTTTTGATTTGTGAAGGAGAGGTTATTTCTACAATTCTTCGATCAAAATAGCTAGGTGGCCCCACAGAATAGGTTGCAATAATTTCTTCTCCATCCTGGGTAAACACATTAAGTCTTAGCAAGGCTGTATTAGGATCATTGGCTTGTACCACTATATCTCCAGACATACTTTGGTCTCTATAATCCCCACATAAATAGACCAGATTTGTATTTGTTAAGAAGCTTAGTGAAGGAGCTTTTCCACCTTTCTTACTACCTGTAAAGAAGGTATACGATCTCTGTCCCAATGGAATACCTATAAAATCATAGGTTGTCAGCTCTATGACATACTTCTGATAAGGCTTTAAACCAGGAATCTGCACCAATACATCTAAGATAGGCCTGGGAGCAGAAAATTTAAAATCCAAAAGCTTGTTAAAAATCTCCTTTACAGGAGCGGTGCTTAGTATTCGGATTCGTGCTTGTGCCGCTTCATTATGCTCAAAGGCTATGTTCAACATCTTAGAAGGAATATTGATCACAGAGTTGGGTACAGGCAATACTAGCTTGGGTATGACGAGTTTCAGTTGAACCGTATACACACTTTGTTCATAGATATCGGTAGGTAAATCTCCTAGATTCGTCACAATCACAGAATAGTCTCCCTCTCCAATATTCAATGGATCGAAATAGCTACGCAAATTAAATTCTCCATTGCTAACTATGCCTACAACAGGAAAAGTAGAGGTAAAGTTAATGGCTATCCCAGTTGCGATAGATATCATTTCAATTTTGCATTTTTTTGTACGTATATCGTTTACCTTGACTTTAAAGTCAATCCATCTTCCCACACTGTTGACTTGGCCAGGCACAGGTGAAAGTAGTGTAGGTGTAGGTGCCAGTGGCATAACCCATGGGTCTATTGTCATTCGTTTTCCGGATGCCAAATCCACATATAGGGTTGAAATAAAGGAATTTTCTTCCATCTGATTCTTTCTCAGAGAGCTACCTGCATCTACTCGTTTATGCACACCAGACACCCGCCCATCCAGATTAGCAATAGCACAAGGTGTAGTGGCTTGGGCAGCCATACACACACCTAAAATTACCCACAGAAAAACTAATTTTCTTTTCATACGAATGAAGATTAAAGGATGAAACTCATGAAACATTATCACACACAGCAGTAGATCAAACTAGTCAAATAAATCTTTATCCGAAAGCACCAATAGATAACTGTTCGTAGAAAAGGAACAACTGAGGAAAATGAGTAGATAACTGTTTAAAAACCAATCTACTACAAACAGAAAAAAAACAACCTATACACCTCTCTCATAACCCGACTGCCGTATGGTAGGATTGGCTTGCTTAGTATGGGTGGGGCAGAAAAACAAACCGCCAGACAGAGCTGATATGGCAATCGCTTTAAAGAATTATATTTGGCGTATTTGTTCTGTACCTATTGTACAGATAGAAAAATATATATTTTAAGACCATTTTATACAAATTAATATTTTAGTAAAAAATAAAATTTTGTCATTCTTTTGAAAATATTGTTTTTATTTTGATAAAGCGATTGCCATGGTTTTTTGTATGGATTCCTTGGTTGCCCCAAAACCACACCGCCCAGCAGGTCTGATGTCCTGTCGGGCGGTGTGGTTTTGATCACTAACTGTATGGTATTGACTCACACATAGCACATAGAACTACTACAGATTTTTTACTACCTTGATGGTTCTCGTAAGATTCTTGTCTTTGATCTGCACTAAATAGAGGCCTGGCATAAAGTTTTCTCCCAGAAGCAGTCCTTTTTCTTCGGTAATGGCCCCTTGGTATACCCGTTTTCCCTGCATGGAAATAACTGTAAGCTCCGCACTGCTGGATTGCAGTCCGGTCACTTTCAATTGCATGGTGTGTGTAAATGGATTGGGGTAGGATTCGACAATCAGTGAGGCTGGCAGCTTTTCTGTACGCTTCACTGCACTTATTCTAGCCCCACTAAAAGCCTGATTGGCAATTCGCAGCGGATCGGTAAGTTCGGCAGTAGAGGCATTGGAATCTCCCAAACGAGCCGAATTACCCTTACTACTATGGTCTGCGTCTACTTGTCCTATGGAGGCATTGAATCTCCACCACCCCACTAGATTTGTACTCTGAGTAAGGTTGGGTAGATACAAGGCTTTAGATTCTGCACTAATGTCGGCTTGGGTACGTCCAACATTCCACAGTCTTACTTCGTCTATCATGCCGTCTAATCCTACACTGGGAACAATGTCGTTCCCAAGCCATACCTCGGCAAGGGTAGTGACGTTGAAATTGGAGGTAGCATTTCCTTGAAGCAAGCCATCCACATAGAAGGCAAGTGTCGTTCCTGTACGTGTGACGGCCACATGTTTCCATCCTGCATCTCTTAAATCCGGACTAGAAGAAGTGAAGACTGTATTTCCCATTTCTAGCATCAGTACTCCACTGCCCGAAACGCCCATCCATAGGCCTGTGAACGTACTGGTACGTTTGGAGAAAATAGTTTGTTTGTTGAAGGAGGATTTTACATATACCCAAGCTTCGATAGTAAAATCCTTGATGCCAAAACTATATGATGAATGATCCGCAATTTTCACCCGATCATCATTGCCATCAAACAACAAGGCATTAACAATGAATGGTGCAGGAGTTGCTAGCTGAGGATCTTCGTTATCTACAGATGAAGTAGAACCTAACTGTCCATTGTTTGCATTGACACTTCTGTCGGTCAGTCTCTGCAAATTACTATGCTCCATATCCCAACAGCCAATCAAATTTACCTGAAAGGCATTCAGGTTGGTTGTCCATGTTTCCTTTAATTGTTCATCTGTTCTGGCATTGTTCCAGAATCGTACCCCTTTCATTGAACCTGTAAAAGCATTATTAGTCACTGGATCATCTCCAATCCAAATAGGTGCAGAAGTACTCAGGTTACTTCCTGGTGATCGTGCAGTGCTGGCAGCTCCTACCTGCATACCATCTACATAGTAGGCAATGGATCGGCTCGAACGGGTCATGGCGACATGGTGCCATTTATCGTCTCGAAGGTTGACATTATCTGTCCATCCAGGCGTCGAATCTGGAAACCGAGAAGTAAGATATCCGTTTTGATCAAGGCCAAACCAGATTCCGTCTGAGGCACTCAAACGTTTGGAGAATATAGTAGCTTCTGCGCTGTTTTGGGTAGTACTGGCTTTTATCCAGGCTTCGATGGTAAAGTTAGATGCGCCTATGTTATAGTTTGTATGATGGCCTATTTGCACACGGTCATTGACCCCATCAAAAGCCAATTCAGGAATGGCAGTAACCGAAATAGTCTGCATAAAAGGACAGGCTCCTGGAACAAAACTTCGTATACTACCAGTTCCAGCATCTCCCCATTCAACTTTTGCTATAGTATAGCTAGAATTATAGTAATAGGTAGCAAGTACATTGCCATTTGTGACCAAGAATCTACTATAACTAATCGAAGATTTGTAATATACTATAGATCCGGCACTTACAGAAGCCGGATATGTCAGAGCTCCTGAAAGTGTATTGGTGACTGGATCGTACGAGGAATAAGCTCCTGAAATATTCCCTTGTGTGTTACAGCTATTGAGGATGGTGGTAACAAGGCGGCCGCTGCCATACCCTGTGATAGTTCCAGTGCCCGGACTACCCCAGGTTACCTGCATTACATAGTCTCCATCAAACTTGAACTCTATCCCGCTGATTCCTCCAGTTACTGTCCAGGAGGGCCAGCCCCGCTCGTTGCTACATGGACCCGCAGACCTATAATAGACCACCTGTCCGGCATATACCTCATTAAGAGACAATTCATCATCTAAGACACCGTTGCTGTAGGTTGCATATACTTTCCAAATACCCGCATTGCCAAGAGTGGAGCATATATCGGCTTTGAGAGCCTGTGGGGCTGCTGAAAACAATAATGCTGTCAGACCTAAGAAATAGATTATTTTTTTCATATGTACATTTTGATTTAGTTAAAGATTTACAATCTTGACCTTTATAAACAGCCGAAAATACACGATCAGACACTTACATAGAACCCACAATAGATAACTGTAGGTATCTAAGGCATAACTGTCGAATATGAATAGATAACTGTATGCCTATTTGTTTTGGAATGGGTTTCCCTCGTAGTAGGGAAAAATACCAGCAATCCGTAAGGCTATCGAAAAAATCTTTGATCACAGGCTGTCATTTTCTTTTTCGGTTCCAGAGATTGGGAAAAATATGCGTTCTTTGTACCTTCATCTCTCAGATGTGTGGTTATGCGAATTCCGAATGAAATAGTGCAGCAAATCCAGCAGTCGGCAGATGTGCTGGAAATTGTCGGGGATTATGTGTCGTTGAAGAAGCGGGGAAGTAATTATATTGCCTGTTGTCCCTTTCACAACGAAAAAACCCCATCTTTTGCCGTCTCTCCAGCCAAAGGCATCTACAAATGCTTTGGCTGTGGTAAGTCTGGAGATGCCATCCGGTTTGTGATGGACATCGAAAATGTCAGCTATGGCGAAGCCCTGCGGCAACTAGCCCAAAAATACAATATTGACATTCCGGAAGTTGAATATACACCTGAAGAAACCCTGCGACAAAATGCCATAGACAGCCTGTATATTGTCCTCAATTTTGCCAAAGACTTTTACACCCAACAGCTTCAAACACCTGACGGACAAGCCATTGGACTCTCTTATTTCAGAGAAAGAGGCTTGAGGGATGCTACCCTTACTGCTTTTGACCTGGGCTATAGTCCATCTGGCTGGGAGACGTTTACCCAAGAAGCCTTGCAGAAACAATACAACCTGGAACTGTTGCAAAAAGCTGGCCTGACGATCGTTAACGAAAAAGGCCGGCAGTATGACCGTTTCCGAGACCGGGTTATTTTTCCGATTCACAACCTGTCAGGTCGGGTGATTGCCTTTGGGGCTCGGATTTTGACCAGCGACAAAAACCAGCCCAAATACCTCAACTCGCCCGAGTCGGATGTCTATCACAAAAGTAAAATCCTGTATGGAATTTACCAGGCGAAGAATGCCATCCGTCAAACAGACAACTGCTTTCTGGTTGAAGGCTACATGGACGTAGTATCTCTGTATCAGGCGGGTGTACACAATGTGGTGGCCTCGTCAGGTACGTCACTGACACGGGAACAGATACAGCTCATCCGTCGGTTTACCCAAAACATTACCATGCTCTATGATGGGGATGTGGCGGGTGTGAAAGCAGCCATTCGAGGCACAGATCTGGTGCTGGAAGAAGGGATGAAGGTAAAAATTGTAGTCTTCCCAGACAATGATGACCCGGATAGTTATGTACGGAAAGTAGGTACGGTTGCCTTTCAGGAGTTTGTCAAAGCCAATAGCCAGGACTTTATCACGTTCAAAGCCAAGCTGTTTCGCCAGGAAATCCAGAACGACCCCTACCGCAAATCGGAGGTGGTGAAGGAAATGGTCGAAAGCATTATCCGCATTCCAGACCCGATTCAACGGTCGGTTTTCTATAAACAAACGGCTACACTGCTGGATATAGACGAACAAACCCTGATTTCGGAAGGAAACCTGTTGCTACGCAAACAGAGAAAAGACCCAGAGACCCTTAAACCAACTTCCGATAAACAACCCTCCGACAGACAAGCTCCTGACAGGCAACCACCTGCATCCTATTTTGAAGATAATCTTCCAGAAGGTGTCACGACCTATGCCGACCCTGAAACAGGTTCGTTTCAGCCTGAAGAACCTTTTGTAGAAGTACGTTCGCCGATGAGTTACCGAGAAGAAGGGGTGGTTCGGCTGCTGCTCAACTATGCCGACCATATTCTGGAAGGCACCGACGACTCTGTATGTGACTTTGTGTTACGTGAACTGGAAGACATTGTCTTTCAAACACCTGTTTTTGAACTATTTATACAAATCTTCCGTCAGTCTTGGCAACAAGGAATTGTACCGAAAGGCACTGATTTTCTACGTCACGAAAACACAGAAATTCAGCGGCTTGCCATTGACATGCTTACCGAACGGCATACCATCAGTGAAAACTGGCTCAATAAGTATGAAATTCGAACCACACACGAAAGTGAAAATCTGTTGGAAGAGACCTATAATCAGGTGCTTCGCCTCAAACAGGAAGTAGTACGAGATAAACTAGCCGAAAACCAGAAGGCCTTGAGTACGGCACAGTCGTATGACGAACAGATTCAGTATCTGCGGGTCATTAAGCAATACAAGGAAATTGAACGCCAGATTGCCACTATTTTGGGCAATGTGGTTCGGTAGTCGATTAACTTTCGTCTTCATAATCAAGCAATTAACTATTTGTCTTTTCCTATTTTGACCATTAAGGGTTTCTGAAAATAACATGTATTTCCAGAAACCCTGTGGTAGCTGGTATGTCATCTGCACATAAGGATTGTATGCTATCGAAAAACTATAGATATTCGCCTATTATACTAAAAAATTATGCTTTTATACATGGCAATCGCTTTAAAGAATTATATTTGGCGTATTTATTCTGTACCTATTGTACAGATAGAAAAATACATATTTTAAGACCATTTTATACAAATTAATATTTTAGTAAAAAATAAAATTTTGTCATTCTTTTGAAAATATTGTTTTTATTTTGATAAAGCGATTGCCATGCGATAGTGGGGCTTCAGTGCTTAATTCAACATTTGTGCTTATATTTGGCATTGATGCTGAATTAAGCATTTGTGCTTTTAATTCCCCACCATCGCAAAGCCCCAAACCGTGTGTGACTTGAGTCACACTTTTTTTTTAAAAAAAAGTGTGCGTGCTGTAAAACAGATGGAAGACATTTAACAATTAAGAAAATTTTATGCGGAGCTCAAGCGAAACGAGTGGCTGATAAGCTTAATCGAGAAATGAACTGGCCTTCCGCCGAGTACTTTCAGGAGTACTTGGCAAACCACCTCATGCTGCATGATTGGAAACAAGATTGTGGTGAGCGATTAAGGAAAAACGAGAACAAGATTTTCGTAGGTGAGTATAACAGAGCTGAATGAAAATGAACCCAACGATGAAGCCTCGT
>JACCDR011932003.1_pt1 | contig 54695 bp, 83 predicted proteins | sample 7446431 | NCBI WGS metagenome assembly JACCDR01 (sample SAMN15323443, study PRJNA562643) | freshwater metagenome | isolation source: river surface water | place: USA:Blue River Watershed | collected 2017-08-17 | reverse complement strand
GACTTCAAGCGGCTGCTGAGCTGGAGAACGAGCGGCGCACTCAGGCTGAAGGGGTGCGGTACGTTCGCGCACAAGCTGAAAACGAGCGACGCACTCAAGCTGCGGGGAGACTTCAAGCGGCTGCTGAGCGTGAAAATGAATTGCGCGATCTGAAAGCTCACAACGCGCGCGTACACGCAGTCATGCTTGAGGCGCAGAACAACCCTGCGCGACAAAACTACACAGGCTACGGGCGACAATTGTTCGTAGCCAAAGAGCTGTACGACAGGGTTTCGCCCGAGGCTGCCGTTGAAAAGTTTGGCAAGTCGATGGTTGACAACCTGCACAACCTTGAGCTTTACGCCAAAAAGGTAAAAGAAGTCGGTGATTCTCACGCCCATGTGATGCCGAGCTTTGTAGTTCTCGGTCAGCAGTTCAAAATGAACAACAACATGGTGCGCGAGAGCATTGTGTTGCTGCACGAATATTTGAGCGGTCGCGCGAGCAATATGCCGGGTTCAATGCTGTCGTGGCTTTCATACGCGGGTCTTACAGGTCGCGAGATGCTGACCCTGGCCCTGCGCATTGGCGTCCCTGTGGCTGCAATAGCAACGTTTGCCAAAGCGGCGCACGACGCGCAGGCTGAAACATTCGCCATGAACGCCGCCCTGTCTCAGACAGGAAACCTTGCCGGTCAGACTCAAGAGTCCATGATGAACCTTGCTTCGGTGATGGCGAAAAGTGGGATCGGCGGAGTTGGAACCTTGCGCGAGGTCGTGACCAACCTTGCGGCGTCCGGGAAAATCGGCGCAGGTGCATTTGAAAACCTTGCGATTGCAGCGCAGCACTACGCCACAACCACCGGCCAGGACGTTGTAAAGACGACAGAAAAGGTTGCGACTGCATTTGCAAACCCAACAAAAGCGTATCAAGAGTACGTCGGCGCCATGGGTCGCGCCACGGTCGCGGAGCTTGCTCAGATCGAAGCCCTTCAGAATTCCGGTCGGATGATGGAGGCGCAGGCGCTTGCTGCTCAAAAATTCAAGGATGCCCAGCTCGCTACTGAGCCTCCAGTCACAGGTTTGGCGCGCGCTGTTGACACCTTGACCGGCGCATTCAGCCGCTTGTGGGGGGCGATGAAGGCCCCCTTTGAGGCGCCGCTTGACCCTGTCGAAGCCCGCATCAAGGAGCTGAAGCGGCTGGTGGAGCAGGGTGAGGCTGCCAAGCGCCGATCTGACGCAGCGGACAATCGCGCAAAATGGCAGCCGGAAGACGGTAGCCCTGGCGGTCGGCAGACGTGGCAACCGTCAATTCAAGCTCAGAGCGCCAACATTGCCCTGATCAGCAACCTTGACGCACGTAAAAAGGAGCTTGAAACCCTCGAAGCGCAGAAGAAAAAGGAGGTCGAGGGCGAGGCAAATTGGCGCGCACAGCAGGACTTGAACATGCAGGCTTACGGGTCCGCATCAAATTCTGTCGATGCGCAATCAATGGCGCTGCGCAATCGTCGCGAAAACCTCTTGCGGTGGACTACCGACAACCAGAAGTATCAGCTCGCAGACCTGTACAACAATTACGTGCGCACGGGCGTTCCGCTTCCTGGAGACGCGGGCGACCCTGGCAAAGTCATGCAGCAGATCGCTCGTCAGCGATCGGAAATAAACAAGCTCGGCTCTGAAGAGTTCAACCTGTCAGGCGGCGCAGCGCGCGCGCAGGCCAACTTGAACATCGCCCTCGCCAGAGTTGCAGCAGAGCGCGAACTTCTCACGCTGCGCAGGGATGGCGGTGAACTTTCAAAGCGGGAGCATATTGTCGAAACTCAGCGGCTGAAAGCCGATGAGTTGCGGTTGCGAATTGCAGCCGTTTCGACACGGGCGACGTACGCTGCAACGCCGTCTGAACAAGCTGCACTTGGCGGAGAGGTTGCCGCGCTGAGGGAGCAACTCGCCTTTGTTAACGGCACTGGTAAATACAAGGGTCGAGGGGGGACAGAGGGTCAACTCCGGGCACTTGAAGAACACGACCGCTACGCACTGATGATGGTGCAGTCACGCGTGGCGCGCGCACAAGGCCGCTACGAGGACTTCAGACGACTTTTGTACGAGGGTCAAAACGGCCTTGAGATGTCGCGCCTCGCAGCGGCTTCGAAGCGTGGAACGTTGTCCGAGGTTGACGCCGCCCGGTACGAAGAACTTAAACTCGAGCAGGTTTCAGCCCTTGATGCAGGTAGAAAGGAGGACGTTGAGGCTCGCCGAAGAGAGTATGAGGAGTCTTACCGCGTGATGCGGCGCACCTACGAAGCTCGATATGCTCATATCGACGAGCAGGATACCGCCGCAAAGCTTGCGAGCAAGCGGGGCGCAGGTCCGCTTTACATGAAGGGCGCTTCTGAGGAGTTTGACCGGCGCAGGATTGATGCTATGCAAGCTGAAATTGTCGCCATCAGCGCACTTGGGCAGGCTTCAGACGAGGCTCAAAAGCAGATCGCCAAGCTGAACAAGGAAATTGAGCAGCTTCAGTCCAAGGCGAGCGGCACTGTCATGGACGGTCTTCGCGAAGGAATGACCGAGTACAGCACTAAAGTTGGCTCAACCGCAGACCTTGCAAAAAGCGCGTTCAACTCTTCGATGAGTTCGATGGAAAGCGCCCTTGGCAAGTTCGTGACGACGGGCAAGCTTAACTTCCGCTCCCTTGCCACCTCGATCATGTCGGACATCTCGCGTATGGCAATGAGCGCGTCGATGAGCAGCTTGTTCAAAATGATCGGAGGGTTCGGCGCGTCTTCGGCCACGACAATCCCTGGAAGCAACGGGTTTATTGGGGACATCAACCCTGTCCCCAGTGCGAATCAGGCTGCTAACGGGCACGTCTTTGCAAACGCACCTGGGCTGTCGGCGTACTCAAACAGCGTTGTCTCCAGCCCGATCGCGTTCCGCTTTGCAGGATCGCCGCAGATGTTTGCTAACGGGTCCACAGGGATCGCGGGCGAGGCCGGGCCGGAGGCGATCGTCCCGCTGGCTCGAAACAGCCAGGGCAAGCTCGGTATCAGGCAGATTGGTGGCGGCGGCTCCAACGTGAACACCAGCATCAACGTGACGGTGCATTCCAATGGGCAGGCGAAAGCTGAGACGACCGCTGAGAATTCGGCAGCGTTCGGTCGAGTCCTTGATGCAGCAGTCATGCAGGTCATTGAGCGTGAAAAACGCTCGGGCGGCACGCTGTATCGAGGGTGATTTAATGCTCCTTGCAAGTGTAGAATGTCACAACTTAACCGCTAACCGGAGCAAACCTTGAGTGAGAAAGTGAAAGACCAATACTTCAACCTGGACGATGTCGTGTCCCCTGCGACGGACGTCGCTTCAGGGCGAAGGCACGAAGTGGTCGTAGCGTCAACCGACGGGCGGAAGCTGCGCCCGAACAGTGACGGCAGCTTGAATGTTGTCGTCAGCGGGTCGGGTGGATCTGGTGGATCTGGTGGGTCTGGTGGCGCAACAGCCTCTGACGGCTCGACACTCGACTTGAACAGCCTCGCGCAGACGCTCAGCTACAACGCTGACGACACGTTGAATTACGTTCAAGTTGTTAGCGGCGGAAACACGTATCGGCAAACAATGACATGGACTTCCGGTAAGTTGACCGGAGTTAGCAACTGGGTGAAACAATGACACTTGCAGAACACTTGAAAGACCATGCCGCGCTGAAGACTGCGCAGATCTCTGACATCTCATCGACAATGCTTCGAGCAGGCGTCGTGTACGCAGGCTCGCGGCAGATCGTTGGGGCTGCATTGTTTAACCCGAACGACATCGACGTTCTTCTAGACTACTATGTTGACAGTGCGACAGGTGTTGCAGCCTTGTCAACGTCGGCAGGTGTGAAGTACCACTGCACAGGGTTCATCCCTGTGACGCCGGGTGTCACGTATCGCAGAAGCGTATCGACAGGTCCGTATGCGTTTTTCGACGCATCGCGAGTTTACGTTTCTGGAGGGGCGGCAGGCGCGACGTTTGTCGCACCGGCTTCCGCCGCGTATGTTAGGATCAGTGTGCCGCGCACTGCGTGGGCTGTATTTGCTGTTGAATTGGACTCTGGTGCGACTGCTAAATGGAACGTTTTCGGAAATCGAGACCCCCAAGTTGGGCAGGGCTCGGTTTTAAATGTCGGCTACATGCGGTATACGAAGATGAAGCTCATGCGGCTGGCTGCGGGCGAGTCGCTGCAATGCACGTTCGCTCTTGCAGGTGACAGCTATACACAAGGTGCTGCGCGATGGTCAGGGCCATTTGTTGAGTACATGACCGCCAAGTACGGCGACGGTGGTGGTGGCTATTGCGGTTTCGGTTTTACATCCGATGGAACGACCCCGTACACTGTTGCGAATCAACCTGCAAACAAGAATGGGAACCCGCGCCCTGCGACATACCCAACCATGATATTTGGAAATGTCACGACGCAGTACAATTCAGAAGCAACACCTGACATATCCACCGTAACGATGGGCGGAGCCTCTGATTACGTGATGCAGGCATTCCCGGCATCTCCGACACATAGCGGTTGCGATCTGTTCTTTGTTGGTGTTGCCGGGGCTGAAGTTCAGTACAGGTGGGGGACATACGTGTCTGGTCCGATCAACGACCCCGCCTCGTATGTGTTGGGCACCCCTACGAACATCTCACTGGCGGGCTCGCCAGGTGTCACTGGCGTTGTCAGTCTTACAGGCATTCCGACAGGCCAGGGTGCGCTGATAATCGCGCGATCCGCAGGGAATCCAAAGATCGCAGGTGTCAACCTTAAGAGTGACGCACGTGGGGTTGTCGTGCATAAAATCGCAGGGTCGGGATCTCAAGTTTACGGCTGGCAAGGTATGGATGACGTCAGTTGGCGCGCAGGGTTTGCAGCACTTGCGCCGGACCTGTTCGTATACATGGACGGGCCGAACAGCCAGACGAGTGCTGTGAGTCCTGATCTATGGGGTGGGTATGTTGATACATTGGTTGCCCGCGCCCGCCTCGCCGTTCCACAGACCGAAGTGCTGCTGGCGACACCGCCGGAGAATGTGCGCACGACGAATCGTGTTTCAATTGCTGCGTACGCAAAAGAAGCTCGTTTGAGATCGTTTCGTAGCAAGTTCGCATATCTCGACCATCAGCCTGCGTGGGGTGACGGTGGGAATCCGACAGCTTACGGAGTTGGCGGGCTGTGGCCTTTATTCAACGCCGACAACCTGCATCCTGAGCCTTCAACAGGTGGGCGCTTGCTTCTCAAGGAGTTTTTGCGAACCATCGAACCTCTAACTTCCTGATATTTGATTTTGATTTTGAACATGCGCAACTTAAAGTTGCGCATGTTCAAGGAGAACTCGATGCTGAATTATCGCGATGTAGTCCTTGGCACAAGTGGGGCGCCTGTTTCCGGCGCCTTCGTCCTTGTAAAGACTTATCCGGCAGGTGTGACGGCCACCCTTTACAGTGATAGCGCAGGCACCGTCACCCTCGCTAATCCGCTCACAACCGACTCCACGGGCACGTTCAGTTTTTACGTGCCGAACGGTCGCTACAGCTTCACCATCAGTGGGGTTGGGGTCACGACAAAGGTCATAGACGACGTGTTCATCTATGACACGAGCGGGCTCACGCCGCTGTCCGATGTCATTTTGACAGACTCAACCGGGACGTTTTTTGTTGGACGGGACACGGGCAGTGCCATCTCGTTCGCCACCCTTGCTGGAGCGGCCTATACTCCAAGTGGAGCTATCCAGCCTGCCGCCACGGCGACCGGGGTGCCCATCTCGTCGGCGACCATGCCGACGGGTGGGAGCGGGCTTATCGGCTGGCTTTCTGCGATATGGAAGGCCATCACCGGAACCATAGGTACAACCAATTGCGTGACTGCAAGCGATGGTGTGAGTATTGACCCGAACAGTCTTGCACAGACACTCAGCTACAACGCCGACGGCACTCTGAACTACGTCCAGGTTGTGAATGGCGGGCTGACCTATCGGCAGACAATGACGTGGAGTTCCGGTCAGTTGACTGGAGTTAGCAACTGGGTGAAACAGTGAGGTGATCCATGACGATTGTTGTATCTGACGCCCCGGTTGATTTCACGTGGGTTCCCGATCAAGGAGCCAAGCGCAGTGTGAAGCCTCGCATTCTCCAAGCGAAGTTTGGCGACGGGTACTCGCAGGACATCGCTGACGGTATCAATAGCACCCTTGAGACGTGGGAGCTGGCGTTTTCCAGACGGAACGGAACCGAGATCGCAGCCATCGACAACTTTCTGCTTGCACGCAAGGGCGTCACGGCGTTCAAGTGGGGCACCCCGCGAGGCGTCATCTTGAACTTTAAGTGCAGACAATGGGATACTGACGACAGTCTCCCGTCAGACGCCTCGCTGTCCTGCAAGTTTGAACAGGTTCCATGATCCAAGCTGACATCCTCACACTTGACCCTGGCCCACTTGTCGTCATGTACGAACTTGACACAAGTGCGGCTGGCGGTTCGGCAATCTACCGATTCCACGACGGAATCGGGACACTGCATTGGCAGGGCAATGAGTACGAACCGTGGCCCGTAGAGGCGACCGGGTTTGACATCTCAAGCAAAGGGTCGCTTCCAAGGCCGACAGTCAAATTCGCAAACGTCACCGGTCTGTTGACGGGGATTGTCTACGAATACGACGACCTTGTTGGTTGCACCTTTACCCGCAGGCGAACTTTTGAACAGTATTTGGATGGGAAGCCTGCGGCGGACCCGACAATGGAACTCGGCAAGGACGTGTATTTTGTCGAGCGAAAGGTCAGTGAAAACTCTGTGTATGTGGAGTTCGAGCTGGTTTCTGCAATGGACCTGGAAAACACCCAGATCCCGAGCCGGGCCATCACGCAGAACTATTGCACATGGGATTACAGAAGTGCCGAGTGCAGCTACACTGGGTCGAACTATTTTGACGTTGGCGACAACCCGGTGCCGCTGCAAACGCAGGACGTTTGCGGAAAGCGCATGTCGAGCTGTCAGTGCAGGTTCGGCGCCAGCGCCGTGCTGCCGGTCGGCATGTTCCCCGGCGCTAAACTTTACAGGAACCAGTGATGACCCCTGACCTTATCGAAGAAATGCTTGCTCACGCCCGCGAGGAAAGTCCTCGGGAATGCTGCGGTCTTGTTGTTGCAAAGACTGGGTCGAAGAAGCCTGTGCTGGTTCGAGCAAAAAATGTCGCCGAGCAGGGCTGCCTGATGTTTGAACTTGACGGCGACGCGTGGCTTCGTGCCGCTGAAATCGGCGAGGTCGTCGCTGTATATCACTCCCATCCGCGCGACTCTGCACAGCCTTCCGAAGCCGACAAGGTAGCGTGCGAGGCCATGGGCGTCCCGTGGTACATCGTTGCTCCATGGAACGGCGACGCGAGCGTGTACAAACCGTGCGGGTACGCCGCCGAATATGAACTGCGCCCGTTTTTTCACGGGGTGCTGGACTGCTACGCCTTGATCCGTGACTGGTACAACCGCGAGTGGAACTTGGGGATGAACGACTACCCGCGCCAGTGGGAGTGGTGGGACCGGGGCCAGAACATGTACGAAGACAACTATGCCAAGGAGGGATTTGTGAACCTTGGCGACGGCGTGAAACCCCAACTTGGCGACCTCTTCCTGATGCAGCTCGGTTCTGACGTGCCGAACCATGCCGCAGTTTTCATCGGGGACGGGCGCATTCTGCACCACGTTCGAGGGCGCCTGTCGTCTGTCGAAAATTACGGCGGAATGTGGCTCAAGCACACAGTGAGGCATCTGAGGCATCGCACTCGAATGTGATCGTTCGTGTAGAATCCAGTGCCAACTGGATCTTAAAACACGAACATGGCACTCACAGCAATCCATCTCCACGGACCGCTCGCCAAAGAGTTCGGCAAGGTTTGGCACCTTGACATCGACTCTCCGGCTGAGGCGGTCCGTGCCATTTCCGCAAACCGCCCCGCATTTGCGCAGCGGATTATGGACCTTGACGCAAAAGGCTTGGTGTTCAGAGTTCGGCACCGGCACGGGCGCATCGACGAAGACCTTGTTGAAGACACTCTCACTGGGCCAGTTGGGAAAAACGCGCGCGTGGACATCGTGCCGATCGTGCGGGGTGCGAGCGCAGGGGTGCGTTTTGTGATCGGCGCTGCGCTAATTGCGATTGGCACCCTCGCACCCGTTGACCCAGGCATGAAATCGTTCCTGATTTCGACAGGTGTCGGCATGGTGTCAGGCGCAATATCCGAATGGCTCACCCCAACACCGAACAACAAGCAGGCGGCGAGCTTGAACAGTTACTCATTTTCAGGGCCGACCAATAATGTTGGGCAAGGGTTGCCAGTCCCCGTGATCTACGGTGAGGTGATGGCGGGCAGCTACACCGTCAGCGCACTTGTATCGACAGAGGATCTTGTGGGCGGCGGGTCGCTAGGAATGGAGATCGACGGTACGACCTCGCTTATGTGCCACATAGACACACTTGGCGCGTCCTGCATGAACACTTGCACACTGTTTGCAAGGCCGAGCGGGGTTGTGCCGGAGCTTTACTATTCGTGGAGCATCGACACCGTGAACGGCACCTGGCTGATCCCAACTGGGAACACGCAGGATAACATCACCATTTCTGCACGAAACACCTACGGCATTAGCGCCGTAGCAAACGTAACTTGCACATGCACCGACACCCACGGAACACAGGTGTCCGCAACGGTTCAGCTCAAGTCTGAACACCTGTTTTACGAACCAAGCTACGCAGGTTAAACGATGAAGATTATTGGCTTTGGCGGCGGGTCAAAAGGTGGCAGTTCTGGCGGGGGCATCAGCGAGGACGCGGACAACCTTGCGTCAGTCCAGAATGCGCGAATTGTAGACCTGATCGGAGAAGGTGAGATTGAGGGGCTCGTGTCTGGCGAGCAGTCGATTTTCCTCGACGGCACACCCTTGCGAAACAACGACGGGACGTACAACTTCAAGAATGTTGTGTGGGATTTCCGAACAGGCACCCAGGCGCAGAGCGCCATGCCTGCTTTCAACGAAGTCGCAAGCGAGGTTCAGGTCGCAACAAAGGTCTACCACGGCACACCCGTCGTGCGCGCGATCACTCAAGCAAATGTCAGCGCCGTAGTGGTCACAGTGTCTCTTTCCGGCTTGACTTACACAGACAACAGCGGCGGCATCCACGGCTCCACTGTCGAGTACGCCATCGACGTCTCCTACGGATCAGGTGCGTATGCACAGGTCGGAAGCTACACGATCACGGGTAAAACGCGCTCAACGTACTACAAGTCAACCCGCATCGAAGTCTCAGGTGTAACCCCGATCAGCATTCGCGTTCGGCGGATCACTGACGACAGCACGTCGTCTCTGCTGATCAACGATCTGTACTTTTCCACCTACTCGGTGATCAGCAGTTACCGCTTGAACTACCCGAATTCCGCCCTTGCCGGATTGCAAGTTGATGCTCGGTATTTTGACCACGTGCCGACACGCTCGTACCACGTCAAGGGAATGCGCGTGCGCGTGCCTGCGAACTACAATCCACTCACGCGGGTTTACACGGGTACGTGGGATGGCACGTGGAAAATCGCATACACGAACAACCCGGCGTGGTGTTTTCTAGACCTTGTAACGAGCACACGCTACGGCCTTGGCAAGCGCATCAGCCTTGCACAGCTCGACAAGTGGGCGCTGTACACGATCGCTCAATACTGCGATCAATTCGTACCGACAGGCTACACCTCAAACACCGCCGTTTCGCTGAATGGGTCACAGATCAGCACCAGCGCCGGCACCGCGTGGATCGCCTCAGCTCTTGGAGGTTCGATTGCACAGAGTTACGGCGCGACCAAACTCTATGAGCCGCGCTTCACGCTCAACTGCGTACTGAACACCCGCGAGGACGCGTACAAGGTTCTGAACAACTTGGCCTCGGTGTTCAGGGGCATGATCTACTGGGGCACAGGCGGCGCTGTCGGTTTTAGTCAGGATGCCCCTGCCAAGCCTCAGTTCCTGTACAACTCGGCGAACGTGATCGACGGTCGATTCACCTACGCAGGTTCTGCAAAAGCGCATCGGCACACCGTGGCCTTGGTGAGCTGGAATGACCCGGCCCAAAACTTCCGCCAAGTGGTTGAGTACGTTGAGGACGCCGAAGGTATCGCCCGCTACGGCATTAACCAGACTGAGGTTGTCGCTTTCGGATGCACGTCTCAAGGTCAGGCGCGCAGGTACGGTCTGTGGCTGCTTTACACTGAGCGGCTGCAAACCGAGGTCTGCACCTTTCAGGTGAGCCTTGACTCGCTGTATGTACGACCGGGGATGACGTGCCAGATTGCCGATCCAAACCGCGCAGGTAAGCGCATGGGTGGGCGGTTTGTCTCGGCAACAACGACGTCTGCGGAACTTGACGCACCTGTCGTTTTTGATGCGTCGATGAGTTACACCATGTCCGTGGTTGACCCCACCAACGGTGTGCTGACGCGCACCTTGGTGTCTCAAACAGGTTCGCACGCTTCAGTGTCGTGGTTGTCTCCGCTGCCAAGTGCGCCGGCACCCGGCACAATCTTCGTGCTGTCCGCCACCAACCTCACCCCTCAAACGTTCAGAGTGATCAGCGTCAAGGATCTGTCCAAGAACACGTTTGAGATTGCAGCCCTTGAGCAGAACGACTCCAAGTACAACGCCGTTGAGCTTGGCTTGCACCTCGATATTCCGCCGACAACGAGTATCGACTTGACGCCTGTGGCGCCAACCAACCTTGTCGTCGTCGAGAACAGCTACCGCCCGACACGGAACGGTCAAACCGTCACGTCCATGGAAATAAGCTGGACCGGCTCCAGCGCCGCATCCACGGCGGGCTACATTGTCACGACCTACTTGGAAGGGCAGCCGAAAAGTTATGCCATGCAGACGGCGTGCAGCATGGACATTTCAGGGATTGTTGCGGGCAGCTACAGCGTGCAGGTTGTGACCGTGAACGCTCTCGGCATTCAGAGCGCGCCCGCCACAGCGACCATCACACTCACAGGGCTCGACACAACGCCCCCTGGGGATGTTGGAGGTCTGACCTGCGTCATTGACCCGGCATCCGGCGTGATCCTGAACTGGAACCTGGTTGACAGTTACGTTGCGTACTACGAGGTGCGTCGTGGGGCAAGCTGGGGTACGTCAAGCCTTGTGAATCAGGTGTCCGCAACCAGCTTGAATTGTGGCTACGCCCCGAAGGGTGTGAACACGTACTGGATTAAGGCTGTTGATAATTCTGGCAACTACAGCGTCAACGCCACCAGCGTGTCGATCACCGTGCAAGGTGCGAACCCGCCTGTGGTGTATGCAAGATTGTCAGGGGCGTCGATGTTGTTGAGCTGGGGTGTTCAACACGGCTCATTCAACACTTCGGACTATGAAGTGCGCTACGGCCCCAGCTTTGCAGGTTCGACCCACCTTGCGTTTGTCGGCGGCACGTCCTACGCAACCCCTGTTGACTTTGGGGGTTCACGCACATTCTGGGTTGTGGCACGTGACGGGGCGGGCAACGTCGGTAATGAAGGCTCGACGCAGATCACAATCACCCCGCCCTCAACCCCGACAATTACTTCACAAGTGATTGACAACAACGTGCTGCTCTACTGGACAGACTGCACGCAAAGTCTGCCGATTGACACGTATGAAATTCGGCGCGGTACAAGCTGGGTGACCGCCGAGCCGATCGGAACCAAGTCCGGTTTGTTCACCACGATCTTTGAAACTGTTGCGGCTACCTACACCTATTGGGTCGCAGGGATCGATTCTGCTGGGAACATTGGAACGCCTGGGCGTTTGACAGTGCCCGTGAACGCGCCCCCTGACTACATTCTGAAGTACGACTACTTCTCAATATTTAACGGAACCCTGAACAATGCGGTGATGGTTGGTGCGAACCTGACGTTCCCGATAAACACGTCTGAAACGTTTTCTCAGCACTTCACGACCAACGGCTGGGGTTCTGCAAGCGATCAAATCGCAGCCGGCTATCCGGTTTACGTGCAGCCGACACCTGCGTCCGGATATTACGAAGAGGTGATCGACTACGGTACAACTCTGCCAAACATCGGCATCAGTGTGTATCCGACATATAGCATTGTTAGCGGGTCGCCAAGTGTCAGCACCACGATCTCCGTCAGCAACACCAGTGAGAGCGGGCCGTGGACCGACTACCCGAACACCAACGTGGTCTATGCAGCAGGGTTTCGCTGGGTTAAAGTCCGCATCACAGCAACCTCGTCCGACGGGAAGGGTGTGGTGCAGATGTCTGCCTTGGAGTTCAAGCTTGCAACCAAGCTGAAAAATGACGGTGGCACTGCAACTGTGAGTGCTGGCGACTCCGGTGGCACCACTGTAAACTTCAACGTGCCGTTCATCGACGTCACGTCGATTACGCTCACCCCGCAAGGTACGTCGCCACGTACCGCCATTTTTGACTTCTCGTGGGCACCGAACGAAACCCACTTCAAAGTCCTCATGTTTGACAGTTCCGGGGCGCGGGTTTCCGGTTCTGTTTCATGGAGCGTGAAAGGATACTAATGTCAAGTTCAGATTTCAACAAACCTGTGATTACCGACACCTACACGTCGGTCCTGCCGGAGATCGTGGCCACGTTCAAGGATCTGGCCCTTGGCCTGGACCCGGCCACGACAAGTCCTGCAAACACCCCTTCGGGCGCAGTGCGGTGGAACTCCGCCAACGCGTACTGGGAAAAGCTGACAGGCTCGTCGTGGGGGGCGCTGGCTTCAACGTATAACATCGATGTGTCCGGTTCCGCCTCGAAGTGGGCCAGCGCCAGAACCTTGTCTTTGACTGGTGACGGAAGCGCTAGTCTGAATGTGGACGGCAGCGCGAACGTGTCTGCCACATTCACCCTGAAGAACACCGGCACTGCGGGCACTTACGGTGACGCAACCCACGTCCCTGTGGTTACAACAGATGCGCAAGGGCGCGTGACTGCGGTGAGCTTGACCAGCATCAGCTTTCCGTCAGTGCCGGTGACGTCGGTCTTTGGGAGAACCGGAGCTGTGACCTTGACCTCCGGCGATGTAGCCGGGGCCCTTGGTTACACCCCGTACAACGCGGCCAGTATTTCTGGCGCGAGTGTCGCTTATGCGACAGGGGCTGCGAATTCTGGTCATAGTCTGACCTCTGATTTCAGCTCTGGAAACGTGTCACTTGACGCCGGTTTTACAGGCATAGGGAGTTTTGCAGTTGTGCTGACGAGCGCAGTGACAGGGTTGGGTCAAACATTCACATCGGGCACATTTAGCGGCAGTGATAACGTGCAAATAACAGGAACGTGGCGGGCACTTGGCTTGTTACAGGGTGGCAATCCGCAAATGTTTTTGGCACAACGCATTGCCTAGATACCTGCACCACTTCGGGGACAATTAAATCTGGGGATTATCTGCGGGCCAACCACCCGTCAGCACGCAGAATCTTCCCCAGATTTCATCTGGCGTGCCTACTTTTGAGGCAGCAAAAACAGGTTCGGAGCGATGGTGTGGAGCTGGCGGTTGATCTCCAGCGCCACTTCACGCACTTCCCACTGCGCAGCTTTGTCCATCCGGTTGCGCAGGAAGTCCTGCCACCCTTGGAAGTTCAGGCAGAGCTTGAGTCCGGTTTCTGCGGAGTGAAGCAGCGCATAGCGGGCGTCCTCCTTCTTAACCCCTTGGGTAAGCAAGTGGTTGTAGAAGTCGCGGGACTCAGCTTGCAGTTGCTCCCAGCGCTCCTGAACTTTCGGAGGAAGGTGTTCAAAGCTGTGCGGGGTCACGAACTGAACGCCAGTCTCGCGCACGTACCGCTGGCTCCGTTGCAGAATCCCGGCGTGGGCCATACGAACGATTTGGTGCGAGCAGATCCGACTCACACCCTGCACGTCAAAGGTGGCGAAGGCAAAGCGCATGGTTGCAAGGTGGCCGGAGTCGCGGCACTTGATCGCGCGCCGCTGGCACGCTTCGGCGCTGGTGTCGCTGTCGTAGCATTCCGCCGCCATGCGCCCGATATGTTCTTCAGCGCCGATCATGGTTGAGCCTTCAGGGATCAGGGTTACTTGCATTTCACGTCCTTAGTTGGTTTCAGATTCGTCATACGTCAGAATTTCAACACCCGCCTCGGAGAACATCTCCTTGGAGATCCGGGCTTCTTCGTCCCAGTTGCTGCGGTTGTGGGTGCATCCAGCACTTGCAGCGTTCTTGATCGGGACCAGCACCCGCTTCACCCCGGCCTGAATCAGCAGACCTGTGCAGCTTGTGCAGGGGTGCAGTGAGGTGAGGATCACGGTTGCACCTTCAAGCTGGGCGCGTGCAGCTTGCGCAACCAGATTGGCCTCTGCGTGCACCGTCCACTTATACTTGAGAGGTCGCTCGTGCCGAGCAGGAAGCTCGTCGTTTACACCTCGTGGGAATCCGTTGTACCCGCTGCTGCGTATGACAAAGTTGTCATCCACTGCAACAGCGCCGACCTTGGTGCTGCGGTCTTTCGACCGCCGCATCGCAGCCAGCGCGTCGGGGACAAAGCTGAGCAGCTTGCGAATGTTCATCACAGCTCCAGGAAGTTGTCGCACACAGCTTCAGTGCAGGCTTCGTGCGTCACGAGAAGCACCTGGTTGAACCCGGCACCTTGAATGAACCCGAGCATTGCCATCGTGCGCGCCTCGTCGCTGGCGGCAAACGGCTCGTCAAGGATGATGAAGGGGCAGTGCGGGATGAAGGTCTTGACCAAGGCGCAGCGAATGGCCAAGCCGAGCAGGTCAAGCGTGCTCCCGCTCAGACCCTCGACACGCTTCCCGTTGCACAAGAATCCATCTCGGGTCTTGGTGACAACCGACTTTTCCCCACGCATGGTGGAGAACATGACAGACACAGAAGCCAGCACCTGATCCCAGAGCTTGTTTGCGACAAGCGGGCGGACCGCACGCACCTTTTTCAGCAGAGCGTTGTTGAAGCTCAGCTTCTCAAGGTCGCCCTTGCACTCAGCGATTTTTTGCTCGAGGTTTGAGCGGGCGGACTGCCAACTCACCCACTCTGCTTGACGCGCAGCGTGCAAGCGGGTCAGTTCGTCGATGCGAGCTTTCAGCGCGTACACCTCGCTCATGAGTTCTGCGGAACTCCGCGCGGCGTTGTCAGCGGCGACCCGCAGCGCGGAAAAGTCTTCCGGCACGGTGCAGCCATCAAGTTGCTCCTGCGCAATACGAGCTTCAGCTTCGGCAGCTATCACCGCGTTAGTCAGTTGCACAACCTCACCTTCGGCGCGGGCGGACGCCGCCATCGCCCCCTCAAGTATGGCAATTTCACCCTCGATCACCCCCGCATCATCGATCGACTCGACGACGGGGCCGCCCCACTTCAGCTTGGGCGGGACAAAGCCGCGATCAACCTCGACGTTGGGAAGCTCGCTCAACGAATCGAACGGGAGGCTGGACTTCTGAACAGCTTGCAGGGTGGAGATGTTGGCAGCGAGTTCATGCTCGGACTTCCGACCTGTTGCAATGTCGCGCTCAAGGGCTTCAATCTCGACTTTGACCCGCACCGTGTCTTTCGCGTGGGAGTCTGGGAGCTTCTGCTTGCACGTCGGGCATGTGTCAGAAGTGGCAAGCTGACCTTTCAACACGCGAAGGTCGGAACTCATGACAGCCAGCGTGTTGCGGAGAGTTGAAGCATGACCGAGCAGCTTGGCAATCTCCGCTTCAAGGGACTCGCGAGATCCTTCCCAGTGCAGTTCCGGGTATGCGCACATGGCGTTTTCAACCTTGAGCCGCGCCAGGCGCAGGTCCGAACTCTGCTTCGCTGCAACCAACTTGTCCTTCAGCTCGATCAGCAGTTCGGTATCCACAGCCTTGACCTTGGTGCGAGCGTGCTCAAGTGCGCGGGTCTGCGACTCCAGCCGGATCACCGCGCGGTCGCGGTTGGACTTGAGCGTCTCACGCGCCTCCAGCATTCGCTGCGCTTGCTGGAGCATCGCCCACGTCTCACTTTCAACCCGCTTGGCGTCAGCCGCTGCGGCCTCTACTGGTTCAAGTGCGTGCTTCAGATCGGATATGGCGAGTTCGTGTCCGATAGCATCGGGTGCTTCGACAACCGGCAGTTCCGCCAGTGCGCGATCCGCGTCTGCGAGGCGCTGCTCAAACACCGAAGTGCTACCAAGCAGCAGCTTGGCCTGCATTGCTTCGATCAGATTGTCGAACACGCTCAAGTCGGCCAAGGATTCCAGCATTTGCACGGCGTCAGCCGGGCCGTTTTCAAGGGTGCCGCGCAGATTCCCTTGCGGTGCAAACATCATGTCCATGGCGCGGTTCGCGTCCGCGCCCAGCAGCTTGGCTGCATACGCCGACACGGCTTTCTGACCCGTCACGCACACAACCCCGTCGCGCAGCACCTCAGCACCCGCACCGCTGCGCTTGAACAGGTGAACCGCACCGCCAACTTCAAGGTCAAGCTCGACCTTGAGATCGGACTCCTTGCAACCCCAGGTTACGATCTCGGACAGGGGGAGCGGGAGAACGCCGCTGCCGTATAGTGCGTAGGCAATGCCCAGCAACATCGACGACTTGCCGCGCTCGTTCGCGCCACGAATCGCAGTTGTCCCTTCACCGAACACGATCTCAAGGTCTTCGTGCTTGCGGAACTTCGTAAGCTTCAGCTTTCGCAACATTATCTCAACACCTCCTCAATTACTGCTTGTTGTTCAGGGGTCAGATGCTCAAGCAGTGCGTCCATCACATCGAACGCCTTCACGTTCTCGAACACGGCGTCTGCGGCATCTTCCACCCCTTGAACACCTTCCACTGAAACGGCATTCGCCACCACGTAGGCATCAACCACTTGGCGAAACTTGGCAATCGCAGCCGTCACCAGCGCAGCCTCTTCGGCAGAGGCGGAGCCCTCCACGCGAATAAACTCCACGCTCGCCGGCACCGAGTCAAGTTCGCGCCAATCAACCCGCACAAACGATGCGTCGGCGCACCACGTTTCGATTCGCCGAACACCAGTGTCGGAAATCTCGTGGGCGTACTTGCGACCATCGAGCTGAGCCACACCCTTGACAAGGCAGTCCGCTACGCTGGAAGGCCACTGGTTGCCCATGCAGATTACCGGCTTCGAGAACGTGTGCGTCAGGTGTTGGTGTTCGTGCGCATTGAGAACAATCCACCGCTCAGTCAGGGCGCGAGCCCGGTCTTCATCGACACACAGGCTGTGGTCCCGGCGCCCGTGGCACGGCGGTGGCATGAAGTTGCAGTGCGTGATCAGATAGCCGCCGTCCAAAGTCATAGCGCGGTCAAGCTCCATGTCGAACAGATCCTGATTGGCGACATGGCTGATTGCCCACACGTTGTCGCGAACGTGGTTCAACCCCTTGTCGATCAATGTGACGCGCCCTTCAAAGCGACCGATCAGGAAGTTGGCGAGGAGGTGGAAGCCGGAAACCTTGTCGCCGCGCGGGCTGAAGTCGTGGTTTCCACCGACGAGATAGAGTGCGCTGTCGCAACTGCTCAACCAGGTCGAAAGCACGGTGTACGTTTCAAGGAGTTGGCGAGGCTCAACATCAAAGTCGTCGAACAAGTCGCCAGCGATAAGCAGGTCCGCGCCCTTGATTGTCTTCAGAAAGTCGGACAGGGCGCTCAGCAGATACCCCTTGAGGCGGTCTGCTGAGACAGGCGTCGTGCCGCCGACACGCTTCGCACCGAGGTGCAGGTCGTTAAGGATTACCAGTTTCTTCACAATAGCCCCTTTAAGGAGGGCGGCATGATCGCCCTCCAGATTCAAAATGTCAAACGTCGATCGGATCGCGGAAGCCGAGGAACACCGGGAATCTTGGAGCTTTAATCGCGCCGACTTCAAAGTGCTTGAACTTGACCAACTTGCCAGGCAGTGAATCGCGCTCAGCCCAGAGCTTGTCTCGCGTTGCAGCGTCGAAGCCTGTGCCGATCCTGAACGCGATACCGGTTTGCGTGTGGCAAACAAGGGCGCCGAGGGTCCCGCCTGCGGTCAGGTTTTCGACGGCGGTAGAGCGGGTCGTGTAGCCGAGTTCGTTCTTTGTCGCAGCGTTACCGTTGCGCATCAGCTCTTCCACGCCGAAAACCACAGCTTCAGCGTCAGTGAATCGCTTGATCTTGCCAAGGATGCCGTCGCGAGCCGTGCTGCGACCCTGCTTGTAGAACCCGTTCGGGTCGCGGACCATGACACCCTCGTAGCCGAGTTCGCACACGGTGCTCTCAAAATCCAGAAGTTCGTTCGCGCTGTGCAGCATTGTGTGCTGGAGAGCGCGAACACGGCGACGCGGTAATCCACCCTGTAGATAGGTTTCACGCAGAAGCCTGTAGCGAAGACTGAATGGTGGCCTAGTGAGTGTGTCTGCGAACGGTGTCGTGTCGAAAGCCATGAACATAAAGTCGGGCTCACCATCAATACGCATCACGCCACTGTACGTGACGTTGTAGCAATCATGCGCAGTCGGATCACCGACAAGCAACTCCCCGTCGAGTCCGTCTGACGCGCCGTCAGCAAAATAGGCTTGCACGAACTTGTTCGGGATCGGCTTCAAAGTGCGACTGTAAGCAACGCCATCAATGACGATGCAACGAACGCCGTCAAGTTTTGCCGATGCCAGCACCGGGTACTTGAGCTTGTGAATATCCTTCACGGTGTAAGCCAGGAGCGGCTTGAAATTTTCAACCTTCGCCATCTTATTCTCCGTTCAATGTGTCAGGAAACAGGCCAGTTTCGACAAGTGCTTCGCGCGCCGTCGAATAATCTTTCAGTGCGCGTAGATCCCACGACGCAACGCTAAATTCAAGTTGAGCGACGGGGACTGCTCGCCATCGCCCTTCGATGTAGTGATGGACCAGCACCACGTCCGAGCTACCCGCAGCACCCCATTTCTTAAGCACGGGGAGCTGCGTGACGCGCGCCGAGGGCAGGCGGTACGGGTGTTTCAGCGCCTTGACCTCGACAAAGCCCGAGGCTCCGCACTGGCCGTTTCGGAACAGGTAGTCAGCAGGCTGAGCCGCGACCATACCACGGGAACTCTTCGAGTCAGGCAGGCGGTGCCAGGCGAAGTCAGCCCGGTCAAGGTTCCACTGCTTGAACAGCGCCTCCACCAGCTTCTCAGTCTCCTTACCAACCTGCTCTGGGCGCAGGCTCGCCCACCACTCAGGGCTAAACTTCTTGCTCATGCTCAACTTCCTCCAGGTTCACGCCCATGTCAGCAAGCATTGACAGGGACTCGTTCACATACCATTCCAGGTCGATGTCCTGCGGCAGCTCATCAGGCAAGGTCATGCAGATGCGCGCACCTTCGGTCTTGGGCACCGTGTTGCCACTTTCCATGTAGGCAAGTGGGGGCAGGGCGTCCTTCGTCATGTACCAACGGGCAACCTTGCCGAACGGAACCCCGCCAACACCAACGCGCACAGGTTTCGGACGGCTCTTGCGTCTGACGACCTTTTCAGGGCGCCCCTTGCGCCGCCACTCGTTTGCGGCAGTACCAAGGTCCAGCACAAGCTCCCAATCATCAACCTCGACAACGCGCTCGTGCTGGATTCCCCCGCCCTTCACGTTGCGAATCGCCACAAAGTCACGCGGGTCACGGTGATTGTGGATACTGTCTCGCGGGTGAACACCCTTGGTGAGGTAGTCGGCCACCATGGACGAGCAGACCTCCATCGTCGGGTTCTTCATCAGGAACAGCGGGTTTTCGCTCTGCTTGTTGGAAGCGTACAACCCCTTGCGCTTGACCTTGCCGTCATCCCCGACGCCGCGCTTGATCTCACCATCCGGGGAGATAATCACGGCCTCGGAAGCAACCGTGACGGCCATGTAGTTGTTGACGTCCTTGAGCGCAATCTGCGAGTACGGAGTTTCCTCGTACTCAAAGCCGGTACGCTTCGCGTTTTCAAGCACTGCGGAGAGCACGGCCTCGCGCTGCTCTTCGGTGTAGTACACCATGATGCCGTCAGTGTTCGCCGAAACGATGACTGCGCCTGTCTTCTCGACCTCGTAGATCAAGCAGAGCAGGTTCAACTGACCCGTCAGAGTAACGCCCAGCATCACCTCCGGCGAGTAGATGTCGGAGAAAATGCTGCCGAGCTTACCGAAAGTTCCGTTCAGGAAAATCTTCAGCCCGTTGGCCAAGCGCTTGTTCTTCGCACGCTTCGCAGTAACCCGGCGTACGAACAGCTCGGTGTACTCCGCGAGGAACCGCTCACCCTTTCCACCGGCAAGCTTCGGAATCAGACCACCCTTGATCATCAAGCACGGGTAGTAGCCCGCGACGTCAAAGTCGCTGAGCTTGGCACGCGCCCCAGCCTTCAAATGAAGCTTGATGTCGTGCGTGCTGTGAAGCCCGCCGATACCCATCTGGTACGTGCCGTAGCCGAGCTTGATCTCAGGCTTCAACCAGTCCGGCACCTCGATCGCGCCGTTCGACGAATTCACGCGAAAGCGCGTCTGCTCAAGCAGTTCGACGACCTGCTTAATGACAGGGCTGTCGGTCTGAATGAAGTCCGGCGCCTTGTACTTCACAAAGCTTGGCACATCCTTGTTGCGCCCAATTTCGCACCGTTTTTTCAGCACGGCCTCGGCGCACTGCGCGTCGGACTTTGAGCGCAGGTCGATGCCGTACTCGTTCGACATCTCAATGCGCAGGTCAACTTCAACCAGCAGGCGGCTAAGCAGTTCCTCCGTGACGCCGACGTCGTTCCAGCAGTACGATTCAAGGATCGGGAGCTGCTCCGGCGCCAGATCCTGTTCGTGACCGAACGGCATGTCCACCATCGTCTTGTAGCCCAAGCGTCCTGCGTAGGTCTTGAGACTGATCTGCACACCCGGCGCAACCTCGTATAGGTCAATGTGGTCAAAACTCAACCACTCGAACCCGTACTCTTTCGAAGCCTGCCAATACCGGATTGTGCCGTCGATCAAGTCCTGCGAAAGGCGCTTGAGCTTCAGCGGGCTCATACCGTCCACCGCAGCAGCAAGGACGGGTTGGTCAAAGTGGATGCCGTTGAACGACACGAAGGTCACGTCGTCACGCTGGAATTCAGCCTTGAGCCGATCCATGTCGCCAGGAACGTGCGCCCAGAAGCTCTTGCGAACCCCGGTTTCGACCTCCTTTACGCACACCAAAAACACTGGGTTGTGCGTGCCGATCAGCTCAATGTCGAAGACAGCAAACGGCTTCTTGGTGCAAGAGAATTCCGCAGCCTTTTCGCGCTGCGGAAGAGGGGTCGGCGCCTTGACCTCGCCGTCCCAGGGCTTCGGCGCACTTGCTTCCCGGTAGAAGCGAGCGATCCGGTCGTCAAGGATCGGGGTTTCGCAAGGCTTCGCCCATTGAAGCGGCATGCGCGATGTGTTGATCCACTCAGGGTAGAGTTTCGCCGCCGCGTAGGACTGCACAGCCATCGGAATGTCGGCGAGCACCTTGTTGAACGGCTTGAAGTACGACGCGTCCTCAGCAAGGGCGCCGAGGAATTCGCCGCTGACCCGCCCTGTGCGGCTCAGGTGCTCGTGTTCCGCCTCAAAGAGCGCGCGCAGGTCTTCCAAGCCGTTGTCGTCATATGCCGCAAGCAGGTCGAGCCAGGCTTTCGGACCAAAACCCTTGGCACCGGGGATGTTGTCAGAACTGTCCCCGACCAACCCCTTGTGCAGGGTGATGAACGCGCGCCCGGCAGGTTCAATCGGATTGAGGTCAAGCTCGCCCATGCGGTACTGGTGCGTGTCATTCAAGCCGACCAGAATTGCCAGGTCGCCGTCGTTCGACAGGATGATCTTTTCACCCTGAAGCGTTTGGGCAAGGTAGGCGATCACGTCGTCACTCTCAACGCCGTCTTGCTTGCACACAGCCCCGCCCGCCGCGCGGAACATGTTGCTGACCCGCTTCACGCACGTGTTGAAATTCTCATACGCAAGGTCCGGGCGCGAGTCGCGCGACTCTTTGTACTGGGGGAGTATCAGCTTGCGCCGAGCCTTGCTGTACACGCCTTCGACGACAAGGATCACGTCCTGCGTCGAAACGTTGAACCGATCCATGCACTCGACAATAAAACCCAGCGCATTCTCCACACCATAATCGGCACTGTTGACGAACACCTCGCGCCCGTTGTGCGCAACCTTCACGCCGAACGCTTCGTCCTTGCCCTTGAGCAGCGAGGTCCAGATCAAGCTCGACACATCGACAATGATTCTTTTCATGACCCACTCCTTATCTGCGGTACAACCGTTCACGCTTGGCTTGGCAAAACACGCAGCGCGTGCTGCCCGTAAGCTCAAGGCGGTCTTCGGGGATCTCGAGACCGCAATCGACGCAAGCAGGCTCCGGCCAGTTTCCGTTTGCATCGCGCACCTGCTCAGGCTTCAGCTTGGCGCGCAGCGCGGCGACCTGCTGGGTGCGAGCAACTTCAGCGTGATTACTGCCTTGATCAACGACGTCCGGGCTACAACCGACTTCGAATTCTTCCATATCAAGCTCCTTGCAACTTCAAAACGACATTGGCGACCTGCGCACGAAGGTCTTGGATAGGCCCATTGTTGTGGATCACACCTGCACTACCGATAATTCCCGCCTCGGACGAGTGGGCGGCTGTGGCGCCGTGCAGACCTGCTCCGTCGCGCTCAACGACAAACACAGAGGCGTTGAGTGCTATGAGCAAGGTGTCGCGTTCGGCAGGGTATCGGACGTCGGTAACAACGACCTTGTCGATTCCGCGAGTCCGCTCAATAAGATGGTCAACGAACACCCCCGAGCCGAAGGCGGTCTTCGCCGCATCGCCCACGCGCTGCATCATTTGCCGGGGCGACAGCCACGGGCCAGGGACCGCGACCTCCTTGCGTTCACGGTCGTGAAAATATTCAAGTGGCACGTCGTAAATCTGCGCGCACAGCACTTTCAGAGGGTCTGCAAACGCGAGTTTGGTGAACCCGTGCTCTTGCACGAGGATGTCGGCAACGGTGTCCTTGCCTGAGCCGGCCTTGCCGGCAAGTCCTATAACGCACATTTGATGATGTCCTTACATGTTACACATTGCACAGTTCGATGACGATACGGTCAGCAGTTCGATAATCCCTGACGGTGTGGATCAAGGCTTGCAGAGCGGGCAGCCCCCAGTCTGAGGAGTGGCGGCGCATGTTCATGTAGAGCTGGCGCAGTTCCGGGCACGACGAATAGACCATTCCGCGACTCTTGGTGTAGTGCTCGCGGTAGTCCGCCTCCGGGATCTTCAAGTCGCGCGTGATCTCGCGCGACCCGCGAATGCCAAGCGTCTCACCGTCTACTGTTTCAATGACGAAAGAGTTTTTTGTGAGCGTTGTGATTTCCGCATCTTCGCAGCGGTTCATCGCCCACAGGATGATTCCAATGCCGAAGCCAAGCCGCCCGTTCGGAACAAGCCACGCAACCTCACGCCTACACAACCCCAAGCGATCAATAAGCAGTTCGAAAACGACCCGCTTGTCCACGTCGTCAGCGAGATAGTCAACAACCTCATCGTACAAGCTTCTCCAATCGCCGAACTGAGCGATCGCGGCGGGGAGGATGATGTCTTTTGCCGGCGTAGGGCCGATCCGCATGTCGGGGTCGAAAAGCATGGGTGGCGAGTAAAAGCGCACTTGACGACCGCGCAGGGTACGGTCTGCAACCTTGAACAGCCAAGGTTGGCGCTGACGCAGCAGCGTCAGGCTCCGCACAATCTTCGTGTATTGTTCGCCTGCCATTTTAGTCAACCCGTGAAAACTCAATCTTCCACAGATTCCTGCGCGCGAACTCGGACAGCTCGCGCGTCGTCACACAACCCTTTCCAGGCACCATCCACGTGTCGTCAACGGGCGTAGCCGAAATGTGCCCGCTCGCAGTCTTTTCAACCCGCAGCTTCTGAACGATCAAAACAGGCTCGCGCTCTCCACGAGCGCAGGTGAGCACCGCACTACCTTGCACTTCCTTTATTGACATGACGATTCTCTTTACGAAAAAGAGCCCCGTGCAAGCACGGGGCAAAGGAGGGATGAACTACAGGGTCAGGCGTTTTCCAAGGAGTACCGCAGATCAGGGTCCAGGTCCGGCAGCTTCAAGAGCCACGCGCGATAACCGAAACTAAGCTCGGAAAGCGGGGTATCGCGATGTCTGCCGAAAGGCATCTTTGCGTACTTGACAGGGGAGCGCGCAAGCTTCGCGGCTTCGTCAAGGCTCAGTTTCGCGTCACGTAGCATCGCCTTGAGCACCAGACGCGTCGTTTCGCAGTCGTCAGCCGCACCGTGAGCGCCGCCGCTGGTCGATACGCCAAACAGGTAGCGCAGGGTCTGGAGCTTGAAGTCGGGCGCAAACGGGTACAGGTGCCTGGCCAAGCGCAAGGTGCAGAGCTTGGCGACGACGTTCATGCGCCCCTCAACAAACTTCGCGTCGAACTCAGCATTGTGCGCAATGAGAAGAACGGGCTCATCGCTCTGCACTTCGATCTCGGAGAAGAACTCTTCAAGGGTGGGTGCAGATTCCACCATGCTATCCACGATTCCGTGGACGCCGCTGGCCTGCGGAGGAATTCGGATTTCAGGGTCGATCAAAGATCGAACGCTGCGGATAACGTCAAGGTTTTCATCTACGTCAATCCAAGCGATTTCAACGACCTTGTCAGTCGCGGCTACCCCTGTAGTTTCAGTGTCAAAGATTCTCAGTATCATGTTCTGGTTATGATTGCGATTATGAGAAGTTGAGGTGTTGCTGGCGATCTCGGCTATACGGCTGCTTCTTTATCCGAGTAGGTGAGCATCCTTTCGGTCTGGCCGACCCGCTCGTAAGAGCATTCACCAACATCGAAGCCGACGATCGGTCATACGTGACGTCATCACGCTGCCGCCGTTGACGATACGTTTTTCATCGGCTTCGATGTTGGCCCCGGCCTTCCACCGGGTCGCTGAACCTCCCCAGGTTCAGTTAGTTGCTCGGGTTATTCACCTTCGACGGCTTCTGCACGGCTCAGGAACGCCAGGTAGCCGGTGATGGCGCGCTTGGCCATGGTGCGTTGACCGCCGCGCTTGCCTTCGCCACCCTTCACGTAGCCGGCACCGTCCAGGAATTCCTCGATCCGGGCGTCGGCTTCAGCAAGCATGTCCAGAGCAGCCTGGTGACGCTCGGCGTCCTGCACGTTGTCAAAGTGCTTGCCGTCGGTAGTGGTGTATTGGATTGCCATGTTGATGTCCTTGCTGTTTAAAGTGTTACGGGTTTGATTCGAGGTGTGAATTGCCCGAATTTTTCGGTGTACCGCTCTTGCAGTGCCATGCTGGCACCGATCACCGACCAGCTCGCATCCTTATGCAGATGCGCGTTGGCTAGAGAAAGCCAGCGGTCGAGGCTCGCTTTGTGTTTTGGATCTGACGTCTCGATCATTCGGACCGCCTTGTCCAAAATTAAACGGCTTGCAGGTGCCATTTTCAGCTCCGTACCCGAAATTCCTGGTGCCGGCAGCAGGACTTGAACCCGCGACCCCTCGCTTACAAGGCGAGCGCTCTGCCAACTGAGCTATGCCGGCTTAATGGTTACTCGACTACGATCTGCCAGTCGTCGGCCAGCATGTCGGTCTGGGAAGCGAGCCATGGAACGAGCTTCTCGTCAGCGGTCTTCATGCTGATCCACGGGAGGAAGGCCGTTGCGGCGAAGTCCCCGGAAAACGGCGGCTTCACCTCGGAGTCAAAAATCTCGTAACGACCCTCCCGCACCAAGCCCAGCCACATCCCCTTTCCGTTCCAGCCAGCACGGGCCACGCGGCAGCCCTTCTTCATGGCCTCGATGGCGAGGCCGAATGGCATGCCAGAAGTGAGCCGGTAGGCGTTGTCGAACTGTTCAGCCGGACTCCAGCTCACGTACCCGGCCCGCCCCGGTACGTTGGGGGCTCCCCCGTCGAGGTATTCCACAAGATAGCCCGGGTCACCCCCGCGCTCGTCGGCGGGGAGCGCCCAGCCACGGAAGTCGTTGTACTCCTGACGAGTCATGGGCTCAGCGGTGATGATCTTGGTTCCGATGTACTTTTGCACGTTTTTCCTTAAGGTTCTAACAAACCGCTTGAGTGGCGGAAGCGGCGAGATTCGGACCGCCTTGTCCAAAATTAAACGGCTTGCAGGTGCCATTTTCAGCTCCATACTCTGAATTCTTGGTGCCGGTGAAAGGGATCGAACCCTCGACCTTCGCATTACAAGTGCGCTGCTCTACCAACTGAGCTACACCGGCACGGTGCCGCCTTCTTATTTAGCGCGGGCGGCTCGCGCTGGGAGGATTACTTGGCGGGGCGGAACTTGAAGGAGGTGTACTTGCTGGTCCCCTTCGACTTCACTTCAGCAGTGGCCTCGAACGTGGTGGTGTCACCATTCCCGGCGCCTCGTGCAGCGAAGATGGATTGGGTTGCAAGGAACAGTTCCCACTGACCAAGAGAGACTTGGCTGGCTTGCAGGCAGACCAGCTCCTGCTCGTCCTGCGCGATGTCGCCACCCCTTTCTGCCCAGACAACGAAACCCCAGAGATCCCCGTACGGAACGGCACGAGCCTTGCTATAGCCCTCAGCCTTCAGGGCGTCGATGTACGCCTTGACGGTCGTGTCGGGTTCGCCAGAGATCGTGGCGCCGTCGTAGCTCACGCGGAACGCGGCCTTGGTTTCGTCGTTGTTGACCTGCTCGCCAGTGCCGATTGCAAGGCGACGGTTCCAGCTCACCAGGTCCATCTTGATCTTGGAGCCCAGCGTCTTTTCGCCAATGAAGAACTGACCTTGCTCACCCTTGATGCGGGTCGCGGCCAGCGACAGGTTTTCCACGGCGTCTCGGTCGATGGCCCATTCAAGGGCTGACATGGCCAGAGTGCGCTTGGGTGCAGCCGGAGCTGCGACGACCCGCTTCGGGGCGGCGACCACGGCAGAAGGCTCGACAGTCGCCTCGTTCGCGGCAACAGGCTCGACTTCGAGCATGGTTGCGGCAACAGGCTCGACTTCGGGCATGGTTGCGGCACCTTCGAACTCGGGAATGTCATCGGGTTCGAAGGCGGGCTGGGATGCGGTTTCAGGTTTGCGGAGAGCCATTTTGATTTCCTCTTGATTGCGATTTGATTGCGATTTGATTGCGATGGTTTGCGGCAGATGCCGCTGACTACTTGCCCACACCGTTTAGTGTGGGCACGGACTGGATATTAGTTCTCTAAATTGGAGATGTCAATGCCAATCTGAAAACTTATCCAATTTTGAACGGCGACACATCGTTGCCTTCCAATACCCCAATCGGGATTGCAACGACATCTCGGCTCGGGGCTATTGCAGACGTGCTCGGAAGCGTCCGCTGGATGTGAGGGATCGTGTCAATGGCGGACTTGAACGGAAGCAGCCCGTTAAACAGCGGACGCTCGTCATGTGCCCGGCAGTATTTGGCGTACTTGCTCCAAGCGCGCACGATGTGAAGAATGACTGCGTTGTCAACCACGTCATAGTCACGCCCGAAGATTGTGCGACTGTCGTCAGGGAGATCTTCCATGATCGACAATGAAGCCATCACGTCGATCACCTTGTAGATTTCAGCAGTGGTCGTGAACACAACCTTACTCTTACCCTTCGACGATGCACTCGACGGTGTGATAAGCTCCTGCTTGATCGCGTCAACCCGATCGTCGAATTCGTCACCGAACAGAATCTTCAGATTACGACGCATCAGGTCAAGTCCAAGCAGTACACAACTGTTGTTGAAGCTCTGCCGCGACTTTGCTGCGGGTGGGTAGTTTGCCGTCAATTGACTGCGGTACTCCCCCATAGGTGCGACAAGGTCTTCTGGGGTGAGCTTGCCGAACACAATGTCCCCAATCACCTGGTGTGCAAACGAAGACAAGAGGTGTCGTTCGGCTGTGAGCTTTTCAAACTCGGACATTGAGAGGGATTGCGTCCCGACATCGAGCTGGGCAATAACGCACCGCTCGATAATCGCCGTCTGCGTCTCAAGCGCCTCGGCCATGAACACGATCGGGGTCGTCAACTTGTAGCCTGCGCTGACAATCTCCGACCTGCCAGCGTCTTTTACAAGGTGCCCCTGTGTCGCCATCCCGCCGTTGTACGCTGTGCGCATGAAGGTCTGAACACGTGAGCGCACTCGACTGCTCATGTCGGCAGGCTTGTACTCGTCCATGATGAACACGCCGGAACGTGCCCCGGACAGCTTCTGCTTCAAGCCGAACTCCGTAACCATGGAGGCGCTGCTCGCTTCAAGTTCGCCCTTGTAGTAATACAGGGACGACAGCACTTCAACCCCTGTGGTTTTACCAGAACCTGCTGTGCCGAACACTTGGAGTATGGGGAATGCGCCGAACTTCTGGCGAATGAACGGAGCCAGAAACGTAGCCATGAACCAGCCAAGCATCAGACCCACATTCACTCGCGAGTTCATGCGAAGGAGTAGATCAAAAAACTCCCGCACCTTTTCCGCTTCTTCGCGCGACATATACTTCGAAGCGAACTCCGGCTTGGGATCAACATCGTAGCGTGGGATGCGAGGGGCGCGCGCCACGGTGAAGTTGAGCGGATAACTTTCGCCACCCCCAAGCGCCGCCTGAAACATATAGCTCTGACGCAACCGCGAGTACACCGCATCGCGCGAAACCCAGATCACATCTTGCTGGCCGTCGGGCAGGTCAATGACATCCAAGCCCTCTCTCGACACCGTGTACGTCACACCTTGATCTCCTTCAGCAGCGGCCATTCGTCTAAAAATGTCCGCGATAGACCCTACCTGCAAGTCGCTCAACTGCGCAGAAGCGGACATGCCGAGGGTGAAACTTTGAAAAGAACTCCGGCTCGCAAACGTGTTCATGGTCAAGCGCCGCACACCGCGCGGCGCCGAGTCAACGAACGTCGCTGCCATGTACCCGACATCCTCCATGCGCTCAATGTCGAGCAGCCGGGTCACACTTCCAAATCCGATTGAGCACAGGCGCTTGCGATTCCCCTCCTTGTCGTGCCCGTAAATACCCCCTTCTTCGATGATGAGCCCGTTGGTCACGCCAAGGTCTGCGTCACCATCCGGCGTACGATCTGTCTTCGCCAAGGTGTCCATATCAGGGCAGTCGCCGTCCACAAGCTGGCGGATCGGTGCGGCGCCCCAAGAATAGTCTGGACGATCCTGCATGACGTACCACATGCGCTCAAGCTCGCGCGCGCGCTTGCCCGGCGTGTTGTAGCGATACCCGTCAGACTTGTGGGTTTCGCACAACCCCTTGGCTCGTGCCACCAGCTCGCTTGCGCTCCAACCCATCGCATGCGCAGTCAGCGCAAGCTGCATGGCGATCTGGTGAAAGCCGATCTCCTGCTTCAGGTGCTCCCCTGCCAAAATCGTCTCAATGGTCGGCGGAACTTTACCCTCAAACGTCTTCAGCAGATTCACGTCACGCTTGGAGTTGCGCTTGAGCTTGGCGCCGTTTTCGATCCGACCTTTGCTCTGCTCCCACAGCAGCGCCATCTTTGGGGAGAACACCGGAGGGCTCACGCGAACGTCACGCGGGGCTTTTACAAGGGCGCCGTACAGCTCCTCGGTCATGACTTCGACTTCAGGAATGCTGACCGGCACCTTGTAGTTGCCGTTTTCGCGCCGCACGTTTGCCGTGCGGAGCATGCGCCCCTTTCGCGCAGAGTAGACGCGAAAGTCCATGCTCGGCAGATCGAAGCGACCCGCCATCTCCTTGTAGATCGTCGGCAAGAACTTGTACCCACCCCGATACGGAGCTTCGACAAAGACCTTGGGTGGGACGAAGACATGGAAGCCCCGACCCCCAGTGGCAAAGACCTGAATGCAGGGCAGATCCACGCCGAAGTCGTCGCGCAACTTGGCGACAAAAACCTTCACGTCAGCAATAGCCTCAGCCAGGGTTTCGCCGTCGAAGTCCACGTAGAACGGACCCGCGTAATGCGCGTCTTCAGCCTTGAATTCTGCATCGCAGAAATCATTGTCAACGTTCAGAACAGTGGTGAGCTTGGCTTCGCCGCTCAGTTCAAGTTCTTCGCGGGCACTGGCAAGTGCCAAGTCCCAAGTTGAATTTCCGAAGTCGCGCTGATAAAAGAAGTACCACGCCATGACGCATACTCCTTATCAGAATACGTAGCCGAGTTCGGGGAAGGTGGCACGGAAAACGTTCGGCGTCGCAACGTAAACGTTCCCTTTCGTGTGAAAATCGAGACGGTCGGCGGTCTTGATCAGCACGGCAAAGCTCAAACTTCTGGAAACCTCCCCAGTGCGCTGATGCTCTCGCAACGACCAGCGAACTTCCATGCGGTCGGGCAGCATCATGTAGAAGTTGAGTCCGAACGGCTTGGAAGGGACATGATCGACGATGTGAGTCTCAAGGGTGTCCATGTTGCACAGCTTGCACGAAAAACCATCCTCCTCATCCCCTTCAAAATCGACAACCTTCAACCGAGCCAGAACCTTGGACATGACAGGTTCGCGGCGCGAACCGCCCGACTCATACACGATGAACACGCGTTCTTTGAAAGCGCCATCGAAATGGAGGTGCCCGAAGTTGTTGAACTCCGTGCGCTCAGCATCGCTCATCTGCTCGCACAGGTTTTCAATGCTCTGTGCGTCGGACAAAAATGTGTAGCTCATATCTAACCCTTGTAATTGTTTTTATCGGAACTGCGAGGGTGCGAAGCTTAACCCTTCACGGCGAAAGGGTTCAAGCTTGTCTTTTAAAGTTGAATGTGTCACATGCCGTAGATGTAGTCGCGCAGCGACTTCCATCCTCCGGCAACGACGGTGATCAACTCGTCATTTTCCAGCAGGTTCTTGTAACGTCGAGGTTGCAAGGTTCCTTCGGCAACCGCCACGCGCACCGTCACCGCACTTTTCTGCCCGTCACGATACACCCGCGACATGGACTGATTGAGCAATACGGCGCCGGGCATCTCAAGGTACAGCACGTCGGAACAGACGTGCTGGGCACCATCCACTCCAACACCGAGAGCGCGGGGCTCACCGATAAGTAGTCGGCACGCGGGATCAGAAATGAATCGGGCGATGTTGGCACTTTTCTCCTTGTTCGGCACGTCGCCATAAACCGCCACCGCCCCATACTTCTGCTTGTACTTGGCGACCAGGTTGCGGTTGGTCATCCGATAGTTCGCAAAGCAGATCAGCTTTTTGTCGCCAAGCTGGCCCATGACCTCTTCAAGGATCTGCCACCCATTCGGCTCAAGGCTTTCGTCCTGCGCGAAGTGCGCAGGATTCATGACGATCTGCTCAAGGGCGTGGCGCAGGGCACCCGCACTTGTCAGGTCAAGCTTGCCGCCTTGCTCCAGTTTCACGAGCTGTTCCTCGGCGATCTTCTCGTACAGCTTCTGATGCGCCGGGGCCAGCTTGTAATACATCGGCTGGTATGTTGCAGGGGGTAGCTGTGACAGCACTTCCTCCTTAAGCACGCGGACCGCGTTGACCTTCATGTTGCTGGCAAGCAGCTCCAGGTTCATGAATTTTTCAGGCTTACGCCAGATGTCCCACGACTCCACGTGCACATTTTCAAAATGCTTCATGTTCCGGTACAGGCCCGGAGCCCGGAGCTTGCAATGGGCATACGCGTCAATCGGCGTGCTTATGGGGGTACCCGTCAAGCCGATGAACTCGCGGTTGTCTCCGTGGAGGAAGTCATGGACGCTCTTGTGGTTAGCCGTGCTGATGTCTTTCAGCGACTGACACTCGTCAACGATCAGCACGACGTTTCGGTCAGAAAGAGCGGCGCTGATTCGCTGAAAGTCACGCTTGAAGATGTCAAGCGACATGACGATAAAACCCCTGCCAAGCTGGATCTTGGCGCGCTCTTTTGGAGTGCCTTGATAGACAGTGACGTTGAGCGGGTCGCCCTCGCTGCACTTGATCAAGCTCAGCCATTTTGACCACATATCCACAAGGAGTGGGGGTCCAAGCACCAGTGTCGTGTCATACCCGTAGCGCACCATCTTGTACAGCGCGATATGGGTAGATGTGGCGGTCTTGCCAGTGCCAGGGTCCATGTACAGCGCCTGGCGGGGGAGGTCGGCAAGGTCGTTGCACCCAACCTGTTGGAACGGATAAAGGTTGAACGGAAATTTAAACTTGCTGCAAACCAGCTCGTATGGCGTCACGAGGATTCTCCTTCTTATTCGCCAAGGAGGCGTCGGACCTGCAAAGGTCCGACGCCGAGCACTCACTTACCGAAATTCACGGTGAGCACGTTCCCTTCCCAGCCAACGACCGGGCTCTTGCACGGGACAAGCTTCTGTCGCGGCACCTTTTCAAGCAGCTCCGCGTTGGCGCCTATGTTGAACGTGTCTTCAATGAGCGACCAACACGCACCGTCTTCGCAATTGCCCTGCATCCACAGTTCAAGAAACTGGGTCGGCGTCAGCGTCTCGGCAGCCTCACGCAGCAGCATTCGACCCTGCCACACAGCAATGTAATCCTCCCGATACAGGTCGGCCTGCACGTGCGCCAGCAACTTGCGGTTGATCGTGCGCCACGTGAGATCCGGTTGGAGCAGGTTCAGCATGTTCCAGTCGGCCAAGCCCTTGAAAATACCTCCGGCAAACGCTTCCGGGAACCAATCTTTAGTCCAGCAGACAACGCCGTCTCGTTCAATCATTCACACCTCCTTGCTCGGGCGGAACACGCCCCGGCGAAACATTACCAGACGGCTGACGCTTTTGCGGGCGCTGCCATCTTTCTCATCAACAATCAGGTCACCACGCACTCGCACGGGCGCACCAATTGCGTCCACCCGGAAAGCGCGCCCAATGCCCAGCGACCGCACAATTGCAGGGATACCGGTAACGTCGTCGTTCAACACAGCACCCCACACCGACTCAATGAACCCTGTGATCAGCCCCTGTTCTACAGCGGCACCACGAAGGCAAATCCCTTCGCAAGTCGCCACGACGACGCCTGCGAAGTCGCCGCTAACAGGCATCACTGCCCACTCATTGTTCGAGCACTTTTTGATTTTGAACTGCATTTTGAATCCCAAGCGTTGATAAATGTCAAAACCGTACTGTAAGGAACACGTAAGGTTCACGCTATATGCGTTAACCATTAGATCACTCACAGTTCGGTCATAGGTCGAACGGCCTAGTGCTTCACAACGGGGTAGAAGAAGGGGTCTTCGGCAAGGCGCTCAAACTTGAACGTGTTGCGCACGTGCAGGTGGAAGTAGTGGCCGACAGATTCGGCCTCCACCATCTCCCTGTAAGTCGTAAACGGCACCTTGTCATAGCTGTAGACTTGACCCGACTTGAACTTCACGAACAACTTGCCACGGGCGTACCCCGCCGCTTCGATGTTGCTGGATTGCAGAAACTTCGCTTGGACTTGCATTTCACTTCTCCTTTGTAGTCACTTCGATGTTGCGGCTGCGATGTGGTCAGTGGCGCTGGTGGCAGACTGGTTGGCGAGAGCGTGCGTGACACAAGCATCGAACGCTTGAGCAGCGTCGCACGGGCACCAACATTTGTACTGTTCGGTCAGCATGGCGGAAACGCTCCAACTCGCCACACTTCCAAAGCCGAACTGCGCGTTCGCCATCAACCACTCCCACTTGCGATAGCCTTCGAAATAGCGCCCGTGCGCTTCTTGCTGAAACGCAAGCTGGGCTTCGAGCATTTCGATGCGCGACTCTTTGAGCTTGGCCTCGACAAGCATTCTGGTGAGGACAAGGATGTCCCGGTTCAGGTTTGCAACTTCAGCTTCCAGATTCACTGCGTTCATTCGACTTCTCCTTTGTTGAGGTCTTCAAGGGTTTCCCAGCAACCACGGTCGAGGCGCCGTATCGGCTTCAGATTTTCAGGCATGACAAACGGCTTCACAAATTCCCAACCTTCACTGCCGTCGTCTTCCCATCTGCGCAGACGCCCTCCATCTCTAAAAACAATGATCAAGTCGGACGCGATTTCTTGCTGGGCCGACTGCCATGCGTACCCAGTGTCAGCAAATGCGTACTCAATGTCAGCCAAGTTGGTGAACTCATCCCACGTGCAGGAGTGTCCGCTAACTTCCGACCCGATAAAGATGATGTCGGACGGTGTGCGCTGTACATCGTTGAGGCAATCCACTGTTTCAGAAAGCAGGTTCATTCGACTTCTCCTTTGTTGATCCGGCGCCGACGCCGGATCTCGTTTCTCAAGGTTGGGACTTTCCAAAAATACGTCATGCGCTTGTAGCCGTCCGCAGAACCTCTAGCCACGTCAGCCGATGGAAATGAACCCTCGGCTACGCACGCGTGAAAGGAGGCGGTACTTGCGTAACCAAACAACCGCGCAGCTTCTTTCGCAGAAACTAGCGCGTCCTTTGGCAGATTAAGGAACCACTGCGGGGTCACATCAGGAACAAGCAGCTTCGACATTCAAACACCCCAGACCCAGTAGAGCAGGGCAGTGACAGCGACTGCCACCACACCCAGCGCGTAACCCTTGGCAGGCTCTGGCTCATCCGTCACCCACGGAACATCGCGCAGGTTGCTCGGCATGGTGCGGTGGAAGAACTGCGTCGGCTTCACATCAGACTTAATTTTCACCACGACTGCTACTCCTTTAAAAACGCGCCTGTCAGTTTATACCAGACAGGCGCCAGGTCATTACTCGGAAGCGGCTTCCAGTTCGGAACCCCACAGCTCCATCGCAATCTCTTGCATGTTGCGGTCCAAAGCCAGCGCCTGACCCGTGCCGCAACGACCGTAGATCGTCAGGTTGCAGACCTCGCGCACAACATAACCGCGCTCAGCAAGCTTGCGGCCCAGCCACGGGGTGACGATCCAGTGCTCATAAACCTCGTCGTACTCAGGGTCAAGGTTGTTTTCTTCGCACACCTCCTGCCAAGCTGAATCAGCTTCGACGTTGTTTACCGCAATTACGCGCAGTTCCTCAAGCTCGACCTGGTTCTCGTCAAGCCAGTCGTAGCGATCCAGCTCTTCTTCCAGGTCGCATTCCAGCTCGCCGATCTGCCGCACCAGGTCATCGAGCGCCTCGCAGCCTGGCTCAAACGTATCAACGCCGCCCTTGAGTTCGTCGATGCGCCGCTGAACAGCGGCATTGTTCAGCGCCTGCGCTGCCAGATACTCCTTGTACCCGATCCCATCGACAGTCGAGTCGAAGTCCTCGCGCAGGATGTCTTCGAAGATGTTGCGCAGTTCGTAGCCGTCAGCCTGCTCGATGAACTCGCGGACAGGAGCCTCGTAGTCCCGGCTCTCGCACAGCTCAGAAAGTTCATCCTGGTCGATGGAGGTGTCGCGGACAGTCGCGTAGTCAGCGTTACGCACCACGGTCATCAGGTCAGAGATCAATATGGATGCGTCGGCGAGGACTTCACGCTCGATGAGGCGACGGGCGAGGGCTTGCTTCTTGGATTCGATGCTCATGTTCATACAACTTCCTTTCAGGTTGAGAGTGTCACTTCATGGTAAAACAGACGACACCTGCACACTCAAGGAATGCGCAGGTGTCGGTGTCTCAGATTGCAGTTGTCACCCGACCGAGCTTGGTGACAGGGTGAGGTCAGTCGATCGGAGCACCCATGTCATCGCATGGGAAGTTGGCCGTAGCCTTGACCACGGAGATTTCAGGCGCTGAGGTTTTCCAAACGAAGTAGACGTTGCGGCAATCAGAACGCTCGTTCGCTCGACATCTTGTGTAGGCGCAAGCAACTGTGTCATTGAACACGCAGTCGGTGCACATTATGTCGATGTCAAACGTGCGAGTTTCGCAATCATCATACTCATCCGACCCGCTCGACGCGCCGCTCTCAATAAATTCAATCAGTTGTTTTGCTCTGATCATTCACTTCTCCATTTCAACAGCCAGCAGTTCAACCGACACCATGTACGGCAACCACGCGTAGTGGATCGCCACCCTTGCAAGTTCGACTGCGAGGTGTCGCGCAGTGAGCGGGAAGAGGGCTCTGAGTAGTTCCGGGGTCATGCTTCATCCTTTCATCGAATAAACGTGCGCACCAATGCTCTCGGCGTGCGTCTTGAACACCTTCAGCTTGTGCCGGGGGACGCTCACCATCACTGCAACCACGTCCCTGCGCTGAGAAACCTTGGAGCGCCGCCAATCATTGAAGGCGTCACGTATGCTGTAGCGCTCGGCAATGACGTGTGGCAGCCCAACCACGACACCATTCACGATCACGACCTCGTCCTCAGGTTGAACCAGGTCGTAATGATCGTCACGAACACCGTTACGAAGAATCACCATGGTGTCTGACACGATAAAGCTGTCTTCACCCCAGAATTCATCGTCTCGCATAAACGCCAGGAATTCTTTTCCGGTAGTGGTATCGCTCACGATTTCACCTCCACAGTGAGCATGTTTCCAAAATCATCCACCACCTTGCGCGTAAGAGCGAGTTGGTAGAGATCGAGATTTCGCTGCTCACGCCTCGGCCACCACGGGAGCCCCGACCCTGCTCGCCACTCGGTAAAGCCGAGCGTGTTTCCAGCCGCATCCACTATAGGTTTTCGGTGCTGGGTTTGAGCGCACCCATCCAGCACCGGGCTTGCAGCCCCGCCGGCCCAGTCAACCCAGTCACAATACCCTGCGTAAGGATGCCCAATCACAGGTTCAACCCCACACTACACGTGTTTCCAAAATCATCAGTCACGTGTCTTAACAATAGCCGAGCGCACCCATCCAGTACCAAGGCTTCAAGCTCACCTTCAGCCATCAATGACACAGAGTACGAACCATGCACTTCGTCAGCCCCCTCACGCACGACCATGTAGCTGCCGTGAACTTGAACGAGCATTTGGGCTATTTCGTAGGCCATTGAGTGCAGCATTCTCTCGCGCGCCGCGTCGGTGCCACCGAGAAAATTGTCCCATTCCAGCCGAGACACCCTCGTTTGAACGGCAATCTTCGCCACAATCTCATCCTTTCAAAACAGGTTTGACAAACATCACTTCCCGACCCGCGTTAAGCGGGCGGTGATAACCGCACTCGTGCATCACGACTTGTTTCTGGCAGTCGTACCGGACAATCCCGGCGTATTGCCACGCAGTCACATGGACGCACTTTCGACACGCCTCTGGAGCACCGCGCGCCCGATCGTCAGCCGCTGAATGTGTCATTTCTCAATCTCCCGTAAGAGGTATCGCATTTCTACGCGCAACGCGGCTTCCCGCAGCTTCGACGGGCTCGCCTGGTTCATGACCTCCAAGGCGATTGCGATGAAGGTTTCAAGTTCGGCTCGCTCGTCATCGCCCCAGCCGACGAGCTTGGCGATGCACTGGCGCAGGCGCTCGTTCTTGAGCTTGACCGACTGCTCGACCAGGTACTCAAGGTCTTCGCGCGGAAGCGTTCCCCGCTCATGGAGGAGGGCTTCCGCACGCTGCGTCCAGTACGCCACGGTGGCGGCTTGGAACTCCCGCGCGCTAAGGGTTTTTGCAAGGGTGGCCGCTTTGCCCCGCTTCACGACGCCTGCCCGTCCGAGTAACCGTCGTTATAGCCCCGGTTGTAGCCGGCGTTCTCACCGTGAACCGCGCCAAGGTCGTACATCTTTTTCATCTCAACTTCAAAAGCCCGATCAAGGCCGCGCTCGGCAAGCACCATCAAAATCTTTTCAAGTTCAGTCATTTCACGTCTCCTGCGACGCCTGCACGTCCGAGCAGCCCATCGTTGTAACCTCGCTTATAACCTCTGTCGTAGCCGTCTTTATCACCACGAACCAAACCTTCTTCGTACGCGGCTTTTATCTCGGCGTGGAAAGCGCGCTTAAGACCATGCGCCACGAGTGCGGCCAATATCTTTTCGCGTTCAGTCATGTCGGTTCTCCTTTAAAGACCGCCCCATTGACGCACCATTGCGTCTGCAACCCCTGCGTAAGTCTTGCTTCGCTCGCGCCACCGATGTTCGGAAGGTCCGAGTACGTTTTGACCGCTATCAGTCTGGTTTGCCCATCGTTCAACCAGACGTCCTTTCCACAAAACCTGACGACCTGCGACGCGATTTGTCGGCGTGAGCTTTGGCAGATTTTTCAACCACAGGCAGGTCGCCTTGCTTGCGTCGTCACCGAACTCGTGGGGCTGAATGATCTGATCAGGCTTGCGAATCCGTGTTGAAATGCAACCTATCGGATTCTCCAAAGCGATCATTTCGATTGGAGCCTGGAGCAGCGTGCGCACAAGCTCAAGCGAGGATTCAGTAAGCTCCGCACGCCCCGGAGACAGCGTAGGTAAAATGTCGCAACTCACAGCATCGTGCCCCATTTTCAAAAACGCGTCGCGAACAACCCCAGACTCTTCGCACGCGACCAAAACTTTCAACTTGCGGATCATTTGACACCTCACAATGCCGCCCTCGTGCGAGGGCGGCGAACTTCACATCAGTACGATTTTCCACCCGCAGCTTGGCGCGCTTCGGGCTTGTGATCAGGGCGATCGGCGTTGTAAGCCATCTTTTCGTCGATGGCGCCAGCCAGGTCCAGCTTCATAGCACCCGCCAGATCAAGGATGCGAATCATGGCGTCGGCAAGCTCGACTTCGAGCATGGTTCGGTGCGGGAGCTTGTCGTCCATCAGACCCTTTCGGTGGCCCTCCATCGCCTCGCTGATCTCGCTGTGGATCAGGCACAGCTTTTGGGCGATTACGGCGCCCGCGACGGCCTTGTGGTGAGGTGTGAGGATCTCAACACGAGCCGCCGCATAACGAGCAAGCTTCGCAGCGTCGCTCAGCATGCCGTCTTCGCGCGGGAAATCCCACCAACCGGCAACCCATGAAACGGCGTGGCAGGCGTCTTGCAGTTCTTGAATGTTGAGCGCGCAACGCTCCACAGACTCTTCGCGCAAAACAACATATGCGGTGCCTGAACCTTTGCAGTTCAGAAGCGCTGCCACCGTCTCGCGAGGGCATTCGTCGATGTAGAGATCCTTTCCAGCGCGCGCGACACCTAGTGCGACGGCCTCGGTCGGAAGATCAAGCCATTCGAAAGGGCGCATCGAACCGTCTGCGAGGGTGCCCAGTACGGTCGTTTTCCCAACACCGGCTGCGCCGGAGATCATGACTACTTTCATATCAAGTCCTTGACTGTAAAGTTGAAGAGGTACTGCTCAGTGAATCCTGTGGATGTAAGGGTCGTCCCCGTAATCGGAGACATCGACGAAGCCCATGTCGCGCAGGTCGTCCAGGTCGAGGGTCGCGGCAGCGAACAGGTCTTCGCTCGGACACTCAGCTTCGCGCTTGGTGAGTTGGGGGCGTTGGAAAAGTTCAAAACTGATAGTGCGCATGATATTACTCCTTTAAAGTGATGAGTGACAGTGTTACGCGTTAAGGCTTGCGCAGGCCTGCGCAAAGCGCGAGCACGTCGCGCCACACGCACTCAAGGGTCGTTTTGGCGTTATCAAGTTCACCAATGGCGTCTGACAATTTGCGACCCACATCTTCACATTCCGCAACGCACGTCGCTGCAGGCTCTTTGCAACGACTGCTCGGTGGAGCCGGTGGAACCGGTGGGGGTGGAGGTTTCGCATAACCAGGCGGATGGTTGTTTCCGATACGCAGCTTGTTTTTAGCAGTCAAGGTCGTGGCTCCTTTAAAGTGACGTGTGACAGTGTTACGCATCAAGGTGTGCTGTCCACCTGCCAGGGCGCGGTGCCTTGGCAGAGTTGGCGGAAGAGGTCTTCTTGGCGCTGGCGGGCTTCGGGGCAGTCGGCGGTGTTGGCGGCGGCGTAGTAGGCGGCGCTGGTGGCGGCGGAGAAGGTGGCGGCGGCGGCGGTGGTGGTGGCGCTGGCGGTGGCGGTGGCGGTGGCGGCGTAGGCGGCGTAGGCGTCGTAGGCGGCGCGGGCGGCGTAGTAGGCGGCGTAGGCGGCAGAACGAGCTTCAGCAAGCTCTTGCGCAGTCGCCAACCCATTTGCGAACCGCTCTGCAACATCGAGTGCAGAGCGGGAAGCTTCAGGCATGAGGTGCTCGACCTCACGAGCAAAAGCTACTGCGAGAAGCCGAGCGTCCCGCTCAGAACAATTGGAGGCGTGAAGCGCCCAAAGGGCGTCGTCCAACCCGTTGGACTCAAGGATGAACTCCAGCGGAATCTCATCCTTGTGGGCGAAGCGAAGATGGGTGTCTCGCAGTGCGTCTGCCTCTGTGAAAGGCTTACCCTGAATGGCTCTGACGAGCCGGTTATAACCAACTACGCAAGCGCTAGCTTCGCGCAGCTTGGCATGTGTTGTTACAAGCATGATTTGTTGCCCCTTTGAAATGTCCACCTGCCAGGGCGCGGTGCCTCGGCAGAGTTGGCGGAAGAGATCTACTTGGCGCTGACGGGCTGTGGCGGCGTCGGTAGCGCAGGCGACGTGGCGGGCGGCGGCATCGGCGGTGGCGTCGCAGGCGTCGTAGGCGGCGTAGGAGGCGGCGTAGGCGGCGTCGTCGCAGGCGGCGTAGGCGGCGGGGGCGGCGTAGGAGGCGTAGGAGGCGTAGGAGGCGGCGTAGGCGGCGGCGGCTGCGACGTGCCAAGCTGCGTCTCGAGCTTCAGCAAGTTCTTGCGCAGTCCCCTGTCCATTTGCGAACCGTTCTGCAACATCAAGTGCAGACCGCGAAGCTTCGGGCATCAGGTGCTCGACCTCACGAGCAAAAGCCACTGCGAGAAGCCGTGCGTCTCGCTCGGTGCAGTTGGACGCGCGAAGCGCCCAAAGGGCGTCGCCCAATCCGTTGGACTCAAGGATGAAGCTGAGAGGAATTTCATCCTTGTGGGCGAAGCGAAGATGCGTTGTGCGCTCTTCGTCTTCAGAGGTGAATGGCTCACCCTGAATGGCTCTGACGAGCCGGTTATATCCGCCAACGCAAGCGCCAGCTTTGCGCAGTTGGGCTAGGGTGGTTACAAGCATGAGGCTTACTCCTTTAAGGTTCACGGTGTCAAACACGACTGTTCAGACGACAGCTCTTGCGGCACATTTTGCCTTCGCTACCAACTTCAATGATCTTGCCGGTGATGAGGTGGACGATGGCCCACTCGTTGCCAAAAGGCTTGGCGCGGTACTGTTTCTTCATTTTGACGCTCCTTTAAAATGCACCGTGGTGCGATACTGAAAGTCCGACTACCCAAGCCCTGCACGCAGGGCTTGAATTGGAGGGCTTACATCGTCACTCCATGTTGTTGAGATCCCGCCAGTTCAGATTCTTCGGCGGGGCTTCGTGTCTGCGCGAAACCTTGTACAGGATGTATCGGGCGACAAGCAGCGTCGGTGCCGCCAGAGTGAGCACCGGTATCAGGTTGAAGGGGTCGTTCATTTGTGAAGCACCTGGAGCGCTATAAGTCTGCGCTTCATGCGCGCTTTCTCACCACGGAGCTCGACCAACGCAGCCTTGAGTTGCGAGACTTCATATTTAAGTCGCGCAACTTCATCGACGAGCGCGTCGCGCTCGTCGATGAGTTTCCATAAGCCAACTGCGAGCACCGCGCAATCCTCGTCGTTCATTTGTGAAGCCCCCAATATGCTGTTGCGAGCCCGCGCTTCAAAACAGCGTTCTTAGTTCTGAGCTGGGTCAGTTCAAGCTGCATCCCTGCGCACAGATTTTTCAACTCGTTCAGTGTTGCGATCGAAGCCTCTGCCATGCCCCTGTACGCCACATGACCGGCGATCAGATCCGCAACGTCAATCGTTCGAGGTTGGCCACCTACATTCGTGGCAAGGTAAATGGTCGCAGCTCGAACAGCAGCTTGGGCAAGTGCGCAGTCGATCTCGATGTCGCTGGCGAGGTCCGGCACAACAGCTTCAATCTTGAACGGGTCACGTTCAAGGCCGTACTGTGTGAGGCCGTGTACGGTTTTGGTCATGATTTACTCCTTGTTCGAGTTATCACAGGCACAGCCAGTCACTGCCATGGTCAAGCACGACCCCGCACCGCAGCAGTTCAATCACAACATCTTCAGACACACCCGCTTTCGCAAGGTCGCTGGCGACCACGTTCAGATACACCGTGCCGGCCTGCGTGGTTGCAATCAGGGGGTCGTCGCCACCCACTAACTCGTCCACCATCAGGAATGCGTGGAGGTCAGGGCGCTGAGAGCGTTTCTGAACAACGCGATCAAACTCGCGGTACTCTTTGATGTTGCGTGCAAACATTTCGCGCACTGATTCAATGGTCGTCATGATTTACTCCTTGTAAAAGTGTTTGTGAGCCCGGCCATCTCCGGGCTCAACGCTCATGGTGAAAAGGTGATTGAGATCGGTGCGTAGTGGCAGGCAAACCATACGGAGAGGGCGCCAGCGACTGCGTAGAACAGTGCAGCGCCGGGTTCAAAAATAGCCAGCCCCCATGCGCAGATGAGCAGGGCTACGCCTCCGCAAAACACGAACAGCGGGCCGATGAGTTGAAGGATCATTTTAAAATCTCCTTGTAAAACAGGGTTGTCACTTTTCAGTGGTTGTGAACGAGAGCAGTGCCTCACGATGAAGCCGCGCCGCTTCTTCGGTGCGATGAACAAGACCTTGCCGGAGCGCTCTGTCGTAGCTTAAGCGATCCCGTAATGCAAACGTGCCACCCTCGGTGATCGTGTTAAAGCCAACCACCCACACCTTGCGGTTGTCACCAGGCCACTCCCGCAAAGGCTCCGGCACATTGAACCCGTTGATGTTGATGTGCTTGGGTGCGACGCGGAACATATCAGGTGTCGCTACACCCTCCCCGATCAGTCTGAAAAGTTCAAAATCGTGCCGCTGCCACCTCCCAGCCCAGTAGATTTCAACAGCCTCACCGTCCGCGATCCAGCGCAGAACTTGGGCGTACTTGTGTTCAGTTTTTCCGTTCATACCACTCATTCTCCAGCCTCCCGAATAATTCCTTGCACCATGCGGAACAGCACAAGATGGTCCAAGCTGTCGCCGTCCATCCAGGTGCAGCTATCGCGCTCGATCTCGACGCTGCCCAGGCCCGGCTCCGTCATCATCGCTTCATCCACGTCGATGACGATTTGGCGGAACACTGCCGGGCTCACGTTTTGGTTGATGTAAAGGGTGGGCATTTGGTTTGTTCTCCTTTAAAGGGTTGAGGTGTCAGTCTCGGTACCATCAGCGTTAAGCGTAGCGATTTCTGCGTCCGCGAACTCGACACGGTTCAAAAATCCTGACGGCTCCAAGCTTTTGTAGGCTTCGTTCCATTGACCACAGAACGGCACAAGCTTTCCAACCAGGCCGGAGTACCACATCAGAGAGTCTCGGCAGCGGATAATTCTGAGCATTTGCATTCAATCATTACCCTCACGGATCGCCTCACTCACCCTTGTAGCATAGCCGTGTCCGCTGAGAAACGGATCGTCCAGCTCCCAGTAGGTGACGTCTGCCGCCCGCTCGGTTGCGGCTTTCCACCCTTCCCAAGCCCAGAAAGCTGGGGTCCCTTGGACATACGGGTTGTCTTCGCACAACCGGTCATCATCCCACCACTCGCTAAACGCTTCTTTGCTATTCATCATTCGTCCCCTGACAGCATCACAGATTCTCAATTGTTTCGATTTTGGTTTTGCACTTCCGCTGTTTTCCGACGCCTTCGCAATCTTCCCACGGGCTATCCGTCGTTGTTTTGCTGCCATGGCAGCGGGTAAAGTAGTGATAGCGCTCTCCAGATTTGAACGCATAAACTTTGCATCCGTCGGCTTCCCGGATCACATGCGGGATTTGTTCAAGGCGCTCTTGTTCAGCTCTTGCGGCTTGCTCGTTTTTGTATTCTTTGGAAGTGGCGCACGAATACACGCCAAAACAAATTAAAGCGCAGACCGCCGCTAAGATTGCATTTTGACACCGCACGACAATCAACTCCTTCTAAGTCACGATTTGCGAAAGCACCGGCTTCACCGGCACCGGAGGTTGCACTGGCACTTGGTTCTGGCAGCAGTCACGGTACAGCACCCAGAACCAAGTCAGGAAGATGAGGGCGAGCAGGATGTAGAACTTGGCATTGGCCATAGTTTCAGCTTTCACTTGTGAAGGTCGTCAACGATGTCGTCAATCTTGCGCTGCGCATTCGCCTGCGAAACAAGTGACTCCCTATACAAGTGGTGCATATCGTAAATAATCAACGCCATGCAGCTCGCCGTTGCAACGAGGTGCGTCCACGTGATTGGTTCGCCAAGGTTGGTGAGCAGCATTATGAGTGGTGCAGCAACGTTGATCACGATAGAGATTACGTAAAACGCGATGGTTTGGCCAGTTTTCATGGTTTGATCCTCAGTTTACATGTGTGATCGCGCCGCAACTTCACAAGGTGGTGCTGTACGTTCCGATAGCAGGCCCACACCCACGCGGCGCGCTCATTATTTCCACCATGTTCAAAGAACGCAGCGGACTGCTCGAGCAGGTAGAGCAGGGTGGAACAGTATGTTTTCACGCCCGGCGCATCGATATTGTCAAAAGCGTACGCGACTTCAAGCCCTGCGCGCAGGGCTGTCAATGCATCATCGGCGACATGCGAATTGTATACACCGTGCGAAACCCAACGCCTGACCACTCCCGCAACAGTTAGCAGAAGTTCGGCGCTCGCCTCAATGTCTTGCGGATCAAGCTCATAGGGGTTGGTGGAGATTGCGGCATGCTTCATGATTTAACCCTCACTCAAAATGTGGCGTGTCAGGCGGCATTACGCCCCGCGCACGAAGTGTGTTGGCCCGATCAAGCCACGCGTACTTCTCCCCGTCAAAATCGCATCCAGGGTGAAAGTAGTGCGGAGCCTCCTGCACAAGTGCAACAAGTTCTTGAGTCGCTTCATCGCGGCGAACGGCTTCAAGCAAGTTGCAAGCGCGTGCGGCAATGTTGAGCAGCTCATCCGCCATTTCATCTCTAACCTCCGTCCCGTCACGGCGCAGCGCATTTGCAACAACCCATGCGATTGCGCGGAGTTCACGGTTAATGTCTTGGTCTGCCATGGTTTAATCCTTCTTGATGATAAAAACCACATCGCGATTGTCGGTGCGGCGATAAGTAGTGCAGGCAAAGCTTTCACAACTGGAAAGGTTCACGAACGCACAACCTCCGCACCCACTAACTTTTATCGTCTCAGTTTCAAAGCCCGGCAGTTCTTCGATGAAGCCGCCGTCATTGATTTTAAGCTGGCTCATTTCATTCCTTTCAAGCGGGTCAGATTCGCCGACCCGTCACCCCGTCGATCTCGTTGTACGTGCAGTAGATCGGCGGTTCGTGGTCGAACGTCACGCAAATATAATTGTCGTCAAAGCGGGGTTCGCTCGACTTGTAGAGATGCAAGGCGGACGGGGCATCTTCGTTCCCGATCAACACCGCGAACTGGAAATCGCGGTAGCTGGATGGTATAACGACCCCCCGCAGATGGGTCTCCATGAGCCACCGGATATCTTCAGCGGTTTCAATGGTTGTAATCATGTTCACTCCATTTCAAGTGAGTTGGTGAGATTCGCCAGGGCCGCACTCACGACCGCGATCTGGCTTTCGAGCTGTTTCGCGCTTTGTGTAAGGGCGGCGAGCTGAGCGTGGAGGCGCTCGCGATCCGCTGACGCGGGTAGTTTCCTGACGAACTTGACGGTTCGACCGTCTTCGCGTGCTGACGGGTGGCAGCGGGCACCATCACATGCCTGTGGGATGCTGTAGAACACGCACTCACTGCACTGACCGGCGCTTCGATCCACCGCATCCAGATCCGAAAACTCTTCGCGCGGTATGAGGGTGTTTCGTTTGGCCCGAAGGCTCTCACGGATATGTTCAAGCATTGAGGTCATTCTTGAACCTCCTTCTTCACTTGTTCTATAACCCGCACAAGCAGGGCGATCATGGGATTGGGATTGTCATCGTGCACGAACGCTAGCCAAGCGCTGTCGCAATCCTGACCCGTCACTTTATGGATTTGGCACAGTTTGCAGTCACACAGTTCATTGTTGTATCGACCTTTCACAGGGTCTGCGAGGTGGCAAAGTGCGCACGATTCACCGTTGAAGTAGAACTCCCCCGCGCCGCGAATTGAAATCCCGCAGACTTTTCTGCATCCATGCTTCTCCAGGTTATGAGCGCGCAAACCTTTCCACTTGAGCAGGCTGTGCTCAAGTGCCAACACCCACGTGGCACCGCTACGGACAAGGTCCAGGGCAGTGATCGGGTAAAACTCCAGTTTCCAGCTTTTGATGGTCATGAGGGTTGCTCCTTTAGGGTTGAGGTTGTCTTAGTGCTGGGTTTGCCAAGGTGCGGCGCCTTGGCAGAGTTGGAGGAAGAGTTCGGTTTGGCGCTGGCGTGCAGCGTAGGCAGCGTCGCAGGCGGCGCCGTAGGCGGCGTAGGCAGCGTCGCAGGCGGCGCCTGCGGCGTAGGCGGCGTAGGCAGCGTCGCAGGCGGCGCCTGCGGCGGAACGAGCTTCTGCAAGCTCTTGAGCAGTCGCCTGTCCATTTGCAAACCGCTCCGCTACATCGAGTGCAGACCGCGAAGCTTCCGGCATCAGGTGCTCGACATCGCGAGCAAAAGCCACTGCGAGAAGCCGTGCGTCTCGCTCAGAACAATTGGAGGCGCGAAGCGCCCAAAGGGCGTCGTCCAATCCGTTGGACTCAAGGATGAGTTCCAGCGGAATTTCATCCTTGTGGGTAAAACGAAGGTGGGTTTCACGCTCTTCATCTTCAGAGGTGAATGGCTTGCCCTGAAGGGTGCGAACAAGCTTGTTGTATCCGCCAACGCAAGCTTCAGCTTTGCGCAGTTGGGCTAGGGTGGTGGTGAGGATGGTCATGAGATACTCCTTTAAGGTTGGGTTTGCCAGGGCGCGCTGCCTTGGCAGAGCTGGAGGAAGAGATCTACTTGGCGCTGACGAGCAGCGTCGGCGGCGGCGTAGGCGGCACGGGCGGCGTTGTAGGCGGCGGCACGGGCGGCGTTGTAGGTGTAGTCGGTGGCGTTGTAGGCGGCAGAACGAGCTTCGTCAAGTTCTTGCGCAGTCGCCAACCCATTTGCGAACCGTTCTGCAACATCGAGTGCAGAGCGGGAAGCTTCAGGCATGAGGTGCTCGCGTAGTTTGGCGAGGGTGGTGTGCATGTGATGACTCCTTCTGTGTGATAAATCTTTCCACCCAAGCACTCTCGGAAGAGCGCTTGAATTGAGGACTTAGATCACATCGGGTTTCTTGACGAAGCGCACCTTGCGCCTGTCTTTGCGTTCGTACGGAAGACACTCAACCATGGAACCAGGGCAGCGACCTTTAAACACGCACCCTGTGCAGTGCGGCTCAGCACCGCTCACTTCCACGGTGTCGCAGTCCGAGAACTCGCTGATACCTTTCACCATGAGCTTGATCAGTTTGGACGATTTCATAAGGTGATGATCCTTGTAAGTTACGAATGGTGGACGTTATTGCCAGGTGAAAAGCAGCGCGAAGCGCAAAAGTGCTTCACGTTCGACTCGCTGGAGGGTGATTTCTTCCACACGCCCGGTTTCAAGGAAGAAAAGTAACCCTTCAAGCCAGTGTCGACCATCTGAACCGATCCACCCACGCACAGACGGCGTGTGCGGGCAACTTGGAAGCACGATCTGCCACTTGTCACCGTTGCGCAAGGTGTTGTCTCCAACTTGACGGTATCTGTCACGGTACACTAGGACATGCTCCGGCATCTCGATAAGCTCATCGAGCGCGCTCAGGTCGCCGGCATCGTACCGGGCGAGCTTCGTGATGATCTCTGCGACAATGGCTTGTGCTTGTTGCTTCGGTTCTTCACACATTGGGTAGATCCTCGGGAATTTGAACTTCTTGGCCAAGCTTGAAGGCTACATAGCAGCGCATGGCTGCGATGAGGGGTGTGGGGCCGTAGGCACTCTTGTGATCTTCGTCCACCATGAAATAGGGGCTTGTGGGGCGACCATCGTCTAATCTCTTCAGGGGGATGTGATGTGCGTGACGTGTCGCAAACCACAGTGCGCCACGTTCTTCGGACGGGAGCCCGTTGTAAACCCTCACGATCGAAATATCGAGCCGCTCAATGATCGGGCCAGCTTGGCGCCAGTTAGTTGACGGGTGAAAGTATTCCAAGTGACCTTTCAGCATCGCCTGAACTTCAAGTGCAGCCTCTTCTTCAGAGAGGAAGAACATATCCACGCTTCCGCGCGCCTTTCGTCCGTCGCTACCGACAAACGAGATACTGGGGGCGGTTGCACCAACAGCATGATCAATTCCACATCGAGTTACGGTGACGTCCTTCACAGCGATGCGCTCGATCTCATCCCTGCCGTTGTACACGCACTGCACCTCTTTCAAGGTGAAAGGCGTCTGCCATCCTTCAACATCCGCGTAAGTAGCCCGTACAGGCTCGCGCATTGCGACGCCCTCACACAGCGCCACAGCCCAATCAAGTGCAGCGCCTTCAAGTTCGCAGGTCTTTACAGTTTTCATCAGTTGCCCCTTCAGGGTTGGGTTTGCCAGGGCGCGGTGCCTTGGCAGAGCTGGCGGAAGAGTTCTGTTTGGCGCTGGTGGGCGGCGCAGATGGGGCGTGCGGCGTGGTAGGCGGCGTAGTAGGCGGCGCCGTAGGCGGCAGCGGCGTAGGCAGCAGCGGCGTAGGCAGCACGGGCGGCGTTGGCGTTGTAGGCGGCAGCGGCGTTGGCGTTGTAGGCGGCAGAACTTGCTGCATCTCGCGCTTCAGCAAGTTCTGCCTCTGTCGCCAACCCGTTTGCAAATCGCTCTGCGACATCAAGTGCGGCCCGAGAAGCTTCGGGCGCAAGATGTGCGACCTCACGAGCAAAAGCTACTGCGAGAAGTCGAGCGGCCCGCTCAGAACAATTGGAGGCGCGAAGCGCCCAAACGGCGTAGTCCAATCCGTTGGACTCAAGGATGAACTCCAGCGGAATTTCATCCTCATGGGCAAAACAAATGTGCGCTTCGCGCTCTTCGTCAGCTTCTGTGAATGGCTTGCCCTGAAGGGCGCGAACAAGGCGGTTGTATCCGTCGACGCAAGCGTGGTGCTTGCGCAGTTGGGCTAGGGTGGTGGTGAGAATGGTCATGAGGTGTTGCTCCTTCAAGGTTGGGTTTGCCAGGGTGCGGTGCCTTGGCAGAGTTGGCGAAAGAGTTCTGTTTGGCGCTGCCGGGCGGCGTCCATGGCGTAGTAGGAGGCGGCGTAGGTGGCGGCGGCGTAGGCGGCGTAGTAGGCGGGGGAACGGGCGGCGTGGGCGGCGGAACGGGCGGCGTAGGCGGATGCGGCGGCTTCGTGGGCGTCAGCAAGAGCTTCTGCAAGCTCTTGAGCAGTCGCCTGTCCATTTGCGAACCGTTCTGCAACAGCGAGTGCAGACCGCGAAGCTTCCGGCATCAGGTGCTCGACCTCACGAGCAAAAGCCACTGCGAGAAGTCGAGCGTCCCGCTCAGAGCAGTTGGACGCCCTGAGCGCCCAAAGGGCGTCGTCCAATCCGTTGGACTCAAGGATGAACTCCAGCGGAATTTCAGCCTTGTGGGCGAAGCGAAGATGGGTTTCACGCTCTTCATCTTCAGAGGTGAATGGCTTGCCTTGAATGGCTCGGACGACTCGGTTGTACCCGCCGACGCATGCTTCAGCTTCGCGCAGTTGGGCTAGGGTGGTGGTGAGGACGGGCATGGTAATGCTCCTTCAAGGTTTAGGTTGTCACGGGCGAATCAGGTTCGCTACAGTTGAAGCGATGAACTCCGCATCGCACTTGCGAAGCCAGCCGCGCCGCACGGCTATGTTGTAGTGCGGGTGCTTGCGGGCAGGTACAGACGGGCGTGCGACCAACATGCACGTGCCGTTCTTATCACGAGCGAAGATGTACCACCCTGGCCCCGTGGCGGGGCTGCGCTCCACGGTTACGTTTTCGGTAAATACTCGACCCTTGTAATCAACGTTTTCAAGTTCGAATTGCACGATGTTGCTCCTTCAAGGTTTAGGTTGTCACTGCACTGAAATCAGCGATACCAGTAGTCCGTGTCACCGAACGTGACGAGGTTATAGTCCTGTTGCAGCTCGCTGGCGGCTTCGCCCCAGTCAATGCAGTTGCAAGGCCAAGAGACGTCTGCCGGGATTGCACCGATGTCCTCGGCAAGTTCCTGGGCGTAGGTAGGGAAATAGTCATCACGAATGAGCGTGAGGGGGTACCAGTCACCCTCCCACTCTTCATCACCCCCACCACCTGCAAGTTCGGACAGCAGGGTTTCCAGGGTTGCGAGTTCTTCGGTGTCGTCCGCGTCGAGGTCACCTCCTTCGTACCTGATCCAGTAGTGGTAGCTGCCGACGGTTTTGCCGTACTCAGCGTCGCCTTGTTCAGTTGCGGCGGCTTCCAAGGCGTCGGCGTTTCTGACGAGCGAATCGGCAAGGCCGGTGTCGTCAGGATCATCAAGGCTCTCAGCCCAGACGCGCATTTGCTCCGCAATGTAGGCGCGAGCGTCGCCCGCGTCATAGAATTCCTCGGGCGGATTGTCGGGCATGTAGCCCGGCACGTTGAATCCTGCGAGGTACTTTTCACTGCTCTGTTCACGCAGTTCTTCCACCCGCTTGATGATGTCGCGGATGTCAATGATGTCATCGGTGGCGATGGTCATGAGGTGTTGCTCCTTCAAGGTTGGGTTTGGCAGGGCGCGGTGCCTTGGCAGAGTTGGCGAAAGAGTTCTGTTTGGCGCTGGTGGGCGGCGGCACGGGCGGCGTTGTAGGCGGCGGCACGGGCGGCGTTGTAGGCGGCTTCGGCGTAGGCGGCGGCTTCGGCGGCGTTGTAGGCGGCGGAACGGGCGGCGTTGTAGGCGGCGGAACGAGCTTCAGCAAGCTCTTGAGCAGTCGCCTGCCCATTTGCAAACCGCTCCGCTACATCGAGTGCGTCCCGGGAAGCTTGAGGCATGAGGTGCTCGACATCGCGAGCAAAAGCCACTGCGAGAAGCCGTGCGTCTCGCTCAGAACAATTGGAGGCGCGAAGCGCCCAAAGGGCGTCGTCCAATCCGTTGGACTCAAGGATGAAGCTAAGGGGAATTTCACCCTTGTGGGCAAAACGAAGATGCGTTGTGCGCTCTTCATCTTCAGAGGTGAATGGCTTGCCCTGAAGGGCGCGAACAAGGCGGTTGTATCCGTCGACGCAAGCGTGGTGCTTGCGCAGTTGGGCTAGGGTTGTGGTGAGGATGGTCATGAGATACTCCTTTAAGGTTGGGTTTGCCAGGGTGCGGTGCCTTGGCAGAGTTGGCGAAAGAGTTCTGTTTGGCGCTGCCGGGCGGCGTAGGTGGTGTCGCAGGCGTCGTGGGCGGCGTAGGCGCAGGCGGCACGGCATGCTTCGTGACCTGCGGCCTCAGCGGCCCCGACAGAGGCGCCGTAGGCTGCATAGATTGCGTCGCGATCGGTAACGTAGATTGCGGCGCGAGCGATGGCTAGATTGCTGCAAAACCCCTTCACAACCCGTCGCACTGCCGCAAGCTCTTGAGCGGTCGCAAGTCCATTTGCGAACCGATCTGCGACATCGAGTGCTGCAACGACTGCGTCAGGCATGAGGCACTGCACTTGGCGAACAACTGCAACTGAGAAAAGACGCGCATCCCGCTCAGAGCAGTTTGAAGCGCGAAGCGCCCAAAGAGCATCATCCGTGCCAAAGGTGTCAAGGATGAGTTCGAGCGGGATTTCGACAGTTTGCTCAAAGAAGGTCGGCATGTAACGTGGGAAACCTGCGTCGCGCTTTGTGAAAGGCTCACCACGGAGGATTCGCCCGAGTTGGTTGTATAGACGCGGCTGAACACGCTGCCTGCACAGCTTGGCGAGAGTGGTGGTGAGGACGGGCATGGCGATGCTCCTTCAGTACACACGAGTGAATTCGACAGCCCCAAAGCTGCCGGGGATTTGGGCTGACACAAACACCAAGGCTTGTGTCCGGTTCAGGTAACTTGCACGGGCGCGAGCTGCCGCTACGTCCGGGAGCTTGACTTGAAAAGATTCTCCGACCTTGAGTTGTCGGAACGGGTATTTGGTTTTGCGCATGATGATGCTTGTGAGTTGTGATTGAAACCTGTCTACCCAAGTGCCTTTAACTGGGCGCTTGAATCGAGAGGCTTACGGGTTATGGGCGCGGATCAAGCGTACGCAGTGTCAAACACGTGACCGTTCTGACTCATGTAAAAGTCACTTTCGAACAAGTCATTGGCGTACGCGAAGTAGTTGAAGCACCTGCGCAGTTTGCAGGGAACACCGGCAAGTAAGTCGAGTTCTTCGACACGGTGCTCGGCAAACGCCACCCGACTGGCGTACTGACCCATATACGCGTCTTCAAAGTAAGACACGCTCCAATGACGGTCGAGGCCAAGCCCGATCTCGAGCCACCCCAGATAGTCCGCAACCGCCTGCATGTCAAGGTTGTAGCGCAAGCAGTCATCGCGTGCCGCGATGAAGCCCGCAAGGTCAAGGCGAGGCTTCCTGTAAAATGCTTGCGCAAGTGCACCAAAGATGCTCGAAACCTTGAGTTCGTCAAGGTCGGTGTCGTGGGTGCAGTGACCGCGTTCAGCCATGGCCGCGCGGATTTCGTCCGCGTCGGTGACATAATCGAGGTCAATCCAGAGGCCATTATTCTGGTCGACGTAGAAATACGCGCCGTTGTTCATGTGAGTCACCTTCTGTTGTGATTGAAACCTGTCTACCCAAGTGCCCCGTGAGGCACTTGAATCGAGAGGCTTACGGGTTATGAGCGCGTCACAGGGTCGCCGCCTTCATTTTGAATGTTCGGTAGTGATCAATGCCTTCGGCGTACGTGTCGCAGCGCATCTTGCACACCGTGTCGCCGTTGTCTCCGAACAATTCAACGATGTACCAAGGGCCGGACTTTTCCATTCGCACCCATGCACCATTGGGGAAAAAGCGATACTTAGGTTTCATGTTTCACACTCCAAGGAGCTTGCGCTCATAGTCCGAAAGGCTTTCGACCAGGGCTTTTCGATCCTCCTCACGCTTTGCTGCCGCGAGTTCGCGCTGCACACGTTTTTTATCCGCCAATTGATGATCCCGCCACCAAATCTGCATTTCCAAGCTGTACTTGGAAACCTCCGCTTTCTGGAGGGCGCTGCACAGACGCGCCGTCAGGGCGTCGCCAAGGACTCGGCTGGCTTGGCCGTACACATCGGGGTGATACCCCGCCCAATCCCGAGACCTCCAAGGTACCCCGTCAAGTTCCCCAAGGAGGCATGCGACTCGACTGATTTGCACCTCAAGGTCGTTCGGGTTCATGTATTCGCAATTGCACGGCATGTTTTCACACTCCAAGTTCATTGACTGGATAAATCCGGCGTTCAACCAGGGCCACCCCGAAAATTTCGGGCCAACGCGACTCATCGACACCCGGCGCGTGAAGGAAGAAATCCGCGCCGTCGGGCAGGAGCGCAAGCACGTATCGGCCATTGCTGGCGATGATGGTGTAACGCACCGAAACACCGTCCGGCAGTGCTTTTCCAATAATCGTGCACAGGCTCTGTGCCGTGACGTTGTCAAGGCGCGGGTATGTGGCCGGGCGGCTGATTTCAATCGTGATCATTTGCAGGTTCCTCCAGAAGATCCCAATCTTGCTGCCGACATTCCGCTTGTTGGCAGAATGCATTCAGCACTTCGTGCGGGTCAAGTTCGCCCGATTCAGGGGCAACAGCGCGCACGTCGCCCACACCCCAGCCAATAGGGAATGTGAACTCCTCAAAAGGCTCGAGTGCGGAGAGAAGCTTGGTTTTAACTTCCCCGTCAGGCAGGGTGATAACGGCGGCATCGGCAGCAATTATCAACGCCTTGATGAGGTGATTTTGATCCAAGTACGAGACGTTTCGGCGGGCGTGATCACGCATGGCGAGGATGTCGTCCGCCATGTCACGAGCGCACTCAAGGATGTGCTCTTCACCGGAATCTGATTCGATTCCACCCAGGTAGTGGCGTACGTCCGGGTTGTCTTCGCACCATACGGCCAGGTCAATGTAGTACCACTCGTCATCGCACCAGGCTTTGAGCCGCTTAAAATCGGCAAGGGCAGCTTTCGCGGCTTGCTGGCGGGGCGTCTCCCGCTTGTCGGTGTTGTACGGGTGCGCGTCCCAGCCTTCGGCGCGTGCAAGCTTGCACGCGGCTTGGAAGTCGTAGAAGCGCTTGTCCGAGTGGTCAGTGTTAAGGACATGTTCGCCGGGACGCTTGTCGCGTGTTGTCAAAGCTGACACCAGGTCGTGCGACGCGAACGGGTAGCTCCATGGTGGCGGCGAAGCGGGATCGGGCTCGGTTACGAAGTGGAAGGTGTAACCCTTGTACGTGAAGGTTGTGGTCATGGTTCGGTGCTCCTTCAGGGTTGGGTTTGCCAGGGCGCGGTGCCTCGGCAGAGTTGGCGGAAGAGGTCTTCTTGGCGCTGTCGAGATTCGAAATCGGCATAGAACGCTGTGTGAGTTGCGTGCAAGGCGGCGTCAAATTCATTTGCATAAGCGGCGGCGTACAGTGCGCGAGAAGCGTAGTACGCAGGACGCGACTCATCAAAAGCCTTAGAGCACTTCGCCCCATAGGCGTCGGCGGCGTGGTAGGCGCGCATCGCAGCATCTTGCGCCGCACCAAGATTCACAGACTCGTCGTTCGCAGCCCGCTCCACAATTGAGATTGCATGGCGTGCAGATTCGGGTATGAGATGGGCGACAGATCTGACCGCAGCGAGCGCGTAAAGACGAGCGTCCCGCTCAGAGCAATTGGAGATCTCCAGCACTTCGAGTGCACACCACAAGTTAGTGGTATCAAGGATGAACTCCAGCGGAATTTCAGCCTTGTGGGCGAAACGAATGGGGG
>JACCDR011191312.1_pt1 | contig 54782 bp, 51 predicted proteins | sample 7446431 | NCBI WGS metagenome assembly JACCDR01 (sample SAMN15323443, study PRJNA562643) | freshwater metagenome | isolation source: river surface water | place: USA:Blue River Watershed | collected 2017-08-17 | reverse complement strand
GTCTTTTGACCCAACATACAAAACTACCGGAGCATTGTCGGCAAAAGATGTCGCTATAACATCACACCTCTCGTTTGCAGAATGTCCTGAATGACCCTTGAGTAAATTCCAAGAAATATTTCGATGCGTTGTCAGCTCAAGCATTTGCTCCCACAAGTCTTTGTTTAGCACATCATCTTTGGTACTAGTTTTCCAATTATTTTTCACCCAACCTTTGACCCACCGTGTAGCACCGTTTAGAACATATGCAGAGTCAGTGTTTATTTCTAGATCATGTTCGTTTTGTAAATATTTAAGTGACTCTAAAACTGCAGTAAGTTCCATGCGATTGTTTGTTGTTTCGTTTTCTCTTCCACCAAGCTCAATTACCCTGTCCTCCAAAACAAGTATTGCTCCCCATCCACCAGGACCAGGATTGCCTCTCGACGAACCATCAGTAAAAATTTTTATCATTTTTTTATTATAACAAAAAGGCGCCTGTAAAAGCGCGCCGTAACCACGAGACTCACCTACTCTTGCTGGTCAGACTATCGACCAAAGAACCAGAAGATGAATTTGAGTGGAAAACCGATCAGGACAAGTGCCCAGAGTGAGTTCTGGAACACCATCTTGAATGGAAATTCCGCCTCGACTCCAACGACGATGACGACGACCCGGAACAGGAAGCTGATCATGGCAGCAAATGCAACCATGCCAACTGCTGACCAGAAAAGTCTCGGCATAACAGTTCTCCCTTAATTGCAAATATAACATAATATTATACTTCTTGTCAAGTATTAAAATATATCAACAATTCTTAGTCTAAGTTCTGGGAAATTCCTAAATTCTGATTTCTCAAGTGTAGCTACTAGGTTTATTTTATCCCCTACCTTAAGTGGTTTATGAAAGCTTTCATCTGTTTTGAAAAATGCCATTGCATTCACATCTTTATTTTGAGAGTTTTTAAGCTTGAGTTCTAAATGATTTTTTTCTTTTCCAAATAACTTCATGCTGTAAAGTAAGACATCTTCAAAAAGAAAAAGTGGTTTTGGATTATCTAACCCAAAAGGAGCAAACTTCTCAACTGAACTGTAAGTAGCCCAATTTACATCATCGAGTGAGAGCTTTTTATCTATCGAAGCTACCGCCTCTGATAATAACAACCCTTCGGCCTCTAATTCATGATAGGCCAAATTCAACCTTTCTTCTAAATGGTGAATATTTTCTTGTAATAATGAAAAACCTCCGGCACCTTTGTGTCCTCCGTAATCTACGAAAATGTCTTTGCACTTCTCCATGAGTTTAACTATATCTGTATCTCCACCAGCTCGACATGAACCTTTTATAACTCCCTCATCCCCACTCTCACCATTTCGCCCCCAGAAAAATACTGGTCGGTTGTGTTCGTCACTAAAACTATTTGCAACAAGTCCAAGAAGTGAGGGCTTCCACTCTGGATTTCCAAAAACAAAAACATGACGCATACCTTCATCACGTTCATCTAGTTTCTTTTTTATTTCCCTTATCATGCTTCCAACCACACCCTTTCTCTCGTCATTTTTATTATTCAAATGTTCTGCAAACATTCCGGCCTCTACTGTGTCTGTAGTGGAGAGAAGTTTAAAAGCATCTAGCGGAACCCCCATACGACTCGCTGCGTTTATACGAGGAGTGATCATAAAAGCTATGTCATCCTCTGTAACTTTGTTTTGATTTATTTTTAGCAATGAAAAAAGTTTCTGAAGTCCGGCTCGCGGGCTTCTCTGTATCACTTTCATACCGTAGTAAGAAAGTGCTCTATTCTCTCCCAAAAGAGGAACCATATCAGAAAGCGTCGCAAGACCTACCATATCTAAAAACCATTTCTCCTGACCATCTTTCCACTCAAATACCCCTTCTTCTTTTCCTTTTTTTATTACCCCCTGAATAACTTTGAAAATAACTCCGGAACCACAAAGCATTTTCTCTGGATACTCACATCCTTTTTGCTTTGGATTTATTATTCCAAATGCTTTTGGAAGTTTTTTCCCTGGTATGTGGTGGTCAGTAATAATCACATCCATCCCAAGCTTGTTCGCGAGATCCACCTGAGAAACATCTGTAATACCGCAATCGATAGTGATAATAAGTTTAACCCCATCTTTGCTTAAAGTTTCTACCGCATCATTGTTTAGACCAAAACCTTCTTCGTTTCTAAGTGGAATGTAGTTTGTAAAATTATGAAAACCAATTTTTTTGAAAAAGTCGTGTAGTGCTACTCCCCCAGGAATCCCGTCTGCATCATAGTCAGAAAATATTCCAATCCTCTCGTCATCTTTTATTGCCTTCAAAATCCTCTTCGCCACCTTATCCATATCTTTCAGAAGAAATGAATCGTGAAGATGCTTTTCATAATCAGGATTCAGAAACGCATCTGCTGTTTCTAGATCTTCTATACCACGAGCATACAAAAGTGAACGGACTAAAGGAGAGTGTGCTTCAAAAAGTTTATCTATCTTATCTGGAATGCTCTGTCGGACTCTGTAATTTTTCATCCATCTAGTTTAACACACTAAAAAATTCGTTGAACAATTTCATTTTTGAGACTCCGCAAACCCAAAGCTGGTTCCGTCAAGGCATTCCATCTTGACGGATTTGGGTTGAGGACAAAGTGAACGTAGTGCAGGCGGAGTGAACGGTCTCAAAAATGATATTGTGAATAAGAATTTCAAATTTGCTATACTGAGAATATGAACGACTGTATATTTTGTAAAATAGTTAAGGGAGAAATACCTTCTTACAAGGTATATGAGGATGATAAATTTCTAGCTTTTCTTGATATCAACCCTCAGTCCCCTGGACACACTCAGGTGATACCCAAAGAACACAAAAGGTGGGTATGGGATGTAGAAAACGCTGGTGAGTATTTTGAAGTTGCTAAAAAAGTGGCTCTGGCACAACAAAAAGCATTTAACACCGACTGGATTCTATCTAAAATAGTTGGTGACGAAGTCCCCCACGCTCACATCTGGGTTTTCCCAAACAAAGAAGTTTCTGGTGTTGCAAAAGATTTTGAAACAAACCTCACAAAAATAAAAGAAAATTTAACTATTTAAGAGCATCTAGACCAGGCAAAGACTCATTTACCAAGAAATCCAACATCGCTCCTCCTCCAGTAGAAATAAAAGTAAAGTCATTATTTAATCCAAGTTTGTTTATGGATGCAATAGTATCTCCCCCACCTACAATAGAAGTTACTCCCTCATTTTTTGTAAGATCCGCTACCATTTTTGCCAGCACTTCTGTTTTATCTTGAAAACCAAGTTCATAGTTTCCCAAAGGACCATTCCATAAAATGGTCTTACTACCTTTAATTAAGTTTTGCAATTGATGAATAGTTTCGGTGCCCACATCAACGATACACTCATCTGGCTTAAGCCCATCATCTTTTCTATTCAAAACTTCCTTGTCTGCATTTGTAACAGTAACATCTACAGGTGTCACCACCTTACTACTATTTGAAATACCTCGTATGTCTACAGTAACTTCTGAAACAAGAGACGTGCCCATTTCAAAACCTCTATCTTTGAAAATATTGTTTGCTAGTGCCCCCGCCAAGAAAATTTTGTCTGCCTTGTCTATAAATTTCGTAATGAGCGGCATTTTTGTTTCAAATTTTGATCCACCAAGAACAAAAAGAAATGGATGCTCTGGGTTAAACGCCTTACTTAAGTGCTCCACCTCCTGTCGCATAAGAAGTCCCGCGTATGAAGGTAGAAACTTTGGAACTCCCACAATAGAGGCATGTTTTCGGTGAGACACTGCAAAAGCATCATTTACATAAATTTCTGCCATCTGAGAAAGTTTTTTTGCAAACTCCTCATCATTTTCTTTTTCTCCAGGATTCACTCGCAAGTTTTCAAAAAGTATTACTCCCTTGTCTTCTAGTTTAGCGACCTTATCTACCGCCTCTGCTGTAAAATATGTAGGAGAAAACTCTAGTGGGAAAAAACCGTTTAGATAGTGCCAAACGGGCACAAGCGTCTTATCGCCACTTTCTATATGAGAAATAATGATCGTTCTAGCTCCGGCCAACCGAAGAAAGTCTACTGTTTCTATAACTCTATCTAGTCTAAAAGTATCTCCCACCTCTCCGTTTACTATAGGAACATTAAGGTCTATCCGAAGTAACACATACTTACCTTTCAAATCTTCCACATTCAAATCATTTAGATATTTCATATTTTTACCTTGTTGCATCTACTGCCTTCATTATTTCAATAAAATCTTTAGGGACTAAACTTTGTCTGCCCACTAGAAAACCCGCAACGTTACCTTCACTTATAAGTTCTTCTGCATTTACTTTGTCTACCGCTCCTCCATAAAGTATTCTCACATCGTCACTTGCGATACTAAACATATCGTTTAACACTTTTCTGATATATATAGACATCTCATGTAAATCACGAGGCGACATGGCGACAGTAGCGCCGATCGCCCAGATAGGTTCATAAGCGATAACAACTTGAGGTAAAAGTTTTTTAGGAACATCAGTAAGTGCAGTATGAATCTGCTTTTTTACTAATTCTAGATAGTCACCGTTGTGGTCACGACTAGCCTCTCCCACACAGACAATAGCAGTCATACCTCCATCATTTACTACAGATTTTACTTTTTGATTTACCTGTTCATCAGTTTCGCCCATTTTTCTTCTCTCTGAGTGACCCAAGATAACAAAACGAACACCAAGCTGATAAAGCATTGAATAACTAACTTCTCCAGTAAATGATCCTGACATTTCGTGGTTTGCATTCTGTGCTCCTAGAAAAAAATTTCCTCCTTTAGATTTGTTAAAAAGTGATGTGTATACAAATGGCGGGCAAACTACAACCTGTGATCTTTTCAGTTTACTACTAGCTCTTTTTACTGCTTTTACAATATCTCTAGCATCTTCTACCTCTATCGGGTTCATCTTCCAATTCCCCACAATCAGTTTTTTCATCTTTTTCATACCAGATATTGTATCATACGATTCATTCCTAAAAAATTTATAAACGAATTGGCCCGGGAAGCTTGCGCTTCCCGGGCCGGGGTATTGAAGGTTCAATCTCTCCTCTAGACACATTCGCTGTATCAAGAGATTCTGGGACCAGCCTTCTCTAGTCCTGAGTACACTCCTACGAGGTTACTGCCTTTCCTAAGGGCACCCGTGAAGTCCTAGCACCACTGTTCGCCTGCTTGTAGCGAAGTGATATTGAGTCACTTCGTAAAGAGTTACAGGCCATTCCAATCTCTGTGGCACACGTTCGAACGCGAGCAAAAGTCCGTGCCTCGGAACCGGGAAACTCTGGCGAGTGCTCTTACACTCCTGGGCTCAACTCTTGTCGGGCCAGAGTTATGTAAAGTCAGGGAAGGTAGACTTCCTGACTCTGCTCTTGAATCTGTCTGATGGTTGGGTTTTTGCCGGGCGGCCAGCTGGAGAGAACCAGCCTATGCCTACATACTTCGGAATCCGACGGGGAATTCCCGCATGTGCACCTCCATTCAACACTATACACTAATTATATAATAAGTCAAGTTTATAGAAAATTAGTCTGCATTTAGAACTTTCACAAACTGGATGAAATTCGATGTTGAGGTTTTGGAAATGCGAGGAGATGTACAGATAGTACATTGACGAGAATTTCTAAAACCGAAACGAGAAGTTCACCAGTTTTGGAAGTTCTACAATTCTTGCCAGGAGACTATCTGATACTGATCCCCAGTCAGCGGGAATGAAGGTGGTGGACCATATAATAAATTTGCATCATATATAATGTCTCTTGTGTCATACCCTGTATTGTCTGTATATGCAAAACCATATCTCTGGTTACTTGCGATCATTCCATAAAGAGTTATTGAATTTCTTGTATACCCTGTACCACAGCTAGATGAATAGTGATATCTTCCAACTCTTCCGTTCTGCGCAACCAATGCTGCATCTACTCTTAAAGTATTTGCACTTGAAAGACCTGCATTAATATTTCCTTGAGAAATAAGAGAGATAACATCTTGTCCATCATAATTAGTATACAAAAGATTATTATTGATCATGATATTTGGTCGAGTAGCTGCATTGTCAGGAAAACGACCAGCAGCAAGTGTTACTCTAGCTGAATCAATCTGACCCTCTACCCAAACATGATCTTCTACAAAGATAAGACCGTTTGCAGGAATAGCATAATTCGCCAGAAAAGTTTGGGAGCCATTTGTTGTTCTTATACTCCATGTTCCCCAACCAGTTGTAGCTTCAGCGCAGTTGTTTGGGGTAGGTGTAACATTATTTACTCTATACAAATCAAAAGTATCATCTGTTTTAAACAATATTCTATAGCCCAATGCTCCAGATGCACCAAAATAACGACCACTTGCCTGGGCATCTGTTTTTATAGTAGCTAGATCAGTAGTAAAACCAAGAAAATCAATTGCAGGTACTGGAAATTGTCTACCTGCCATAAATACATCCGTTCTATTTGGAACTGGGTTTGTGGGCGGAGCTTCGTTTGCACGAAATGTATTATTTACACTTGTAGGAGGAATATTTAAATGAGTATGCACACCAAACTCAACAGCACCTGTGTGGTCCGGATCATCATATGAAGTTCTTGAACTAGTCACTAAGTTATGAGCTAAACCATCAAAACGTATTCCACCATTAGAATGAATAGGCCCAAAAACTTCAGTACCCTCTCCAAAACGAATATCACTGTTTGAAGCAATCGCAAATTTTGCAAGAGATGGAATAGCAAGTCCTGTTTCAATAGTCCTAGAAACTGTCGGATCTGCGACGATTGTACCCGTTGATCTTATTTTTACTAATGTAAAACCAGTCTGAGGTGGAATTATTTCTAAAGAAAATTCTCCAATTTTTACACCATCCTTATCAAAAAAATCATGCACATATGGACCAGCTGCTCCAGTGCCATCTTGATAGTCAGTAGGAGCATGTGCTAAATGCCACCTATAGTAGTCTACACCTGCTTCTGCTATTTGAAGCGCCTGCTCTCTATATATTGCAACTTTTCCTGCTTTAATATTTACACTTGCCCAACTAATAAGAGCCCCCATCATAACGACAGCGATAGAACCAAAAACCAAAGCTTGCACCATCAAACTACCTTTTTGATTTTTTATACTTAAATATTTCATTACAAGTTATCTTTTAGGTTTCGTAAATTAACCTGAGAAGTCGCGATAATCGGAGTTGGAGACCTATTTGGATCAGTATCAATTATAACAGTAATTTTTATAAGTCTTATTGTGGATATGTCGGGTGGTATAGTTAGTGGTGAAGTAGTTCCAGCATAGTTTGAAGTGTAATATTGAAATATGGGTTTTGTTGAACTCGCCACAACATAATTCAAAAGAGTAGTTGTAACTTCACTACCCGCATTGTATACCGCAGGATTACCAGTTGGGGTAATAACTCCTTTTTTTATTGTCTTACCACTCAAATAGTAACGAACCTTGTCGATAGTGCCATTGTTACCAACATCTGTGTAAAAAGTAATCCCTGTAGATGAAGCCAACTCAATAGGATATGTCCCGATAGCAGATTGACTAGCCTTCCTAAGTTCCGAAACAATTGTCTTTGTTAGATGTCTTGCCTCTAGTTGGGCATTTAAACTACTTTGAAGGTTTGTGCTGAGAGAAAATACATCTCTTTGAAAGATTGAAACTGTAGCACCTAGCAAAGATAAAATCGCAACGCTTATTATTAGTTCTGCTATCGAAAATCCATTTTTAAGTGACACTTTTTTCATTTTAGTTTGGTAACATTATTATGTTTTGATTTTGCCAGTCACTACTAACATCTACTGTTATGTCTTGATCCACATATCCAGTCTTTTCTAAGTGTAGATCATAAGTACCAGCGGGTAACCCTGAAAATGAAACTTGTCCCGGAGGTGTACACAATGAAGTATAGGTAAATGAAACATCTGATATGTTTGGGGAAGTTGTTGTTGAAGCTGAGTCTAAAAATAGTTTGTAACGCAAATATTGCTTTGAGTTATTTGAACTATGAATGTTTTGGTCTCCGACTGTGTAGTACGTGCCGGATGTTCCATCTGGACCTGTATAGTTCCAAACGCCACCATCGTTATTTGTTGCGATTTGAAATCTAACAGTTGGTGACCCCGACTGTGGCGGTTGACTTGTAGGATTCCAACCTATTTTTTGAAAATTTGCAGGAGACCCGATGTCGAATGCAGATGAAGTTAATTCTCCACTACTTACGTACTCACCAAAAACTTGAGCCAAGATTAACTCCCCTGCTGGGCTGTTTGTAGTAACATTACCATCTGAAGAGAAATATCGCGTTGAGTCTGTTGATGTTGCTTGTCCCGAGCCACCAGACCAGTCAGTCTGATTTATAAATCCTTGTCCAGTAGAATTTGTTACTGTAGTAAATCCTGACTTTGATAAAGTTACATCTACATCAGACAGAGGTAGACTGGTTGAACCATCTAAAACGGTCACGACTAAAGTTCTTGGATTCTTTGGTGCAACCACAAGTTGGATGTCTTGGGTACTATTTGGAAGTAAACTGATAGGTGAAATAGGATTCCAACCAACAAGATCATAAACTGTATCCTCAAGAGTTAATGTGTAAGAATCCCATTCGAGTCCACTTATATAAAGTAAACCGCTTCCGTTTGTAAATTTATCCTGATCATACTTTAGTACATCTGGAGTAGTGCCCAAAAGCTTGGCACCTTTTACATTAAAATCAATATTCCCAACAGGTGTGCAACTTGATGTTACCGAACTAACATTAAATGAACTTGTTAGATCTATAGTAAATGAAATCTGTGTTACCTGTTGAAGTGCTACAGTAGCAAGAGGTTTTATTGGATTTGGATTTCCAACTGTAGGAGCATATGTTCTGTCTGAGGAATACCCTGTTTTAGTTACAGTAATATCATATGCATTCACCCCAGGTGGTGCATCAACCACCTGCAACATACCACTGGCGTTTGTAACATCATCTATAACTATAGGAGGATTATTAGTACTGTTTTCTATATGAACGTTTGCACCAGCAACTGGATTTCCATTTGCATCAAATACTTTCACAAATAATGCGCCATTTGTCGAGGCAGTCTCAAGATTTTTTGGTGCAACTCTAGATGTAAAAACAATAGGAACAAAGTTTTTACACAATGCACAATTTATCTCAACTTCAACTAGCTTAAAGTCGGCGGGTGAAAGATCGTTTGGCACACCCCCCAAAGTTCCATCAAAGGGATCATCTACATTTCTAACTGTAGTTGTAACGTCAAAAGTACTTTGACCTTTTACAATTGTTTGCGAGTGCACTAAAACACCAGATGGAATACTTCCATATATACCCACATCTGCGTATGGTAAATTTCGAATAATTTCAAACTGTTCATTTGAAAGATCTACTGCATCTAATTTTGCCCGACTAACCTTTACCACATCAAATATACTAGTGTAAGCACCGTAGACAGAAACACATATAACAGTAAATACAGTTACTCCAACCAGAAGCTCTACTAGCGAGAAACCCCCTTTAGTAGAGCATGCTCTACTTTGGGGCAAACTTTTTTTGTTATTTAATTTTGTATTTAATTTGAACATGTTTCTTGTTCTCCTAGAATTTTCAGATTTGAGTTGATTTCAAGGCGAAGATCTTGAGAGAATCCGAGGTGTACATTTAGTACATTGAGGATTATCGAAGGGTCTTCAACACAGAAATCAGCCAAATATGGAAATTCTACAATGCGTCGGCGAGACTGTAGGTCGGTCCCAACATACTCAACGCAAAAAATCCCACACCCGCACCGATAAATATCATAAGAATTGGTTCTATGATAGAAGACATATCTTTTGTCTTTTGATCTACCTCTTCTTCATAATACGTTGCTACGCCCATAAGCATCTCTCCAATTTTACCGGTTTCTTCTCCCACCGAAACCATTTCACCTACAAAAAGTGGATACAACTTAGGGTTTTCAATAAAAACAGTTGAAATAGGTTCACCTTTTTGAATCACTTCCTGAATTTTTTCCAAAACAGTTTTGTAGTAAGAGTTTTGTATAACCTCTTTTGTTATGCCTATCGCAAGGACAATATCTACTCCAGAAGATATAAGTGAGGACAATGTTCTTGCTGTTCTGGCTGAATTTATTTGCTTAACTATCTCTTTTATTACTGGCAAATGCAGGAAAAGATAATCAGAAATTCTTTGACCCTTTTGTGTTCTCAATCCCGCAATAAGCAAGAAAATAGAACCAATTGTGCCTAAAATTACAAATATAAAGTTTGATTTAAGAAAATCACTAATCCAAATGATTATGCGAGTAGAAAGTGGCAGTTTTATACCAAGCCCTATGAATGTAGCAGTAAGAGTAGGTACCATATATACCATCATAAGGACTCCAATAACTATCATTAGAGAAAATATAACTGCTGGATACATCATCGCTCCGCGGATTTTTTTGGTAAGGAGGTAAGATTTTTCCATTTGCATACCCACATTTTGAAGCGATTGAGCTAAATTTCCTGACTCTTCCCCTGCTTTAACCATAGATATAAACAAGGTAGAAAAAACTTTTGGATAATCTTTCATTGAGTCACTTAGCGTATTTCCTTTATTTAAAGAATCTTCCAGCCCAACCAATACTTTTTTAAACTGACCCTTTGCCTGTCTTTCTAAAATCGAAAGTGCTCGTATGATAGGGAGTCCAGCTTCAGTCATTTTTGCTAAATTCTTTGCAAAAGTAATTTTGTCACGAGTTTTTACTCCTTCAAAAAGAGGAGATAATATTGGAATGTAAAATTCTCTTTTATCTTTTACTTCTTCAGCAGAAACCACCGTACTACCATCTTGTTTAATAGTGTGATACAGAGCAAATTTATCTTTTGCTTCCATATTACCCTCAATAACCTTACCTTCTTTATTTAAAATTTTATAGTGAAACAACATAAAAGTTTTTTGCTTTTATAATTGTATCAAATAAAAATAATTTAGTAACAAAAATTGTTAACACAAATTAAAAATGAATTCGCGATTAATAAAAACTTTCATAATTTGGATGAGATGCGAAGTTGAGAAATTAAAAATACGAGGAGCCTTACAATTAGTAAGGTGACGAGAATTTTTAATTACAAAACAAGCAGATCGCCAAATTTGGAAGTTCTGTGGCTATTCTGAGATTACACGTAATACTTCTTCGATAGTAGTGTATCCCTGCACTGCTTGGAAAATTCCATCCTCCATCATAGTTAGCATTCCTTCAGCCTCTGCAACTTTTTGAATATCATCTGTTGTTCCTGACTTCAAAATAATTTCTTTTATTGCAGGAGAAACTTTTAGAATTTCGTGAATACCACTTCTCCCAGCAAAACAATCATCTGGATTTGCATCTTTTTTAGGCCTCCAGAAAGGGACGTCTTCCCATTTATCACTTTTACCAATAACTTTTTCATTTTTAAGGGCATCTAAAACCTTATCAAGATTTATTGATTTACCTAAAGTTTCAATTTCAGCTTTTGTAAGAAAGTATTTTTCTTTCTGATCAGTTAGTTTTCGGACAAGTCGCTGACCAATAATAATATTAATAGTAGACACGATTAGAAATGGTTCCACTTTCATATCTATTAGTCTAGGCACAGCACCAGCAGCAGAGTTTGTGTGAAGTGTTGAAAGTACTACGTGACCAGTAAGAGACGCATTAATAGCAAGTGATGCAGTCTCACCATCTCGAATCTCACCCACCATGATAATATCTGGGTCCTGACGAACTAAAGTTCTAAGTCCCGATGCAAAAGTAAAACCAATTTCTGGTCTAACCTGTGTCTGATTAACTCTTTTCATTTGATATTCAATAGGATCTTCAATAGTTGAAATATTAACATCAGGAGTATTCAAAATATCTAATATGGTATATAGGGTGGTTGTTTTACCAGAACCTGTAGGACCAGTTGTTAGGATCATCCCTGTCGTCGACTTTACAGCCTTGTGAATCCTATCTAGTCCCTCTCCGTGGAAGGCCAGAGCTTCAAGAGTAAACCCAGAAACGTTTTCTCTAAGCAAACGCATTACGATTTTCTCTCCGTAATATGTTGGAAGTGAGGACACGCGGAAAGAAACTTTCTCTCCATCTGAATCTATTTTGAATCTACCGTCTTGAGGAAGACGCTTTTCATCTAGTTTAAGAGAAGATAGTACTTTTATACGTGCAGCAATACTTGGTGCCATATTTCTAGGCAAAATCATAGCATCATGTAACAACCCATCTATACGATAACGAACCAAAAGCTCAGCTTCTTGTGGCTCAATATGAATATCAGAAGCATTTTGGAGTATGGCATGTTTAAGCAAAGTATCCACGATACGTATCATTGGGATATCATCTGCCATCTTCTTTAGATCCTGCTCGTTTAGTTCCGCCCCATCAACATTTGAAGGGATACTCTTTATATTACTTACATCTTCTGCAATAAGATCTCCAAATTCAGCTTTTAGACTTTTTTGATACTGCAAAATAGCACTCTTCATCGAATCGTCATCCGTAAGTCTTGGTAAAATCTTTAAACCAGTTTTCTTTTTTACGAAATCAATAGCCGTGAGATCTTCGGTATCAAGCATGGCCACTTCCAGAGTTGAGTCGGTTTTTTTGAAAGCTACTATATTGTGGTTTCTGGCTATGGGTTCTGGGATAAGTGAAAGAACCTCGAATGGAAGTTTTTCTTTTTTAAGATCTACAAAAGGGATACCGAGTATATATGCCTGCATTCTACGCAAGTCGTCTTCAGTAAGCTTGCCCTTATTTACCAAAGCCTTGCCCAAATTACCACCCTTTTCTTTTGTTTCTTTTTCTACAGCTTCAATATCTGCTTTTGAAACAAGTCCAGAGTCTAAAATAAAATCTTTTAATTGTTTTTCTTCAATGTGCATAGAAATTAATTATTAATATTGTAACAAATATTTTTTTTCAATGCTTAAAGAATGTGTAAAAGATTTTAGAAATTATGTAAATAATTTCTAAAATCTACCGCCGGAGGCTATTTCCATCTGAGGCGGAGCTTCGATTGACAAAAAGTAAGGATGGGTGTATTATAGTGTTATTGAAGTTCGGCCACTCGGCCGGGCTCGTTTTTTTACCGGAGGTAAAAAAACAATTAAACAGCTTTACCAGATTTTCATAAATCCGAGGTAAAATAGATATAAATTAAAATTAAATTAAACTCATATGATAGATCTAAAAGTAGTAAGCTCTGTATTAGCGCAATTAGAAGAAGAAAGAGGAATCCCTCGAGATAAAATCATCGAAGCTATTGAACTTGCCCTAGCGACTGCGTACAAAAAAGAGTATGGGAAAAAGGGTCAGATTATCAAAGCAAAGTTTGACCTAAACTCTGGAAAAACTGAAATGTTTCAGGTTAAAAAAGTTGTAGATGACTCTACTGTTGTTATGGATGAAGATGATCTACCAGAATTCGATCCTGCAGCGGATCCTTCTACTCAAATAGATCTTTTTAACCCAGAGCAACATATCATGATTGATGATGCTAGAAGAATAAAGAAAAATATTTCTCTAGGTGAAGAAATGGTATTCCCTCTTGAGTCACAAGACGACTACAGTAGAATCGCGGCTCAAACAGCAAAGCAAGTTATCATGCAAAAGATTCGAGAAGCTGAAAAAGTTTCAGTTCTTGGTGAATATGGTAAAAGAGAAGGTGAAATTGTTTCTGGTACTGTACAAAGAGTAGAAAGAGGAAATATCTTTATAGATATGGGTAGAGCAACTGGATTACTTCCATATGAGGAACAAATTCCAGGGGAAAGATTTGGACAAGGTGAAAGAGTGAGAGCGTATCTATATAGAGTAGAAGAGTCAGGAAAAGGTGTTTTTCTACGTCTTTCTAGAAGTCATCCAAAATTTTTGGAGAAACTATTTGAGGCTGAGGCTCCAGAAATAGCAAACGGAACTGTAGTTGTAAAATCTGTCGCAAGAGAAGCAGGTTCTAGAACTAAAATTGCAGTTTCTTCTGTTGATTCTCATATCGACCCTGTGGGTTCAATGGTAGGTCAGCGTGGTGTAAGAGTTTCTACTGTTATGTCAGAACTTGGAGGAGAAAAAATAGATATTATAGAGTGGAATGAGGATCCTAAGAAATTTATAGAAGATGCACTTTCTCCCGCTAAAATTTTGGAAGTTAAAATAAATGAGACAGAAAAACAAGCAACTGTTACTGTTTCAGAAGACCAACAATCACTAGCAATAGGCAAAGGAGGACAAAATGTACGCCTTGCTGCCAAACTAACAGGATGGAAGATTGATATTCAATCTGTACAAAAAGACGGCTCAGTAGCTGAAACAGAAACTGAAGAAAAATAATTGTGGTAATATAAAAATATTATAAATAAACTGAAATAACTATGAATCTGATAAAAGAAATCGATCCAGGCTCAGCTGAAAAAATGAACGTGATCATTGAGATTAACAAAGGTAGTAAAAATAAATATGAAATAGACAAAGAAACTGGCCTTATAATGCTAGATAGAGCTATGTACACTACTCAAGATTACCCTTTTGATTACGGATTCGTGCCTCAGACACTTTGGGACGATGGGGACCCACTAGATGTGCTTGTACTTACTACGAACCCTTTAGCACCAGGGATACTTGTGAAAGTAAGACCTGTGGCAGTAGTAAATATGATAGATGATGGTGAATCAGATGCAAAAGTCATCGCAGTGCCAGTGAAAGATCCTAGATGGGATGATGTGAAGGATCTAAAAGATATAAACAAACACACTCTAAAGGAAATCGAGCATTTCTATAAAACATATAAGAACCTTCAAGATAAAGTAGTAGAAATTAATGGTATTGATGGAGCTGATAAGGCAAAAGAAGCTTTTGAAAGAGCTAAAGAAAACTACAAAAATTCTGGAAAATAGTTTTTAACAAAAAACCACCGATATCGGTGGTTTTTTGTTACTAACAACCTTGTGACAAAATAAAAATTTATGGTGTATAATTATTTCATTAAATATTATTAAGTAATTTTTGAAATAATGAAAAGATTTATATTAAATTCACTAATCACAGTTGTTGCTCTCGGAGGTGCAACTGTGGCTCTAGCTGAAGAAACAGCCGTACAAACGACGGGAACAGTAAATGCTAGTTCTACTGGAGTAAAACCACCTAGACCAGTAAAAGCAATAATGGATGAAAAAAGAGATCAAAATAAACAACGAGAAATAGAGTTGAAGAACAAAATAGCGAGTACTACTGAAAAAAGACAAGACAGAATAGAAGATAGGAAGGATAGAGTTGCAAGCACAACAGAAAGAATGAAAGAAAGGAAGGAGGAAATGAAAGACAGACTAGCCAGCTCAACAGAGAAGAGACGACAAAATATGATGCAAGAGTTGAAAAGAAAATTCGACAAAATGTTGAAGAGAATAGAAGCTACTATACAAAGACAGGAGTCAATATTGGTAAAAATCAATACAAGAATAGAGAAGGTAAAAACTGGAGGTGGCAATACTACTGAAGCAGAAAAAATGACAGCAGAAGCAAAAACACATATAGAGTCTGCAAAAACTGATCTTGCGAGTCTAAAACTTACTGCAAGCACAGCATCTCAAAATCTATCTACCACAACTGATGGAGTAAAAAAGGAAAATCTAGATAAAATGAGAGAAACTGAAAAGAATATTGAAAAACACTTAAAAGAAGCTCATAAGTTACTTGAAAAAGCTCTTGGAAGCCTAAAGGGAATGTCACAACTAAACAACGGTAAGGCCACAACAACTCCTACAGCTTCTACAACAGGTACAAATTAATTAAACTAAATATAAAAAAATGGAACCACAAAACACCCAACAAAATAGTGCACCGGTTAACAGCACTCCTGTAAGTAATCCCCCTCTCAACAACATTCCACTGCAACCCGTAAGTGAGAACAAATCTTCTATTGGTTCAATAATTGGAACAATAATTATAATCGCAATTATTATCCTTGGAGGACTTTATTTCTGGGGTAAAAGAATAGATGAGGCGAGAATGAAAGAAGGTCTTGTTTCAAACGAACAGGTAGAAAGTACTCCTGTTGAGGATGATAATATGGAAGCGAACGCAATTATGAGCGTAACTAGTTCTGATGATCTTAACTCTATAGAAGCCGACTTAAAAGCTACAAACCTAGATAATTTAGGTGCTGAGCTAGATGCAACAGCACAGTTAGAGTAAATAAAATTTTCAAATTAGATTTAAAAATTAAAAACCATCCTATGATGGTTTTTAATTTGCCAAAATATGGCGAATAATATAGACTCTTTCTAATATGACAAAAAAATCATCTACAAAACACTATAAAGATATAAAGCTATCCCCTCTCCCAGAAAGAGAGCTTGAAATTATCGGCTCAATTACTGCAGAAAAAATGAGCTTAATGCGGGAAAAAGCTCTTAAAAAACTTAAAGAAAATATAGAGTTGCCTGGTTTTAGAAAAGGAACAGCTCCAGATAGTTTAGTTGCACAAAAAATCGGTGAAGGAACTCTCCTTGAAGAAGCTGCTGAAATAGCGCTTAACGAGGAATATCCAAATATTCTAGAAGAACACAATATAGATGCTATTGGTAGACCAGAAATAACTATTACTAAAATAGGAATTGGTTCAGAAATGGAATTCAAAATAAAAACTTCACTAATGCCTGAGGTAAAACTATGTGACTATAAGAAAGTTGCATCCTCCCTGCTGAAGCGAAGCGAAAGCAATAAATCATCTGAGGCGTTAGCCCCGACAGACAAAGAAGTAGATGACGTAATTCAAAACATAAGAGAAAACATTGCTCATGACAAAGTGCATGCAGAAGCAGGAGGTGGTCACGAGCACAATCATAGAAAAATCGAGGACAGCGACCTACCAGAGGTCAATGATGAATTTGCTAAAATGCTAGGAAATTTTGAAAGTCTTGAAGAAATGAAAACTAAAATCAAAGAGAATCTAGGAAAAGAAAAGGAAGTAAAAGCAAAAGATAAAAAAAGAACTGCCATATTAGAGAAAATCATTGAAGACTCAACTATAGAACTACCTAAAATAGTGGTAGATGGTGAAATGGAAAAGATGTTAGCTCAATTTAAAGATGATATTGCAAGAAGTGGGATTTCTTATGAGGACTATCTAAAACATATTAAAAAAACAGAAGATGATTTAAGGACAGAGTGGAAAGATGCTTCTGTAAAAAGAGCAAAATCTCAGGTGATTCTAAACACCATCGCAAAAAATGAATCTATCACTCCTAAGGAAGAAGACATAAAAAGAGAAATGGAAAATATCCTAGCAAACTACAAGGAGGCAGACCGTTTCAGAGTAAGAATGTACGTGGAGACTTTTCTTACTAATGAGCTAGTATTTCAGTTTTTGGAGAAGCAAAACTAATATTATAAAAACAGTCCATATGGACTGTTTTTATAATATTAGCAAACTAGATATGGCAATTGCTGCTGTTTCCGCACGAAGGATTTGAGAACCAAGTGAAATAGCTGGGACATTATAGGATTTTAATAACTCAATTTCTTTTGGACTAAATCCACCTTCTGGACCAACAAATACTGCAAAAGATTTGGTTTCATGCAGACCTGACATATATTTTCTCAATGAATCACCATCTGGATGCAAAACTATTTTTTCTTGGGGTAAAATACCCTTTTTAAAAACATCATCTAGTTTCATTACGTCATGAATTGTCGGAATATCTCCCCTGCCAGACTGTTCCGATGCCTCTAACACAATCTTATTCAATCTTTCGAAATTTAGTTTTCTCTTTTCACTATGTTCACAAAGTATAGGCACAATATGTGTAACACCTATTTCAGTAACTTTTTGTGCGATTAATTCAAAGTTATCTTTTTTTACGAGTGCCATACATAGGTAAACACTGTTTCGTGTCATACTTAATTCTCTATTCTCAATTACCTCTAAAGTTGCGCCTAAGCTTCTAAGTGAAGTAATCATGCAGAGGTAATCAATACCAGAACCATCGAAAAGAATAACCTGTGAACCAACGTTGTAACGAAAAACACTTTTCCACTGGTGTATCATGTCTCGATCGGTGATATCGAAGCGCTTTTCAGTTATAGGAGTTTGAGTATAAAATCTGTGCACTCTCATATGTTTTGTTATATGAAACTATACCATAATTTTACAAAATGGCACTTTCTGGTATACTCATGAAACAAATTAATTTTATAAAAAATGCTTATACCAACTGTTATAGAAAAATCGCAATTCGGTGAAAGAGCTTATGACATATTCTCACGTCTTCTTCGAGATAATATTATTTTTCTAGATGGCCCTATCGATGACCATGTAGCCAACCTTATTATTGCTCAAATGCTATTTCTTCAGTCCGAAGACCCTAAAAAAGATATATCCTTTTACATAAACTCTCCAGGAGGGTCAGTCACTGCAGGTTTAGCAATAATAGACACAATGAATCATATAAAAAATGATATTTCTACAGTAGCAGTTGGTTTAGCTGCTTCAATGGGAGCTCATATTTTAGCTGCAGGAACTAAAGGTAAAAGATTTATTCTTCCTAATGCTGAAGTAATGATTCACCAACCATGGGGAGCCGGAATTGAGGGCAAGGTCTCAGATATTGAAATTACAGCAAAACAAATGCTTAGAAATAAGGAGAGTTTGGCTAAAATGTTTGCTAAAAATACAGGTCAATCTATGGCAAAAGTTGAAAAGGATATGGATAGAGACTTCTATATGTCTGCCGAAGAGACTAAAAAGTACGGAATCGTAGATAAGATACTGTAGCGTCCTTTTTTTGACTTATTTTGATGTTTCTTATATAGTACGGATATTATTTAATTAATAATAAACCGTTAGTTTTTTGTCTTTTCTAGATTTGTCCTGAAATTTACTGAAGTTCCGTAATATCAAATGAAAATTTTAAAGCATTCCAATCTTAAATCTTAAGTTTTGACCCAAAAGTCTCGAGAAGTAGAAAGCGAAAGTTTCCGAAAAAATGACATTAGAAAAAATAGGTTTGCTCCTGGGAGGAGCTTCTATGGTATCCCTAGTCATAGGGTACTATTTGCGTATCCTAGTAGCAAAAAGTAAAAAGGGCTCAATGGAGCTAGATATTCAGCAAATGATGCTAGTTGCCAAAGACAAGGAACAGAAAATCATAGAAGAAGCAGAGAGAAAAGCTGAGGAAATAGTAACCGAAGCAAGATCAGAAATAAAACAAAAAGAAGAAGATGCTCGAAAAAACGAGGAAAGACTTATTAAGAAAGATGAGTTACTCTTGAAACGCCAAGGAGATTTAGATAAGGAAGTTGAAGAAGTGAAACTAAAAATACAGGAAATCAAACAAATACGAGAAAATGCCGAAAAAATGGAGTTGCAAAAAAAGGATGAACTTCAAAAAATAGCTAGACTGACTCCAGAAGAAGCAAGAGAGGAAATAATGAAAAGAGTAGAGAGAGAGTCAGAGGAAGATATTTTAGCAAGAATGAGAAAACTTGAAACAACTGGAGGAGAAAAAATAGAAGAAAAGGCAAAAAGCATACTTGCAACATCAATTCAAAGACTTTCAAACTCAGTTACATCAGATATGCTGACAACAAATGTAAGCATTCCTAGTGATGAACTAAAAGGAAAAATAATCGGTAAAGAAGGTAGAAATATTAAAGCTTTTGAAAGATGTACTGGCGTAGAAGTAATAGTAGATGATACTCCAGGTTCTATTACTATCTCCTCTTTTGACCCCGTGAGACGACAAGTGGCAAAAGTAGCCCTTGAAAAACTAATTGCAGATGGCAGAATTCAACCTGCAAAAATTGAAGATATGGTTAAATCTGCAGAAGATGAGATAAACAAAATCATTCGTGAAAAAGGTGAAGAAGCAGTATACGAAACAGGAGTTTTAGGTCTTGATCCAAAAGTTGTTTCAATCTTGGGAAGATTACACTTCAGAACTAGTTATGGTCAGAATGTTTTGGCTCACTCTGTAGAGATGGCTCATATTGCAGGTATGTTAGCAGAAGAAATTGGTGCGAATGTTCAAGTTGCTAAGGCAGGAGCGCTTGTTCACGATATAGGTAAGGCCTTAGACCATGAAGTAGTTGGTACTCATGTAGAGATCGGCAGAAGAATACTTCAGAAATTTGGTACTGACGAAAATATCATCAAAGCAATGCAGGCTCACCACGAAGAGTATCCATATGAAACTATTGAATCAATGATAGTTCAGTCGGCAGATGCAATATCTGGAGGTAGACCAGGAGCTAGAAGAGACAGTATAGAAAACTATCTAAAGAGATTAAAAGACTTGGAAGCTGTTGCTAATTCATTTAAGGGAGTAGAAAAATCATACGCACTACAGGCAGGACGAGAAATAAGAATATTTGTTACTCCCAATGAAGTTACTGACTTAGAAGCTAAAAAAATGGCAAGAGACATAGCAACAAGAATAGAATCGGAGTTGAAATACCCTGGAGAGATAAAGGTATCCGTCATCCGAGAATCCCGCACCATCGAGTTCGCTAGGTAAACTCTCAAATTTGGCAATCTTCTAGTTTCGTAATTAAAAATGCTCGTCACCTTACTTTTTGTAAGGCTTCTCGCATTTTCAATTTCTCAACGTCGAATCTTATCCAAATTATGAAAATTTAAAATTCAAATTCAGACATTTTTTGCAAGTTCTGATAAGTTTTGTCAAGGTATTGCCCTAAAAAAGGCTTACTGTATACTACAGGATAGTAGATAGCGAGTTTTATTAGTGGCTTAATATTCACAAATATGAACAAAGCAGGTATTGTTGATGCAGTACATGAAAAGTTAGGTGGAACAAAAGTCCAAGCAGAGGAAGTTGTAGATCTTATGATTGACTCTGTGGTTAACACTCTTAAAAAAGGTGGCGAGGTTTCAATAGCAGGTCTAGGCATATTCTCTACAAAAACTAGAGCAGCTAGACAAGCAAGAAACCCTCGGACTGGAGAGACTATCTCTGTTCCATCTATGAGAGTTCCAAAATTTAGAGCTGCTAAAGCTTTAAAGGATGCAGTGAAATAAGAGATAATTTTTAAGGGCCTTAAAAATTATAAATATACAGCCTCGGCTGAATTCAAAAAACACCCGGTGGGGTGTTTTTTGGCTGGAGCGGATATCTCACTCCTTGGAAACCATCTGCTTTCTAGTTCGATTCTGGGTTCATCGGTCACGGATAATTTCAATTCCGTCGAATTAAAATTTCCTCGACCCCGCCTCGCGTCCTGCTTTTACTAAAGCAAGAATCGCTCCGGCTTTCAATTCCGTGCGCAAAGCTATGCTTTGCTTATCCCGCAAACGAGAAAAGGCCCTTTCGGGCCTCTCGTGTGCGGGATAGCGGAATCGAACCGCTCTCCACAGTTTGGAAAACTGTTGTTTTACCGATAAACTAATCCCGCATCGGTTAACAAGACTATGTTACCAGAAAAAAATACTCCTAGCAATTTTTTACATTTTTATAGATGGTATAATTAGTCTATGTTACTTAAAGCTATTACAGCAATAATTCTCTCTCCCATAATTGCCATAAGCAGTTTTTTCTTTTCTTCTAAACCGGAGGTCTATATTGCCCCCATAGAGCCTAAAAGAACTACAACTCCTGAAACTATAAAAAAAGTAGCAACTTCTACAGTTGAAACAAAAAAAGACACAGTTACAAAAGCAATCACTACCCCTAAAAAAATAGAAAATGTAAAAGAGCAAAAGACTACAAGCATTGTCATTGCTACTACAACACCTTATATCCCACCTGACTTTGAGAAAATAAATGCGGAATCAAGAAAAACCATTATTAATATTTTTTGCACCACAAAATATAACGACCTATCCCCTATTTCTGGAACTGGAGTAATTGTAAATTCTGATGGACTAATACTAACGAATGCCCACATTGGTCAGTATCTTTTACTAAAAAACTTTAGAGAAAAAGATTATTTGAAATGTGTAGGAAGAACTGGTAGTCCCGCTTATCCAAAGTATAACATCGAACTTGTATATATTTCTCCAAACTGGGTTAAGCAAAACAAAACTTTATTGAAAGATCAAAACCCAAAGGGCACAGGTGAAAGTGACTTCGCTTTTCTTAGAATTACAGGAGAAATTAATGACCAGGAGGAAATAACTGGATTCACATATATAACACCCAATACAAGAGAGCATTTTTCAGTTGGGGAGCCAGTGGTTCTTGTATCATACCCTGCAGGTTTTTTGGGTGGACTTTCTATTATTCAAAACCTAAATGTTGCAAGTAGTATTACCACAATACAAGATGTATTTACTTTCAAAAGTGGAACCATAGACATAATTTCCGTTGGGGGCACAATTGTTTCTCAAAAAGGATCTTCGGGCGGCCTTGTTGTAGACGAAAATACTTCTTTAATTGGAATAATTACAACAAGCTCAGATGGAGAAACTACTAGTAGTCGTGGATTAAATGCAATTACCCTTTCACATATAAACAGAGAAATAAAAAGTGATTTAAATATTAATTTGAAACAATTTCTATCAATAAATCATAAAAATTTTGCTGAAAATTTTGCAACCACGACTGGAAAAGAGTTAACTGGGCTTATAACCGACGAGCTACTTAAACAATAGTTATTTTCTCTTTGGATTACTTGAGACTTGTACAATCATTTGAAAATTATCTTGCTTGTTAGCTTTATTTGGTTTTTCTACTCCACACTTAGTGCATTTATGTAAAATAATATATTCGCTACCCTTTTTTGCTACTTCAATAGGTTCCATCATTCCCCCACAAGTATTTGATCTATCTCCTGGCTCATTATCTACATGTTTTGACCATAAACACTCAGGGCAATGATTAGTATAACCATTCCCCTCCACCTTATGACCGCATTTTTCACAAGTAAAATCCTCAACATTTTTTATAAAAACCATAATAAAACACTAGCATAAAAAGTGGACTGTTTCTATTTTTCTGCTATATTTCTATTTGATCTGAGGGAACACCTCAAGGAGGAAGCATGCCCGAAAAGTCACGAAGAGGTTTCGCAGCGATGAGCCGCGAAAGGCAGCGGGAAATCGCCAGCAAGGGTGGCAAGGCCGCTCACGCTCAAGGCACTGCCCATGAGTGGAATTCCAAGTCGGCTGCCGATGCTGGTCGCAAGGGTGGCCAGATCAGTCGTGGCGGCCGGGGTAAGGAGATCAGGGTCGAGCCCTGATCTCCTTAGCCAATCTCTCAGCACAGTACACCCAGCGCCGGCCCTAACCAGGGCCGGCGTCTTCTTTTACAAAATTTTTTCTCTAAATAGTTTTTCGTACTCAGTATTTAAATATTTTTCTTTATGAAATATTTTCAAACCTGCTTTTTCATATAATTCTTGAGCATTTACTTCATCTGGATAGGTTGTAGTCCAAAGTTTTAATTTTTTATAGCCAAGTTGCTTTGCCTCTTTAATACTCCATTCAAGCACTTCTCTACCTATTCCCATTCCCCTACACTCAGGAATGACACCAAACCATCCCAACCACACTTCATCTTTAGAATGCTTGTATTTTTCATTATAAAGACCAGTGATTGCTACGATTTCACCCTTGTCGTTTCTTACATAGTAGTATTTCCAATATCTAACATCCTTCCAATCAGAAATGGCCTTATTTATATATTGATTATAGTGCCTAACAAAATCATTTCTGTCGTCTGGGAAAATTTTTTCTACAACTAAAAGCACTTCTTCCAATACATCTTCACTAACTTCGAAATATGATAAATTCATATTTTACCTTGTCGGAGTGCCGGGATTCGAACCCGGAGTCGCCTGTTCCCAAAACAGGAATGTTAGCCGTTACACTACACTCCGAAACGACTTAAATACAAGATAGAGTCTAGCATAAATATGCTAATTTACAAAAACTTTCACAATCTGGATGAGATCCGAAGTTGAGAGTTTTGAAATGTGAGAAGCTTTACATCTAGTAAGGTGACGAACATTTTGAAACTCGAGAACGAGGAGTTCGCCAGATTTGGAAGTTTTCCCTATAGAACAATATCTTCTAGGAGCTCTACTTTTATAAGTCTTTTATCTCTATCCATATACACAGTTACAAGATCAAACTGCCAATCTGTTTCATCTGAAACATTTCTATCTAGTAAATATGACTGCACTGCCCTACTCAGCCTTTGTAGTTTCCAAGGATGCATATTGTCCTCTGGACTATATGTATCCATCAGCCTGCCCCGTAGGGAGCTTTGCTCTGCTACCGGGGTTACATGTGTAACACTATCGAATTCCCTAGTGACAGATTTTACCTCAACAAAATGTAGTTTTCCTCCCCTTTTGGCAATAATATCTATCTCTCCCCACTTTTTAAGGTAATTTCTCTCTATAACTGTGTACCCATTAGCTTCAAGATAAGCTGAAGCAAAATTCTCTCCCGCCTCTCCTATTCTCTGTTTATCAGTAGGATTCTTTGAAAAGTTTTTATTGAACATAAAGTAAATCTACTCTCAGTATCCCTAAATAGCAAACTAGTTACACATGTAACCACCTATCTTTATGTTACATGTGTAACTAGTTATATCATTTCACGTGAAACATTATGTATTTTGTATAAAAAACAGACATTTATAGGGCATGTCGCATTAAAAATATCCTTATATTTAGCCATTTACTCTAATTTTGTTGGTAATAGTCCCTGAAATTAGCCTTATTCAAAGACTTGTCTTTAATACACATGTCCCCATAGTTATCCACATTTTGCGAATAAGACGTCTAATAACTTTTACTCTTTTAATTTTACTAGCTTTGTTATATGATAGTAATTGTAAGTTATGCGGTCATGGTTAAGTGGTATAACAGCTCCTTGCCAAGGAGCAGTCGGGGTTTCGATTACCCCTGACCGCACAGTATTACTAGTTGCTCCCGTAGCTCAATGGATAGAGTACCGGTCTTCGGAACCGTGGATGTGGGTTCGATTCCTGCCGGGAGCACAAGCGAGAAAAATTAATGTTATTAATTTTTCAAGACTTGTGCTAGACGGAGCGCGTCGGCGCGAGTCCGGGTCGGGAGCTTTTTCCGCAGAAAAAGACTCCTGACCACATATTGCCCTCATATGCACCCATCTATCCCACTAGAAGCAAAAAAATTAGTAGAAACACTCGAAAATGGGGGATTCGAGGCTTTTTTGGTGGGCGGATGTGTAAGAGATCTTATATTAGATAGGGAACCTAAAGACTGGGACATAACCACTAACGCAAATCCTGAGGAGATAATGAAGATTTTCCCAGATTCTTTCTATGAAAATACATTTGGAACAGTCGGAGTAAAGATTGATACTGAGAATAACACACTAAAGGTAATAGAAGTGACTCCTTACAGACTAGAAGGGGAGTATTCTGACAATAGACACCCAGATACTGTTATTTTTAGCCAAAAATTAGAAGATGATCTACAAAGAAGAGACTTCACAATGAACTCTCTTGCATATTCTGTCTCTAAGAATGAGGTGATTGACCTTTATGAAGGGGAAAAAGATATAAAAGACAAAGTAATCAGAACAGTAGGCGATGCAGACAAAAGATTTAATGAGGATGGCCTAAGAATAATGAGAGCTGTTAGATTAAGTGCAGAATTAGAGTTTGAGATAGAAGAAAAAACTGAAAAAGCGATACTTCTGAACTCAAGTTTGCTAAAAAATATATCCAAAGAGAGGATTAGAGATGAATTTACAAAAATCATCATGTCGAAAAACCCAATGAAGGGGATACTTATGATGAAAAAGCTAGGAATACTTCAGTATGTTGTGCCTGAACTAGAGGAAACAATAGGTGTAGAGCAGGGAGGAGTGCACACATACGACGTTTGGGAGCACTTGCTTAGATCACTGCAACACTCTGCAGATAAAGATTATCCTTTAGAAATAAGACTTTCTGCGCTTTTTCACGATATTTCTAAACCAGAGACCAGAAGAGGGGGTGGAAAAAATAAAAAGTGGACTTTTTTTGGTCATGAAGTACTAGGAGCAAGAAAAACTAAGAAGATTCTTGAGAATTTAAAATATCCAACAAAAATTATTGAAAAAACTGTATCAATGATCAGATGGCATATGTTTTTTTCTGACACAGAGCAAATTAGCCTCTCAGCGGTCCGTAGAATGATTGTAAATGTTGGACGGGAGAATATCTGGGATTTAATGAATCTACGCATATGCGACCGTATAGGAGCTGGCAGACCCATAGAAGACCCATACCGTCTCCGAAAATATCATTCAATGATTGAAGAAGCACTTCGAGACCCAATTTCTGTGGGAATGTTAAAGATTGATGGTAAAAAAATTATAGAAATTACAAAAACTTCACCAGGACCGAAGATTGGTTTTACATTGCATGCACTACTAGAGGAAGTTTTGGAAGATCCAGCAAAAAATACTGAGGATTATCTTGAAAAAAGAGCAGTTGAACTATTTGAATTACCTGAAAATGAACTAAAAATACTAGGAGAAACTGGAAAAATGTCTAAAGAAGAGGCAGATGAAGCGGAAATAAAGAAAATTCGTTCTACTCACAGAGTTAAATAAACAAAGTAATTAAAAAACCGCCCAATAATCAGGGTCCATGTTGGCATTCCATAGGCACTAATCATTGAGCGGTTTGAGGAGAAGACCCACACAGCAACCGTGAAGCTAGATGTTGTAACTGAACTCCAAAAAATATAGTAGATAGCGAGGGTTCGTTTACACCTATATCTTGATTGGAAACCAAGTGGTCTTCTAAGAGGGGAGTCGGCCGACTCCCAAAATGGGCGCGCAATCAAAGAACAATTGCAGAACGTTAGTTCGATACGGGGTTTATCGTATCGGACATTCAATCTACGTTCTGAAATTAGTTTATGTCTTTTATAAAAAAGTGTAAAGGACAATTTATAAAAAATTGTGGATAACTCTTGTTAAATTGAAATTTCAATAGAAACTGGACAATGATCTGACCCCAATACGTCAGGATGAATATCTGCTTTTTTAACTTTTTCTTTTAGTTTTTTACTTACAAAGAAATAATCTATTCTCCAACCAACGTTTCTTGCTCTTGCTCCACCAAAGTGACTCCACCAAGTATAAAAACCATTTCCTTTTTTAAATAATCTCAAAGTATCTACGAAGCCACTATCTATAAATTTTTGAATCCCTTCACGTTCTTCGTTAGTAAATCCTTTTTTACCTACATTTTCTTTTGGCCGAGCTAAATCCTCCTCTGTATGAGCAACATTTAGATCTCCACAGAATATAACCGGCTTAGACTTTTCAAGTTCTTTCATGTATTCCAAAAAAGCAGGGTCCCAGGACTTGTGGCGCATAGGGACACGTGTTAAATCATCTTTTGCGTTAGGAGTGTAAACAGTCACTAGGTAAAATTTCTTGTATTCAGCACAAACTATTCTGCCCTCAGAGTTGGTGTCGCCGTATTTATCTGAAAATTTATATTTTTTTGCAATTTTCTCAGGGAAATTAAGAGCGATTGAAAGTGGTTTCTCTTTAGTAAATATAGCTGTACCACTGTAACCCTTTTTCACTGCAGAATTCCAATGCTCAGTGTATTCAGGCAAATCTACTTCACTTTGATCTTGCTGTGCCTTTGTTTCCTGCAAACAAAGTATGTCTGGTTTGTATTCTTCTATAAATGAAACAAACAAACCTTTCTTATGCACAGCTCTAATACCATTAACATTCCAAGAGATTATTTTCATTCCTCAAGTCTACCACAAACTATCTTTTATGGAATTTCTTATGCGTATCCCGTAAGTGCTTATCCGTAACATGCGTATAAATCTGTGTAGTGATAATGCTTGAGTGTCCCAACATCGCTTGGACAGAACGTATGTCTGCTCCATTTGAAAGAAGTCCCGTAGCAAAAAGGTGACGAATGGTATGAGGAGTAACTTTTTTTGAAATTCCGGCCTTAATGGCGTGTTGTTTTACTATTCTCTCAATAGATCTTTTTGTTAGGGCACCAGTAACCAGAGTGTTTTTGTTTTTATTCTCCTTATCCTCCTTGTTTTTCCTAACTTCTACACCGACTTGTACAAAAAGTGCGTCATTGAAGTCTTTTCTTTTTATTAAATAGTCTCGGACCGCCTTCTTTGCGGTATCTGATAGAAAAACAACTCTAACCTTACCGCCTTTTCCTCTTACAGAAAGCTCGTCAGAGCTTAGATCTATATCTGCAGTTAAAGAGCACAGTTCAGAAACACGTAATCCTGTAGAAAAAAGTAGTTCTAATATGGCTCTATCTCGCAAATCTTTCAAATCACCACCTTTTGGCGAGTCGAGAAGGCGATTAAGCTCTGTTTCAGTGATAAGATCTAATGATCTTTCTCCGACTTTCGCTAACTCAATTCTCTCAGCTGGTAATGACTTAACTTCTTTCCTAGCAATATATTTTAAGAAGGCCCTTAGGGCTATGAGGTAGTAGTTTTGTGTTTTTCGAGACAAAGTATCGTTTGGTTTCTTTTTATCTCCAGTAGTCTGTCTATTTAACCAAAGTCGAAACTCTCGGACTGACTGGTCAGTAATATTCGCCGGATTGTCATTTTTTGTAAAATCCAGGAAACGACTCAGATAATGGTCGTAATTTTCAACTGTTTTAAGAGAACGCCCTCTTTCTATCTCTATATACTCCAAAAACTGCTGCTTAAGTTGTTTTAGTGAAGCCATTTTTAGTTAACTAGTTAAAAAGTTCCTAGTCAGATAGTTTGATTATAACACAGTGTCGCACAACATTATCCCAAAATACTTATTTTGTGTTAGTCTAAATCCGGAGGTAACATGCCGAAATGCTTCATAAGAATCACGAGCATACCAGAAGGTGAGGCTCCGGAAGAAATCCGCAGGGCTTGGGTTGGACTTGTTCTGCCAGTTTGGACCACAACTGATGGGAGAGATGGAATTATCCAAACCGGAGTTGTAAGTGGAAAAGCAGTCCCACCACTAAAAGGCTATGTGGTCGATGCAGATGAGGCCATAAGAATCCTAGGAAAATCCAATCGAAAAGCCAAAGTTTGGTGGGAAACAAAGGCTTTGAAATCAGGCAGTTTCACTTTCAGTGAAAAATGGTGTGAAATTGTCCCCGACTAAGCGGGTTTTCTTAGAGTCTAAGGGGTGGCCGAATAAAAACGGCACCCCTTAAGTCGTCCTTGCAAATGACTATATTATGTGATATCCTATTGGAACAATGCTTACAAAGACAAAGAAATCAAAGATCGTCAAAGAAGTACAAGTTCACGCAACTGACACTGGTTCACCAGAGGTTCAGATCGCTATTTTGACTAAAAGAATTGACGAACTAGCTAGTCACCTTAAGAAAAACGCTAAGGATAACCACTCAAGAAGAGGATTACTACAAATGGTTGCTACTAGAAAAACTCACATGAAGTATTTGGAGAAAAAGAATCCAAAAAGGTTTAACGCTTTAAATAAGAAACTAGGTCTTAAGAAATAAGATATCTTGAAAGCAAACCTTCGGGTTTGTTTTCATTTAAGTAACAACTTCGTAGCATTGTATTTTAAATAGTATACAATTTAGTTAGTCGACGATTTTAATATTTTTATTTTATAAGTTAATTTTTATATAAATTATGAGTGTAATAAAACACAAAGACCAAAGAGTTGGTATTTTTATTGATACACAGAATCTTTATCATTCAGCAAAAAACATTTACAACACCCGAGTAAACTTTGGGGAAGTGGTAAAAGATGGATTAGCTGGAAGGCAGCTTATTCGTGCGGTTGCATATGTGATAACTACAGAAGCAGGAGATGAAAAAAACTTTTTCGAAGCTCTAGGTAAAATGGGTATAGAGACAAAAACAAAAAACTTACAAATATTTGCAGGAGGAAGTAAGAAAGCCGACTGGGATGTAGGTCTGGCGGTAGACGCAATCAAACTCGCACCAAAACTAGATGCTGTTATTCTTGTAACAGGTGACGGAGATTTTGTACCACTAGTAGAATACCTCCAGGTTCACGAAGGATGCCAAGTAGAAGTTATGTCTTTCGGAAAATCTTCATCGAGCAGGCTAATAGAAGTATGTGATGAGTTTATCGATCTAGATGAAACTCCGGAAAAATACCTTCTTGGAAATAATTCAAACAAAAGAAGAAGAGTACCTCGAAACATACAAAAATAGTTTTTAATTCAAAAGGATTTTGTTACAATTAGTAAAAATGAATCCTGAAGAAAAAATAAAAAAAGAGGAAAGAGCCCCTATAAAGTCACTCCGTACTTTTCAAGGAGATGTGCAAGAAGCTATAGCCAAAAATAACTACTCTTCTACAACCATACTAGTCAAAGAACAAGAAAGAAAACTCGAAAATCCTGTTATTGAAAAAGAATCGGCTGAATTAATAGGGAAGTCGAATGCCCGAAATAAAACTTTTATTATTTTTGGTGTTGCATTAATAGTGTTAGGTTTAGTTTCTGTATCTGCTCTTTACTACTTAAAATCATCAGAGGAGATAATTGTCGAAAAGCAAACAAAAGCAATGATCGCTTTTACTGAAGAAAGAGAAATTGATCAAAGTAACTCAAGTAGAAAAAATCTAATTGAAAAAATACTAGATGCTAAAAATAAAACTAACCTGCCTGTAAACTCGGTGTTGTATTTGAATATCAAAAAAGGCACAGAAGAACTTTTGGTTGCTGAAGTATTAGAAATACTGACACCAAATATGCCTCCTTCACTCTCTCGATCATTTAAGGGAGAATACATGCTGGGAATTTATTCTTATGACACAAATGAACCTTTTCTTATTCTTTCTGTAGATGACTACTCTTTGTCTTACCCAGGAATGTTAAAATGGGAAGAAAGTATTGAGAATGATTTGGGAGAAATTTTCAATGCAGAAAATTCAAGCACTTCAAGGAAGAATTTTATTGACGAAGTAATAAAAAATAGAGACATAAGATCACTAAAAGATAGTTCTGGAAATTCCGTTTTATTATATAGCTTTATAGATAGAAAAACCCTGATAATAACGAAAAATGAAAATATATTGTCAGCAGTAGTTAGTAAACTAATCATCAGCAAACAAGTAAAATAGCTAATTGCATACAAAGAAGGGTTTGCTACAATAAACCCATATGACAATAGACACAAATCACTATAAAAACTTACTAGAAACTGAGGCAAAAAATCTAGTGGGGCAGTTGGAAGAACTGGGCAGGAAAAACCCAGATGAAAAAGGGGACTGGGAGACTATAAGAAAAGAAGGGGACGTAGACGAAGCAGATGAACTAGACGTAGCAGAAGGTATAGAAAAATACGAAAACGACAACGCAGTTCTAGGGCAACTTGAAATCCAGCTTAGAAATGTAAATGAGGCTCTAACTAGAATACAAGAAGGCACATATGGAAAATGTTCTGTGTGCGACAAGGAAATAGAAGAAGAAAGACTACAGGCTAACCCTTCTGCAACCACCTGTACAGAACACATGAACTAAAAAATGTGAAGTTGTATTTTGAACAAATAGGCATAGACTACCGCTATGGTAGCCAAAATTTTTTCAGCACAGGCGACTCTATTATCAGCTCAATTAATTGAATTAGAGGTGGATCTCTCTCGAGGGCTCCACTCTTTTTCTATAGTGGGACTTGGGGATAAGTCTGTAGATGAGGCTAAAGACCGTGTTTCTTCGGCTATAAAGAATTCTGGCTGGAAATCTCCAAAGAATAAAAACCAAAAAATAGTAGTTTCTTTGGCTCCTGCAGACATTAAAAAAGAGGGGCCAATTTTTGATCTTCCAATAGCACTAGCATATTTAATTGCATCCGATGAAATTAAAGCAGAAACTAAAAAAAGATTATTTATAGGAGAATTGTCATTAGATGGAAAACTTAGACCAGTTAAAGGAGTCTTACCCATAACTCAAAAAGCTAAAAAAGAAGGTTTTACAGAAATTTTCCTACCCAAAGAGAACGCTGATGAAGCCAGTAACATAGAAGGCATAGATGTATACGGGGTAGAGAATTTACTTGAGTTAGTTAAACATATAAACACAAAAGAAATGCAGGATGAAATTTTTTCTCATCAAGCAATACCTTTGCATATTAGAAAAATTAATCAGGAGAGAATAAAAGAGATTGAGGTGGATTTTTCAGACATAAAAGGCCAGGAATCCGCAAAGAGGGGTTTGGAAATAGCTGCAGCGGGTGGACACAACATAATAATGTACGGGCCACCAGGCACTGGAAAAACTATGCTTGCAAAAGCTTTTTCACACTTACTACCCAATCTTTCTTTTGATGAAAAACTAGAAGTGACTTCAATATATTCTATTGGCGGAATGCTTTTAGATGATCTTATTAGCGAACCTCCATTTAGATCGCCACACCATACTGCATCTTATGTTTCTCTAGTAGGAGGAGGTAGTAATCTAAAACCAGGTGAAGTAACACTGGCGCATAAGGGTGTACTTTTTATGGATGAGTTTCCAGAGTTTGATAAGAAAGTTCTAGAATCACTCAGACAACCCTTAGAAGATAGAGTTGTGACTATTTCAAGAGCAAAGGGAAGCATAAAGTATCCGGCCCATTTTATACTTGTAGCTACAATGAACCCGTGTCCATGTGGAAACTTTGGCACAAAAGGCAAAGAATGTATTTGTTCAGCGATGGCTATTGAAAAATATAAAAGAAAGCTTTCTGGACCAATTATGGACAGAATAGATATGTGGGTTGAAGTTTCAAAAGTAGAGTATGAAAAACTTACAGAAAGCAGAGAAAAACACGAGGGAACAGAAAAAATCAGACCAAGAGTAGAACTAGCCAGAAAAACTCAAGAAGAAAGATTTAAAGATCTAAAAATCAAAACAAATGCAGAGTTGTCTTCAAAAGATCTTGTGAATACTTTAAAAATCTCTGAAAATGTAAAGGAATTGTTAAATGAATCAGCAAAGAAACTAGATTTATCTGCTCGTTCATACCACCGCATAATAAAACTAGCTAGAACTATAGCGGATTTAGATAATTCTAAGGAAATAAAGGAGACTCATGTATTAGAGGCACTCCAATACCGCCCAAAGAAATATTAATTTCCCCAGAATCTCTTTCTTCTCGTAATTTTTTTCCAGCAACAGAATATTTTGTTCGAGTTAAATCCTTTTAAACTAGAAGTAGTTATAGGCGGACGAGAAAATACAAGGGCCTTACAAATAAGTAAGGTGACGAGAATTTTTTAAATTCCAACAACAAAATGCACTAGTTTAAAAAGGATTTCGGGCACCACGGATTTCAAAGTGCAGATGTGTTCCGGTACTCTTACCTGTTGATCCCATCTTACCAATTATTTGTCCCTGAGAAACTTTATCTCCTTGAGAAACACTAAGTGAACTTAAGTGACCATACAATGTTTGTGTCCCATTTGCATGCTTTATTACCACATAAGTACCGTATCCACCGTTCCAGCCAGTTCTCGCAATAATAACATCACCACTTGCAGAAGCTAAAATATTTGCTCCGTAGCTGGAAGCGAGATCTACACCATTATGACCATGAACACCCTGTGTTTTAATACCACCAACAATAGGTCTCATATAGTAACCACTATATGCTGGGCCCGAATAGTTAGTTTTAGCTACTGTTTTCTTGGTTCCTGCAGAAACAGCGACCATTTCTCCATCGGGAATCACAATTATGTCTCCAATTGATAATTTAGATGTTCTCGTAAGGTTGTTATATTGCAAAACTTCTTCAAAATCTCCCTTATGCATTTTTGTGATACTTTGTAAGGTCTCACCAGACTTAACCTTATGCTGTACCCCTGAAATAGGCAAAATAACCAATGTTTGACCAGGAGTTAATTTGTCGCTCTTTAGATCGTTACCCCAACGAATAGTGTTTGTAGTTACACCAAACATTTTTGCGATAGCCGGTAAAGTGTCCCCGCTATGAACAACATAAACGCTAATCTGTTCATTATCTATAGTTCTGGTCTCGTCAACAGTCAGTATTTCAGAAGTTATATAAGTCTCATCAACTATTGGAACCTCATCATCAGTAGAAGAAGCTTTAGTAAAAGGTGAAAGAGGGGCCTGAAGCAAAGCAATATTTTGTGAGTTAGAAGTTACAACTTCCTCAGCCTCCACCTGAGCACCGCCTGTAAAGCAAGACTTTATATCAAAAATACCGCAGGCCGACGCCTGTATTGGGAAAACCAATGACAAGAGCATAGCCGGGTTAACGGTTAAAATAGTTAGTATTTTCACCACATTTTTGGCAGATCCCACGTTATTAAGATTTTTTAATATCTCAGTACTAGTGATTTTAAGACCTGACCTAAAATGAGGATCTTGTGAGTGCCTCAAAATAAGCGAAAATTTAATTCAAATTCTGGATTTCCGTATTAAATATGGCTTAACAGAGCCATATTTTTGACAGACTTTTCTGTACTTATCCATTATATATGTCTACAAAATGAGGTCAATAGAAGTTATAAACAGGTCACAAAAGTAGGTTTTTAACAAATGCTATAATCAAATCTCAATGGATTACTTAAAAACATTAAATTCCGAACAAAAAAAGGCAGTTTTGGCTACAGATGGACCCGTACTTATAGTAGCGGGGGCTGGTGCAGGGAAGACCAAGACCATCACCCATAGGATATTACATCTAATTTACTCTGGAGTAAGACCAGAAAACATACTGGCTATTACTTTTACAAACAAAGCTGCCAAAGAAATGAGAGAAAGGGTGGTAGATCTAATGAAAGGAAATGTTGATTTGGCACACTTTAGGGGGAGTGTACCCTTTATGAGCACCTTTCACTCACTGGGAGTTCAAATAATAAAAGAGAATTCTGAACTACTAAAACTACCCAGACATTTTAGTATTTTTGACACCTCAGATTCCAAAAAAGCTATAAAAGAGTCCATAATCTCGGTTGGTTTGGACCCAAAAGACCACCTAGAAAAAGTGCGACACATAATCTCTGCAGAAAAAGGAAGGGGGGTGGATATTAGTGAATATAACGAGCGTGGTTCTTACGATTTTTCTTCTGAACTAACAAAAAAAGTATGGACAAAGTACGAAGAAACCTTAAAAAAAGAAAGTGCTCTCGATTTTGATGACTTACTACTTAAAACTCTAAAATTACTTCGAAAATACCCAGATGTGTTAGAAAAATACCAAAATAGGTACAAATACATTCACGTGGATGAGTACCAAGATACAAACAAGGTTCAAAACGATATTGTAGAAATGCTCGCTAACAAGCATCAAAACATATGTGTAGTGGGGGATACCGACCAAAATATCTACAGTTGGAGGGGTGCAGAGATAAAAAATATGCTTCATTTTGAAAAAACATACCCCAGAGCACAAACTTTCTTTCTAGAACAAAACTATAGGTCTACAAAAAATATTCTAGCAGTAGCAAACCTAATTATAGAAAAAAATGACTTTAGAATTCCAAAAAAACTATACACTGAAAACAACGAAGGTGAGAAAATATCTTTATTCCAAGCCAGAAGTGAGGTAGATGAAGCACAGTTTATAGCCATGAAAGCCAAAAGCTTGGTAGAAAATGGGGTAAATCCAGAAGGAATAGCTGTGCTGTACAGAGCAAACTTTCAATCCCGAGTTCTAGAGGATGCTTTTCTCGCTTTTGGAGTAGATTATCAGATGTTGGGAACTAAGTTCTTTGAAAGAAAAGAGGTGAAGGATGTAATTAGCTTTATAAAAGCATCCCTCAATACAGACTCAACTACCGATTTGCTTAGAATAATAAATATACCTCCAAGAGGGATTGGCAGAACCACAATCCAAAAAATTATCGATGGAAAAGAAGAAGAACTACCAGAAAAAACAAAAGAAAAATTATTAGAATTTAAAAAATTACTATTTAGAATAAAAGACGTGCTTTTAACCCAGAAAACTAGTGAATCTATCAAGTTTGTTATTAAAGCTACCGGGATGGAGGATCTATATAACACAGGACAGGAAGAAGATACGGAGAGATTAGAGAACATTATGGAACTTGTTTCACTAGCATCTCTTTACGATGAATATCCACCAGAAGAGGGTATCGAGAAGTTTTTGACAGATAGTTCACTTGCATCCGATCAAGACTCTCTAGATGGTAAAAAAACTGGAGTAAAACTTATGACAGTTCACTCCTCTAAAGGTTTGGAGTTTCAGTATGTATTCATATCTGGACTTGAAGCCGACCTTTTTCCACACAGAAAGATGGGTGAAAAAAAATCTGGTGAGGACAATGAAGAGGAAAGAAGATTATTTTATGTGGCGATAACTAGAGCAGGTAAAAAGCTATTTTTGACTTGGGCGGTCACTCGTACTATATTTGGAAATAGGGAAATTAACTCTCCATCAGAATTTCTGGAAGATATTCCAGAAAAATATATAGAAAAGGAGTATTATGGGGAAGATGATGCACCTAGAAAGGCCCTATTTAGTATAGATTTTTAATATGCTCAAGAAAAAATCACTCGGTCAAAATTTCTTAAACTCACCCCAGATAGTAAGTGATATTGTTTCGGCTGGAAATATTTCAAAAAATGATACAGTTTTAGAAATAGGACCAGGAGAGGGAATAATGACTTCTCAATTACTAAGTTGTGCAAAAAAAGTAATTGTAATTGAGAAAGATTATAGACTAATACCATTTTTGCAAGGAAAATTCATTACAGAAATTAAAAACAAGAAACTAGAGATAATTGAAGGTGATGTACTAGAAACTGATGTGGAAAAAATACTAAAAGGAGATTATAAAATCATAGCTAATATTCCATACTACATTACTGGTCAAATAATTAGAAAATTTTTAGAGACAAAAAACAAACCCTTATCCATGACACTTCTAGTACAAAAAGAAGTGGCAGAAAGAATAGTGGCCAGAGACCAGAAAGAAAGTTTGCTTTCACTTTCTGTAAAAGTTTTTGGGGAGCCAAAACTAGTAAGAAGGGTTGGTAGAGGGGCCTTTACGCCATCACCAAATGTAGACTCTGCAGTCATAAATATAGAAAATATTTCTGATAAAAAAATAAAGCAAATAGAACCAGAAAATTTTTTCAAAGTATTACATTCAGGTTTTGCACACAAAAGAAAACAGCTCCTATCAAACTTATCAAATGACTTCCCTAAATCGGAGGTGCTAAATGTGTTTAATGATTTAAAGCTTGATACAAAAGTTAGAGCTGAGGACATCAACATAGATACCTGGGTAACGATAGTTAAAAGACTAACAAACTAAAATGTTAAATAGAGTTCTAGATACTATAAAAAATGAAGAATTCTCAATAACTGGCTGGGTGCATGCTTTTATTGGCATCTTATTTGTCAGATTTATTTTGGAATCAATTTCTAGCCCATCTAGCTCGGGAATTATCCCTTCAGATCCTTATACTTTAGTACACTACAGTCTATATTTCCTCACAGTAACACTTGGAACTATTCATATACTCGGATGGTTTATTAATGATTACAAATACTCATCTAAACTTATTCTATTTGGATTACCTCTTATTTGGTTAGCACCCATACTAGATATTTTTATAAGTGGTGGCACAGGATACAGAATGAGTTATATTTTTGATAATGGCTACAAACTTTTATTTGATTTTGTAACTTTTTTTGGACCCACACTTAATAAAGGTGCAACTATAGGTATAAGAGTCGGCATCGCCATGTCACTTTTAGGCATAGGTTATTTAATCTGGAATCAAACAAAAAAAATAAGTAAAACTTTCCTTGGCGTATTTTTTATTTATTTTTTTGTTTTCATTTTAGCAACATTACCAGGAATTATATACACCACCTGGACAAACTCAGTTATTCCAATCGAATCTAGTGAGATAAATAGTTTTTTTGAAAAAAATATTTTGCGCTCGACAATATCCCACAATACTCTTAGAGAAGGTTTTCTATCTGTGCCTACTACTAGATTTTTTGAACTAGGATTTGATAAATTGATGTCTCAAATCTTATTCATTCTGTCTATTATTGTTGGTTCTTTTCTTTTTTGGAAAATAAACAAAAAAAAATTTTTGGCTGTACTAAAAAATTCTCGTCCAGAGAGAATTAATTTTTATACCGCCTCTCTTTTTTGTGGAATAGCCTTTGCTTATCTAAATAGAATGGGGAACACACCAGTATTTTTAGATTTTTTTGGAGTTTTTTGCCTGTTTGTTTCATGGACAGCATTGTGGATGCACGCGGTTCACTTAAATGACATTTATGATTTAGACATCGATAAAATATCAAACACGAATCGTCCTCTTGTACAAAACACATTAAGTATTTCGGAAATGAAGGATATAGGAAAACTTTGGTTAGGCATAGCCTTATTGGGTAGCTGGAATGCTGGGTTCTATCCTTTTTTCATGTCTTTAGTATATGTCGCATGTTCATATGTATATTCTGTGCCACCTCTTAGACTTCGAAGGTTGCCCCTAGTACCTTCCTTTCTCATCGGCATAGCATGTTTAGCTACCATACTTGCCGGATACTTTTTTGTGTCAACAAACAAAGAAATTCACGCTTTTCCAATCATGCTAAGCGTTGGTATAGTAATAATGGTAACTCTAGCTATTAACTTTAAAGATATAAAGGATATTGAAGGGGATAAACGAAATGGAATATTAACCATACCAAACATTTTTCCAAAATATGGAATACAAATTGTGGCATTACTTTTCTCTTTAAGCATACTGCTTGTACCACTTTTCCTTAGTTTTTATCTTTTATATATTATTTCAATACCCAGTGCGATAATCGGTTACAAACTGATAACTAGAAAGCCTTATGTAGAGAAATATATATTTATTTTGAGATTCTTTTTTCTATTTGGAATAGGTTTGGCTTATTTATTTGTATTTTGGCTAAATAGTGTTTATAACTTAGTTTAAAGTTGTGTTATTATTTAGCAATGCCAAGTAATAAAATTCTTACTATTTTTATACTGTGCCTCGGAGTAATTGTCTCAGTATGGTTTGTTGCAGATAAACAAAAAAGAATATCTCAAAGTTCAGAAATCAAAAAGGATAACATAGAAGTGGCTCCGCCCATAGCCATAAAGGATACAAACTATGACTGGAAAAAAATCCTGACCGATAGCAATAAAGCTAACGCAAAAGTAATTGATCTGACAAAAACTGTAAACATAGCTGGAGAGGGAACAACTCTTACAGACCAAATGTCTAGAGATATTTTGTCACAATACCTAATATTGGCAAAAAATGGACAGCAGATTACTCCAGAAATGGCTACAGATATAGTTAACACGACATTGTCTCTACCAGACTACAAACCTGACTATGTTGAATATATAAGAGAAAATCTTAAAGTAACACCTAAAAATGACCCTGTAACTTTTGATAACTATTCTCAAAAGATAAGCCAAGCACTAATTTCGGTTTATTATGATGTAAAAGTCGATCCTATGGCTATTTTTGTGAACGGACTACAGACAGAAAACGAGGAAGAACTTAAGAAACTAGATCCTTTGATAGTTATAAACAAAAAAGCCATAAAAACCTTGCTAGAAATGGAAGTTCCTTCTGAAGCAGTCCCGTTACACTTAAATCTTCTGAATTCTTCATCGAAAATTCTTGGAAATCTAGAATCAATGAGAACTGCTATTTCAGATCCAATAAAAATTTTTACCGTTTCTGGTGATTACTCTGTAAACACCGTAGAGTTTGGTAAGTCGATAACAAACCTTAATGCACTTCTTAAACAAAAAACTGTAATTAATTTTCGTTAGTTTTCAACATATTTAGTCTTTTTATTAAGACTTCCACAATAATTTAAGATATAATTTGTTTGTAATATATAAATTATGTCTATATGAAAAAAATACTTGTTTCAACAATAATTCTTTCACTACTACTTCTCTCATCTCCTCAAAAAACTTACGCACAATATGTAGATGTATCAAATGCCTTAAAAGAGTATGGTCTGGACTCAGTTGCATATATGGTAGCCAAGACTATTACCAGAAAACTGACTCAAAAAACTATAAACTGGATAAACTCTGGATTTAAGGGAAACCCTGGATATATTACTGACCCAGAACAATTTTTCTTAGATGCAGGTGATGAACTTGCTTCACAATTTTTATCTCAAGCTGGAATAAATCAACTTTGTAGCCCATTTAAAGCACAAGTTCGTTTGGCTATTACAAAAAATTATATAAATGACAATAACAACAACTATTCTTGTACCCTAAGTCTATTACAGAACAATTTTGACTCATTTACCCAAGATTTTACGCAAGGAGGTTGGCAGGGTTGGTTTGAAATTACTCAAAACCAACAAAACAACCCTTATGGTGCATACCTTGCAGCAAGAAACTCACTCTCTCTTCAAGTTGGGAACCAGATTCAAACAAAATCAAAAGAAATTGACTTGGGTAGAGGATTCTTAAATCTTACAAGATGCCCACCAGGCCAAGAAACTTATATAGGTGCACAGAGGTACTGTAAAGTAAAAGAAGAAAGTGTAACCCCAGGTGTTGTTATTCAAGATCAAATTACTGAAACTTTAGGTAGTAAGTGGGGTGAATTGGTTTCTGCAGATGAGTTTAATGAAATTATAACCGCTCTAGTCTCTCAGCTTATTGAACAAGTAGCAGGAAATGTAAGTGGTCTGCGTGGAGCAAGTGAAAGAACTGGCGCAGGTAATACAGGGTCATCGCTCGTAGACCAAATAGGTGCAGAAGCTCAGCCGGTAGTAAACTACCAGATATCAGCGTCTCCAGGATCTCTAGAATGCAATTCTGCTGGTGGTACAAGTGGAAATGGTGTTGATACTGACGGAGATGGAATAATAGACTCTTACACAGGAGGAACAGGTGGAAGTGTAAGTTGCCAAACTACGCCACCAGAAATTAGTGGCATACCTGCATGGCCACTTGGTAGTGGAGGAAGTGGAGGAGCTTCATGTCCTGCATATACTCCAAACCCAAGTATTGACTGCACAAGAGTAGATAGTGGAACTGTACTTGGAATATTAGATAGACACCCATTAACTAATGCTGGAATGATGGCAGCTGAAGGAGATGTAAGAGGTGTTTACCCTTGGGCTAGTGTAATACCTCATCGTAGACTAGATAAATTTGATTTTGGAAATGGAATGGTCGTTGACGTGATGATAGGTGCAGTAGGTGGAACTGGAGTAGGAAAGGGATGGACATGGAATGTGGAGTGCGCATGTAACAGAAATCCAGCAGGACACGCTGCTACAAACCCACCAATACCTCTTCCTGGTAGTGGGACATACACTCTTACTATTGATGTCGGTCCTGGTGGATCTGTGACTGATGGAGTAGACACTTGTGCAAACTTAAGCAATCCTGCAACAACAACTTGTAGTAAACCTTACCCAATAGATTCTCTTGTTTCAATTACTGCAACCCCAGCTATCGGTAGAAACTTCGTTGGTTGGACTGGACCTTGTGCTGCCTTTAATCCAAGTAATACATGTAGAGGAAATATAACAGCATCAGCACAAGTTGGGGCAGTATTTAGATAATTTAATGAAAAAGATTCTTTTAAAAATTCTAATAATAGTTCTTGCATTAGGAATTTTTACTCCTAATATTTCCCAAGCTCAACAACCCTGTTTAGGTTATGACAGAGCTGGACTACCTTATCCAGTTGGATGTACTGGTATACCTAGTTCTGCACAGCCCGGCAACAATATCGCACAAAACGTGGCTAACAATCTGAACCCTATGCAATGGATTATTAACGGAATTTCCGACCTGTTTGCTTATGTTCTTTATTTAATTCTGTCTATAGTTTCATTATTGTTATATATTGCGGGCTCACTCTTAGATTGGGTATTAAAATACACAATTATAGACCTAAAAAGACATCTAGATGGGCTTGATGGAATAAATACTGCATGGAAAGTTATAAAAGATCTAATGAATATAGCATTTATATTCATACTGGTTTACAAAGGAATAGAACTTATTATAGGAGTAGGAAGTAAAGAGTCTATCAAAAAATTTATTGCTGGTGTAATAATGGCATCTCTTCTTATTAACTTTAGTCTTTTTTTCACAAAAATTCTTATTGATGCCTCAAACATAGTGACTGTTGGCTTCTACAACACAATTACATCTAGTACAGCTCAAATTAATGTTGTTGGAGGCACAGGACAACCAACCATAAACACACTCACCGGTATTTCTGCGCCTTTTATGAAACATTTTGGTGTTACGAGCTTTTGGTCAACAATAACTTTTCAAAATAACACTATTCGTACAGATGGTAATATGAACAAACTCATTACTCCCATAATGGGTATTATCTTATTTTTCATAATTTCATTTGTATTTTTCGCCGTAGCAGTTATGTTTGCTGTTAGATACATAGCTCTAGTAATACTTTTAATGCTTTCACCCATAGCCTATATGGGAATGGCCCTTCCACAAATGGAAGGTTATGCCAGACAGTGGTGGCAAGCACTCAATAGTCAACTACTTTTCGGACCAATATATATGATCATGACTTGGGTCATACTTATTCTCATGGAAAGTCCTAATTTCGTTACACAAGCCAACTGGTCAGACATAGTTAATGGAGTTCAACAACCAGTAGCAAGTTACGAGCAGGGCCCAATGAGTTTAATCTTCAATTTTGCAGTAATTATCGGACTTATTATTGCTTCGCTAATTATTTCAAAAAAAACTTCCACAAGTGGATCAGCATACATTGCAAATGCAACGAGCATAGCGACAACAAAAGCTGGGAACACTCTTATGGGTGGTAGTGCTTGGATGTCTCGTAAATCTTTTGGAAATATAGGTAGAATGGCAGCAGATAATGCTGATTTGCAGGAAGCCGCGAAAAATGGCAAAGGGTTTAGTGGCGCTTGGGCTAGAACAAAACTTTACACAGCCAGAACAGCAAGAGATGCAACTTATGATGTTAGAAACGCATCCGTACCTACAGGCATGATAGGAAGTGCTATAGAGGGAACAGTTGGACGAACAAAATATGGGGAAATGTTCGGACTAAATGACATGAGCGCCATAAAGAGCATTCCGCTTGGCTCAACAATAAGTAGTGCTGCTGGTGTTGGTGCTGGAGGAACAAAGAGTGTGGTTGATGAGAGAAAAGAAAGTGCTGAAAGAGTGGCTAAGAGGGAAAAAGATAATGCAAGAGAGTTAAAAATTGCTCAAGCAAAGGAAAAAGTAAAGAAGGGAGCTGATGACGCCAGTGCAACCTCAACAGACATTGAAGAAATGGAAAAAGCGCTTGCGAAACTTTCTGATAAGGAAATTGAAGCAATGGTTGATGGCAATAAAAAACTTCTAGATAGTCAAAACTTTGCAAATGCTCTTAGTATCAAACAATTAGAAGCTCTGAATAAGAGTGAATTACTAGATAGTGGTGATAAATCTAGACTCAAAGATTCAAGATTTAAGGAAATTAATACAGCTATGGCTACTGGAGTAATTACTCCTGGCAGCATAGCAGAGAAGGCCATAAAATCACTACATAGCTCAGAACTTGAAATGATAGATTCTGCATATTTGTCTAACCCAGAGTTTGTGAACAACTTAAAACCTTCGCAGATTGAAGCAATAAACAAGAGTAATGCATTTTCAAGTGCTCAAAAGGATGCGATGTTAGATATTAAATTTGAAACAATTAATACTGCTATGGGTGCAGGAGGAATAGTTCCAAATACACCAGCAGCTACGGCCGTTAAAGCCCTTTCAGACTCTGAATTGGAAAGTATAGAAGCGAGTTACTTAAATGACCCGACTTTTGTAGCACAACTAAAATCTAGTCAAATCGAAGCAATAAACAAGAGTAGTAACTTTACAAGAACTCAAAAAGACAATGTTGGCACATTAAGAAAAGCTCCATTATTGGCTGACTTGGCAGCTGGAAATTCCGCATCTGCAATTAGAAGAGTTCAGGGAATGAGCCCGGAAGAAGTTGCTGCTTTAGGAAGATTCCCTGGTAGTACAAACATGATAATTAGAGACCCTTATCTACAAGGTGCTTACACGCCAAATATGCTAAAAAGAATGGCTGTAAAAATGACAACGGGAGACATACAAGCACTAAGGGGTGATTTGTTGTCAGTAGGAGCAGGCACATCTCAAGAAACAATTAATTGGCTCGAGGATCCTAATGGTGGAGTAGTAGATTTTAGTTAAAATTATGACTTTTACATTACAACAAAAAAAGGATGCATTTGAAAAACTGTCCGACAAAGACAAGAGTTTTATAATGGATAATGAAACTACGGAAAAAATTTCAGAAATAATTGCTAGTTCAAAAATTCCAATTAAGTTTTTTGATTTTACCGACAGTGAAATATTAAATACGATGTATTCTCTACAGACAATCGATGAAGCCATGATTAATATTTCTAGAATAACAAATATAAATACGGACGAGCTTGCTCTTCTTAAATCAAAATTCAATGATTTTATTGTTAGCAAACTACAATCTAGACTTGTTTCAAAAATCGACCCAACCTTTGCTAAAAAACGAGTTTCGGAAATCGTAAATAAATATGGATTAAGTAGTATCCAGGCTACAGTATTAGAAAATGAAGTAATGAGTGTTATAGGCAGAAACTTGGGTGAAAAAATAATTGCAACTGACCTAGTTGATCATTTAAATATTTCAAATATTCTTGCAGAACAAATCGTTTACGAGTTAGAAAACCGAGTATTCGAAAGGGGAGTAATAAAAAGTGGTGGAACACAGACAAAAAATGAGGATAAGACCCAAACAACACCTGTACCTGCAACGCCAGAGCCTGTTGGTTTTGGCGCAACCTTAAATGTTCCGAAAGAAATGATGAAACCTTCTTTCCAAAACCCAGCCCTAGATAACCAAAAATCTGAAACTAGTAATAGTATTGGCGTACCTAGATATGCCACTGAGGATATATATAAAACTACTCAATCCATAAACAACCCTATAGTGAACAGCAAACTTAATACTGTTACTCCAAGCATAAAACCAATAGAAACAAAATACCAGAAAGATCCGTATCGAGAGCCATTAGAGTAACCTGGATTTTTGTTGTAATTAAATTTAGATTATGCGATACCAAGTACCACAATTTATTGATGTAGAAGACAAAGTCATAGGACCGTTAACTGTAAAACAGTTCGTGTATCTTGCTGGTGGAGGTGGAATGTGTTTTGTTATTTTTAAATATCTTCCTATATATATTTCAATCATTCTTATCGGAATAGTCGGCCCTCTTTCTATAGCACTCGCATTTTACAAAATAAACAACAAGCCCTTTATTGACTTTATGGAAGCTGCTTTCATATTTTATACAAAGCAGAATCTATATATATGGAAAAAACAAGATAGAAAAATTGTTAAAAATGAAATAGCACAAAATCCCAATAAACAAGTTTTTGTTCCTAGACTTTCTGACAGTAAACTCAAAGATTTAACATGGACACTTGATGTAAATGAAAATTTGAACCCCGTAACTGGTGAAAATGGAATAAAAACTAAATAAGTAAAATAATTTTATGTTACAATAATTCTATGGCAGTAAATTCTAAAGCTACACAAGAGTTCGTCCCAATAAAAGAAGTTAGAGATGGTATCGCTGTACTAAAAGACGGCTCTATGCGTGCAGTAGTTTTGTCATCATCACTTAACTTTAGCTTAAAATCCGAAGATGAAAGGCGTGCAATCATCATGCAATTTCAGGATTTTCTAAACTCACTAGACTTTACTGTGCAAATCTCAATACAGTCCAGAAGATTAGATATAAGGCCCTATATAGCCCTCCTAGAAGACAGGTATAAAGAGCAGATGAATGACTTAATGAAAATTCAGACTAGAGAATACATAGAGTTCATAAAAAAATTTACTGAAACTACAAATATAATGACAAAAAGTTTCTTTGTTGTTGTTCCTTATGATCCGGCTATGATTAATGTAAAGGGTGGAGCTGTCAGTTTCTTTAAAAAAACGAGTGCAAGTGAAGAGCTTCAGAAAAAAGAAGCGAGTTTTGAAGAAAACAGAACTCAACTAGAACAAAGAGTTTCAGTAGTAGAGCAAGGTCTGTCTAGATGTGGTATACGCGTAGCAAGACTTGGCACAGAAGAAGTCATAGAACTATTTTATAAAATATTTAATCCTGGTGAAACAGAAAAACCGATTAAGACCAATTAAAATTTATGTCATTATTTGATTTTTTAAAACCAAAAAAGGAAGAGAAGGAAATATCTACGATACTTCCACAAGAAATCTATGATTCTAGTAGTCTAGAGCTAAAAGATGTTATAGCTCCTAGTGCTTTAAAAGTTTCTCCAAAAGAAATTAACCTGGGTGAAAAAGTGTTGAGAAGCTTCTTTGTTATTTCATATCCACGTTTTCTAGGGGATAACTGGTTTTCACCAATTATCAACCTAGATAAAATATTCGATGTTTCCATATTTGTTAAACCAATAGAAACTTCTGGAGTATTAAGAACTTTTCAAAAAAAAGTTGCAGAAGTTCAAAGCCAAATAAATGCCAGGGAAGCGAAAGGGTTAGTGCGAGATCCAATGCTAGATACCGCATATCAAGATCTTGAGACTCTTAGAGACAATCTTCAGCAAGCACAGGAAAGACTTTTTGATGTTGGTTTATATATAACCATGTATGCGGATTCCAGTGAAGAGCTAGATAAGGTTGAATCAGAAATAAAATCCATCCTGGAAGCAAAACTTGTTTATTTAAAACCGGCCTTATTCCAACAAGAACAAGCTTTCAAAGCTGCTATACCAATGGCGAGTGATGGACTGGAAGTGTATAGCAAACTAAATTCATCACCACTCTCATCACTTTTTCCATTTGTTTCTTTCGACCTTACTTCCGACAAGGGAATTTTGTATGGAATTAACAGACACAACTCATCACTGGTACTTTTTGACAGATTTTCACTCGAAAACTATAACTCTATAACTTTTGCAAAATCTGGATCAGGAAAATCCTATGCCACAAAAATAGAAATCTTAAGAACATTAATGTTCGACACAGATGTAATAGTTCTGGACCCCGAAAAGGAATACGAATATCTTGCTGAGGCAGTTGGAGGTAGATTTTTCAATATCTCATTAAACTCTGAACACCACATAAATCCATTTGAGCTTCCAGTACCTGGAGAAGGTGAGTCTTTTGCGAGCGTGCTCAGGTCAAACATAATAAACCTCGTGGGACTATTTAGAATCATGATGGGAGGTCTTACTCCAGAAGAAGATGCGATTATAGACCGTGCGATAACAGAAACATATGCACTTAAAGACATTACAGCTGATTCAAATTTTGAAAACATCGAACCGCCACTGCTATCAGATTTCGAATTGGTTCTTTCTGGTATGGAAGGAGGAGACTCACTAGCTCAAAGGCTTACAAAATACACCAGAGGAACATGGGCTGGTTTTATAAACCGACCTAGTAATGTTGATATCAACAAGAGATTTATTGTTTTCTCTCTGCGTGACATGGAGGATGAGCTTAAACCAATCGCGATGTATATCATAATGCATTACATCTGGAACATGATCAGAAAAAAGCTTAAGAAGCGACTACTAGTTATTGATGAAGCTTGGTGGATGATGAAGTCAGAAGATACAGCGTCCTTCCTACTATCTTTGGCAAAAAGAGGAAGAAAATACTACTTAGGACTAGCAACCATCACTCAGGATGTGGATGACTTCCTAAAATCTCCATATGGATTGCCAATTATTACAAACTCATCTATCCAAATCCTTCTAAAGCAATCTCCAACGGCAATAGATAAACTGCAACAAGCCTTCAGTCTGACAGATGAAGAAAAATATTTATTGCTGGAGTCCGATGTGGGGGAGGGAATCTTTTTTGCAGGTCTTAAACATGTTGCCATCAAAATAATAGCCTCATATACCGAAGACCAAATCATAACCTCCGACCCATCCCAAATACTTTCAATCAAAAAAGCTAGATCGGACCTAGAAAACAGCAAATAGATACTAAAAGTAGTATAATTTAGCAAATGGAAGAGAAATCAAAAATTAGCAACACAGAGTGGGGGCTCTTGATAGGTGCTTTATTTTGTATAGATCTTATTCAAATCGCTGTAGATTTTTTTCTTGTTTGGATAATGGGCATAAATGTTTTTGTAAATTTTCTTATAGATCTTTTAGTTGGAATGAGCTTACCTCTATATCTACAGTTAAGAGGGGAAAGTATGGCCAATCCTAAGAGAATTCTTAGTATACTAGCAACGTTTGGACTTGAAATGGTGCCCTTGGTTTCTGACTTACCATTGTGGTCACTGGATGGGTTTTTCCTGATGTCAGTTTCCAAGAGTGATAAAATTATTAAAAATATTCCTATGGCTAAAAATGTTGCAAAGTTTATACCAAAAAATCCCAGAATAATAAGTCGTGGTGACGATATAAACAAAGCAGCTTAGTAACATCTTGTGTATAAACTATATATAAAAACTTTAGTTACGATGCTATGATTATAAAGATGAAACATACTATTTTCTTTATATTTTTACTTATAAGTTTTCTTGGAGGGTACAAAGAAACCTCTGCACAAGAACTGGGAATAGGGGAGAGTATAAATTTTGAAATGGTACCAGAAATCCCAAATGCAGGGGATTTGGTAGGTGTATTTTTAAACAGCTATGTAACAAACATAGACCTAGCATCAATTACCTGGAAACTAAACGGTAAAATTATTAAGAGTGGTGTAGGTGAAAAAAAATTCGAGTTCACTATGGGTAATGAGAGTACTGTAACCAACTTAAATATAACAATAAAAACACAAGAGGGGGCAACATTTACCAAGGACTATTCCTTAAGACCTACAAGTGTAGATATGATATTGGAAAGTGACGGCTCAGTACATCCATTTTATAAAGGTAAAAATCTATTTACTCACCAAAACAATGTCTCGATTATTGCCGTCCCACACATAATAGGCACAAACGGAATAGAGTTGAATCCAAAAAATATGGTATACAAATGGAAAAAAAATGGCTCTGTAGTGGAAAGTGCGTCCGGATACTCTAAAAATGCTTATAAATTTGAGGGAGCCTTAATATCTAGACCAGTCAATATAAGCGTTGAGATTTCTTCGGATCAAGGGTTGGCTTATGGAAATTTAGTCTTAACACCAACAGATCCATTTATTTTGTTTTACAAAAAGGATCCTACACTTGGTATACAGTACCAAAAGGTACTGGACTCTGGCACCACACTAAAAGACTCAAAGGAAATAACCATAGTTGCTCAGCCATATTTTTTTGATTCAAGTAGTTATTTTTTAAACTCTCTAATATATAGGTGGTCTATAAACGGTATGGCAATCCAAGATGATGGAGCTAAAAAACAACAAACCTTTAGACAAAATGAGGGGAGTTCAGGTACCGCAAACATTGCCTTATCAATAGAGAATCCTGACAAGATACTTCAATTTACTCAAAAAAATATGATGCTGTCATTTACGAATGAATAAAATGAAAAAAATACTCATAAAAAATTTTTTGGTGGTATATGTACTAAGTCTTTTATTAATTCCTTCTTTTGTAGGAGTAGAGGCTCAAACCCAACCACCACAACCAGTTGACTATACAGTACTACAAGACTTACCAGGAATAAGCGGTGCGGTAAACCTGCAAACATACCTGCCTAATGCGTTCAACTTAACCGTAGGAATAGCAGTTGCTTTGGCATTCGTGGTTATAACTTATGGAGGTGTACTATATGCAACTTCGGATGCCCTAACTGGAAAAACACAAGGAAGGGAATATATAGAGAATGCCTTATGGGGTCTACTTCTTGTAATAGGTGCCTACACTATTCTTTCAACAATAAACCCTCAGATTATGAACTTCGATTTGAATATCCGCAGAACTACTGCCCAAAATACCACGACCCAACCTATTACTGTTACATTAGGAAATTGCACCAACTGTGTGCCGATCACTGGACTACAATCTGGCACAATAGGTCCAAGATCAAACAATACAATTTCCCCAGTAATGCTACCGAAAATAATGGCTTTGGACGCAGCGTTAGCAACAAGAAATATATCTTGGGTTATTTCTGAAGCATACCCACCATGGGGGACTGTTCAACATCAATCTACTTGTCACACAAGCGGCACTTGCATAGATGCTCACCCAATAAATCAGTCGGCAGGTTATCTAAACGAGTTCTATCAAGCAGCGACTGCTGCTGGAATGAGTAGAGTTGTTTACGAAGTACAAACAAATCAACAACGAGATTTGCTCGTAAGACAAGGATATACTGGAACAATAATAGTTGAACCTAGAATTACAGCGCCACACTTCTCAGTTTATAATTAAAATAATGTCTAAAAAAACTTACATCTTAATATCTGCAATACTAATAATTATTCTTTTAGTATTAATTGGATTCTTTTTTCTAAATAAGAATCCAGATGGAACCCCAAACGTACCAAATGTTTTTAGAAACTTCTTTCCGTTTGGAGGTGATACAGTTATAGACGAAACTCCAAGAGAAGTACTGCCTGACGAAGAGCCTGTAGTAGACAATGATGACTTTACCCAAAAACTTAGAAAAATAACTGCTGAACCTGTCGCCGGAGCAGGTATTCTAGATGTAAAAGCTGGTTCTGTAGTGAGATATATAGAAAAAGCTACAGGCCACATATATGAAGTCGAGTTATTTTCTCCAAGGCAGGGGAGAATATCTAACACCACTATACCTATGGCATATGAAGCCTTTTGGGGAAATAAAAATGACTCTTTGGTAGCTCAGTATTTAAAAGATAATGATTCTATAATAGATACATATTACTTAAATATTAAAGAAATAAGCACCTCAACGGAGAATACAATAACCGGTATTGAGTTACCTGTAAATATTTCTAATGTAAGCGTTTTTGGTTCAAATGTTTTCTACTTGGAACAAAAAAATGATAGCTCGTATGGATACGTAACTAATTTCAATAATACAACAAAAAAACAAATATGGTTTTCTCCAATAAAAGATGTGCTTCCACAGTTTGTTAATGACAAAACTGTTGCACTCACCACAAAACCACATGAAAATCACCTGGGATATTTATATTTTGTAGACACAGGAAATGGTAGTATTAAAAAAATACTTGGTGGCATCCTGGGACTTTCAACACTCACAAATCCAACCGCCACTGATGTTCTATATATTGACCATGAAAATGGTGTAAAAATGAAGATTTATAACATAAAAAACAAAAACTCGGAAGAAATAAGCCCTGTAACATTTCCTGAAAAATGTGCTTGGGGAAAGAAAGACTTAAATGTAATTTATTGTGCGGTTTCAAAAGAATACATAGATAGAGACAACTTAACTTCATGGTACAGAGGAAGTTTAACCACACGAGATGATATTTGGAAGTATGATTTAAAGAATAAAACTTCTGAGATTGTAGTAAGCCTATATAAAGAGGGAGGGGAGGAAATAGATGCAATAAAACCAGTCCTTTCAGAAAATGATCAATACTTGCTATTTATAAACAAAAAAGATAACTCTCTCTGGAGTCTGGACCTAACAAAATAAACAATATAGTCTTGCAGATATTAGGTTAGCACTAAACAACGACTATACTTTTATGGTATTTATTTTTAATGTACAGCTCTTGCACGATAGAAAAGACGTTACTAACGAACAAATACAGAGCCACAGCAGATGAAATATTATAAATTATTATTGTAATAAAAGGTGGCAAAAAATACTTCATCTGAAAAGCCATCGCCTTAGCCAACTCATTTTGCTTACCACTGTCTTGAGGTTGAACAGAACTCGCAATACTTGTCTGTATATAAGTTGTAATACCCACAAGCAGTGCTAAAACTAAGCTTTTTTGTGACATATCAACAAAACCCAAAAACATCATGTTAATTGTCTCAGGTGCAGGTATGAAACTATACAAAAGGTCAGGATTTATTGTTGGTAAGCCTAAAAATACTCTATAAAGACCAATAAGTATCGGTAATTGTATAAGAAGGATTAGTATTCCAGAAAAAGGGTTTATGCCTTTTTCTTTATAGTATTCCATCACTTTTACACTTTGCTCAGTTTTGTCAGTATATTTCTCCTTTATAACAGCAAGATCCTTCTCCGCACTCTTCATTTCTAGTTGAGATTTTGATGCTTTTATAGATAGTGGTAATAGAATTATTTTTGTAATAATAGTAAATATAATTATTACCACACCCACATCAAAAAAGGGGAGAGAGTTAATAAGAAAAACTAAACCGCTATACAAAGGTTCTGAAACAAGTGTGTGAAATATTGAAGTCATTTCACTATATTATCACAGTAGCAGATGAAAGTAATCCTTTTATTTCTTCCTCTAGTATTGAGTAATCTTTTTCAAATTCCTTTTTATATACGAAAAACATATAAAATCCCGGCTTCAATCTTTGTAAATACTTCCCAAGAATAGAGTATCCTCTCCTTCTTTGTCTGTTTCTTCCCACAGCAGACTTAATGACCTTCTTAGATACCGAAAATGCCACTTTGGTGGGTGTTTCAGATCCATGCGAACCTATTTTTGCTAGGTAAAGTATGAAAGATTTGGAGTTGTATCTTTTTCCTTCTGTAAGGATATTTTTGAAGCTTTTTCTCTCTATTCTTCTTGTTTTTGACAACATAAATTAGATAGAGGCAATAGGATTGTGGAGTTTACACGGTGGAAAGCTTGGCTCGCCCTTTTCTCCTTCTTCTTAAAAGAGTTTTTTTACCGTAGGCAGTTTTACTTCGAGTTAAAAAACCGTGTGCTCGTGCTCTCTTTCGTTTTTTTGGTTGATATGTTTGAGACATGTTGTAAAATTATGTTTTATTGTTATTAACATCTTGTACACACATTATTAACATAAATGGATGTTTTTAACAAGTGTCATCTTTTTTTCTTTTCTATATAATATCTAGATTATGATGGACAATAAAAAACTTTGGGATGGTGTTTTAGTAGAGATGGAGTTAACTTTGTCTAAACCTAACTTCAATACTTGGTTCAAAGATACTTTTATTGTTAAACAAGACAGCGGAACAGTATATCTAGGGGTTCCAAATACATTTGTTCAAGACTGGCTCTCAAGTAAGTTTCACAATACTATTCTTAAATCATTAAGAAACTTATCTAGCAACGTTCAGTCTCTACATTACGTAATTTCTAAAGAAGAAATGCGTGAAAAGGCTTTTGCAGAAAAGCCTCAGCCAATCACAAGGGAACTGCCGATAGCAGATACATTTATAAACAAAGAAGATAATCTGAATCCTCGATATACTTTTGACACTTTTGTAGTAGGTCCCTTCAATGAGTTTGCGTATGCTGCTAGTCAAGCAGTAATCAAAAAACCAGGTATTGTATATAACCCATTGTTCATATACGGAGGAACAGGACATGGAAAAACACACTTAATCCAGGCGATGGGGAACTATTTAAAAACATCTGGAGGGAGGAAAGTTTTCTACACGACTTCAGAAAAATTCTCTCAAGAACTTATAAATGCTATCCAATCAAACAAACCTAATTTTTTCAAAGAGAAATATAGAAAATATGATGTTTTAATCATGGATGATGTCCAGTTTTTTTCGGGAAAAATGAAAACTCAAGAAGAACTTTTTCACTTATTTAATCATCTATATGAAAACAATAAGCAAATTATCTTTTCTTCAGATAAACACCCTGCACTTATCCAGGACTTAGAAGATAGACTAAAATCAAGGTTTAGTGCTGGAATGACAGTGGATATACCTACACCAGACAATGAGTCCAGAATAGCCATTATAAAGGCAAAACTTAACTCAGCAGAGTATCCACTAGCAAAGGATGTTGTAGAATACCTGGCATATTCTATAAATGGAAATATTCGTGAGTTAGAGGGTACTATAAACTCAATAACTTGTCAGTCACAACTTAAGGGTAGAGAACTTACTTTGGCAGAAGTAAAAAGTTTTGTTAAAAACAATACTAGACCTAAAAAAATAATCTCAATAAAAGAGGTTGTTAAGACTGTTTCAGATTTTTACAACATAGAAGAACAACTTATATATGACAAAACCCGCAAAAAAGAGATTATAAAACCGAGACAGATAATAATGTATATTTTAAGGGAAGATTTTAATATTTCCTTTCCTGCAATAGGAGAAAAATTGGGGGGTAGAGATCACACTACAGTAATGCACTCGTGTGAAAAAATTAAAAATGATATAAAAAATGATGAGATTTTAGTGCAAGAGATAAATCAACTCAGGTCTATCTTTGTGTAAAAGATTGTGTATAGTGTGTATATAAGTTATTAGTAAGTCGTTAAAAGTTGTTCATTACATGTTCTGTATAATTGGTTTTAAATAGTTTTAGTGCTTTTATCCACACCCTCTATTTAAAACTATGGCTATAAATATGGATATTATTGAGTTATCCAGTTATACACAGGATATATAATTAGAATTCTTTAAATAAAATAAATAAACTAATACTATGAATATTGAATGCATAAAAGATAAACTCTCATATGCTATTGGTAAGGTAGAGAAAATTACAAGTAAGAATATAACCTTACCTATACTAAGTTGTGTTTTACTTGAAGCAAAAGATTCTATTTTAACCATACGAGCTACTAACTTAGACTTAGGTATAGAGATAAGTATTCCTGTAAAAGTAAATAAGCCAGGTAAAATTGCTGTTTCAGGAAGTGTTTTATATAGTTTTGTATCAAATATTATAAACGATAAAAATGTCACTTTAG